>Ga0310810_10008149_pt1 | contig 12031 bp, 11 predicted proteins | sample NCmetagenome_FD_207641 | JGI IMG/M metagenome (GOLD analysis project Ga0310810, IMG submission 207641) | Soil microbial communities from experimental microcosm in Duke University, North Carolina, United States - NC | ecosystem: Engineered > Artificial ecosystem > Soil microcosm > Unclassified ...
AAGGCACCGAGGGCCAGCGCGCCAAAGGCGAGCGCCCCCACCCGGCCCGCGCCGACCAGCCCGTCCCGCACGACGATCCGCGCCACATGACCATGCGAGGCGTCGAGGGCCTCGACCCGACTGTCCACGACCGGCTCGAAATCCGACGTCATGTTCACCGTCCTCTGAAGGCCGGGCGGCGCTTCTCGCGCCAGGCGGCGTGGCCCTCCGCCTTGTCCTCGGTGAGCTCGAGGGTGGCGAACCGGTAGAGATCGACCAGCGCGGCGTCCGCAAGATTGGCGGAGTCGAGGCCGCGGAGCAGCGACTCCTTGCCCAGCCGCGCGGCCAGCGGCGGCAGCGCGGCGAGATGGGTGGCCACCTCGAGCGCCTGGTCCATGACACGCTCGTGCGGCACCAGCCACTGGGCGAGCCCGATCCGGTACGCCTCGGCGGCGTCGAGCGGGAAGCCCATCGTCAGCCGCATGGCGTGACCCTGCCCGACCCAGCGCGCCAGGCGGGGGGCGCCGCCGTAGGCGGGCAGGATCCCGAGCCCGACCTGGGGCAGCCGCCACTCCGCGCGCTCCGAGGCCACAAGCAGATCGCAGCAGAAGGTCACGATGCAGCCGATGCCGACCGCGTACCCGTTGACCGCGCCCACCAGTGGCTTCGGGAACCCGCCCAGCACCTCGAAGGCACGCTCGCGCCGCTTGGCGATGCTCTTGATGAAGGCGGCGACCGACGTGGAGGTGTGGGTCTTCGGATCCTTGAGGTTCGCGCCGGCCGAGAAGGCGCCGCCGGCCTCGTCACCGGTCAGGATCGCGCAGCGGATCTCGTCGTCGTCCTCCATCTCCGCGAAGTGCCGCGCCAGGCCCTCGTTGAAGTCGGGGCCCCACGCGTTGCGCGCGGCCGGCCGGCTCAGGGTGACGATGCCGATGGGACCGCGCTTGTCGTAGCGAACGGGCATGGTCGGCTCCTCGGGATCAGCGTGGAGGCAGCGGCCAGCCGAGCCAGTCGCACACCGCGCGGCCCATGACCAGCTCGAGGTCCCGCCCGCGGAGCCACGGCAGCTCCTCGGTGAACAGACTCACGCACTGCCGCCACGGGCACGGCATGCGGGTGATGTCGGTGCCCCAGAACATCCGCTCGGGTCCGAAGGCGTCGTGGATGCGGCGCAGGTGGTCGTGGATGTTCCGGTAGGGATAGGGCGCGCTCGAGTAGCTGGGCGCCCCGGTGGCCTTGATCGCGACGTTGGGATGCCGCGCCAGCGCGAGCATCTCGGGGAGGTTGGCCCACGCCGCGTCGTCCTTGGTGCCGGAGGGCCGGCCCAGGTGGTCGACGATGAGCTTGAGCCGCGGGTGCCGCTCCGCGATCTGGCCCACCGTCGGCAAGTAGGTCGCGGCGAGAAGCGCGATCGGCAGGCCGGCGCGCTCGGCTGCGGGCCAGAGCCAGTCCATGGTGCCGTCGGTCGGCCACGTGCGCTGGTGCGGCTGCAGCAGGGCGAAGCGCAGGCCGAGCATCCCCGGCCGCTTCTTCCAGCCGTCGACCAGGCCGCGACTGGCGGGCGCGTCCAGCGCAAAATTGCCGAGGATCGCGAGCCGGTCCGGGTGGCGGCGGGCCGCCTCCACCGCGAGCTCGTTGGAGTCCGGGTCCCACGACGCGGGCGGGTGGATGACCGCGGCGTCGACGCCCGCCTCGTCCATCTCGGCCAGCAGATCGTCCGCGGAGTAGGTCTCGACCTGGCGGTGGTTCGCGTTCGTGGGCTTGTGGTTGGCCCAGATGTGGACCTGCGCGTCGACGATCAGCATGGGGGACCCCCGGCGGCGGTCAGACGATCCCGCGCTTGGCGAGATCCGCGATCTGGTCCCGGTCGTAGCCCAGCCTCCCGAGGATGGCCTCGTTGTCCTGCCCCAGCTCCGGCGCGGCGCCACGGATGGGATTGCGCCGGGGCCCGTGCGAGACCGGGTGGCCGAGGATGGTGAGATCGCCGAGCGCGGGCGAGTGCACCGGCTGCGCCATCTCGAGGTGTCGCACCTGGGGGTCGGCGAAGGCCTCGTCGATCCGGTAGATGGGCCCACACGGCACGCCCGCCTCGTTCAGGAGGCCGATCCAGGTCGCGCTGTCCTTCTGCCGCGTGACCGGCATCAGGACCTCCATGAGGACGTCGCGGTTGGTGGAGCGCGCCTTCGAGGTGGCGAAGCGCGGGTCGGTCCGCAGGTCGGGGCGCTCGATGGCGCGGCAGAACCGCTCGTAGAGCTCGTCGCCGGACGCCGCGATGTTGATGTGGCCGTCGCTGGTCTCGAACACGCCGGTGGGAATGCCGGTGGGATGGTTGTTGCCGGCCTGGGGCGCGATCTCGCCGCTCATGAGCCAGCGCGAGGCCTGGAAGTCGAGCATGGAGAGCATCGCCTCGAGCAGCGAGGTGTGCACCCACTTCCCCTGCCCGGTGCTCTCCCGCTCGATCAGGGCCACCAGGATGCCCTGCGCCAGCAGGATGCCCGAGCAGAGATCCGCGATCGGGATGCCGACCCGCACCGGCCCCTGCCCCGGGATGCCGGTGATCGACATGAGCCCGCCCATGCCCTGGGCGATCTGGTCGACGCCGGGTCGGTCGCGATAGGGCCCGCTCTGGCCGAAGCCCGAGATGCTGCCGTAGATGAGCCGCGGGTTCATCGGGCGGAGGCTCTCGTAGTCGATGCCGAGCCGCCGCTTCACGTCGGGCCGGTAGTTCTCGACCACGATGTCGGCGTCCGTCGCCAGCCGCTTGAAGATGGCCACGCCCTCGGGCTCGCGCAGGTTCAGCGTGAGGGCCTCCTTGCCGCGGTGCAGGTTCTGGAAGTCGAACCCGTGGCGGTTGCCCCCCATGCCGTCGCCCGAGCGGCCTCCGGGCATCTCGATCTTGATCGCCCGGGCACCCCAGTCCACCAGCTGGCGGACGCAGGTCGGGCCCGCCCGCGCCCGGGTGAGATCGAGCACGGTGAAGCGCGCCAGGGGGAGCGCGCCGTCGCCGCTCATGCCGGCCAGTAGACGAACCCGCAGCCGGTCTGGGTGCAGTGGGCCGCGGTGTACTCCACGACCTTGGCCGGCCGGTTCATCGCGGCGGCCACGCTGATCCACGCCCGCACCTCGCCGGTGCCCGAGCGCATCATGTCGGAGTCGAAGGTGAACAGATGCTCGAGCGCCTCCAGGTCGTTGCGCTCCAGGCGCTCGAGGATCCAGCGGTCGAGCGGCTGGTCGATCCAGCCCGCGTTGAACATGCCCGGGAAATGGGAGAGGCCTCCCGAGGCGTAGATCGCGATGCGCTCCGGCCGGTCGCGCAGCACGTCGGCGATCGCCTCGCCGAGGCGCGCGCAGCGGGCCGCGCTGGGCAGCGGCGGGAAGTACTCGTTGAGGAAGACGCAGACCAGCGGGATGCGGAGCTCCGGGTCGACCTCGGGCACCAGGTTCGACACCATGTGCGAGACGCCGCGGGCCGGGTTGCCGCGCGGATCGAACTTCCCCACGTTGGCGACGTCGAAGCCGCGCTTGATCAGGCCCTTCAGGAGGTGGCGGGCCATCTCCGCGTGCTGGGGGAAGACCAGCTTGGTCCGCTCCTGCGGCGGCGTCGTCATGGGGTCGCGCGCGCTCCGACCCCAGATGGGATCCTCCCCGGTATAGATCGAGAAGGTGGGGTTGTTGGCGTCGTCGAACATGTCGCCCTGGTCGTCGCCGATCATGAGCAGCACGTCCGGCCGGTAGGCCTTCACCTGCTCGCGCAGCACCGCGAAGGCGGCCTCGATCTTCTGGATGTGCCCCTCGATGATGCTGGGCGTGGCGATCTCCAGCCGGGCGCTCTGCGGGAGGTGCTCCCGGGCCACCTTGGGGATCCGGTCCACGACCTTGGGCCAGTACTGCGCCTTCTGGAACATCATGGGGGCGTGCGACGAGGCCAATCCCAGTCCGAGCATGGTGGTGTCCTCCCGCCTGGAAATCTAGCACGCCCACCGGGGAGCGCAATCGGCTAGGATTCCGGGCGGGAGGAGGCGAACCCATGATCCTCGAGCGCTTCAAGGTGCCGGAGAAGGACCAGGTCCGGGTGTCGGAGGCGGCCCTCCGTGAGGCGGTCACCCGGATCTTCGAGAAGCTCGGCGTGAGCCCGGAGGACGCGGCGGACGCCGCCGAGGTGCTCACCATGACCGACCTGCGCGGAGTCGAGACCCACGGCGTGTCCAACATGCTGCGCGCCTACGTCCGCGACTACCGGGCCGGCAAGCTCGACCCCCGGCCGGGCTGGCGGATCGAGCGCGAGGCGCCCGCCACCGCGGTGATCGACGCGGGCAAGCGGCTCGGCATCATCGTGGGGCCGAAGGCGATGCGCCTGGCCATCGAGAAGGCGCGCCGGGTCGGTGTCGGGGTGGTGACGGTTCACAACAGCGGGCACTTCGGCGCGATCGGGCACTTCGCGATGCAGGCCGCGCGGGAGGACATGGTCGGGGTGTGCTTCACCGCCGCCGGCCTGCACGTGGTACCCACCTTCGGCGCCAAGCCCCTGCTCGGCACCAACCCGATCGCGCTCGCCGCACCGGCGCGGCGGGAAGCGCCGCTGCTCTTCGACGCGGCCACCTCGGCCATCGCGGGCAACAAGATCCGGCTCGCGATGCGGATCGGCTCGCCGCTCCTGCCGGGCTGGGTCACCGACAAGGAAGGCACCCCGATCATGGAGGAGAAGCCGGTCTTCGACCGCGAGGACTTCTACCAGGCTCCCCTCGGCGGCACCCGCGAGCAGGGCTCGCACAAGGGCTACGGCTTCGCGATGATGGCGGAGGTGCTCTCGACCCTGCTCGCGGGCGCGCTGCCCACCATGCTCGACCCGGCCAGCGGGTCCAAGAACCAGTTCGCGGCGTACGACATCCGGGCCTTCACCGACCTCGACCGCTTCAAGGACACGATGGACGAGATGCTGCGGACCCTGCGCACCGCCGCGCCCGCGCCGGGCCAGGAGCGGGTACTCTACCCGGGGCTCTCCGAGGCGGAGGAGGTCGAGCATCGTCGGGCCCACGGCATCCCGCTCCACCGCGAGGTGATCGAGTGGTTCGGCGGGTGCACCCGGGAGATGGGGCTGCCGGCCCTGGCCGTGATGGCCTGACGCCGTTTCACATCAAGCCCCCGGCGGGGTCTCACCCACAACGCCCGGGGAGGGGCGGCCTCATGGCGACGATCAGGAAAGAGCTCGACCTGCAGAGATCGGCCGAGGAGGTCTGGGATGCAGTCCGCGACTTCGGCGCGGTGCACAAGCGCCTGGGCCCCGGCTTCCTGCTGGACGCGCACTGGGACGGCGACGCGCGCGTGGTGACCTTCTTCAACAGCATGGTGGTCCGCGAGCCGCTGGTCACCCTCGACGACGAGAGCCGCCGGCTGGTCTACAGCGCCACCGGCGGCATGAGCCGGCACTACAACGCGGCGATGGAGGTCTTCCCCGAGGGCGCCGACCGCTGCCGTCTGGTGTGGACCATCGACCTGCTGCCGAACGAGCTGGCGCTCACCGTCGACGGGATGGCCGACAAGGCGTGCGAGGCGATGAAGCGGACGCTGGAGGGCCGCGCCACCGACTGACCCGGCGGGCGGGCGTCCGACCGTCGTCCCGCGCCCCGTGGCATACTCGTAGACCATGGTGACGGCGCTCGACGCGGGCATCCCTCTCCTCTACGGTCACGGCCGCGTGGCGGTCCGCCCGCCGGCCGGCTGCGTGCCGACCGTGATCGAGAAGCGCGCGATGGCGGTGCTACCCGATCCGACCGCTGCGGTGGCCCGGGCCCTCGCGGCGCCCGTCGGCGCGCCGCCGCTCGCCGAGGCCGCGCGCGGCCGGCGCTCCGCCTGCATCCTGATCTGCGACATCACCCGCCCCGTCCCGAACGGCCTCTTCCTGGGCCCGCTGATCCGCACCCTCCTGGACGCGGGCGTGCCGCGCGCGGGCGTCACGGTGCTGGTCGCCACCGGGCTGCATCGCGCCAACGAGGGCCCGGAGCTCCGCGAGCTGGTCGGGGACCCGTGGGTGCTCGACACGGTGACGGTCGCGAACCACGACGCCACCGTGGACTCCGACCACGTCCTGATCGGGCGGACGCCCGGCCGCGGTACGGTGGTGCGGCTCGACCGCCGTCTGGTGGAGGCCGACCTGCGCATCGCCACCGGGCTCGTCGAGCCGCACTTCATGGCCGGCTGGTCCGGCGGGCGCAAGGTGATCGCACCCGGGGTGGCCCACGCCGAGACCATCACCACGTTCCACAACGCGGCGTTCATGGCGCACCCGCGCGCGGCCAACTGCGTGCTCGACGGCAACCCGCTCCACGAGGAGCAGGTCGCCATCGTGGGTATGCTGGGCGGGGCGCTCGCGCTCAACACCGTCATCGACGATCGGCGCCGGCTGGCGTTCGTCAACTTCGGCGAGGTGGTGGCGAGCCATCTCCAGGCGGTGCACTTCGCGCGCGACTACGCCCAGGTGCGCGTGCCGCGCCGGTTCCGCACCGTGGTCACGAGCGCGGCCGGCTACCCGCTCGACCGGACCTACTACCAGACCGTCAAGGGCATGGTGGGCCCGCTCGACATCCTGGAGCCGGGCGGGGAGCTGATCGTGGCCTCGGCCTGCTCGGAGGGGCTCGGGTCCAAGCACTACGTGGAAGCGCAGCGCCGCCTGGTCGACCTGGGCCCGGAGGGCTTCGCGGCGAGCATCGCGGGCAAGGCGCACGCCGACATCGACGAGTGGCAGACCCAGATGCAGCTCAAGCCGATGCGGGTCGGACGGGTGCGCCTCTACACCGACGGCCTCGACGCGATCGGCGCGGGGCTGACCGGGGTCGAGCGCGTGCACGACCTCTCCGCCGCGGTGGCGGAGAGCACGGCGCGCCAGCGGGATCCCCACGTGGCGTTCGTGCCCGAGGGGCCCTACGTGGTGCCGGTTCACGAGGAGGCGTGATGCTCGACGTGGTCATCGTCGGAGCGGGGTTCGCCGGGATGTACATGCTCCACCGGCTGCGGGGGCTCGGGCTCACCGCGCGGGTGTTCGAGGCGGGCAAGGGCGTCGGCGGCACCTGGTACTGGAACCGCTACCCGGGCGCGCGCTGCGACGTCGAGAGCATGGACTACTCCTACTCGTTCTCGGACGAGCTGCAGCAGGAGTGGCACTGGACCGAGCGCTACTCGGCCCAGCCCGAGATCTTGAAGTACGCCAACCACGTGGCGGACCGGTTCGACCTGCGCCGCGACATCCAGTTCGAGACCCGGGTGACCCGCGCGATCTTCGACGAGGCGACGGGCCGCTGGAATGTCGAGACCGACCGGGGCGACCGGGTGTCGGCCCGGTTCTGCGTGATGGCCACCGGCTGCCTCTCCGACGTCCAGGTACCGGCCTTCAAGGGCCTCGAGTCGTTCCAGGGCAAGTGGTACCACACCGGACGGTGGCCGCACGAGGGCGTCGACTTCACCGGCCGACGCGTCGGGATCATCGGCACCGGCTCCTCCGCGATCCAGTCGATCCCGATCATCGCGCAGCAGGCCGCCCACCTCTACGTCTTCCAGCGCACCCCCAACTACAGCATGCCGGCCCAGAACGCGCCCCTCGATCCCGCGTACGAGGCGCGGATCAAGGCGGAGTACGCGGACTTCCGGCGCCAGGCCCGCGAGTCCCGCGTCGGCTTCGTGGTCGACCGCAGCGGGGATTCCGCGCTGGCCGTCCCGGCCGAGGAGCGGGAACGCGAGTACGAGAAGCGCTGGAGCCGCGGCGGTCTCGGCTTCTCGGCCGCGTACACCGACCTGCTCACCAGCAAGGACGCCAACGACACCGCGGCCGAGTTCTTCCGGGCGAAGATCCGCGCGATCGTGCGCGACCCCAAGGTCGCCGATCTGCTCTGCCCCCAGAGCTATCCGCTCGGCACCAAGCGGCTCTGCGTGGACACCGGCTACTACGCCACCTTCAACCGGGACAACGTGACCCTGGTGGACGTGCGGAGCGCCCCGATCGAGACCATCACCCCCCGGGGCGTGCGCACCGGCGGCGTGGAGTACACGGTGGACGATCTGGTCTTCGCCACCGGCTTCGACGCGATGACCGGCGCGCTGCTCAACATCGACATCCGCGGGCGGGGCGGCCGGCGGCTCGACGCGGAGTGGGCCGGCGGCCCGCGCACCTACCTCGGCCTCACCATCGCGGGCTTCCCGAATTTGTTCGCGATCACCGGGCCGGGCAGCCCGTCGGTGCTCAGCAACATGATCGTGTCGATCGAGCAGCACGTGGACTGGATCGCGGACTGCGTGGCGTACCTGCGCGAGCGCGGCCTCGCCACCATCGAGGCGACCGCCGAGGCGCAGGAGGCGTGGGTCCGGCACGTCAACGAGGTCGGCCACATGACCCTCTACCCGCTCGCCCCCTCGTGGTACATGGGCGCGAACATCCCGGGCAAGCCGCGCGTGTTCATGCCCTACATCGGCGGGGTGGGCGTGTACCGCCAGAAGTGCGACGAGGTCGCCGCGAAGGGCTACGAGGGCTTCACGCTGCGCGCGTGAGGCCCGGGCGCTAGCTCGAGGCGGAGACGGTGGCGGCGCGCCAGATGCGCCGTGCGCCCTTGTCGATGTTGAGGGCGACCACCGCGGCGACGGCCAGGAGCCCGCAGGCCAGCGCGTACGCCGGGCCGTAGCCTCCGGTCATCTCGAACATCGCCCCGGCCATCCACGAGCCGAGCGCCGAGCCGGTCTGGTGCACGAGGAAGATCAGGCCGAAGACCGAGCTGACCGAGAAGCGCCCGTAGATGTCGGCGGTGAGCGCCGAGGTCATCGAGCCGGTGCCGGCCAGGGTGATCCCGCCCAGGGCCGCGATCACCATGAGCGCGCCCGGGCTGTCGCGGATGAGGAACAGCCCGGTGAAGATGAAGATGCGCCCCGCGTAGATCCCGGCCAGCACCGGGCGGCGCCCGAATCGGTCGGACAGCGCGCCCAGCATGACCGTGAACGCGATGCTCGAGCCCCCGAGCACGCCCAGGGCCCACGAGGCGACCATCGGGGTGTAGCCGTGATCGGTGAGCATCGGGATGCCGTGCGCGGAGAGCAGGCTCATCGAGAAGCCGCAGGTGAAGAAGGAGCCCGCGAGCTGCCAGAAGGCCAGCGTCCTGAGCGCCTCGCCCGCGGTCACGCGCTCGACGGCGGAGGTGGCCGCCCCGGCCACCGGCGCGGCGCCGTCGGCGTGGAGGCCGACCGACTCGGGAGAGTCGCGCATCACCCAGAGGCAGAGCGGGAGCGAGACGGCCAGGATCAGGCCCGCGATCACCACGTACGTGGTGCGCCAGCCGGTGGTGACGACGAGCCACGTCACGGCGGGGACGAGCAGGCTCATCCCGGTCATCGAGGCGCTGCCGAGCACCGAGAGCGCGGTGCCGCGCCGCCGGCTGAACCAGCGCGCGACGACCCCGGAGGCGATCACCGGCCCGGTCCCGGCCAGCCCGAGCGGGACCAGGATCCCGTAGACCGCGGTGAACTCCCAGACGTTGCGCACCATCGCGGTCAGGATCAGCGAGACCACCAAGAGCAGGGTGCCGGCCGAGGTGACCGCCCGCACGCTGAAGCGGTCGAGCGCCATGCCGGCCAGCGGCATGAACACCCCGTAGAGGAAGAGGCTCAGCGCGATCACCGCCGAGAAGCTGGCCCGGTCGAGGTTGAGATCGGCCACGATCGGCTTGAGGAATGGCCCGACCGCGTGGCGCACGCCGGTCGACATGAAGGTGGTGACCGAGAACGCCCCCACCACCCACCAGCCGTAGAAGACCTTCTGGTCACGCATCCGGTCGCGCATGTTTTTCGACTATATCCTATCCGGCGCTCTAGAAGCTCGGCTTGGTCGAGAACGGCGTGAGCTGGAGCTCGTGCGTCCAGCAGGACCGGTCCTGGGTGTGGAGGTACCAGAACGCCTCCGCGATCTTCACCGGGTTCATCACGATCTCCGGCTGCGTCTGGGCTCTGGGCAGCGCGCGGGTGCCCGGCGAGTCGATGAGGCCATCGATCACCACGTTGGCCACGTGCACCCCGTGCTCGGAGTACTCCTCGGTGAGCACCTGCGCCAGCGTGCGCATCATCACGCGCGGATAGTAGAGCGATTGCCCGGTGAGCCGCTTGCGTCCCCGCAGGGACGACGAGTTGTTGGAGATGAGGAACGAGCCGGCTCCCCGCTTGCGCATGGCGGGCAGGACCTCCCGGGCGACCAGGAACGGCCCGCGGCTCGCGATGTGCTGCGCGGTCTCGAGGATCTCGAGGGGGACGTGCTCCAGCAGCTCCTTGTCGGGCGGGAGGTCGCGCCCCTCGAGGTAGCCCGCGTTGTAGACCAGGACCTCCGGGTCGCCGACCTGCTCCCGGATCGTGGCGAACGCCTTCGTGATCGACGCCTCGGACACCAGGTCCAGCTCCACGATCGAGCTGGCGCCGCCCTGCGCCCGGATGGCTTCGTCGAGGGCCTTCGCGTTGGGAGCGCTCCGGGTCGTCAGCACGACGTGGAAACCCTCTTTCGCGAACTTCTGGGCCACCGCGCCGCCGACGCCCCAGCGGATGCCGACCGGCAGGTCGCGGTCGTCGAGCGCTCGGCCGTGGGCCAGCTTGGTGTTGCGGCCATCCGCCTGCCACTTGGACGTTGCTCCCACCACGACCGCGACCGGTCGACGGGTCGACATGGCGAATCCTCCTCTACGTTGGGCTCTGAGCTGGGCTCTACGCTGCGCCGCCGCCGAAGAACTCCAGCAGCAGCCGGTTGACCTCGGGGGCGTTCTCGTAGGCCGACCAGTGGCCGGCCTTCGGGATGCGATGCAGGTCGAGGCCGGGGACGGCGGACTGGATCTCGCCGATCAGCAGACTCGCGGGCCGGAACGCGGAGTCGTCGCGCTCGCCCCACAGCAGGCGGATCCGCCCTCCGCGCCGCGCCACCTCCGCGAGATCGCCGAGCAGCGTGCCGCCGCCGCTGACTTTTCTACTATCGAAACGCGTTCTTCGCACGCAGTCCACCTGGATGTCGACCGTCTCCTCGGAGACGCTCGCCGGATCGCTCAGCATGTTGACCAGCAGGTTGTGGCGGCAGATCTCGCGGAAGAGCCGCTCGTCGCTGCCCGCCTCTCTGTAGCTGCGGATGGGCCGCTCCCCGAACTTGCGCATCGGGAAGCCGCCGGGCGAGATGAGGGCGAGGTGGCTCACCCGCGGCCCCAGCCGCCGGGCCATGTGGGCCGCGATCGCGGCCCCGAACGAGAAGCCGGCGAGGCGCAGCGGGGCGCGGCCGGGCAGCACCTCGAGGAGCAGGGCGTGCACCAGGTCGAGGTACTGCGGGCCGGTGGTCTCGCGCGGCACCGTCGCCGAGTCGCCGTAGGACGGGTGGTCGAGCGCGTGGACGGTGAAGCGGGCGCCGAGCGCTTCCACGTTGCGGACCCAGTGCTTCCACGAGCCCATGCCGCCGTGGAAGAGCACGAGGTCGGGGCCGTGGCCGGACCGGTGCACGGCCATGCGGGGCGCGGGATCGGCGCTCACGGGGCGGCGGTCAGGACAGGCGAGGCCGGACGCGCTCGGCGAAGGCGGCCATCTGCGCGTCGAGCTCGGCGCCGTCGGCGGCGAGGAGCTCCAGGACCAGCTCCTCGACCCCGCACGCGGCCAGCTCCGCGATCTGCTCCACCAGGGCGGCCGGCTCCCCGGCCACCACGCGCCCGGCGTGGGCGGAGGGCGGCGCGCTCTCCCCCGGCTTCAGGATGCGCACGTCGTTGCGGAGGGTCAGCGCGGGCGGCGTCGCGCGGCCGCGCTCGCGGCTCAGGCGCGCCAGCTCCGCCACGCCGGCCCGCAGCTCCGCCGGACTGCGATTGATCGGATGCCACGCGGCGCCGAATTCGACGGCGCGGCGGAGCGACGCCCGGCCGTGCCCGCCCACCCAGATCGGCGGGTGCGGCTTCTGCACCGGCCGGGGCTCGAAGTGAAGATCGTCGAACTGGACGTACTTGCCCGCGAAGGAGGGCGACGGGCTCGTCCACAGCTCCCGCATTGCGCGCAGGTACTCGTCGGTCATGGG
>Ga0310810_10008151_pt1 | contig 12030 bp, 14 predicted proteins | sample NCmetagenome_FD_207641 | JGI IMG/M metagenome (GOLD analysis project Ga0310810, IMG submission 207641) | Soil microbial communities from experimental microcosm in Duke University, North Carolina, United States - NC | ecosystem: Engineered > Artificial ecosystem > Soil microcosm > Unclassified ...
AGCTGATGAGCAGCCGCTCGCTTGCGCGGATGGCGTCGTCCGAGTAGACGGTCTGGCTCTCGAGGGCGTCGGCCAGTTCCTTCGTTTTCTTGTGGGTCTCCTCCGACTGGAAGCCCTGCGCCTTGATGGCGTTGTCGAGGAGCGCAATGCTGTGCTCCGCGTCTCCGAACGCCTCGACGGATTCCTTCCCGAACTCGACGACCTTCTCGACGCTGAAGGCCATGCCGAGCGCGCCGGCCACGTCCTGCGCGACGTCCTTGAAGGACTCGACGGCATCCTCGGCCCCCTTGATGCCTTCCTTGAAGGAGGCATTGTCGAGGGTCAGCTTGCCTTTGATTCCGCCGAGATCTGCGCCGCCCACGTCACGCCTCCGTCAGCCCGTCATGCCGCGAATCCGCATCCACTCCCGCATCTCTGCCAGCTCGGTCGCCGGCAGCGCATCGATCTCATGCGGGAGCCGGTGCCAGGCGAAGGCGACCGCGAGAACTACTTGCCGCTCGCGGTCGCCTTCGAGTTTTTTGCCGCCGCCGCAGAGCCGTTGATGAACGTCATCGCCGCGACCTGCAGATCGTCGAACCAGCCCCCGACCGGCTGCGCGAGCAGCATGTCGAGGTCCGCCACCTCGAAGACCTTCTCCTGCGTCCCCGGAACGAACGCGCACGCCATGACCGCTTCCACCTGCACGCGCGCGTTGTCGAACTCGCCCGTGCCCGGGATCTTCGCCGCGCGAAAGATCGCCGCGCGGTCCTTCACCGTCGGTTCGCGGATCTCGATCTCGCGGCCGTCGACGACGACCTTCGTCGACTTGAATGCCGGCGTGGCGCTGAGTGCGGAGCGGAGATCGTCACGAAGGCTCATCGGTTAGGTCCCCCATCCGAACGACGACTCGGAACCGGTCGCGCCCTTCACAAGCGACTCCCAGGTGAAGCCGCTCTCGATGATGGAGTCGGGCTTCAGGGTCACGTCCTGCGCCGGGATGTAGGACCAGACGCGGAACTTGTTGCCGACGCCGAGATTCATCTCGAGAACGATGGGCGTGCGCCCCGTCGTGAGCGCGAGCAGCGTGCCGGCGCCTACCGTGGCCGTGACCATCGTCAGCGAGCCGAACGACCCAGACGCCTCCTTCGTGCCCTTGCCGCGCTGCTTCACGCCCGCGCTGTCGAGCGAGGTCTTGTCGAGCAGCTTGTTCTTCACGGCGAGCTTGAACTGACGCGTCTCCGCAATCGCGACGGTCGGGAGATAGCTGTAGTCCGCCGTGATGGCGCCGAGGACGGTGTAGCCGGGAATGAACGTCACCTTCCCGAAGAGGTAGTCGTAGCTGAGGATGTTCGACGCCGCGACCGCGCCGCCGTTGTCCTTCACGGTGATGGCGACGCCCGGGTCGATGATCCGCTTCGCGGTGCTCGTCACCTGATACGTCTTGCCGCTCACGAGCGTGAAGGCCTCGCCCGTCGTCGAGGTCGACGTCCCCGTCATCTTGAGCGTCGCGTTGTAGCCGGGATTCACGCTCGGCAGCGGCGTGTCGGTCGGAGTCGCGGCGCTGCCCTGGGTGATGGCCGCGTTGAGCGAGATCGTGACGTTGAACGAGACCTTTCCCGTGCCGTCGACCGAGAAGCCGTAGCTCTCCACGATACCGGGGAAAAGGATGAACGTGCCGTCGCCGAGGAAGACCTTCACGTAGCAGACGCCGCCCTCGTTGAAGAGCATGTTCGACTGGCCGACGTTGCCGTTGACGTAGTCGCCCGTGATTGCGACCGATCCGTCCTGCATCAGCATCAGCTTGTTCTGGGCGCCGGCGCCGCCGAGCGCGGTGATCTCGGTCGTCTCTCCCTTCGACTGCAGCTTCGCCGAGGTGATGCCGGGCGCGCTCGTGTAGGTGGCGTTGTCGGGGCTGGTCTGGATTCCGGAGAGATAGGCGGCCTGCATGGGTTCCTCCTGGGGCGAAGAGAGTTAGGGCGTCCCTGCGCGAAGCAGGATGAAGTTGATGGACCACTCGTGCGAGCCGGCGTCGTCCTGCGCGAGATAGATCGGCTCGGCGTTCTGGACGAGCGACGACACGTATCCGGAGATGGCCGCGCGGTGCAGCTTGTCGCGGACCGTGCGCGCGACGAGCAGCGCGTTCGCGTTGTCGCCCGGGTTCCCGCGCACGCGCACCTGCACGCGGGGCGCATAGCTCGAGCTCGCAGGCGAGCCGAGATACGGGTCGGGCGCCGGGCCCCCGCTCGCGAGGACGAAGATGGCCGCAGCCGGAACGCCGAGGCCGGATCCGGACGGCGACGCGGTCGGGCGCACGGGACCGGTGAAGATGTTCGCCCCGGCGCCGGCATTCGTCCACGCAACCCCGCCGACCGTGCCGAGGTTGGCAGCGAGGAACGCGACGACGTCCTTATCGGGCTCGACGGGCGGCATTACTTCTTGCCCTTCTTCGCGCGACGCGCGGCCGCGCGGTCTCGCCGCTTGTTCTCGCGGATGGCGCTGCGGTGCTCCCAGTCGCGCTCGCCGTCGCCGGGAGTCGTCGGGAACTTGCCAAGCGCGACAACGCCCGTGCCTTCCGCGACGTGCGCATCGATTCGCCGCGCAAGCCGGTCGAGGAAGCCATCGGCGCGCTCGTCGAATGCATGCTCGAGGAACTTCGCCTCGCCCGTCTTGTGGCGCAGCTCGGTGCGCTCGTGCACGTAGACGGCGTAGTCCGTCCCGAACCCGACCGTCACGCTGATCTCGGCATCCTCGATGATCGGAGGCGCGCAGTAGGCCGTCGATCGAAGGCGACCGAAGTCGACGGGCACCTTGCGGATTGCCAGCGCGTCGATTCCGAGGCCTTCCTCGTAGAGCGCCGCCGCAACCGCGAGCTGATAGGCGCGGCTGCTCTTCTGGAGATTCGACTTCATCTCCTCGGCGCCCTCGATCTCGAACGAGACCTTCACAGGCGCACCTTGTAGAAGATGGCCGTCCCGCTCTTGTCCTTCTCGGCCTTCACCTGCAGCGCGAGGCGGGCGAGCGCCGGGTTCGTCGTGCTCACTCCCGGGATCCAGACCCGATCGTTCAGCCCGATGGCCGCCGCGGTGTAGATCGTGTCGTTGCTCACGATCTCGGCGCCGTCCGCGGTGTGCCCGACGACGACCGTCTCACGCTCCCAGCGCGCAGGGATTCCCGTCTGGGTCGCGCCGTAAGTGGGATCTCCGGATGCGGAGGTCCCGCTGAGCGGCGCCCAGCCGATCGAATCCTTGAACCAGGAGGAGACGTTCACGGCGCGTTAGTCCTCGACTTCCTCGACGACCGCGGGCTTCGCGACCGGCTTGGAGGCTTCGATGTCTTCGAAGCTCTTGTGGATGCCGCCGTGACCCGGCTCGAGCGCACACACGATCATCCCGGCCAGCTCGTCGGGAGCCGAAACGGACCCGCAGACGAACTTCGCGTAGCCGAGGCTGACGATCTGGTCGGCGGTCGCGTCGTCGAAGGTGTGGATCTCGCCTTCGTTGAACATCCCCTGGCGCTTCTCGTATCGAACGGTCTTCATGGGCCTCCTCAGATCGCGAGCCGGTAGCTATCGAGCGTCTCGATGACGCCCTCGGGCATCTCGCCGCGGCCGGTGCCGTAGCTGACGCTCGCGTCGCCGAGAGACTCCGAAATGATGTCGAGGTCGTTCCCGCGCCGCAGGTAGGCCGCGAGCGCAATCTCCGCGCACGCGAGCTCGAGGTCGTCGGGCAGCGTCGGCTGCTTGTCGACGAACATCCACGTAGCGGTGCCGTCGAGCACGATCGTCACGCCGGCGGTGCGAGTCGACGGCCACGAGGGCTGCGAGCCGCCCGTGACGCCGGCGGTGATGACGGTCCACACGCCGTAGGGCGTCTGCGCGTCCTTCGCGAGCGCGCCAACCGCGACCGCCTGCGCAGCTCCCGGCCACGCCGCGACGGCGTCGTATTGCGGCTGCGTGAGGTAGCCGCCGACGTAGGTCACCTGGATCAGGTCGTCGCGCTCGGTGCCCGGCTCGATGTCCTGCGTGATGTCGGGGCGCACCTTCGCGGTCCACGGCCAGTTGATCGGCCCGTCGTAGCCCGTGCCAGCGAAACGCATCACGAAGCCGGCTTCCTTATCGTCGAGGCCGAACTCGCTCGAGGCGAGGAACGTGGCGCCGGCGTCGATGGAGACCGTCGAGGGCGTCGTAAGGACCGGGCGAAGGGAAAGGCGCAGCCGCGTCGCGCCGAACCCCGCCACGCCCTCGGTGATCCCGCCGAAGTAGAAGCGGCGCGAGCAGTAGCGCTCGATGCGTGCGCTCGCGGCGTTGATGAGCCGGATGAGCAGGTTGTCGTCGGTCGACGCGGTGATCCCCGCCGACTCTTTCAGGTTGGCGAGGGAGGTCAGCGCGTTCGGCTTGAGAACGGCCGCCATGGCGCGTTACCCCCGCCGACCCTTCTTCACGCTGAGGTCGGCGCCGGAGCGGTCACCGCTCGGGGCCGGGATCTCGGGCTCGGGCGCCGTCGGCTTCTCCGCGTAGTCCGCGTAGCCGAGCTCGACGAGCTCCTTCGCGTGCGCGGGAGTGAAGCCGGCCGTCTCCCCGGGGTTGCATCCCGAGTGATGGCGCTTGAAGGTGACGGCGACGAGTCCGAGTTCGTTGGGCATGGGGTGTTGCTCCTCTGGTAGCGGCGTCCCGAGTTGAACGGGCAGTTCGTGGGTATGAGCCACGCGTGGCACCCTGCCTCACCGCCAAAACCGCGGCGCGCCTTTGCAGGACCGCGCCGCGGGGTGCTTCGTCGAGATCAGGAGTAGGACGGGGTCGGCTGCACCGCGCCGCCGCAGAGGATCACGTCCACCGCGCTCGCGAGAGTCGGCGACGTGCCGCCGGTGAACGCCGTCACCGCCACCGCGCGGATGTAGCGGCGCGCGTTGCGGAGGTCGACGTTGACGTGGTTCTCGCTGTTCACGGCGGTGATCTGCGGGACGGCCGCGACGGTCGTGCCGTCCGGCTTGTAGTCGGCGAACGAGCTGTTGTCCGCCGAGTCCTGCAGCTTGACGTCGAGCGTCTGCGTGGTGGGCGCGCCGGTCGCGGCACCCGTGTGCGCCTTGAGCACGCACGCGAGGTATCCCTCGCCGGACGTCACGGCCATGCGGTCGATGCCGGCGCCGTTGACCGTGCCAGCGGCGCTCGCCGCCGGCGGCACGCCCTTGAGGGCCTTGATGGTGTCCGGCGCGTTGAAGGGATTGTTCATCGTGATCTCCTCGGAAGCGGTTTCGTCGAATCGGAAGGGTGAAGCGGAACCAGAAAGGGAAACGGGGCGCTCGGCTAGCCGCCCCGGGGATCAGCGCTCGATCAGATCCACTTCACGGTCGTGAGCATCGAGAACGTGTTCTCGTGCCGCAGACCGAAGTCGTGGCGCTCGATGACGCGGACGACGGTCTGGTCGTTCGACACGCCCGAGACGACGTTGCCCGTCGCCGAGTCGACGTAGGTGCCGTTCGGGAACGCCTCGACGAGCAGCGAGGTGTTCTCGCCGATGATGGCCTCGCTGAAGTCGCCGAAGTAGACCTCGGACTCGTTCGTGCCGCCGCCGAGGTTGTTCGGCACCTGCGTCGTGGTCTTGAAGGGGTAGCCGAAGATCGTCCCCTTCATGATCTCGTCCTTGAACAGGAAGCCGCCGACGCCGTCGCGGAGCTGCGCGAGATACCACTTCGAGCGCGGCGTCAGGATCCAGCCGCACTGGACCATGCCGACGTTCGACTCTTCGACGAGGCGGATCATCTTCGCGAGGTCGCCGATGACTTCCGTCGCCGTCGCGCTCGCACCGGCCTGCGTCGCCGCGTTCACGTTCGCGGTGGGGAGCCAGTTCTTGATGCCCTTCGGGGTGAACTGCGTGCCGTCGCCGCGGATGAAGGCGAGGTCCTCACGGAGCGCCACGACCTTGACGCAGTCGTCGCGCACGAGCTGGTCGGCCGAGTGCACGTTGTCGCGGATGAGGTCGTTGCTGATGACCGCCAGCGCGGTGAGCTTCTTCGCCGAGAGCTGCAGGACGCCGACCGCGGGCTTCGTGGTAGTCGCGGGCAGGTTCTCGCCCTGGTAGGTCGCCGTGCCGGCGCCAGTCTGTTTCGCGAGCGTGATGCTGCCGCGGTTCATCGGCAGCGCGCGGGCGCCGAGAGCACGAACCGCGGTGCGAGCGCGCAGGATCTCGATGAACTCTGCCGAGAACTCGTCCGGCACTAGCGCGCCGCCGTCCGCCATCACGGACTCGGACATGGCCGTTGCCTTCGTCTGGAGCTCGAGGCCCTTGACGACGTCGCCGTAGCCGCGCGCCTTGGCGATGTCGATCGGCTGTGCGCCGTTCATCTTCGCGAGCGTGATCGTCTTCACGAACTGCGCGAAGCCGATGCCCTTACCCTTGAACGGATCACCGTCCTTGCCGTGGATCGAATGGCGGATGAGCGCATCGACGCGCTCGACGCCGTCGACGAGGCTGCCCTTGTTCTTCGTCGCAGCCGCTTCATCGGCCGCAGCCTTGTTGGTCGCGAGCATCTTGTCGGCGACCGCAGCAGAGACCTGCGCGCGCACGATGGACTCGAGCTCCTCGCGCTTGAGCGTGATGACGTCGGGATTGCCGGGCGGGATGTTGCCCGCCTCGCCGGCGAACCGAGCGAAGGAGACCGAGCGGCGGTATCCGCGGCGCATCTTCGCGGTCTTCCCGCTGAGCAGCTCACCCGTGGTCTGGATGGCGAGGATCATGGCGAGCATCAGCACGATCGCGAAGACCGCGTGAGCGACGACGGGAAGGAAGGAATTGAGAGTCATCGGCGGTTCTCCTGAAAAAGGTGAGGCAATCAATCGAGTCGGCCCGTGGTCTTGCGGCGCTGTTGCTTCGAAATTTCGTCGGCGGCCGTGCGGCGAACGATCTCGGCGACGTCGGCGCTCGAGGTCAGCACGAGGGGCGCGGCCTTCACCTCGGCGACGGGTGCGGCTTTCGGCGCGGTCTCGAGTGCATCGACGTGCTTGCCGAGCGTTGCGACGTGCGAACCGAGCTCGGCGCAGTGCGCCTGCAGCTTCGCGAGCGCTTCGTCCATCGGCGACGGCGCGTCGCCCTGGTCGCCGTCCTTCGCGATCGTCGTCTCGACCGGGAACGTCTTGTCTCCGATGGTGACGGTGCTCGGCGCCTTCGAGGCCTTCCATGCGCGCTCGACGAGCGAGCGAGGGAGAACGATCACACCCTCGCCATCGAGGATCTTCTCGGCCCACTCGCGCATCGGCGCCGTGTCGATGCCGGCTGCGCGCGCGGAGATCAGCGCCTCGGGGTTCGCGGGGATCGGGACCGCCGAATACTCGAGCAGCTCCTGCGTAAGGAAGTCGTAGGCGACGCCATACTGGCCGGCGCGCTCCTCGTTCACGACGTAGGTCTGCGGCTGGAAACCAACCGAGACCGCCGACAGGAAGCCCTGCCGATACATCTCGCCGACCATGGCGCCGAACGGGTAGAGATCCTTCGGCGTGAACTGCGCCTCGGACATCAGCGCGCCGCGCTCGGTCCACTCGCGCAGCGACTTCGCAACCGGGAGCTCCGAACGATCGTGCGCCCACAGGACGACCGGATTCGCGCGGTAGTTCTTGAGATCCCAGCCGTCGACCGCGATCGTGTCGCCCATGCGGTCTTCGGTGGCCGTCGACGTCGCGAAGATGATCGGGGCGTTCTCGCCCTCGCCCGCCTTCGTGCTCGTGACGAAGCTCTTCCGGATGGCGAGACCTTCCGCCGTGCCGTTCTTCACGGCTTCGCGGAATTCTTTCTCCGTGACGAACTTGATCAAGGCGACCCCGCGAGGAAAAACAAAAAGCCCCCGCAGGGGCTTTCGCCGCTGCGGGGGCTCGGTTTGTCCGATACCCAGTTGCGCGAACTTCTCGCGCTGTCCTGATAATGGGAACGGATTCGCGCGCGTTCGTCAAGCGTCGCGTTTTCAGCGGCTCCCGCGCACCCGGTGAAGCGCCGCCAGGACCGCCGCCTTTTGCTTCGCGAAACCGCGGCGCAGATCCGCGCGCATCGAGGCTTCCCACGGCGTCACCTTCACATCGAAGCGCTTCCAGTGCCCGGCCGCCGCCTTCGTGCGACCGCTGGGCGCCGCGTCTTCCTCGCCGGGATCCTTGATGACGGGCGCGACCGTGCAGCGACAGTTGATGTCCTCGTCGCCGTCCCCGAAGTCGCCGGGGTAGTCGGCGGTGCCGCCGTCCGGCGAGGTGAAGTCGTCGTCGATGCCGACCACCTGCCCGTCCATCTCGGCGTGCGAGTCGCGCGTGCGATCGTCGTCCGTCGCGACCCATTCCTTCTCGCCGACGACGCCGCTGATCTTGTAGGCCGTCTTGCTTGCGAAGTTCGCGCCGCGCAGCACTTCGGTCCTCGCAATCATCTCGGCGCGAGATCCCTCGGCCTCCGCGAACACGTCCTCGACGCGCGACGAGAGATCGTCGATCCCCTCGCCGGCGCGGATCCCTTCGAGCAGCTCGGCGCGCAGGTCGTCGCGCGTCGTGCCGTTGACCTTCCCGGCGAGCCTGTCGAGTGCGAATTCGTGCACGAACTCCTGCACCTTCGGATTGAGCAGCTCGAAGCTCGGGTCCTGCGCGAGCTCCTGCAGGACGTCGCCCGCCCACTTCTGCACGCGCGCCTGGTATTCGGCCTGCGTCTCGCTCGTGAGGTATTGCGGACGAAGCTCCTCGAGGATGTGATCGACCTCGTCCTCGTCGTCGCCTTTCGTTGCGTGCGCGCGCCGCGACTTCTTCGGCTTCTTCGGCGCGTCAGGCTCGGGCGCAGGGTTGAGCGGCGTGCCCACCGGCGCCGTGCCCTCGTCGAGCATCGGCGGTGCGCCGCTCGGTCGATCGGGCAGCTCGTCGTCCTCGGGACGATCCGACGGGGGCTCGCCGGCGGCGCCGCGGATCTCGTTCACGGTGAACGACCACGGCGCGACCTGCACGGCCTTCAGCTTGAACTCGCGGTCTTCCTGCACCGGCGAGACGTAGTCGACGATCAGGCGCTCGTCGAACTCCGGCGCGAGGCGCTGCTGAAAGAACGCTCGCTGCAGCTCGAGGCGCGGGACGTAGCCATACTTCGTGAGGATCAGGTCGGCCGCGTCGATCGTCGCGCGGTTGCTGTGCTCGAGGATGCCGAGGATCTCCGGCGGGAAGCCGATCGTCTGCAGGATCGTGTCGCGCTCGAACTTGCGCAGGTCGGTGTGCTTCTGCGCATCGAACGCCGGCGAGATCTGAACGAAGTTCAGCTTGCCCGAGTGCCAGTGCAGGCGGAACGACTTGAGGAATCCCTTGTGATCGTCCTCCCAGCGCTGCTTCGCCTCGTCGAGCTGCGCCTTCTGCGTGACGCCCTCGATGCCGACGAGGCCCGCAGGAAGCGCGTCGTTGTAGTAGAAGCTCTTCGTGTATTTCGCGGCGTATTCGTCGGTCTCCGCTTCGTCGCCGAGCGCGTCGCCGATGCCGACGCCGCGGCCGTAGGGATTCTCCGGGTCGAGGTCGCGCAGCCAGATGACCTCGGTCTCCGGGATCTCGCCCGCCCATCCGATCGCGGAGACACGGAAAGTCGGGCGCCGGAGCGTCGGCGTCTCGGTCACCCAGTAGGGCGGCATCGGGTAGAGCTCGACGGGCATGCCCTGCGCGTTGCGCTCGATGACGAGGAACGCCTCGCCCTTGAGATCCATGAGCGTCTGCACGAGCGAGCGCGCCACGAGGCCCGGCATCATCGGGTTGAAGTTCTCGAGGAGGTCGAGCATCGGGTGGTCGGTGATCTCGTCGAGCTCGCCGTTCTTCGCGGCCTCGTCGAGCAGCTTGCGCCGATGCGCACTGTTCGTCGCGCGCTGCAGATCCTTCCGGCGGAAATATTTCCCGGTCGCCTTCGCGCGCGCGGCGTAGAGCTTCCACGGCGTGATGGCGACGCCGAAGCTCATGCGCGAGAGCGCGGCGCGGAACCACGGCGAGCGCTTGTAGAGCAGCATGATCTCGCGAGTGCCGCGCGCCGGCGGCTTCCCCCAGGCGACGTATCCGCCGAACATGCCGAAGACGGACGCCGGCGTCATTCCGCCGAAGAGAGCACCGGGAGCGGCGCGAAGAAGTCGGACTGCATCACGAACGCCCATCGATCACCTCAGACGAAAATGAAGCCGACGCTCGCCATGCGCGCCTGCGCCTGGCTGAACATGTCGACGTAGTCGTCGTGCGCACCGTTCGGGAAACTGGCGCACTCCGAAATGAACTCCTCGACGCGCGGCTCGAGCTCGGGCGACGGGAGGTATAGGTTTCCGCTCTCGACTACCGGCGCCGCGGCGACAGCTCGGACGACCTTGCCGCCGAGGGGCTCCACGGGGATCAGGCCTTCGATCTCTTTGTTCAGGAGCGCAATCACCGCCGTGCCGTTCGCCTTGTCCTCGACGAGCTTCGTGGTCGCCTTCGGATGAAGCGCCGAGATCGAGCGCACCGCGGCGAGCGTGGCGACGATGTCGAGCCGATCGTGGATCCATCCGGGGAGCAGATAGCGGTCCGCGCCCTTGCGTCCCCACACGCCGCCGCACACGTAGTCGCTCGTGTTCTCGTCCTTGAACGACATGTCCCAGCTCTGCAGCATCTCGTCGAAGTCGGTGGGCACGACGTCGTAGAACTTCCACCAGCCGCGCTTGAGGATCCCGCCCTCGTCGGGTGCGGGGTGCTGCTGGTAGAGCGCGGCCCACACGCGCGAGCCGACGGCGCGCTTGATTCCCTTCGCACGGTCGGTGCCGAGGAGCGCGTCGAGGTCGTAGCGCGCAGGCCACAGCGCCTCGCCTGGCGCGCGGCCAAGCGGGTCGCCTTCCTCGGCGAGCGCGGAGAGCACGAGCTTGTCCCACTTCTCGCCGCCGGCCTTCTCTTCGCGCTCGAGGCGCCCGGCAAGATCGTCCTCGTGCCATCGGGTCATGACGACGATGGCCACGCCGTCGGGCTCGAGGCGCGTGTAGGCCGTCGACTGCCACCACTCCCAGATGGCCTTGCGCCGCGACTCGCTGTAGGCCTCCTCGGCGTTCTTGATCGGGTCGTCGAGCACGAGCAGGTGCGCGCCCTTTCCGGTCATCGGGCCGCCGACGCCGGTCGTGAACATCCCGCCGCCGGCGGTGGTGTCCCAGCGGTTCGCCGCGCTCGAGTCCTGCGCAATGCGCACGCCGAACATCGGCCCGAGCGCCTCGACGAGGTTGCGCACGCGACGCCCGAACGTCGCGGCGAAGTCGGCCTCGTAGCTCGCGAAGATGATTCGCTTCGTCGGGTTCATGATGATGAACCACGCGAGGAACCACACGGACACGAGCTCGCTCTTGCCGTGCCGCGGAGGCATCGACACGATGAGGCGGCGCCGATCTCCGAACGCGAGATCAGCAAGCCAGAGCGAGAGCACCTCGAGGTGCTTCGCAGGCTTCCACTGGCCGCCCGAGAAGCTAGCTGCGAACGCCGCCGGCGTCGCGATCTTGGCGAGCCGAGCGAAGCGCTGCAGCTTGGAGGAGCTCTCGGGTGCCCTTGTCCTGGAGTGCTGCTTTCTCATCGACCTCGACCTGAATGGGGTTGCCGTCTTCGCCGGTGAGCTCGACGGCCTGCTTCGGTTTTCCGTTGCCGTAGGCGAGGATCAGTTCGACGGCGCGGATCCGGTCGCCTTCGCGGTTCGACTTCTTCCGCGCAATGTTCCGCAGGATGCGCAGCCCTTCTTCGTTGAACGCGCGGCACGCCTGGACGAGCGCAGCCGGACGCTTCGGGCGCCCGCCGGGGTTTCCGCTCTGGCCTTTCTTCCACGTCGGGTTTCCGCGCTTGCCTGCCATTTGTTTCGCCTTCTGATCCTGAAAATGCGAAAGCCCCGGCTGCGCAGCTTCGCGCGACCGGGGCTCGGGTGATCCGATACCTCGAAACAATCCTGCCGCAGAACGCGCGGCTTGGCTACTTCGGCCTCGTGGGTGCCGCCGGCAGATCCTCGGGCCGGATGTTCTCGCTCGGGGTCACGAGCTGGACATGCCCGGCCTCGAACTTGATCTCGACGGTCCCGTAGAACC
>Ga0310810_10008155_pt1 | contig 12029 bp, 4 predicted proteins | sample NCmetagenome_FD_207641 | JGI IMG/M metagenome (GOLD analysis project Ga0310810, IMG submission 207641) | Soil microbial communities from experimental microcosm in Duke University, North Carolina, United States - NC | ecosystem: Engineered > Artificial ecosystem > Soil microcosm > Unclassified ...
CCACACGCTCACCCGGCTGACGCGCAACGCCGTAGCAGAGGCCTCGGTGACGTCCTTGAGGACGTCGCGCAACTGCCGGTCGCTGGTGACCCTGGCTTGTGCGAGACGAAGAGTGGTTTCCCTGTAGGCGTGCTCGCTGCCGGAGCCGCCCGGTGCAGGCTGTCTGGAATCGCGCATGGCTCGTTGTAGGCGACGATATTCTAGTCGCCCATGACGAGCTCGGTGTAGCCACCTTTCGGCGTCCATTGAATCCGGCGATCGGCGTACGGCTTGTGCCTGTGCGTCCTCCACACGTAGACGAGGACTTCATCGAAGCCGCGGTTCACGACCGGCGTGACGATCTCGGTTGCAATCGCTTGTGCATTGCCGACACGTTCGGCGTCCACGTTGACGACGAGCATGTGGTGAGCCGACGTCACTTTGGTGACGACCCACGCGTCGCCTTCTTTGAACTGGGACGCGCGCGCGACGCTCAGTTCCCTGAGCAGTGTTGGAACGGCGGTGAGTGGCGGGACACGACGAGGGGGATCAGACCAGTGGACCGCAAACGCGATCGACGCAATTGCAAGGAGCCAAGCGATGCCGCCACCGATCGCGAGCAGTCGGCCCATAGTTCACTTGTCGAGTGATGCTACCTTAGGTAGCGGATCCGAAGTAGGCAGTAAGCAGTAGGCGAAAAGTCGCTGAGCCTTCCGCACCGCTGACTGCCTACCGCATACCGTCTACCGCTTACTGCTGACTGAATGGCTAATTACACCGCAAAAGACATCACTGTTCTCGAAGGGCTCGAGCCCGTTCGCAAGCGCCCCGGCATGTACATCGGCGGCGTCGGCACGGCCGGGCTGCATCACCTCGTCTGGGAAATACTCGACAACGCTGTTGACGAGGCCATGAACGGCTTCGCCTCCAACATCGTCGTCACGCTCCACAAAGACGGCAGCTCGATCACCGTTGCTGATGATGGCCGCGGGATTCCCGTGGACAAGCACCCGGCGACGAAGAAGAGCGCGCTCGAAGTGATCTTCACCGTGCTCCACGCCGGCGGCAAGTTCGAGCAGGGGAATTACAAGACGGCCGGCGGTCTTCATGGCGTCGGTGCGAGCGTCGTCAACGCGCTCTCGACCGAGCTCGTGGCCACCGTCAAGCGTGACGGGGCGCAGTGGGAGATGACCTTCAGGCGCGGCAAGCCGACCGGCCCGCTGAAGAAGGTCGGCGCCGCGCGTGGGTCTGGCACCACGGTCTACTTTCACCCCGATTCGACGATCTTCCCGAAGATCGAATTCGACGCGGCGCTGATCAAGGAGCGGCTCGAGATCGTCAGCTACATCCACAAGGGTGTGCGCGTGACGTTCGAGAACGAGGCCGAGGGCACGAAGGACGTTTTCCAGCATCAAGAGGGGCTCTCCGATTTCCTCAGGACGATCGTGGCCCTCCGTGGCGCGAAGCCCGTGCACGACGTGGCGTTCCTGCTCGAACGCGAGAGCGGGCCGCGACTCGATCTGGTTCTGCAGTGGACGGAAGCGACCGAAGAGCACGTGCGGAGCTACGTCAATGGCATCCCGACAGGATCCGGCGGCACGCACGACAACGGGCTGCGCGCCGGCATCGGCAAGGCCGTGCGCAACTACATCGAGACGCACAATCTCTCGCCCAAGGGCGTCACGCTGACGGCTGAAGACATTCGTGAAGGACTGACCGGTGTGCTCAGCCTGTTCATCGAGGAGCCGCAGTTCCAGGGGCAGACGAAGGATCGTCTCAACAACCCCGAAGTCGCGTCCATCGTCGACTCCGCCGTGCGGCCTGCGCTCGAGCACTGGCTCAATCACAATCGCAGCATCGCCGAAGCGATCGTCGGCCGCATCATCCTGGCCGCACGCGCGCGTGAGGCGAGCCGGGCGGCGCAGGCCGAAGTCACGCGCAGGACGGCGACGAGCGGGCGCCTGAATCTTCCCGGCAAGCTGAGTGACTGCACGAGCTCGGACCGCGACAACAGCGAGCTGTTCATCGTCGAGGGTGATTCGGCAGGCGGTTCGGCGAAGCAGGGGCGAGACCGCAGCAAGCAGGCGATCCTTCCGTTGCGCGGCAAGGTCATGAACACCGAGGGGATGGCGCTCGCCAAGGTGCTCGAGAACAAGGAGCTGGCCGATCTCATCACCGCGCTCGGGTGCGGGATGGGCAAGAGCTTTGACCTGTCGCGTCTGCGCTATGGCCGCGTCATCATCCTGGCCGACGCCGATTCAGACGGGCACCACATTGCGACGCTGTTGCTCACGTTCATGTACCGCCACCTGCCGCAGCTCATCTCGAGCGGCAAGATCTTCCTGGCGCAGCCACCGCTCTATCGCATCGACATCGGCAAGGAGACCTACTGGGCGCTCGACGATGCGCATCGCGACCGGTTGTTGAAGCAGTACACGAACGGCCGCGGCAGCCCCGAGATCACACGATTCAAAGGGCTGGGCGAGATGATGCCGAAGGTGTTGTGGGAGACGACGCTCAACCCGCGGACGCGCCGCCTGCTGCGCGTCGAGATCGCCGATCAGATCGTCACCGATCGTGTGATCAACGAGTTGATGGGAAAGGATGCTTCCGCGCGTTTCCGCTTCATCATGGATCGCGCCGAGGAAGCGCAGGAACTGGATCTGTAATCCTGCGCGGCTCTCGACGCTGCAATCATTCAATTGATGATTTTGCGATCTTTGATTGTTGATTGGTTGGCGATTATTGATCGTTGATTTGTGATTGGTGCTCTATTCGAGCGGAATCATTCCTGATTCTCGAGTGGCACGGCGTCTGCTCGATTAAGTGGCATGACGCCGGACGATCTCAAACGGCGGACGAAGACGTTCGCCGTTGATGTGATTCAGTTCGCACGGTCAGTGCCTCGAGATCCGATCAATGGTCAGATCGCGTCGCAACTGACTGACGCTGCGACGTCAGTCGCAGCTCACTATCGAGCGGTCTGTCGCGCGAAGTCTCGCGCGGACTTCATCAACAAATTGTCGGGAGCGATCGAGGAAGTGGACGAGTCTGCTCTGTGGCTGGAGATTCTGTCCGAGGCGGGAATCTGCGCCAGCTCGAAGACGACTCCCTTGTGGAGAGAAGCCGACGAGCTGACGCGGATCTTCGTGAGGTCTCGCGAAACAGCCAGGGCTAAGCAGAAGGCCGCTCGGCAACAGGCTGAGAGGCGCAAGCAATCAAGAATCAACGATCAACAATCACCAACGAATCAATAATCAAGAATCCCCAAATCAAAGATTGCTTGATTAGAAATCAAACGCCGCGCTGATCTTCGCGAATCGTGCCGACACAACGGTCGTCGGCGTGAGCCAGGTGCCGACCGGGTTGTACGCCTGGTTGTAGTTCAGCACCGCGCTCGAGTTGAACAGGTTGTAGACATCGACGCCGACATTGGTCCGCGTGCGGCCGAAGCGCAGGATCTTGGCCAGGCGCAGATCGATGACGTTGACGCGATCGCCCCAGACCTCACCCGGTGCCAGGAGATTGACGGTGACGTTGGGCGCGCCGCCTGAGAGCGGCCGGCCGAGCGTCTTTGCCGCTTCAGCGCTCGAGACCACCCACTGAGCCTGCAGGGGTGTTCCCTGGTCGCTGCGGAACGTGCCGCTCACGAGCACGTCGATCTTCGGCACGGTGTACGCCGCGAGCCCGGTGACACGCGTGATGAGCCCTGGATCGTCCCGACAGAAAGGATTGACCGGAGCAGTTTCGGGAAGATCGGCGCGGACGTCGCAGCTGTCGAGAACAGTCGAACCGGTGTTGAGACCGCCCTGGATCGTGAGTCCGTTGCGTGTCCGCGCGGTGACGTTCAAGAGCACGCCGTTATACACCGACGTCTGCGAGCCGAAGTTGTTCGACCAGGTCGTATAGCTGTTCGTCTGACCAGCCTTCGCGTTGCTGACGTTGTAGAGGCCCGATACGACGAAGTTACCGCCACCGGGCAGTCGCGGATCCGATGGTGCCGTGACACTGAACGGATCGAAGTCGCTGGCAACCACCGCCAGGTTGTCGACGACGGTGAAGTTCTGCAGCCAGCGCCGGTAGTAGCCGACTTCAACCGACACGCCGGTCATCAGCTCCTGTTGAACCGAGACGCCAACCTGCCAGTCGCTCGGACGAACTCCCCAGCCTTCGAGGATCTCGGGATCGAAGCTCCCGGTGAAGACTGGCTTGCCGAAGTTCGTGTTGCTCAACACGCCGCAGATGTCGCCGCCGCTGGCGGTGAGATTCTGCGCGTTCGGGTTGAGGAGATCGCAATCCGGCTTGTAGTTGTTATTCGAGTCGGTCCACGCGCGTGTGACCGGCGGCGGAGCGCCAAGCACGGGGCTGCCGGCGATTCGCGCAGCCGGGTTGCTCAGCGAGTACGTGTTGTGATTCGTCGCGGCCTCGAGATACTTGCCGGCGTTCACCTTCAGCGACGTCTTGCCGTTGCCGAACACGTCGTAGGCGACACCGCCGCGCGGCGTGATGTCGTTGTAGCCAAGGACACCGGGCTGCGCTTCGAAGAAGAGTGGCGTCGGCAGGAACGTGACGGGGCCGATCTGCTGGTCGGGGAAGTAGCTCCACGCGTGATCGAACCGGAGCGCGCCCTGCAGCGTCATGCGGCCGAGCGTCCACTGCTCCTGCGCATACAGCGCTTCCCACCGCGTCCGCTGGCCGGTCTTGAACGGCTTCAGGTCCATCGTCAGCAGATTGGGCACGCCGTTATTGAGCCGGTACTGCAGGTGCGTGTCGTTGGCGAAGTAGCTCTGGTTCACGCGGTGATATGCCGCCTGATAGCCGAACTTCATGCTGTGCGCGCCGGTCACATACGAAGCAGCGCCGCGCCAATTGAGCGTGAACCCTTGATTGCTCGCCCAGTCCTGCGAGGCAAACAGGATGTTCTGGATTCCGTGGGCACACGCACCGGGAACAGCATTGACCGGCGGCGCCGCACACTGATCCTGAACCTTCGGAATGGCACGTGTCGGGTTACCCGGCATCTCCTGCCCGCCGTAATGGCTGTAGTTGGTGCCGAACCCGGCGTCGAGCAGAAGGCGATTGGTCAGTGGCGATGACCACGTGCCCTGCTGCGTACGCTGGCGCGCATGCGCGCGGCCCGCGTAGTTCGAGAACTCGGGCGCCTGTGTCGCGGTCGCGAGGCCGAACGTTCCGGCAGAACCCGGCGCACCCCCGATGATCCACTTGTCGTCAGGCTGCTGCCGGCATCCGTCGTCAGTGCCCGGCCATGCGGAGCCCTGACACGGACGCTGCTCGTCCCAGAACACGTTGAAGCGATTCTTTGGCGTCGCCTGTACCGTGAGTCGCAGGCTGACCGTCGTCCAGTCACTCGCGGTGACGGCCTGCTTCGTAAGGTCGGGCACGTAGACGAACTTCGTCGGATCGCCTGCGTTCTGATTCCGATACATGCCAGGCACCGACTGCCAGCTGCCCTCCTCGCGTGAGTTGACGAAGTACCACACGCGATCTTTCTTGATGGGGCCGCCGACACCGCCGTTGATGTCCCACAGCTTCAGCAGCTCTCCGGGCGTGCGCAGGCCGGCCGCGCGCAATTCATCGGTGTAGTTGCTGCCAACGAGCGCGTTAGCCACGCCGGCTGCGTAGATGGTTCCGCGGACGGTGTTGCCACCAGTCTTCGGCACGATGTTCATCGTCGGTCCGCCGACTTCCGCTTCGCCGAGGCCGCCCGACGTCGTGAAGGTGACCTCCTGAGCATTGGCGATGTCCGGCAGATATCCCGAGACGCCACCGCCACTGAGTGGCGCGCCGACGCCGAGACCGTCAACCTGGAGACGACCTTCGGTTCCGCGTCCGCCGGGACCGCCGAATACGACCAGCCCTGGCCTGGTCAGCACGTCACGCGATCCGCCGGTCACCGCAGGAACGAGTTGGAAGAGCGCGCCATACGAGCGGGATGTGGGAAGGGATGCGATCACGTCGCCATCAACCGTCGTCTGGCGTCTGACGCTCTGCACGTCCACGATCGGCGACTCGCCGGTGACGGTGATCGTCTCTTCGAGCGAGCCGACGCGCAGGTCTGCGTTGACCGTGCTCGTGAATGTTCCTGTCAGCTCGATTCCTTCTCGCTTGACGGTGTTGAATCCGGTCAATGTGAACGTGACCGAGTACACGCCAGGGCGAAGATCGACGATGCGATATTGGCCGGAGCCATCAGTAACCGCGCTGCGAACTTTTTCAATGAGTGCAGGACTGGCCGCTTCAACGACGACGCCGGGAAGCACTGCTCCCGAGCTGTCCTTCACGATGCCGGTGATCGTTGCCTGAGCATGAGCCAGAGCAGGCGCGAACAACGCCAGCACGAACACCACGAACCGAACCCACGGGACACCACGCATAAGCCCTCCCGGACAATTTGGCCCTTGCCATGGTCGAGATCGCCAACGACTTGCGGAGCCGCATTCTGAGTGGAGCCGTTCTGAGATGTCAATGAGTGATCGGTGCGCTCACGGCGGGCCTGAAGGCCTGCTGCTACTCATCTTGTAGAGGCGGGTCTTCAGACCCGCCTTACCGGACGACGACGGTGGCTTCGGCCGTGTGGCCCTGTGCGTCGCGCGCGATGATGCGGTGTTCGCCGGGGATGAGTGACCAGTCGAGCGCCATGTTGCCGTCAGCCGAACCGACGACTTTCCCCGCGACGCTCCATTCGATGCTGCCGCGTGTATCCGTGGCGACGCGCAAGGGCAACGTCTGGAACTCACGGCGCAGTGTCGGATCGATCAGATAGGTCGCGCCGTCCGGCGGGCTGACGATCGTGAGCACGGCGGCTCGTGAGCTGGACGTTCGCCCGCTCTCAGTCGGTGCGCTTTTCAGCCTGGTGATCCGCTGTTCCACTGCCGGCGCGACGCGATCGCTGCGATCGAGTCCGTTCGCCTGTGCCCATTGACGGTATTCCGCAGGCCAGAACGTCAGCAGACCTTCATCACCGTGATGATGCCAGCTGCATGGCAGCGACGAAGACTCGGCTGCGACCCATTCGTGCCGTCGAATCGGGCACCACGCGTTGGCCGTCATCCCGGACAGCGCGCAGATCTCGCGTTCCACGACGTTGTTGGGCGTGGGGAGGATCGGATCGGTCGAGAACGTCGTCGAGGAGCTGAGGCGCCGTTCTGCGGCGAGCATGACGGCGTTGAAGATCGGTCCCGCTCCAGTCACACCGCTCGAGTTCCGAAGCGGCGTGCGATCGAAATTGCCAACCCACACGCCCACCGTCACGCGCCGCGAGTAGCCGATCGTCCAGTTGTCGTGGTATGCCTGCGATGTGCCGGTTTTGACCGCCACGGGGAACGGCAGATCAAGGCTGCCGCCGCGCCCGAAGATGAACTCGCGCGCCTCGGGGTCCGACAGGATGTCCGTGATCCAGAACGCCGTGCGCGGTGACACGAGTTGCTGCGATCGCGCGACGGCGCCGGAGGGGCGCCGAACGGCAGTCGGTTCGATCCACAGGCCATTGCGCGCGAATGCCGCGTAGGCGGCGACGAGCTGATCGAGTCGTACTTCTGCGTTGCCGAGCGTCACGCCCAGCCCGTAATGCGCCGCGGTCTTGTCGAACGTGGTCAGGCCTGCGCGCGCGAGCAGTCGCAGCAGCGATGAGACCCCGAGCTCCGATGCGAGCGAAACGGCGGGGATGTTCTCGGACCCGGCAAGCGCTCGTCGCGCCAGGAGTGGCCCTCGATACCGGCCGTCGTAATTACGCGGGCTGTAGACGACGCCCGCTTCGGCCGTCGGAAAGCTGGAAGGCACGTCGGCCAGCACGCTCGCAGGGCTGAAGCCCTGCTCGAACGCGAGCGCATAGGTGAACGGCTTCAGCGCCGAGCCCGGCTGTCGCGGTGTGACCGGCCCGTTGATTGTGCCGCCGCTGTCTGCGTCGAAGTAATCACCCGATCCTTCCCACGCGAGCCATTCGCCGCGTTCGTTGTCGAGCACGACGACGGCCACGTTCTGCGCACGATGCGTGCGCAGCTGCTCGCGATGGCTGCGGATGATGCCGGTGACATCCGCCTGCAGTGCAGCATCGAGGGTCGTCTCGATTCGCGCCGGGCGCGGTTCGCCAGCAGCAGCGAGCACCATCTGGACGAAGTGCGGCGCCGAAAATTGTGTCTGGGCCTCGGCAAATGACAGCCGCTCGTTCAGAACCTCATTGACCTGAGTGGCTTCGAGCGCGCCATCGGCCTCCATCCGGCGAATGACGACGCGCTGTCGTCTGAGGGCAGCATCGCGGCTTCGATACGGGTTGAAGCCGGACGGACGTTGCGGGAGACCGGCAAGAAACGCGGCCTGCGCCGGAGTAGCCATGGCTGCAGGTACTCCGAAATACCCGCGGCTCGCACGTTCGACGCCGACGTACTGATTGCCGTACGCCGCGAGATTCAGATACAGCGCGAGCAGCTCCATCTTGCTGAAGCGATGCTCGAGCCGCAGCGCGATGACTGACTCGTAGATCTTCGCGGACAGCCCACGCGTGCGCGTCGGTGATGCGCGATTGAGGAGTAGTTTCGCGATCTGCTGCGAGATGGTCGAGCCGCCCTCCACGACGTGACCTTCGAGGACGTTGGTCTTGAGCGCACGAACGACTGCAACCGGGTCAACGCCCGGGTGCCACCAGAAGCGCCGATCCTCGGCGGCGAGCGTGGCGGCGACGAGCCAGGGTGGCAGCGTGTCCGCCGTCAATGCGATCGCGCGTGTCTCGTGACTCGAGAGCGCCTCGTGGAGAGGGGCTCCATGTCGATCGACGACCTCGGTTGACGGACTGCGAGGTTCGTCGAGCAGGCCCGTGGGCAGCGGCCCAAGGCGGATCCACGCCGCCACCAGCGCCACGAGCATGATGGCGATCAGCGTGAGCGAGAGCCGCGGCCGTCGTGTGACGAATGTTGCGATGGTCACGGTCTTACCGCTTCACTTCGATGATGTCGGTGGCCGTCCGACCAAACACTTCCGGCTCGTACATCTCCTCGGCCCGCGTGGGCGAGGTTCTGAACGTTCCAGCGGTCGTCGCCCGGGCGATGTAGCTGAACTCGTGGAGACCTTCCGCAAGCCGCGTGGCGAAGAGCTGGATGCGGTTGTCGTGGCGCTCGACGTGATCGAATCCGCTGTACCGCCACATGTTCTGCCAGTTGTTCGCATTGCCGCCATCGTTGGTCTGACGGTCCTGCTGCGATGCCAGATCGCGTGCGGTCGTGGCGAACCAGGCCTCGACCGGTTCGAATCCGGCCGGCAGCGGATCGGTCACGGCGACGAAGCGACGCTCCTTCGTCAGCCGGAACGTCAACGTGATGCGCACGAGGTCGCCCGCCGCGTAACTCTTCGCCATCGGCTTGCTGCCGTCTTCGACATAGGGCTCGTAACGCCGCTCGATGTTGAATCCTGAATCGAGCCCGTCCTGGTAGAGCGAGTCCACGGCATAGCGCAGGCGCGTGGAGTAGAAGAGCGTACCCGTGCCCTCGCGCCGGAACGTCAGCGGGATGTCCGTGCGACCGCGGCCCGCCGCCACGACCTGTGGCATCGGCACGCTGGCGATAGACGCATCCGCCGAGCGGCCGCGGAAGTCTTCCCGCAGGAGCTCGCGTGTGCCGAGCGATGCGACACCGCGAAAGTTCGGCACGGTCGGCTCGTACTTCCGGTAGTAGTTGACCAGCGCCGCCATCGCGTGGGCGTTTTCCTGCGTGTTGCCCCAGCGTCCATCCTTCCGCACGGACATCATCCAGCGGACGATCTGCCGCATTGGAACGTTGGGCACGTCGGCCTTGACGAACGAGTTCAGCACGATGGCGGTCGATCGGACGTTCGAGTTCCAGAACCAGAGCAGGTAGGGATCGGCCAGTTCTTCGACGTGTGCGCTACCGCCCTCTGGCAGGATCGCATTCGACATCCGTCGTCTCAGGTCCGCGACTCGATCGCCGCTCGTCTCGCCTTTCGCCAGCATCGCGTCATGGAGGTAGGCGAGCGCGAAGACCGGCATGCGATCGCGATAGCCGTAGAGACGCGTGAGGTTCGAGTCCTGATTGCGCCCGCCCTCGACGAGCACCTTCACGGCAAAGGCCTGCCATGCGGTGTATGAGGGCCACCACGCCTCGTTCACCTCGGGAGGTCGTGCGGACATTTCCTGCTCGAGGTAGTCGTACCCACGACGCCGCACATCCGCGTTGACGTCGTACTTGAGGCTTGTCGCCGTCTTGAAGACGTCCAGAACGTAGGCGGTGAGATACGGCGAGGTCGTCCAGCAGGCGCCCGGCCAATAGGCGAAGCCGCCACTCTCACACTGGAACTTCTCGAGCTCCTTCAATGTGCGCTGCGCGACCGGCCTCATGCTCTTCGGATCCATCCCTGGCAACGAGAACGCGTCGCCGAGGTCGCCCGCCAGGATCAGCGCGAGTGACGTGGACGCCTTCTGCTCCGCGCAACCATACGGATACTCGACGAGATATCTCGCGCCTTCGCCCAGACCAACCATGGCCGTTGACGAGACTTCGACGTCCAGCCCGCCGAAACCAGGCACCACGCCGGTCGGAATCGTGACGGTCTCTTTCGCCGTCGTCGCGTTGGCCGTATCGCCGTACGCGGCAACGGTCTCAGGCGAGGCGAGAACCTCCACCGGGATGACGTCCTCGAATGCGTCGGTCTCGTTGCCGATGCGAACGCTCATCTGGACGCGTGCACGGCCGATCGCCTTCGCGGCGCCGGAGAAGCGCACCTCTAACGATCCTCCGCGACTCACCGCGACCTGTTGCTCGGCACTGCCCGTGAGCTCGAGCACGCGCGGATCGAGCGAGCGCATCGACACGACAGCCGTTCCGTCTGATGGAAGCTGACTGCCGACGACCGCGCCGAAGTGGGCAGAGTCGCCAACCGACAGGAATCGCGGGAATGCAGGCGTGATCGTGACCGGCTTGTTCGTGCGTACTTCGGTGTCGCCCGACCCGAAGCGCGAGTCGCGATCGCCCGCCACCGCCATGATTCGATATGTCGTCAGCGACTCCGGCAGCGTGACGTCCACGCTCGCCTGCCCGTCAGGACCCGTCGTCACAGAACCAAGCCAGAACGCGAGCACACGGAAGTCTTTCCTGACCGTGCTCACGCCGCCGTCTTCGCCGCCGCCACCGCCATCGGTCTCGCCCTTGGGTGTCAGGACGCGGCGCGACACGATGCGCTGCCGGTTGTCCTCGTTGAAGACCTGCAGCGACTTGCGAACGTAGACCGAGCCGGCAACATCGGGCGGCTGATAGCTGGTCAACGAGAGGACGCCGGAGTCGACTGCCCACAGGGTGACCTCGCTCGCCGCGCCTCCGCCGTTGAGGTCTTTCACATTGAGCCGCAACGTCGCCTTCGACGCAGGCCTGTACTCCTGCCGGTCGGATGCCACAGAGACGTTGAGTCGCCTGGTGCGATCCTCGACCTTCAACTCCACATAGCCGAGACGGAAAGAGGGCTTTCCGGGATCGCTGGTGTCCGTGTTCGATGACGTTGCAGCGGTGGCCGCAGGCGCCGGGTTCGTTCGGCCTTTGACGAGCAACACCGACACGAAGACGTTCGGGATGTCGTTCTCCGCGATCGGAATGGACACTGACTGCTGCGTTGACGTGAGCGCGAACTGCGAGTGCGTGCGGATGCCTTCACGCTCGGTCGTGACGAGCGCCGTCGCCTGTTCCCACGGCGACTGAATCATGATTCGCGCCGTGTCTCCCGGCCTGTAGGTCTGTCGCTCAGGGACGAGATCGATGCGGTTGTGATCGAATCGCGCCCACGCCGTGTAGCCGTCGCCAAGGACATAGAACGACGTGCGCGTGACGGAGAAGCGGCCGCTGTCTGCGCGGCTGCGCGCTTCGAGGATGTAGTAGCCGCCGCTCTTGAACGAGATGCTGAGCGGCACCGGGTCGGTCGCCGTCGTCACGCTCCATTTGCCGGCCTCGGTGTCCTTGCGCTCGGTGTCCCACGTGTAGAAGCCGTTACCTTCGGCTCGTCGCACGCTCGTCCACTGCACCTGCGTCAGCGTCACA
>Ga0310810_10008157_pt1 | contig 12027 bp, 8 predicted proteins | sample NCmetagenome_FD_207641 | JGI IMG/M metagenome (GOLD analysis project Ga0310810, IMG submission 207641) | Soil microbial communities from experimental microcosm in Duke University, North Carolina, United States - NC | ecosystem: Engineered > Artificial ecosystem > Soil microcosm > Unclassified ...
GTGCTCGCCCTCTACAATTCAATGACCAACCGCCTGCGCGACCGCGGCGAACTCGGCGACCAGATCGCCGACCTGTCACGCGGCACCGGCGACCTCGCGCGCCAGGTGGCCGAGCTGGCGCGGCGGCTCAACGCCGTCGAGACCAGCGTCGGCAACACCGTGTCGCGCGCCCGCGGCGCGGTCGATCCGCTCGCGGCCGAAATCGGCGAACTTGGCGGCCTGGTGCGCCAGCTTGCCGACAATGTCGCCGCCCACGACGCCGCGCTGCGCCAGTCCGGCAACCTGCCGCGCCTCGCGCCGGTCGAACTCGCGAGCGCCGACGCGCCGCTGGCGCTGAGCGAAAGCGACGCCGTGTCGCCGCCGGCCGCGGTGCACGGAATGGACCGCAACGCCGCGGTCGAGCTCGTCACCGAGGCGCTCGATAACCAGCGCGTCGATCTCTATTTGCAGCCTGTCGTGACGCTGCCGCAGCGCAAGGTGCGCTTCTACGAGGCGATGTCGCGGCTGCGCACCGCCGACGGCGATGTCGTGCCGGCGAGCGCCTTCATCGACGCGGCGGAAGCCGCCGGGCTGATGCCGCGCATCGACAACCTGCTCCTGTTTCGCGCGGTGCAGGTCGTGCGCCGGCTGCAATTGAAGAGCCGCGAGGTCGGCATCTTCTGCAACATCAGCGCCGCGACGCTCACCGACGCCGGACAGTTCCGGCAATTCCTCGATTTCGTCGACGCCAACCGCGCCCTTGGCGACTCGCTCACCTTCGAGTTCACGCAGAGCGCCTACCGCGGTTTCGGCCCGCTCGAGCAGGAGAGCCTCTCGGCCCTGGCCGAGCGCGGCTTCCGCTTCTCGATGGACCACGTCACCGACCTGCGCATGGAGCCGCGCGAGCTTGCCGAGCGCTCGTTTCGTTTCCTCAAGGTGCCGGCCAAGCTCCTGCTCAACAAGGCGTCCGGCGCGCAGAGCGACATCCATCCGGAAGACCTCGCCGACCTGCTCGCGCGCTCCGGAATCGATCTCATCGCCGAGCGCATCGAGAACGAGACGACCGTGCTCGACCTCCTCGATTACGACGTCCGCTTCGGCCAGGGCTTCCTGTTCTCGGCGCCGCGCCCGGTGCGGCCCGAGGCGCTCGGCTCGGCCGAGACCGCGCGCGCCGAACTCGCCACGCCGGCGGCCTGACTTTTCCCCGCCTGCAATCGGTGCCATAGGTGCGCCCCCTAAATCCCGAGGCTCACGTGCCGTCGCTCCTTCCGCACTTCTCCGAAATCGCGCCGAACTATGACGTCATCCTGAGCGACGTCTGGGGCGTCGTGCACAATGGCGTGCAGGCCTTTCCGGCCGCCTGCGACGCGCTGATGCGGGCGCGGGCGCGCGGCGCGGCGGTCATCTACATCACCAATGCGCCGCGGACGAACGAGGCGGTCGGCCGCATGCTCGACCGCCTGCATGTGCCGCGCGAGACCTACGACGCGATGGCCTCGTCCGGCGACGTCACGCGCGCGGTGATCAAGGCCCGTCGCGGGCAGAGCCTCTGTCACATCGGCCCGGAGCGCGATCATTCCGTGTTCGCCGGCCTCGACGTGACCTTCGAGACGCTCGAGCGCGCCGACTATGTGGTCTGCACTGGCCTCTTCGACGACGAGACCGAGGGGCCGGAGGACTATCGCGGGCGGCTCCAGACGATGCTTGCGCGCAAGCTGTTCATGGTCTGCGGCAATCCGGATGTCGTCGTCGAGCGCGGCGACAAGCTGATCTACTGCGCCGGCGCCGTCGCCGACCTCTACCAGACGATGGGCGGCGAGGTGCTCTACGCCGGCAAGCCGTACAAGCCGATCTACGAGATGGCGCTCGATCTCGCAAAGAAGGCGCGCGGCCGCGACGTGGCGCCGGGGCGGGTGCTGGCGATCGGCGATTCCGTGCGCACCGACCTCAAGGGCGCGCGCACGATGGGCGTCGATTTCCTGTTCATCACCTCGGGCATCCATGCCGAGGAAACCGGCGGCCGCGACACGCCCGACGCCAAGGCGCTGGCGAGCGTCTTCGCCGCCGCCGGCGACAAGCCGAAGGCGGTGATGCGGCAATTGGCGTGGTGAGGGCTGGGGCGCTGAATCTCCCCACGGTCATTGCCGGGCTTGACCCGGCAATCCATGAGGCTGCTCAAACTCGCTCGGACGTACTGACTTACTCGTGGCGCTTCGTCATGGATGCGCGGATCAAGTCCGCGCATGACGCCGAGGGTGTGGCGACCGCTGAAGAATGAGGCTTACGCCGCCGGCGCCGAGACGTTCGGGAAGATCGCTTCGATCTTGTTGCGCAGGGTCTGCGCGTTGAACGGCTTGACGATATAATTCGACACGCCGGCCTTCTTGGCGGCGATGACGTTCTCGGTCTTCGACTCGGCCGTGACCATGATGAAGGGCAGGGCGGCGAGTGCGGGGTCGGCGCGGACCTCCTGCAACAGCTCGTAACCGCTCATCGGCTCCATGTTCCAGTCGGAGATGACGAGGCCGTATTTCATCTTGCGCAGTTTCGCGAGCGCGGCGCTGCCGTCGGCCGCGTCGTCGACATGCTCGAAGCCGAGTTGCTTCAGGAGATTGCGGATGATGCGGATCATGGTGTTGTAGTCGTCCACCACCAGAACCGGCATCGTCAGATCGATGGCCATGGCCACTATGCCCCCCCAGGGCAGCCCGCGAATTGGCGGAACCTAGCAATCGGGCTTGAATAACCCGTTAAACACATCCTTAACGCCGCCTTTACCCTAAACCGCCGTTTGTGGGCGGCTTGACGCGCGGGCGGCGGCGGGATTGAAGGAGCGCCACCGCCAACCCCGCCGAACCCGATGACCACGTCCCGAAAGCCCTTTCACGTCGTCCGTGGCGATGCCGCGGCGCTCGCGCCCGGCGCGCTCGCCGGCTGCGTCGTGGCGATCGGCAATTTCGACGGCGTGCACCGCGGCCATCGGGCGGTGATCGCTGCGGCGCTCCAGCGGGCCCGCGCGCTCGGCCGGCCGGCGGCGGCGCTGACCTTCGACCCGCATCCGCGCACCTTCTTCCGGCCGGACCTGCCGGTGTTCAGGCTCTCGACCGGGCCAGACAAGATGCGGCTCCTGGCCGCGACCGGGCTGGACGGCGCCGTGATCCTGCGGTTCGACGCGGCGCTTGCGGCCACCTCGGCGCAGGACTTCATCGCCAAGATCCTCGTCGGACGGCTCGGCATTGCCGGCGCCGCCATCGGCTTCGATTTCCACTTCGGCAAGGACCGGCAAGGCTCCCCGGCTTACCTCGCCGGACAGGGCGCCGAACTCGGCTTCGCCGTCGACATCGTTCCCCCGCTTCAGGACGAGGGCCGGCCGGTCTCCTCCGGCGCGGTGCGCGAGGCGCTGGCCGCCGGCCGGGTGGTCGAGGCGGGCGAGCTGATCGGCGCGCCGTGGTTCGTCTCGGGCGAGGTCATCCACGGCGAGAAGCGCGGCCGCGATCTCGGCTTCCCGACCGCCAACGTTCGGCTCGACGCCTCGTGCGGGCTCAAGCACGGCATCTATGCGGTGCGCGCCGCGATCGACGGACGGCTTGTCGACGGCGTCGCCAGCTTCGGCCGGCGGCCGACCTTCGACAATGGCGCGCCGCTGCTCGAAGTGTTCCTGTTCGACTTTTCCGGCGACCTCTACGGCAAGGCGATCGACGTCGCCTTCATCGGCTGGATTCGCGGCGAGGAGAAGTTCGCCTCGATCGACGCGCTCAAGCAGGCCATGGACATGGACGTGGTCCATGCGAAGGACGCGCTCGCCCGCGCGCGCGGCGCGTTTCCGGCGCTGGGGGCGATTTGAGGCCGGAAACCGGCCTTTTCCCTCCACCATCGCCCTGCTAAAAGCCCCGCCATGTCCAAGCCCGAACGCGATTATTCCGAGACCCTGTTCCTGCCGCAGACGGATTTCCCGATGCGCGCCGGCCTGCCGCAGAAGGAGCCGGAGCTGCTCAAGCGCTGGCACGGCGATGGCCTGTACGAGCAGCTGCGCGCCGCTTCGAAGGGCCGCGAGAAATTCGTCCTGCACGACGGCCCGCCTTACGCGAACGGCAACATCCACATCGGCACCGCGCTCAACAAGGTGCTCAAGGACGTCGTCACGCGCTCGCAGCAGATGCTCGGATTCGATTCCAATTACGTGCCGGGCTGGGATTGTCACGGTCTGCCGATTGAGTGGAAGATCGAGGAAGAGAACTACCGCTCCAAGGGCAAGCAGAAGCCCGACCTGAAAGACCCGAAGGCGATGGTCGCCTTCCGCCAGGAATGCCGTGCCTATGCCGAGCACTGGCTTTCCGTGCAGCGCGAGGAGTTCAAGCGCCTCGGCGTGATCGGCGACTGGGCGCATCCTTACACGACGATGAGCTTCCCTGCCGAAGCGCAGATCGCGCGCGAATTGATGAAGTTCGCGGCCAACGGCACGCTCTATCGCGGCTCGAAGCCGGTGATGTGGTCGGTGGTCGAGAAGACCGCGCTGGCCGAAGCCGAGGTCGAGTACGAGGATTACACGAGCGATACGGTGTGGGTGAAGTTTCCGGTGGCTGCCGTTGGCATGCTCAATGCCGGTGACCCGCTTCTCCAACGGCTTATTGGTGCCTCGGTTGTCATTTGGACGACCACCCCTTGGACATTGCCTGGCAACCGCGCCATCTCGTATTCGCCGAAGATCGGCTACGGACTTTACAAAGTCACCGAGGCCGCGGCGGACAACTGGGCCAAAGTCGGCGATCTCCTCATTCTCGCCGACAAGCTTGCTGCCGACGTGTTTAAGCAGGCGCGTGTCTCTGGTTTCGAGAAGGTTGCTGACGTTACGGCGGAAGCTCTCGATCGGATGGTCTGCAATCATCCGCTCGCTGCGCTTGGATACGAGTTCCGGGTCCCACTCCTTTCCGGCGAACACGTCACCGACGACGCGGGCACCGGCTTCGTTCACACCGCGCCCGGCCACGGCCGCGAGGACTTCGAGGTGTGGACCGCGAATGCGCGCGACCTCGAGGCGCGTGGCATCAATTCGGCCATCCCGTACACGGTCGACGAGAACGGCGCCTTCACCGCCGCCGCGCCCGGCTTCACCGGAAAACGCGTCATCAACGACAAGGGCGAGAAGGGCGACGCCAACGAGGCAGTGATCAAGGCGCTTCAGGAGGCGGGCAACATCATCGCGCGCGGCCGTCTCAAGCACCAGTATCCGCATTCGTGGCGCTCGAAGAAGCCGGTCATCTTCCGCAATACGCCGCAGTGGTTCATTGCGATGGACAAGGGGATCGATAAGCCCGGCGACACGCTGCGCGCGCGCGCCTTGCACGCGATCTCGGTGACCGCCTGGGTGCCGCCGCAGGGCGAGAACCGCATCAACGGCATGATCGTCAACCGCCCCGACTGGGTGATCTCGCGGCAGCGCGCCTGGGGCGTGCCGATCACGGTGTTCGTCAAGGAGAAGGGCGACGGCTCGGTCGACATCCTTCAGGACCCGGAGGTCGAGCTGCGCATCGTCGAGGCCTTTGCCGCCGAGGGCGCCGATGCCTGGTACAAGGAAGGCGCACGCGAGCGCTTCCTGGGCGCGAAGCTCGCGGCCGACGCGTGGCAGAAGGTCGACGACATTCTCGACGTCTGGTTCGACTCCGGTTCGACGCACGCCTTCGTGCTCGAAGACCCCGAGCAGTTCCCGCAGCTCGCCGGCATCAAGCGCAAGGTCGACGGCGGCCGCGACACGGTCATGTATCTCGAAGGCTCGGACCAGCATCGCGGCTGGTTCCACTCGTCGCTTCTGGAGAGTTGCGGCACGCGCGGCCGCGCGCCGTTCGACATCGTTCTGACGCACGGCTTCGTGCTCGCCGAGGACGGCCGCAAGATGTCGAAGTCGCTCGGCAACCAGGTGTTTCCGCAGGACGTCATCAAGCAGTCCGGCGCCGACATCCTGCGCATGTGGGTCTGCGCCTCCGACTATGCCGATGACCTGCGCATCGGCCCGGAGATCTTGAAGACCACCGCCGATACCTATCGCAAGCTGCGCAACACAATCCGCTGGATGCTCGGCTCGCTCGCGCATTTCCATGCCGATGAGGCGGTGAAGATCGAGAAGATGCCGGAGCTCGAGCGGCTGATGCTGCATCGCCTCGCCGAATTGGATGAGACGGTGCGCAAGGCCTATGCCGAATTCGACTACAAGCGCATCTTCGCGGTGCTGTCCGCGTTCATGACCGCCGACCTATCGGCGTTCTACTTCGACATCCGCAAGGACGCGCTCTACTGCGATCCGGCATCGTCGACGACGCGCAAGGCGGCGCTCACCGTCATCGATCAGCTGTTCCGCTGCACGGTGACCTGGCTGGCGCCGATGCTGTGCTTCACCACGGAAGAGTCGTGGCTGTCGCGCTATGGCGCGGACGCCAAGTCCGTACACCTCGAAGTCTTCCCCGACGTGCCGGCTTCATGGCGCGACGAGAAGCTCGCCGAGAAGTGGCGCAAGGTACGCACCGTCCGCCGCGTCGTCACCGGCGCGCTGGAGATCGAGCGGGCGCAGAAGCGCATCGGCTCGTCGCTCGAGGCGCATCCGATCGTGCACGTGTCGAACGAGGAACTGTTCGAAGCCGTGGCCGACATCGATCTCGCCGAAGTCTGCATCACCTCGGCTGCGACGCTTGCGCGCGACGAGGGGCCGGCCGGTGCCTTCCGCCTGCCCGACGTGCCGGGCGTCGCTGTGGTGTCCAACCTCGCCGAAGGCACGAAGTGCGCACGTTCGTGGAAGGTACTGAACACGATCGGCGCCGATCCGGACTATCCGGACGTCTCCCCGCGCGACGCGCAGGCTCTGCGCGAATGGGAAGCCCTGCGCAAGGCGGCGGAATGACCGACGGGGCGCGGTCCGCACTCCGCCTCGGCGTCGTCGCCGCTGTGCTTGCCTGCGCGCTCGATCAGGCGAGCAAGCTCTATCTGATGTTCGTCTACGGCCTGCCGCAGCAGCCTCCGATCAGGCTCGGGCCGTTCTTCGACTTCGTCTTCGTCCGCAACAAGGGCATCAGCTACGGCCTGTTCCAGACCGAGGGCCCGCTCGGACAATGGGTCCTGCTCGGGATCAAGGTGGCTGCGGTGGTGGCGCTCGCGGTCTGGCTGACACGGACCCGCGACCGCCTGACCGCCGTCGCGCTGGGTCTCATCATCGGCGGCGCCATCGGCAACGCCATCGACCGGCTGGCTTATGGCTGGGTCTTCGACTTCGTCTATTTCCACGTCCGGACCGCCACTTGGCAGTTCAACTGGTACGTCTTTAACCTCGCCGATGTGGCCATCGTTGCCGGGGTGGCCGGTCTGTTGTATGACAGCCTCTTCGGGGACCGCGCCGCAAAAGCGCCCTGATCCGCCGCGATAGTCGTGTTAACGCGACTGAAATCTTTAACGATTTCAATGCCCTCGACGCCAGATCGGACAACTTCGATGCGCCGGATGTATTTCGCCAGGTTCGCCGCCGCCGCTGCCGGTTTCGTGCTGGTGGCGAGCATGCTGGCCGCGCCCGCTCCGGCGCGCGCCGCCGACGACGAGGCCGACGACACTCCGATCGACACCAAGATCCTGCGCGGCATCCTCGAAGGCATCGGCCTCGAGCGCGACGGCAAGAACACGATCGACTATCACGAGCGGCCGCCGCTGGTGATCCCGGGCAGCAAGGCGCTTCCGGCGCCGCAGTCCTCGGACGCCGTCATCGCCAATAACCCGGCCTGGCCGAAGGACCCTGACCTGGCGCGCGCCCGGCAGGCCCGCATCGACGCCAAGAAGGGCGTCAGCAGCGATGAAATCGACAAGGTCTGGTCCCAGCCGCTCCGTCCGGGCGACATGATGCCGGGCGGCGATCGCGCCCGCACCGGCCCGGCGCCCAAGATCGTCAATCCGGCCGGCGCCGACGGCACCCGGCTTTCGGCCGACGAGCTCGGCTATCGCGGCGGCCTGTTCGGCAACATGTTCGGCGGCAAGCAGGAGCGCAGCGCGCGCTTCACCAGCGAGCCGGCTCGCACGTCGCTGGTCCAGCCGCCGACGGGCTACCAGACGCCGTCGCCCGACCAACCCTACGGCGAAGGCAAGGCCGACTCCGCGCCGAAGGCGGCGAATGCGACCGATGCCCGTATCGAGGGCGCCACGCGTTAGGCGCCTGACGCTGCCCTTGTTCATCGGATTGCTTCCAGGGCGAGGTGTGGGGCGTAGCCACCGTCACCCGCGAGGTTTGGACACGTGACAATCAGATCGATCCTTGCTGTGGCCGCGGTCTTCGCCGCGGCTTTTGTTGTGCCTGCCTCGGCCGCCGAACAGGCGAAGGTCGCCGACTATAAATTGTCGAACGGCCTCGAGCTGGTGGTCATCCCCGACCACCGCGCGCCGGTCGTCACGCACATGATCTGGTACAAGGTCGGCGCCGCCGACGAGGTCGCCGGCCATTCCGGGCTCGCGCACTTCCTCGAACACCTGATGTTCAAGGGCACCGCCAAGCATCCCACCGGCGAGTTCTCGCAGGTGGTGGCACGCCTCGGCGGCCAGGAGAACGCGTTCACGACCAGCGACTACACCGGCTATTTCCAGCGCGTGCCGAGCGGCGACCTCGCCACCGTGATGGCCTTCGAGGCCGACCGCATGACGGGCTTGCAGCTCACCGACGAGGTCGTGCTGCCCGAGCGCGAGGTCATCCTCGAGGAGCAGAACCAGCGCGTCGGCAACAATCCGCGCGCGCGGCTGTCCGAGCAGATCGCCGCCGCGCTTTACCTCAATAGCCCGTATGGCCGCCCGGTGATCGGCTGGCGCCACGAAATGGAGAAGCTCACGCGCGACGACGCGATCGGCTTCTACCGGCGCTTCTACGGTCCGAACGATGCGGTGGTCGTGATCGCCGGCGACGTCACGCCGGAGGCGGCGCTCAAGCTCGCCGAAGACACTTACGGCAAGGTCGCGCCGCGCGCCTCGATCGCGCCGCGCGTTCGCCCGCAGGAGCCCAAGCCGGTTGCGGCGCGCACTCTGACGCTCGCCGATCCGCGCGTCGAGATGCCGGTCCTCCAGCGCGACTATCTCGTGCCGTCGTTCCACACCGCCAAGCCCGGCCAGTCCGAGGCGCTCGAAGTGCTCGCGCACGTGCTCGGCTCGGGCTCGAACAGCCGCCTCTACCGCGCGCTGGTCGTGGACCAGAAGATCGCGGTCGCCGCCGGCTCCTGGTACGAGAGCTCGGCGCTCGACGATTCCCGCTTCGGCGTCTACGGCTCGCCGAAGGACGGCGTGACCCTGCCCCAGCTCGAGACCGCGATCGACGGCGTCATCGCCGAGATCGCGTCCAAGGGCATCACCGCCGAAGAACTCGACCGCACCAAGACACGGCTCATCGCCGACGCCGTTTACGCCCATGACAGTCAGGCGAGCATGGCCCGCTGGTACGGCAGCGCGCTGACGACCGGCGCGACCGTCGACGACGTGACGCACTGGCCCGACCGCATCCGCAAGGTGACCGCCGACGAGGTGCAGGGCGCCGCGCGGCTATGGCTCGACAAGAGGCGCTCGGTCACCGGCTATCTGATCAAGGATACGAGCCCGCAGGCGGAGCGCCGTTCATGATGCGTCATCTGAAACTTTTGGCGTTCGCCGCGCTGCTCTGCGTTGCCGCGCCGCTCGCCCACGCCGTCACCATCGAGAAGATCGTGAGCCCGTCGGGCATCCCGGCCTGGATGGTGCGCGAGACGTCGACACCGCTCGTCGCGCTGAGCTACGCCTTTCATGGCGGCTCCAGCCAGGACGAAGCGACGAAGGCCGGCACCGCCAATCTCGTCGCCGACATGCTCGACGAGGGCGCCGGCGATCTCGATTCCGAGACCTTCCACCGCCGTCTCGAGAACCACGCGATCGAGATGGGCTTCCAGGTCGGCCGCGATTATTTCCATGGCACGCTGCGCACGCTGAACGAGCACCGCGACGAAGCCTTCGACCTTCTCGGCCTCGCGCTGAGCGAACCGCGCTTCGACGCCGACGCGATCGAGCGCGTGCGCGGGCAGGTGCTCGCCGTGTTGCGGCGGGAAAACACAAACCCGAACTCGCTCGCCAGCCGCAGCTGGTGGCATACGGCGTTTCCGCAGCATCCCTACGGCCGCGAGGCGCGCGGCTCGCTCGACACCGTGCCGCTCATCGGCGCCGCCGACCTGCACAATTTCGTGCGTCATACCTTCGCGCGCAACGAGCTGACGATCTCGATCGTCGGCGACGTCGACGCAAAGACCGCCGGCGCGCTGATCGACCGCGCCTTCGCCGGTCTGGCCGCGAAGAACGATCTCAAGGCGATACCCGTGGCCACGCCGCAGGGCATGGGCCGGCGCATCGTCATCGACGTCGACGTGCCGCAGGCCGTCGTCACCTTCGGCGGCAACGGCATCGAACGTAACGACCCCGACTTCATGGCCGGCTACGTCGTCAACCACATCCTCGGCGGCGGCAGCTTCTCCTCGCGGCTCTATCGCGAGGTGCGCGAGAAGCGCGGGCTCGCCTATGGCGTCTCCGACAGCCTGGTCTGGTTCAAGCGGGCGGCGGTCGTGCTCGGCGGCACGGCGACGCGCGCCGATCGCACCGCCGACGCGCTCGCCATCATCGAGAAAGAGACCAAGCGCATGGCCGACAACGGCCCGACCGCGGAGGAGCTTGCGGCGGCGAAGTCCTACCTCAAGGGCGCCTACGCGCTGTCGCTCGATTCCTCGAGCAAGGTCGCGGCGCAGATCACCCAGATCCAGCTCGACAATCTCGGCATCGACTACATCGACAAGCGTCAGAAGCTGATCGACGCGGTCACCATCGAGGACACCCGGCGCGTCGCGAAGCGCCTCTACGGCGGTGGCATGCTGGTGACGGTCGCGGGCAAGCCGAAGGGCCTGGCGTCGAGCGGAACCGCGAATTGAAGCGATGCGTTGATGCGCCGTTGCCAATCGGGTGTCATGGCCGGCCTTGTGCCGGTCATTTCACTTCGGTAGGCACGTCGTTACCCTCCTGAGCCGAGAGGCCCATGCCCGTCGTCCAGACCATCGATAGCGCCCTCGAAAAGACCATCGGCCCGCACGGCGTCGCCGACGCGGCGCTGTCCGGTGCGCTCGCCCGCACGGAAGCCGCGCTCGACCGGCTGCGGCAGCATTACACCGAAGGCACACTTCCCTTGCTGCGCCTGCCGGAGAAGCAGGACGACCTCGCCGGCATCCGCGACGCCGCCACGCGGCTCAAGGATGGCGCGACCGACATCGTCGTCCTCGGCACCGGCGGGTCTTCGCTCGGCGGGCAGACCATCGCCCAGCTCGCCGGGTTCAACGTGCCGGGCGTCGGGCCTTTGCGCGATCCGCCGCGCCTGCACTTCATCGACAATCTCGACGCGCTGTCGTTCGAGACGATGCTCAAGCGTCTGCCGCTTGCGACGAGCCGCTTCGTTTCGATCTCGAAATCCGGCGGTACCGCCGAGACCTTGATGCAGACCATCGCGGTGATGTCGGCTTTGAAGGCCGCTGGCGCCGACATGCGCAAGGCCATGCTCGGCATCAGCGAGCCGGCCAAGGCTGGAAAACGCAACGGTCTGCGCGACCTCCTGACGCAGGCTGGCGTGTCGCTGCTCGAGCATGATCCGAACGTCGGCGGCCGCTATTCGGCGCTGACCAATGTCGGGCTCCTGCCGGCAGCGGCGCTCGGCCTCGACATCGGCGCGCTGCGCCGGGGCGCGGGCAGGGCGCTTGGGCCTGTGCTTGCGAAGAAGAAGCCTGCCGATGTGCCGGCCGCGCTCGGCGCCGCGCTCAACGTTGCGCTGGCCGACACCAGGGGCAAGTCGGTCAGCGTGCTGATGGCATATGCCGACAGGCTCGAGCGCTTCACGCACTGGTACGTGCAGCTCTGGGCCGAAAGCCTCGGCAAGAACGGCAAGGGCACGACGCCGCTCGCCGCGCTCGGGCCCGTCGACCAGCACAGCCAGGTGCAATTGTTCATCGCCGGCCCGCGCGACAAATTGTTCAACGTGCTCAC
>Ga0310810_10008158_pt1 | contig 12027 bp, 12 predicted proteins | sample NCmetagenome_FD_207641 | JGI IMG/M metagenome (GOLD analysis project Ga0310810, IMG submission 207641) | Soil microbial communities from experimental microcosm in Duke University, North Carolina, United States - NC | ecosystem: Engineered > Artificial ecosystem > Soil microcosm > Unclassified ...
GCGAAGCGGGGCGTAGTGGATGATTTTTATTTTTGTCGAGAGTGAAAATTTCCGACTCGCAGTCGACGCGATTCCGGGGCTTTTCGCGATCGATCGCCTGAACGACACCAAAAGCAGCGCGCCGGCGACGTCATTACGGTCAATGGAACGCTGTTCGACCCCCATGAATGGCCGATTTTTCGCGTCTCCATTGCCCGTAATAGGTGCCACGGCGGACTCTGCGTATCCTGCGTGATCTTCGCTGCAGGAGCCCGTCATGTCCGATGATTTTCACTTCGTCCAACGCCACCGGCATGGTCGCGCTGGCGCGCGGGCAAGATGATCGCCGCCGTTTGCCGCCGATTACGGCGGTTCTTCGCGCGCGGGATTCGACGACAACGCGTGTCGCTTCAAGGACTTGCGGCCGCCACCGTTTTAATCTTGGCGAAAAACGGTGAAAACGGTCGAAAACCGCCGGCGCTACAGCGCCACCTGGGCGATGCCGCCGCGCATCTGGCCGGCCTCGATGCTGCGCCACAGCACCTCGTGGCCCTTGGGCAGCGGCCGGTTGTTCGGCATCGACAGCCACAGGCGCAGCAGCAGGCGGTCGTGGCCGCTCGACGCGTCGTCCTCGAACGGCGTGCGGCCGTGATAGGTGACGTGGCTGTTGATCAGCTGCAGGTCGCCGGGCTCGAGCGTCATCTCGAAGCACAGCTCCTGCGCCGTCGCCATCAGCACGTCGATGGCTTCCTTCTGCGCCGGCGTGAGCTTCGGCACATCGGGCGCCATCTGCGCCGCCTCGATGAAGGTCAGCGAATAGTGCGAGGTGAACTTGCCGTCGCGCACGCCGAAGATCGGCAGCGGATAGGCGGTCGCGCGCGTGGTACCACCTTCGCTACCTTGGCCGTCCTTGCCGGTGCCTTCCTCGCCGAAGCGGCTGCGCCAGTAGTCGGTGAACAGCGCATCCAGCAGGTCGGGACGCTTGGCGAGAATCGCGTTGTGGATCGCCGGCGTGCTGGCCAGCGTGCTGACGCCGCCCTTCATTGCCTGGCGCACGCACAAGAGGCCGACCACGTCGGTGCGGTCGGTGTGGAAGCGGAGGCCGCCGTTGGTCAGGGTGCGGGCGTAGGAGGAGAGGAAGGTGCCGCCGGTCTTGTCCTTGGTCTCGCCGTAGGTGCGGCCGACATGGGCGCCCTCGTCGCGGATCGCGCGCATCAGCTCGCCGCTGCGGTTCTGGAAGACCGGCCGGCCGAGATGGGTGCCGAGGCCCCAGTACATCCGGCGCAGGTCGTCCTCGCTGTGGTGGGAGACCGGGAAGCCCTTGAGCTTCATGATCCCGCAGCCGTTCTCGAGCTCGTCGGCGATGTCGTCGAGCAGACCGTCGAGCGAGGGCAGCGGGAAGTCCTCGCGCTTGATCTCCTGCCAGGGCTTGCCCTTGACGGCCTCGAGCGCGGTCTCGAGCTCGCCGACCTGGGCGGGCGAGAGCTGGCGGATCCAGCGGGTCGAATTCTTGATGTCCTTGCCCTGCCAGACGGAGGGACCGGTGAGCGGTGTGCGGGTCATGCGGCGGCTTTTACCTCATTCCAGTGCCTTGCGCATATTGATCGAGGTCGGGTAGTCGAACCCCGGATGCGGCTCGCGCGACGTCTCGACGTAGCCGAGCGCGCCGAAAAGCCTTTGATTTTCCGTGAGAACCACGCGGACGCCGAGCCGCACGCCGGGCAGGCCGCGACGACGCGCCTCGGCCTCGACGGCGGCAATCAGGCGCCGGGCCAGCCCCAGCCCGCGCGCCTCCGGCAGCACCGCGAGGCGGCCAAAATAGAGATCGCCCTCCTGGGTCTCGGTCATGACGCAGGCGAGCAGGCGACCGTTCCGCTCCGCGACGATGGCACCCGAGCCGCGCTGCAACTGGCCGGCGATGTTGTCGGCCGTTTCGGCGAAGGCGCCCGATTCCGGCACGAGCTTGCCGCGATACTGCTCGAAGGCGGCGGCGATCGTCGCCGCGATGGCCGGCGCATCGGCAAGCGTGCCGGCGCGCAGGACAAGGGTGTCGCTCATGTCCTCCTTCTCGCGTACGCTCGGCGAAAAGGCGAGGAGGAAAAAGCGATGGGCTACCAGACCCTCGAGGTGCGCAAGCTCACGCCGGCGATCGGCGCGGAGATCTCGGGCGTCGACCTCGCCAAGCCGCTCGGCAACCAGCAATTCCAGGAGGTGCACGATGCGCTGATGGAAAACCTGGTGATCTTCTTCCGCGACCAGGAGCTCAGCCACGACCAGCACAAGGATTTCGGCCGCCGCTTCGGCGAGCTGCACCTGCATCCGACCTCGACGCGCACCGACTGGCCGCATCCGGAGATCCTGGTCATCAAGGCCGACGAGAACTCCAAGTACATCGCCGGCGAGGAATGGCACTCCGACGTCTCGTGCGATCCCGAGCCGCCGATGGGCAGCATCCTCTACATGAAGGAGCTGCCGCCCGATAACGGGGGCAACACGCTGTTCTGCAACATGTACCGCGCCTTCGAGACGCTCTCGCCGCCGGTCCAGCGGCTGTGCGAGGGGCTGACCGCGGTGCATGACGGCGCGCAGGTCTATGGCGGCCGGTTCGGCCAGAAGCCGAAGGAGGGCGGCTTTCCGCGCAACGAGCATCCGGTGGTGCGCACCCATCCGGTGACCGGCCGCAAGGCGCTCTACGTCAACCGCAACTTCACGACGCACATCGTCGGCCTGCGCCGCAGCGAGAGCGAGGCGCTGCTCGAGATGCTCTATCGTCATTGCGAGACTCCCGAGTTCCACTGCCGCTTCGCCTGGCGTCCCAACTCGGTGGCCTTCTGGGACAATCGCGCGGCGCTTCATCACGCGATGTGGGACTACTTCCCGCACAAGCGGCTCGGCTACCGCGTGACCGTCAAGGGCGACAAGCCTTTCTATCGGGGATGACGAACAAGGAACGACAAATGGCTTTGATCACCTATCTCACCCGCATCCAGTTCGACTTCGGCGCGCTGAAGCTGCTCGATGCCGAGCTGCAGCTGCTCGGCATCCGCCGGCCGCTGATCGTCACCGACAAGGGCGTGATCGCGGCCGGCCTGTGGGCCAAGGTGAAGGATCACCTGCCGGGCAACATGCCGCTCGCGATCTACGACGGCACGCCGGAGAACCCGACCGAAGCGGCGATGCGCGATGCGCTCAAGCAGTACAAGGCGGAGGGTTGCGACGGCATCATCGCCATCGGCGGCGGCTCGCCGATGGATCTCGCCAAGGGCGTGGCGCTGATGGCGACCCATCCGGGCGATTCGCTGCAGACCTATGCGATGGTCGAGGGCGGCGCGGCCAAGATCACCGCCAAGGTCGCGCCGATCGTCGCCATCCCGACCACCTCGGGCACCGGCAGCGAGGTGAGTCGCGGCGGCGTGATCATCATGGATTCCGGCCGCAAGCTCGCGATCGGTAGCCCGCATCTGATTCCCAAGCTCGCGCTGATCGATCCCGAGCTGACCCTGAGCCTGCCGCCGCATCTGACCGCCGGCACGGGCATGGATGCCTTCACCCACAACATCGAATGCTTCCTGTCGAACGCCTTCAACCCGCCGGCCGACGGCATCGCGCTCGATGGGCTCGACAAGGCGTGGCGGTATGTCGAGCGCGCGACCAAAGACGGCTCGGACCGCGAGGCGCGCTACAACATGGCGATGGCCGCCATGGAAGGCGCGATGGTCTTCCAGAAGGGGCTGGGCGCGGTGCACGCGCTCAGCCATCCGACCGGCGGGCTCAAGGGCTACCGCCTGCACCACGGCACCTTGAACGCGGTCTATCTGCCGGCGGTGCTGCGCTTCAACGAGCCGGCGGTCGGCGAGAAGTACAAGAGGGTGGCCGCGCTGATGGGCCTGCCCGAGCGCGAGGCGAATGCCGCCGGTGTCGCGAATGCCGTCGCGGCGCTGAACGAGCGGCTCGGCATCCCGAAAGGACTGGGCGCGATGGGCCTGCAGCAGGACATCGCCGAGAAGATCGCCGACGGCGCGCTGGGCGACCACTGCCATCTCTCGACGCCGCGCCAGCCGACCAAGGCGCAATACCTCGACCTGATCGAACAGAGCTGGGGCTGAAGAGTACACCTCACCCTGAGGAGCCGCGCGCCGCGCGGCGTCTCGAAGGGTGGCAACGTAAGGACTGGGCCCACCCTTCGAGACGGCGCTGCGCGCCCTCCTCAGGGTGAGGTGAAGAACCGAGGAGGGCCGAATGAAAGTGAAGGGCAAGGTCTGCGTCGTGACCGGCGCAGCGGGCGGCATCGGCGAGGCGATCGCGCGACGCTACGCCAAGGAGGGCGCCAAGGGCGTGGTGGTGGCCGATCGCGATGCCGGGCGGCTGCAGACCGTCGCCAACGACATCAAGGGCATCGCCGTCGCCTGCGACGTCGGCAAGGAGGCCGACATCCGCCATCTGGTCGCCGAGGCCGAGCGACACTACGGCCCGGTCGATGTCTTCTTCTCCAACGCGGGCATCGGCCGCGGCGGGCACGAGGATGCGAGCGACCAGGACTGGGCCGACAGCTGGGCGATCCATGTCATGGCGCACGTCTACGCCGCGCGCGCGCTGGTGCCGGGCATGCTCGAGCGCAAGTCGGGTTACCTGCTCAATACCGCGAGCGCGGCGGGCCTGCTGGCGTCGATGGGCTCGGCGCCGTACGGCGTCACCAAGCATGCCGGCGTGGCGCTGGCCGAGCATCTGGCGATCCAGTACGGCGACCGGGGCATTGCCGTGTCGGTGCTGTGCCCGCAGGCGGTCGACACCAACATGCTGCGCATGGCCGGCTCGACGGCGGCCTCGGTCGATGGCGTGCTCAACACCGACGCGGTGGCACAGTGCGTGATCGAGGCGATGGAGGCCGAGACCTTCCTGATCCTGACGCATCCCGAGGTGAAGGAGTACATGGCGCGCAAGCTCGACCGCGACCGCTGGCTGCGCGGCATGCGCCGGCTGCGCGACAAGACCGGCGAAGGCCAGCAGCGCCGCAAATGAGGACGGTCGATCTCTGGCTCGATCTGCGCAGCCCCTATTCGTTCCTCGCCAAGGATCCGGCCTATGCGCTGGAAAAGGAGTTCGACGTCACGCTGCGGCTGCGGCCGTTCGCGCTGAACCTCGCCACCATCGCCAACCTCAACGATCCGGCGGCGCTGCAGAACGGGCTGCGCAAGGTGAAGTACCTCTACGCCGACGCCCGGCGGTTCGCGGCGCCGCGCGGCCTCACCATCCTCGGACCGAAGAAGATCTTCGACCAGAAGCTCGCCCATCTCGCCTGGCTCCATGCCGACCGGCAGGGCAGAGGTCGCGCGCTGATCGACATCGCTTATCCGCGTTTCTTCAAGCGCGAGCTCGACTACGAGGATCCGGCCGCGATCGCAGCGCTGCTGCGCGAGGCCGGCGCCGATGAATTGGGCTTCGAGGCCTTCGCCGCGGGCGACGGGCCGAAGGAGCTGGCGGCGCACCAGCAGGAGGCCGAGAGCCAGGGCGTCTTCGCGGTGCCGACTTTCGTGGTCGACGGCGAGGTGTTCTGGGGCCAGGACCGCATCGACTTCGTGCGCGCCAAGCTTGCGGCGTGATCGCGTTCCTCCAGCATCTGTTCGCCGACAGCGGACTGTGGACGGCGCTCGGCGTCACCCTGGTGGCCGGGCTGATGCGCGGCTTCGCGGGATTCGGCTCGGCCATGCTGATGGCGCCGATCTTCGCCATCCTGTTCGGCTCGGCCGAGATGGTGGTGACGGTGGTGGCGATCGAGCTGATCGTCTCCCTGCAGCTCTTCCCGCAGGTGCGGGCCCATGCCGACTGGCAGACGCTGATGCCGATGAGCATCGCCGCCTGCGCCGCCATGCCGCTCGGCGTGTGGGCGCTGGCGAGCGTCGACAAGGGCACCATCGTGACCGGCGTGTCGGCGGTGATCGTAAGCTTCGTGATCCTGATGTGGACCGGCTGGCGCTATCGCGGGCGGCGCTCGGCCGCGGCGTCGGCGGCGGTCGGCGCGGTGTCGGGCGCGATGATGGCGACGACCAGCGTCGGCGGTCCGCCGGTGCTGCTCTATCTCTTGTCGGGCAACGATCCGCCCGCGGTCAACCGCGCCAACATCGTCACCTACTATTTCCTGACGCAGTTTCTGCTGATCGCCATCGTCCTGCTGAGCGGGGTCGCCGGCTGGGACGCGCTGGTCCGGGCGGCGGTGCTGTTTCCGGTGATGGTGCTGGGCGCGTGGGCCGGCGGCCGGCTGTTCCATGGCCTGGCCAGCGAACGGCTCTACCGCAACGTGGCCCTGGTGATCCTGTTCGCCACTGGGTTGTTCGGGCTGCTTCGCACTCTATTCACGACATGAGTGGCGCAGGCTTATTGAACCCGAACCCTGTCGATGAACTGCACGATCTGGGCGCTCGTCAGGGTCCTGCCGGCAGGTGCGCAGAATATGCCGCCGATAATCCTTTCATACCCGCCTCGCCGCGGAACACCGGTTCGACGAAAGCCGACACAGGTATGCTTGCCGTCCTGGAATGTTGAATAGTCCGCCTCATGATAGCGAGCGACCGGTGAGAATTGACCGGCGGACTTCCCATTCTCATACATCCACGTGAGAAACTCGGATGTCGTCTGGTCGACGTTGATGTAGGAGAACGAATTCTGGGCTTCCCACAGGAAGAGGTGAAAGTACCCTTCACTGGTCGTTCCGTAGGCCGACCATCGACGATAGGCGCCCACATTCCCTTCGGTCGTGACCACGTTCGTCGCCTTGCATTTTAGTCCCGGCCAGTACGCGATTCGCGACTGACTGCAGTCGATTTCGGACCACTGGTAGGTTTCTGCTGCCGGCGTTGGGCGCGTCCACGTGAAGGACAGGGTCAGGCAAGACAACACAAACACGAGCCTTGTTGCCGTCCTCATTTCGGCCCTCCAGCCAAGTGTCGCGTAAGGAGCTGAACGGCGAAGCTTAGAAAACGTTCCTGCTTCCCGGACCGCTGAAGCGGCGATTCAACCGATTCTTGCGGTGACGAAATCTTCCGGGGTACGGAACCGCGCAAAAATCGGGGAGTTATCGACTCACCACTTTACAGGGAGAGTCTCCATGACCGCTCGCCTACTTCCCGTGGTTGTTACGGCGACCGCGATCGCCGCTTTGATGGTTTACCTCCCGTCCGGGCCCGCCAATAGCCAGAGTGCCGGCGCGTCGGCTGGGGCATCGGCTGGCGGCGCGAGCGCCGGGGCCTCCGCGGGGGCCGGCACCGGCGCCGGTGGAACGGGCGCTGGCGCTAGTGCTGGTGCCGGAGCGGCCGGAGCCGGCGCGGGCGCCTCTGCGGGTGCCGGAACGGGCGGTGCCGGTGGCGGCACCGGTGGCGGTGCGAGCGCCGGAGCCGGCGGCGCCGGAGCCGGCGGCGGCGCCTCTGCAGGGGCCGGAACGGGCGGTGCCGGCGGCGGCACCGGTGGCGGTGCGAGCGCCGGAGCCGGCGGTGCCGGAGCCGGCGGTGGCGCCTCTGCAGGGGCCGGAACAGGTGGTGACGCGGGTGGCGCGGGCGGCGGAGCGAGCGCCGGTGTTGGAGGCGCTGGCGCGGGCGCGGGTACCTCGGCGGGTGTCGGCACTGGTGGAACAGATTCGGGCACATCGGGCGGCGTGAGTGTCGGCGGAACCGCCGGAGGAGCCACGGCCGGGGTCGGCGCCGGCGTCGATGGTGTCGGCGGTGTTGGACCTGGCACCGGTGGTGGACCCGGCACCGGTGGCGGCTCTGGCACTGGTGGCGGCCCTGGCACCGGCGGTGGGCCGGGCACGGGCGGCGTCGGGCCCGGCACTGGCGGTGTTGGGTCTGGTACAGCCGGCGTTGGGTCCGGTTCCGGCACGGCAGCGGCCGCCGGTCCGGCAGCGGGTGCGAGCGTTGGCGTCACCAGCCTCGCCGCCCAGGAGGACTACCTTGTTCGGAAGTACCTCGCGAACGTGCACGTGAACGGCGACATGGCGGCAACGGCGCTGTCCAGCACGCAAATGGCATCGCTGCTCTACAGTTCGGGAAACAAGCGCGCCGCGAAGGAGCTGCTGTGCGAGCAACGCGAGGTGTATGTCGCTTTCCGCAGCACCGCGACGCCCTGCATGGCCCGCGCGGACTGGGAGCTGAAGGGCACACCCAACCGGACGCTCACGATCAATCAAGCGCTGACGTCGGACACGCCGACGCCGGGCTTCCGGGCGAGCACCTACAAGAACCGAGCCGATTGCCTGACCGCCGCGTATACGGCCCACGTTCCGCTCAGTGCCTGCGACGCTCGATAGCGTTCGCCAAGGTTATTGAAGGCGATCCAAAAGCGGGGCGAGGAGCGAGAGCTCCTCGCCCCTCGGCGTTCAGTCGCCGTTGCGGCAGATAATGTCGAAACCCACCGGCGTGCACGCCAGCAGAGCAGGAGGGTGAGGCGCTTCACGCCGCGCGCTGCTGCTCGGCGGCCTCCTGCATGATGGTGACCCGCCAGTGGATGCGCTGCTCCTCGATCGGATAGCCGCCGGTCGCCGAATGCAGCGCGCAGCGGTTGTCCCAGATCACGATGTCGCCGACCTGCCACTTGTGGCGGTACTGCGCCGTGGTCGCCACCATGTGCTCGGTGAGCTCGGCGATCAGCGCCTCGCTCTCGGCTTCGCTGACGCCCTGGATGCGGGTGATGTGGTAGGGGTTGGCATAGAGCGAGGTGCGGCCGGTCTCCTCGTGCACCCGCACGATCGGATGCACGGCGGGCGGCCGGTTGCGGTCTTCGGGATCGAGCAGGTCGTTGCCGCGGCGGCCGCGGCCGCCATAGACATGCTCGGCCTTGAGCCCCGCGATCCGCTGCTTCAGTTTTTCGGGCAGCGTCGCGTAGGCGTCGTACATGCTGGCGAACAGCGTGTCGCCGCCGTACGACGGGATGGCGATCGCATAGAGCTGCGTGCCCTTGCAGATCTCCTGGTCCCATGGCGAATCGGTGTGCCAGCCGCCGCCGCGGTCGTAGATCGTCTTGTCGACCTTGCCGTCGGGCTTGCGCGTGCCGACGCCCATCACGGTGAGCTCGGGATGCTCGGGATGGCGCGTCCGCTTGACCCGGTGCGGCTTCAGCCGGCCGAAGCGGCGCGAATAGGCCAGGAACTCGGGGATGGTGAGGTTCTGGCCGCGCACCACCAGCACGACGCTGTCGAGCCAGGCGCGATAGAGCGCGTTCCAGTCGGAGTCGGAGAGCGAGCGCACGTCTGTCTCGGTGGCGATCGCCCCGATGCGCGGGTCGGGCTTGTCGATCTTCATGGCCTGAGCCTAGCATCTCCGGAGAAAAAGGTCCCGGGAGGAACAATGCACCGCATCGCGGTTTTGGGTTTTGCCGTCCTGTTCGCGGTCTTTCCGGCGTTGGCGCAGGAGCGCTATCCCAGCAAGACCATCACCGTGGTCGTGCCCTACGCGCCGGGCGGCGGCAGCGACCTGCTCGGCCGCGTCTTGGCCGACGGGCTGCGGGCCCGGCTCAACGAGACCGTGGTCGTCCAGAACGTCCCCGGCGCGGGCAGCGTGGTCGGCTCCATGCAGGTCGCCAAGGCCAAGCCCGACGGCTACACGCTGCTGCTCAACCACATCGGCCTGTCGACCGTCCCGGCGCTCTACAAGAAGATCGCCTTCGATCCGCTCGCCTCCTACGAGTTCATCGGCCTCTACGCCGAGGCGCCGATGATCATCATGACGCGCAAGGAATTTCCGGCGCAGACCTTCGCCGAGTTGGTGGCCTACGCCAAGGCCAACAAGGACAAGTTCACCATGGCCTCGTCCGGCATGGGCAGCTCGACGCATCTCTGCGCCATGCTGTTCCAGGAGGCGATCGGCGTGCCGCTCACCGTCGTGCAGTACAAGGGCGGCGGCCCGGCGGCGGTCGACGTGCGCTCGGGCCAGGTCGATGCGATCTGCGATCTGCCGACCACGACCTCCGGCGCGATCCGCTCGGGCGACCTGCGCGCCTATGTCCTGACCGCGCCCAAGCGCATGACGTCGCTGCCCGACGTGCCGACCGCGGCCGAGGTCGGCATGCCGAGCCTCGCGATCGGCGTCTGGTTCGGCGTCTATGCGCCGGCCGGCACGCCGCAGCCGATCGTCGCCGTCCTCAACAAGGCGCTGCGCGAGATCGTGCAGGACAAGGCGGTGGCCGAGAAGCTCGCCGGCATCGAGACCTACCTGCTGCCGCTCGATCAGGCGACGCCCGAGGCGCATCGCGCCAAGCTCGCTTCGCAGATCGCGCTGTGGACACCGATCATCGAGAAGGCCGGGATCCAGGCGGAGTGAAGCCAACCGCGGCCGTCGATCCGGCGGGATAGCCTGCGCCCGGGCATTGCGTGCGCTCGTGCGCTCGCCTAGGCTCGCGACAACAGGGAAGCAGCGTAACAGTCATCCGCGCGTAACCAAGCAGGCGGTCCCTCGAATGCCGGCAGGCAGACGAAGGAGCGATCCACAACAATCGCGACGAGAGTGACGCAAGATGGGCGAGACGGTACTCGAGCTCGAGGACCTGACCGTGCGCTTTCGCTTGAAGCGGGGCGATCTCACGGCGGTGAATGGCGTCTCTTTTTCGATCGCGCGCGGCGAGACGTTCGGGCTGGTCGGCGAATCGGGATCGGGCAAATCGGTGACGGCACGGGCGATCATGCGGCTGATCCCCGACCCGCCCGGCGAGATCCCGAGCGGGCGCGTCCTGTTCGAGGGCGAGAACGTTCTCGACAAGAGCGACGCCGAGATGCGCGCGCTGCGCGGCCGGCGCATCGCCATGGTCTTCCAGGAGCCGATGAGCGCGCTCAACCCGGTGTTCACCGTGCATGCGCAGATCGCCGACGCGCTGCGATCCAATCTCGGCCTGTCGAAGGCCGCGGCGCGCGAGCGGGTGATCGAGCTGTTGTCCCTGGTCGGCATTCCCTCGCCGCACAAGCGGCTCGACAGCTACGTCCACGAATTCTCCGGCGGCATGCGCCAGCGGGTCATGCTGGCGATGGCCTTGAGCTGCAATCCCGACTTCCTGATCGCCGACGAGCCGACCACCGCGCTCGACGTCACGATCCAGGCCACCATCCTCGAGCTGATCACCAGCATGATCGAGCGGCTCGGCATGTCGCTGCTGTTCATCACCCACAATCTCGGCGTCGTCGCCCATGCCTGCGACAAGATCGGCGTGATGTACGCGTCCCACATCGTCGAGCTCGGCGACAAGCGCGAGATCTTCGCCAACCCGCAGCACCCCTACACGATCGGCCTGTTGAACTCGATCCCGCGGCTCGCCGCCCAATCGAGGTACCTGACGCCGATCAAGGGCTCGGTCTGCAACATGATGGACCCGCCCGCGGGCTGCAAATTCCATCCGCGCTGTGCCCATGCCATGGATGTCTGCCGCCGCGAAGTCCCGCGCTTGAGGGAGATCGCGCCCGGCCACATGGCCGCCTGCCACCTGCTCGACCGGGGTTGACGCCATGAGCGCACAGGCTGACACCGGCGGCGCGTTGCTCGAGGTCAAGGGCCTCACCAAGCATTTCACGCTGCATGGCGACATCTTCTCCCGGGTCGCCGGCGAGAAGGCGCAGACGCTGAAGGCGGTGGACGGCATCGACTTCCACATCCGCCGCGGCGAGACCCTCGGCCTGGTCGGCGAGAGCGGTTGCGGCAAGTCCACCACGGCGCGCCTGGTGACCCGCCTGATCGAGCCGACAGGCGGCGAGGTGAAGTTGAAGGGCGAGGACCTGCTGGCGTTCTCCGCCCCGCGCATGAAGGAGATGCGCAAGGAGATCCAGCTCGTCTTCCAGGATCCCTACAGCTCGCTCAACCCGCGCAAGACGATCATGCAGATCCTCAGCCGGCCGATGGAGATTCACGGCCTTGCGCGGACCTGGAACGAGAAGCGCGAGCGCGTGCTCGACCTCCTGCACCGGGTCGGGCTCGGCGTCGAGCACATCGACCGCTACCCGCACGAATTCTCGGGCGGACAGCGCCAGCGCATCGCCATTGCCCGCGCCTTGTCGGTCGATCCCGAGCTGGTGATCGGCGA
>Ga0310810_10008159_pt1 | contig 12026 bp, 10 predicted proteins | sample NCmetagenome_FD_207641 | JGI IMG/M metagenome (GOLD analysis project Ga0310810, IMG submission 207641) | Soil microbial communities from experimental microcosm in Duke University, North Carolina, United States - NC | ecosystem: Engineered > Artificial ecosystem > Soil microcosm > Unclassified ...
TCATCGATGCGAAGTCCGGAATCTCAGGCGCGGGACGAAGTCCGGCGCTGCCTTATCATTTCCCCGAAGCGCACGAATCATTGGAACCCTACAAGATCGGGCAGCATCGCCACATTCCGGAAATCGAACAAGAGCTCCACGCGCTGCTCCAACGGCAGGCCGGCTCGGCGCCTGTCACACCCGGCACGAGCACGGTGACCTTCACGCCGCATCTCGTACCCATGAACCGCGGCATCCTCAGCACCGCCTACTGCCGCCTCAAGACGCCGATGGCAGTGGCCGACTTGCACGCGCTCTACCAGACGTATTTCAAGAACGATCGGTTCATCCGACTTTCGCATGACGTGGTGCCCAGTCCGCGCTATGTCAAAGCATCGAACTATTGCGATATCGGCGTGTATGTCGATGGGCGCGCCGGGTGGATCGTGACCGTGGCAGCGCTCGACAACCTCGTCAAAGGCGCTGCGGGTCAGGCAATCCAGGCGATGAACCTAATGCTCGGACTTCCAGAAGAAACCGGCTTGAGCGCGCCGGCCGCCTATCCCTAACCTCCGGCCATCCTCGATGCCCACATCCGCATGAGCCAGCGAGATTCCCAAGGCATTACGGCGCCCCTGGGCTTTCGCGCCGCCGGCCTGCATTGCGGCATTAAGAAACGCGGCATCCTCGATCTTGCATTGATCGTCTCCGAGCGCGCCGGTCCCATCGCCGGTGTGTTTACGAGCAATCTCGTGGTTGCGGCGCCCGTCACGCTCGACCGTCAACATTTGCGCCATGGCGTCGGACGGGCCATTCTCGTCAACAGCGGCAACGCGAATGCCTGCACCGGCCGCCAGGGCATGGCCGCGGCGCGCAAAATGGCGTCGATCGTGGCCCGCCGGCTGGACAGGCCCATCCATGAAGTCTTCATCGGGTCGACGGGCGTGATCGGCCGCACATTGCCGGTCGACCGCATCGTGAAAGCCTTGCCGGCGCTTTTCGATCAACTCAGCACTCGCGGCGGAGCACAAGCCGCGCGCGCCATCTTAACGACCGACCTCAGACCGAAATCGGTGGTGCGACGAGCCCGCATCAGCGGCCGAACGGTGACGATCGGCGGCATGGCGAAAGGCTCCGGCATGATTCATCCGGACATGGCCACGATGCTCGGATACTTGACGACCGATGCATCGATCACGCGAACGGCTCTCCAACGGGCTCTCCTGCAAGCGGCCGATGTGTCTTTCAATTGCATCTCCGTGGACGGAGACACGAGCACCAACGATACGGTTCTCTGCCTCGCCAACGGCATGGCCGGCAATCGCCAAATCCGAGAAGGCACTCCGCCCTTCCGTCGGTTTGTGGCGCTGCTCACCGAGGTATGTGAGCCGCTGGCCCTTGCGATCTGCCGCGACGGAGAAGGCGTGACGAAAGTGGTGAAAATCGAGGTGACCGGCGCCGCAAGTCTGGGTCAAGCCCGCGCAGTGGCGCGGACGATCGGAACTTCCAACCTCGTGAAAACCGCATTGTTCGGAGAGGACGCCAACTGGGGACGGGTCATGGCCGCCCTCGGCCGTGCGGGAGTGGCGGTCGATCCATCGAAGGTCAGTCTTGCGTTCGGAAGAGTCCCAATGGTCCGCCGCGGGGTCGGTCTGGGTCTTCGAGCAGAGCGGATGATCGGGAAGGTCTTTCGACGCAAAGAATTCACGATTACCGTGGGGTTAGGCCATGGATCTCACCGAGCGCATCTTTGGACGACAGACTTGTCCTACGATTACGTGAGGATCAACGCAAGCTATCGATCATAGGACGGATTTCTCGAATCGAATCTTGTAAACGTTAACCTATTGTGCTAACGTTCCAAGGCTTCGGGGACCGTATCCAAGCTCCTTCTTACCCGCCAGGGCGAGCAAGAGGGAAATTATCAAAATATACATCGACGTCACTGACGTCGCTTGGCTTGAGAATAAGGGGGCATGCCCCCCTCGCCTATTGGCGCTCTGCGAGCCTTGAGGGGAGGTGAAGGTATGGGAGTCGTTTCTATCAAGGAATTGTTGGAAGCCGGCGTGCACTTCGGGCACCAGACGAACCGCTGGAATCCGAAGATGAAGAAGTTCCTCTTCGGCGAGCGCAACGGCATTTATATCATCGATCTGCAGCAAACGGTTGCGAGGATGGAACAAGCCCATGCCTTCGTCCGCGACACCGTCGCCTCAGGGCAATCCGTACTGTTCGTCGGCACCAAACGCCAAGCGGCCGAAATCCTTCAAGAAGAGGCCGTCCGCGCCAACATGTTTTACGTAAACCAGCGCTGGCTGGGCGGCATGCTGACCAACTTCCAGACCATCCGGCGCAGCATCGATAAAATGAAGAAGCTCGAGGGCATGCTGGCCGATCCCGCCCAATACGGCCTCACGAAAAAAGAAATCTCGCAAAAGCAGAAAGAGATCGTCAAGCTGCAGAAGTTCTTGACCGGCATCAAGAACATGCGCGGCCTGCCGGGCGCGGTGTTCGTGCTCGACACGCGCGTCGAAAAGATTGCGGTCCAAGAGGCAACGCGGCTGGAAATTCCTGTCATCGCGATCATCGACAGCAACTGCGATCCCGACAACATCACGTACCCGATTCCCGGAAACGACGACGCGATTCGTTCGATCAAGCTCATTACGTCGCGCATCGCCGACGCCTGCATCGAAGGCGCCCACCTGCGCACGCAACGCGACGAGGCTGAATTCCAGTCAAGTCCCGCCGGAGACGAGAAGGCTGCGACCGCGCTGGCCGCGGCCCCTGCGTCGTAGCCCTCGGATCGAGCGACTGCACCACACTGTATTTCCTGCGACGAGAAGGAATGATGACGCATGGCTGGAGCAAGCACGTTAGTAAAGGAATTGAGAGAGAAAACCGGGGCCGGCATTCTGGACTGTCAGAAGGCGCTCCAGGAAACGGGCGACGATATTGAGAAGGCGGTCGACTATCTGCGGCAGAAGGGCCTCGCGGCAGCGCAAAAAAAGTCGGGGCGCGAAACCAACCAGGGCTTGATCCACGCCTATATCCACATGGGCGGCAAGATCGGCGTGCTGATCGAAGTCAATTGTGAAACGGACTTCGTGGCGCGCAATGAAGAATTCAAGGCGTTCGTGAACGATCTTGCGCTGCAGGTCGCCGCCGCCAAGCCGTCGTACGTAAAGCGCGAAGACATCCCCAAAGACATCGTCGACAAAGAACGGGCGATCTATGAGGGCCAAGCCAAGGAAATGGGCAAGCCGCCGGCAGCATGGCCCAAGATCGTCGAGGGCAAGCTCGAAAAGTTCTATCAGGAAAGCTGCCTCATGGAACAGGCGTTCATCAAGGACCCCGCCGTCATGGTGAAGGACCTGCTCGCGCAGAAGATCGCCAAGATCGGCGAGAACATGAACATCCGCCGCTTCACACGCTATCAACTAGGCGAAGCATGAGCTCTGCGAAATACCGGCGCATCCTCCTCAAGGTCAGTGGAGAGATGTTGGCCGGTGAGCAGGGTTACGGCATCCAGCCGTCCGTACTCGAAGGCCTCGCGGCCGAAATCGCCGACGTCGTCAAACTCGACACCGAAGTCGCCGTCGTCATCGGCGGCGGCAACATCTTCCGTGGCATCGCCGCCAGCGCTTCCGGCATGGAGCGCGCCTCCGCCGATTACATGGGAATGCTGGCCACGATCTTGAACGCGCTGGCACTCCAAAACGCGCTCGAACGCTCGGGCGTCATCACCCGGGTGCAGTCGGCGATCGAGATGCGGCAGCTCGCGGAGGGGTACATCCGCCGCCGCGCCATCCGCCATCTCGAAAAGAAACGGGTCGTCATCTTCGCAGGCGGCACCGGCAATCCCTATTTTTCGACGGACACCGCCGCCGCGCTGCGCGCCATGGAGATCGGCGCCCAGGTCATCATGAAGGGGACGAAGGTCGATGGGATCTACGATTCCGATCCGGCCAAAAATCCCTCTGCAAAGAAATACTCGAACATCTCCTTCCTCGAGATTCTCAACCAGAATCTGAAAGTCATGGACTCCACTGCCATCAGCCTTTGTATGGACAACCAGCTGCCTCTGGTCGTCTTTAACCTTAAAGCAGGCGGGAACTTTAAGCGCGTGGCCATGGGCGAACCGATCGGGACGATCGTCACGGCCGACAAGCGCTAATTTACGGAGTCGTTATGTCGAACCCAGCTGCGATTCGCCAAACCGTCACGGGAAAGATGGACGGCGCGCTCGAACACCTCAAACGGGATTTGGGCGGGCTGCGCACCGGCCGGGCGTCCGTCGCCCTGCTCGATAACATCCGTGTCGATTATTATGGCACGATGACGCCGTTGAGGCAGGTCGCCAATCTGTCGACGCCGGAGGCCCGGCTCCTCACGATTCAGCCGTGGGAGCCCCAGCTCATCAAAGAAATTGAGAAGGCCATCTCCATGTCGGGGTTGGGGGTCACGCCGTCGAACGACGGCAAGATCATTCGCGTGCCGCTGCCGCCGCTGACCGAGGAACGACGCAAGGAACTGACCAAAATCTGCAAGAAGCACGGCGAAGACACGAAGGTCCACATTCGGGGATTTCGGCGGGATGCCAACGAAGAGTTGAAGAAACTTCAGAAAGATGCGAAATTGACCGAAGACGATCTGCGCAAATCGGAGGCGGAAATTCAGAAGCTGACCGATCAATACGTGCAGAAGATCGACGACGCGATCAAGAAAAAGGAACAGGAAATCCTGGAAGTCTGATCGCCGCATCCCGGTCCAAATCCACTCCCCTGCTTAATACTGACCGCCGTCATCGGCGAATTCACAATCCGGTGCATACCACCTACGCCAACATCGATCTCGCCGCCCTCCTCCACAATCTCTCGCAGATTCGAGAGTGTGTCGGCCGCGATTGCAGCATCATGACCGTCGTCAAGGCGAACGCCTACGGGCACGGCGCCGTCGAAATCTCTCGCGCGTTACATCACGCCGGCGTGACGCGGTTGGCGGTCGCTTCCGTCCAGGAAGGCGTTTCCTTGAGGGACGCCGGTATCGAAGGCGACATTCTGGTGCTCGGCGCCCTGCTCGACCAACAGCTCCAAGAACTCTTGCCGTATCGGTTGACCCCTGTCATTAACGACCAGCGGTTACTTCCACAACTGGCGAAAGAAGCGGAAGCCGCACAAAAGTCACTGGCCATACATCTCAAAGTGGACACCGGCATGGGACGCCTTGGGGTCGCGCCGTCCGATTGGGCGACGTTCTTGGATACCTTTCCTCGATGGAAAGCCCTCCGCCTCGAGGGATGCATGACGCACTTGGCCGACAGCGACGGGAGCGATTCAAGCCATACCGAGCAGCAACTGAAAATGTTCCACGGTCTCCTCGAGCAACTCGAACAGCGCGGCATCAAACCTCGGTGGGTGCATGTGGCCAACAGCGCCGCGATCATGCGGTATCCGCAGTCGCATTTTTCGTTGGTACGGCCCGGCATCATGTTGTACGGCTATCACACGCTGCCGCCGTCAGTCGCCTGCCCCGTCCTAGAACCGGTACTGTCGCTGCACACGACGGTCATGCAGGTGCGGACGATCAAACCCGGAGAAACCGTCAGCTACAACAGAGCGTTCGTCGCCAAGAGACCGTCAACCATAGCCGTGCTGCCGATCGGATACGCGGACGGATACAGCAGGCAACTTTCGAACAACGGATTCGTCCTTATCGACGGAAAGCGGGCTCCGATCGTGGGGCTCATCTGCATGGATATGACGATGGTAGATGTCACGGACCTCCCCCCCGTCCACGTCGGAGACACCGTGACGGTGATCGGCCGGCAAGGGCAGGAAGCAATCTTGGCAGACGAGATCGCCCGGTGGAGCGGCACCATTCCCTACGAAACCCTCTGCGGTATCGGTCCGCGCATTCTCCGCGTGTATCAAGGCTCATAGCGAAGTCAAGAACCACCGTTGGCCTACTCAAAGGCTGTTCAAAAAGGCCGTCCGTTTGCACCCGCCCGCCCCGGTGCGCCGAGACGCCCCGTTAACCCGAAGGCCGCAGCGAGGTAAGGCTAGGGACATATGTTGTCCGGTCTGAGCGATGCGAGCAGGCAGCATCGGGAAAACGATTGCGAAGCAATCGGTGGGATGGGCGGCTGAGAAAGAGCATTTTTCAACAGCCTAAAAAGCGACTCTGATTGAGACGCCGCCCGTGTGCAGGGTCGTCTTATACAGACCGTTCACGGTGGGATTGCGGTTTCCCGTGATGGTCCGCTCTTCGTACAACGCGGCCTGATACGACAGATCCAGGCCGATCAGTTTGGTCTTCACGGCGCCGACACCGAGGTCCCCGCAGGGAATGAGTCCAAGGAACTTGCCCCGCTCTTTACAGACCAGCCCCAGCCCGGCCCCGACAATATTGACGTCGGCCGACGGGCTGCCTGGATCGAAACCGAAATCGGGCATCTGCGTCTGCTGATTGGTATAGCCGGCACGAACCGCCACTTCCCAGGAAGGCAGAGATTCAAGCGTCAACCACTTATACTCCGTTCCCAGCATCACCCCATACGTGCTTTGCCAATTCAACGGCTGAGGGATTGTTCCGCCATTGGCCAAGTGCACATCCAGATTGCGCACGGATTTCCAGCCGACATAATCCACGTCTGCTTCCAGCTTCCATTCGCGCTCGCGAGTTCGCACAGGCCAGAAGGCCACGGCCCCGGTAATCACCTGAGGGAGTACGAAGGTCGCCGTGGCATCCGAGACCTTGGCGCCGTTGGCAAGAAAGGCGCCGTTCAGATGCAGCGTCGCCTGGCTGCGGTAGACGATGCCAATGTTCGCAACCGGCTTCCCGTCCGCATTCCTGATGGCGGTATACAAGAGACTGGCATTGAAACCGGCGGCCGTATCGGAACCGAACAACTCGACCTGAGCTCCGGCCGGAATTCCGCCGCCGCCCGGCCACACCGATTTTCGTTCGACCTGGCCTTCACCGAACGCTCCGGAAAATGTGTAGATGTCCGCTCCGAGCCCGATCGACAGGTCCTCCGTCAGCTTGTAGGCAAGCGTCGGCTTGATGTCGAGCAGCGGCAAAGTGTTGAACGTCGTCGCGGTGCGAAAGGGCCCGTCGTTGGGCCATCGCGTGATCGAGCCGAAAGGGACCGTTAGTCCGATCCCCGCCGTCAAATCACCCAGCGCCTTCAAGCCGAGATCTTTAAGGTTGGCCGTCAAATACATATGTCCCGGCGGCGGCCAGGCGACGCTGCCGTTGCGATCGCCGGTCGCCGTCGCGCCGGTCGGACTCGTGAATGTCGTGGTGCCGCCGGAAAGCAGCACGCCGGTCATGAACTCCACGCCATGCAGTTGCGTCATGCCTGCCGCATTGTAATGAAGCGCCGAGGGGTCGTCGGCCTGGGCCGAAAACGCATTGCCCATTCCGCTCGCTGCCGTCCCCTGCCCTTGAATCCTCGGTACCTGCGCCAACGCCGGTTCATCGCCACCGGGCAATAACCACAGGGTGAGATTTACAACCAAAGCGATGCGAACAAGCGCAGTACCGATCTCCCTCATACCATCTCCCTGTATCCTTTCATTCACACCTTTCAGGGTCTTTTCAATGTGTGGCGAGTGCGTTGCAATCCACATACCCGGGACGCGCCATTCTCAACAACGAACGAGCTTCGTGGCGATACGAAAACAAAGCGGCTTGCTGAAACGCGCGTTCAGGGAGAACGATTGCGAAGCAATTTTCAACTTCCTACTCGAAAGCACGATGCCATTACCCGTTCCAATTCCTCCACGTCGAACGGCTTCAATAGATACGCCTGGGCTCCGAGACTGATGGCCTTGACGGCAGTGTCTTTTGCTCCGGAAGCCGTCACCATGATGATCGGCAGTTGCTCATCCGATTGCCGGATCTGCTTCAGCACCTCCATGCCGTCGAGCGACGGAATGCCGATGTCGAGAATCATGCCGACGAACCGGCCGGAAGCGACTGCATTCAACGCGCGCAACCCGTCAGTCTCCGTTTCCACCAGGTAGCCCATTGCACTCAGGCGGTCTTGAAGCAACTCCCGGATGTCTTTGTCGTCATCGACAACGAGGATCCGGCGAGACTCGCCCGTAACGGCTGCTGGCTCGGCCGCCACACGCAGGGGCAAGGTAAAATGAAACTCCGCGCCGCCGCCTTCGGGACGTCGCGCTTCGATCGTGCCGCCATGCAGTTCCACGAGCGCACGAACGATCGACAATCCAAGTCCCAGCCCTTTTGCCGCCGTTCTGGTCGCAGCAACCCTGAAAAATGGATCGAACACCTTCTCGAGGCATTCGGGCGGGATGCCGGGGCCCGTGTCGCGCACAGTGACGCCTGCGTGCCGATGATTCTCCTTGGCGACGGTCACCGTGATGCCGCCTTCCTCCGGCGTGAACTTCATGGCGTTCTGCACCAGATTGATGACGATCTGCACCAGCCGGTCTCGGTCCGCCCAGACACTCAGTGGCACGTCCGGCTGGCTCGAATACATTGTCTCGAGCGTCTGCCGTTTGGCCTGCGCCAAGGGCCGCAGCTGTTCCACCACCTCGGCGACGCACTGTCCCAGGTCCAACTCAGCCGGAACCAGCTCGATCTTTCCTGTCTGGATCCTGGTCCGGTCCAAGAGGTCCTCGATCATGCGAATCAGCCGATCGGAGTTGTCGTGCATCCGTGAGAGATACCGTTGCTGTTTCTCATTGACGGCGCCAGTCAACCCATCCAGCATGTTCTGCAAAAATCCTTTGATCGACGTCATTGGGGTTTTCAATTCGTGCGACACGTGAGAGAGGAATTGCGATCTCAGCCGGTCGGCCTGCTCCAGCTCCTTGGTCCGTTCCCGTACCTTGGCCTCCAAGCCGACGTTCAACTCTTCGATCTGCTGATAGGCCGACGCGTTGTCGAGCGCAATGGCGGCTTGGTGGGCAAATGTGGTCATCAATTCGAGGTCGTCCTGCGTCAGGCTGTGTTCCTTTGTCCGGTCGACGATCATGCTGCCCAGAATGCGGTCCTTCGTCTTGAGCGGCACCGCGATCAGTGATTTGGTGCCGATCAGCCGCAGCAGGCGTTGATTCTGTGGATGCATGCGGGCCGCATAAGGCTGGATGTCGCCGATCAAGAGCGGTTTGCCTTCCAGGAGGACCGTCCCTTCCGGCGACTCTGGATCGGTCACCGGAGTTTCGTGCGTTCGAGCCAGCGCCTGAATCTCCGCCGGCACCCCGACGACGCGCACGTCGGTCGTCACGCGACGGACGGGATCGTAAAATGAAATCATCGCCCGTTCGAAGTGCAGGTCCCTCGTGAGTGTTTGAAGGACCTGTTCAAGAAGGGCCTCGCGGTCGAGCGTCGAGCTGAAGAGCAAACCTGCACGGTGCAGCACCGTGAGATGGTTCACGGAACGGCGCAGCTCCACACGCGTATGTTCCTGTTCTAAATAGGCTTCGCGCAATTCCTCATGGCGTGACTCGACGAAATCGACCTGCTCCTGGATCAAAGCCTCGCGGCGCTGACTCAACCGTCTCAAGCGCCAGTTGATCCACGTTCCGGCGAGAAGCACAGGAATCAATCCCGCGAGCAGGACTTCGCCAAGACTCATGGCCGGGTACACAAGACGGACGATGGTGGAAGTCACCGCAGCGCCTGCCGCTGCCCAAAAATACCCGGTGAATTCTCCGGACGAGGTCTGCAAGAAGGGATTAGATGACCTCGGCTTCGATGCCGGTCGCGAAGAAACCTCCGTAGAGGTGGAGTGACCGTCCTGCGTTGCCGTGTCTGCGATCACCGATGAAGCGGCGGAGAGCTTCGCGTCAAGTGCCACGGGCGCTGGAATCTGCGGCGCCGTCGGCGCCAGCACCTGGGGCGATTGACCTCGCGAAGTCCAGATGCGCCGCACCCACCCGCCGGCTGGTTCCACCGTCCATGTAATGTCCCACTGGCACCAGGGATCATCGTTGGCGATACATGACGCTTCCGCCATCGTCGCGGGGGCCAGGCCGTGCACTTGGGAAGGAACGGCCGCCATGATGCCTTGGGCCGCCTGGCACATGACAAAGGCGCAGCGCCGCCGGTAGGGACCGAATTGCCGCAGCGTCCTGTCCGAAAAACGCATCGCGAGCGTGGCAGATCCGGTGGTCACCCCGACCACGCGGCATTCAATGGACCCGGTCGCAAACTTGTTGCCGAAATACGGAAACATTCCATAAATCTGTGCCAGCGAAAACGGCCTCGCGAGGACCTGCATGATCGGCGAGGCCTTTTCCATCCCTCCGCGGAAGACGAACTGAGGGTCGCCGGAAATCCGTTCACAAAACTCATAGAGATAGGCGGTGAATTCATAGGAGTAGCTGTTCCACGCGTTTTTCAAAAAGGCCGGCGTCACGTGGTACACAGGGTCCTTGATCCGCTGATTCAGCAAGACGCAGAGCTCCTGGACCGCCAGTCGGCCGGCCGCATCACCATGCTGGCGCGCCACCGAGGTTTCGAGGTAGATAGCCGTCGCCCGGATGCTCATGCCCGTCAAATCGCGGATTTTTTCGCCTCGTTCATCCACGCCGAACGGGCGAAATTCCATGTATTCTCGCTCGAGAATGGTCCGATGCTTCGGAAGGAGAACTATTGCAGGAGAACCAGGACGAACGTCTTCCGCTACACCATAGTGCATGAGTGGCACTCCTTGCCCAAACGCGGGAGACGGTGAGAGCGCCCGTGACCGGCGCCCTCGCTGATGCGGACTGTCTACTGCTTGCCTACTGTTTGATCGACCGTTTGATGGTCTTTTCCACGCTGACGACCTTCGAGACGAGCCGACCGGAATGGCCCTTCCGATAATCCACTTTGATGCTGCAGGAAACGCGATTGCAATCCTTCCTCATGCGCTCATAGCATTTGCGCACGACGGAGAAGACCTCCTCCCATTCCCCTTCGAGCACCGTGCCCATCGGATTCAGACGGTACGGCACTCCACTCTTGTCGATGATGTCCAATGAGCGGGAGACATATTTGCTCACGCTCTCCCCTTTGCCCAATGGGGACATACTAAATTCCAGCAGGACCATACGGTTCCTCTCTCCGACCCGTTACGATTTGCCCTTGCCGGCCGCCGCCGTTGCCGCCCGTTCATCAAGCCAGACTTTGGGATATTGCACCTTGCCCAGCAGACGAAACCCGTCCAAGGCCTCGCGCAGCATCGTGCGGCGTTTCTCGACGTCCGGCTCGTTGCTCTTGGCCTGTTCGCGGAGCTGCCCAAGCCAATCGACGAACGCAATAAACTCAGCGTCCAAAATCCGTTCGAGATCCTCTTTCATGAATCCCGACAACGCCGGCGCCATGCCGCTCGTGCTGATTGCGACGCGGGCATGTCCTGCCTCGACGACCGCCGGCATGTTCGCCGTCGATGCTTCGGGAAAATCGACGGACCACAACAAGAACTTTCGCTCACGCGCTTTCGCAAACAACATGCGGGCGAAATCCTTGTCGCCACGGATCATATTCAGCACGAAGATCGCGCTTTCCAAATCTGTTTCGCGAAACTGCCGCCCGCGATGGATGACCTTGGCCGATGCGGCCAGCTGCTTCAACTTGTCGTGCAACGTGGGAGAGATCACGATGACTTTGGCGCCGGCATCGAGCAGGCGTTGGGTTTTCTCCGCCGCTTCTTCGTCGCCTCCGACAACGAGCACTACATAACCTTTGACGTCCAGCGTGACCGGAAATCCAGGGTTCGCTGCCATGACATTCCTCCAGTTCCGAAAGGAGGGCCATCATACAACAGAGGCTTTTCCAGGGTAAACCATTCGTTCACCTTTTTTTGCGAGACACCGGTATAATGCAGCGCTTTTTACAACCATTTCTTGAAGAGGACTGTAAATGGCCGCATATAAATTCGGCGCGGTCGGCATGGCCGTCGGCATCATCGCGCTCGCGGCAATCGCTGCATGGTTTGGCCTGGCACACGTCTTCGATCCGAAGGCCGGCGACGGCGTCATTGCCGGCCAGGTGCTGATTTCCCCGTCCTTAGCCGACCAGGTTCG
>Ga0310810_10008161_pt1 | contig 12026 bp, 10 predicted proteins | sample NCmetagenome_FD_207641 | JGI IMG/M metagenome (GOLD analysis project Ga0310810, IMG submission 207641) | Soil microbial communities from experimental microcosm in Duke University, North Carolina, United States - NC | ecosystem: Engineered > Artificial ecosystem > Soil microcosm > Unclassified ...
CGCTGGTTCCATGCAGCATCGTGATTCGGTACTCACCCGCTTCGCTGATGCGAACAGAGCCTGCGGGGGAATCCACACGGAAGGCGGCGGCGTGCATCGGCGCAGGTATCGAGAGCCGCACCCGCCCATCCTCGAGGCTCACGAGATCAGCAGCTTGCACACCTACGGACGTGCCGCGATCGAGCGCGAGCGTGCCGCCGCCCGCCAGCATCAGTTCGAGGCGACCGTCGTCTGTGCGGAGATGATCGCCCGCAACGACGGGCATGTTGAGCGGAGCGGACTCGACCTGGCCCGAGCGCTCGAGGGTGACCTGCCCGTCAACCCGCGACACATGTGCGGGCGCGACAGAGATGTCCTGAGCGTCAACGGGCGCGATGAATGCAGAACAACAAGCGAGGACCGCAAGACAGGACAGTGCTCGGCGGACCATGGCGACCTCTTCCGTTCCCAGGCTGGCAAGCCTCAGTATAGCACCCGGATACCGGCAGTTCGGTCCGGCACCGTAGGATCTGCTTGACAACTTAAGGCTCACATTTTATATTCAAATCATTGTAAAGCTTTAGAGGCGAGGACTAACACACATGAGCAAGATTATCGGCATCGACCTGGGGACGACGAACTCGGTCGTCGCGGTGATGGAGGGCGGCGAACCGGTCGTCATCACGAACCCCGAAGGCAGCCGGATCACGCCGTCCGTCGTGGGCTTCACCAAGTCTGGCGAGCGGCTGGTGGGCCAGGTGGCCAAGCGGCAGGCGGTCACGAATCCCGAGAACACCGTCTTTTCGATCAAGCGCTTCATGGGCCGTCGCTATGACGAGGTCAACGAAGAGATGAAGATGGTGCCCTACTCGGTCGTGCGCGCCACCAACGGCGACGTCCGCGTCGTCGCGGGCGGCAAGGAGTACTCGCCCCCCGAAATCTCCGCGATGATCCTGCAGAAGCTCAAGCAGGCGGCGGAGGAATACCTCGGCGCCCCGGTGACGAAGGCGGTCATTACGGTCCCGGCGTACTTCAACGATGCACAGCGTCAGGCGACAAAAGACGCCGGGCAGATCGCCGGCCTCGAGGTCATGCGCATCGTCAACGAGCCGACGGCCGCGGCGCTCGCGTACGGGCTCGACAAGAAGAAGGATGAGACGATCGCCGTCTACGACTTCGGCGGCGGCACCTTTGACATCTCGATTCTGGAAGTCGGCGAAGGCGTCGTCGAGGTCAAGGCGACCAACGGTGACACACACCTGGGCGGCGACAACCTCGACCAGCGCGTGATCGACTGGATCGTGTCCGAGTTCAAGCGGCAGGAAGGCATCGACCTCTCCAAGGATCGGATGGCGCTGCAGCGGCTGAAGGAAGCGGCGGAGAAGGCCAAGATGGAGCTCTCCACGGTGATGGAGACCGATATCAATCTGCCGTTCATCACCGCCGATCAGACCGGTCCGAAGCATCTGCAGTTGAAGCTGACGCGCGCGAAGTTCGAGCAGCTCGTCGAGGACCTGCTGCAGAAGACCGTCGGACCGACGAAGCAGGCGCTGTCCGACGCCGGCGTGGACTCGAGCAAGATTGACGAAGTCGTGCTGGTGGGCGGTTCGACCCGCATCCCGCGCGTGCAGCAGATCGTCAAGGAACTCTTCAGCAAGGAGCCGCACAAGGGCGTGAACCCCGACGAAGTCGTCGCGGTGGGCGCGGCGATCCAGGCGGGCGTTCTCGCGGGTGAGGTCAAGGACCTGCTGCTGCTCGACGTGACGCCGCTCTCGCTCGGCATCGAGACGATGGGCGGAGTGATGACGGTGCTGATCCCGCGCAACACGACGATCCCGACGCGTAAGAGCGAGATGTTCTCGACCGCGGCGGACAACCAGACGAGCGTCGAAGTGCACGTGCTGCAGGGCGAACGTCCGATGGCGCGCGACAACCGGCCCCTCGGCAAGTTCCACCTGACGGGACTGCCGCCCGCGCCGCGCGGCGTGCCGCAGATCGAGGTCACGTTCGACATCGACGCGAATGGCATCGTCAACGTGTCGGCGAAGGACATGGCGACGAACAAGGAGCAGAAGATCACCATCACTGCGTCGAGCGGCCTCTCGAAGGACGAAGTCGACCGCATGATGAGGGAAGCCGAGTCGCACTCCGACGAGGACAAGAAGCGGAAGGAAGAGATCGAGACGCGGAACCAGGCCGACCAGGCCGTTTACGTCGGCGAGAAGACGCTTCGCGACTCCGGGGACAAGCTCGGTGCCGCTGAGCGGGCGTCGATCGAATCGGCGATCAACGACCTGAAGTCGTCGATTGAGCAGAACGACATCGCGGGCATGAAGAAGCGCATGGACGCGCTGAATCAGGCCCAGCACAAGGCTGCGGAGACGATGTACAAGGCCGCGAGCGGCGCCGGCGGCAGCCAGGCTGGCTCTGGATCGTCTGAACAGGGCTCCTCGAGCAGATCGGCGTCGCAGGGAGACGTGATCGACGCCGAAGTTGTCGAGGAAGAGAAGAAATAGGGCGCGCTGCGCGCGCGGTGCTCGGTGCTCCGCCCTAGGTGCTCAGTGCACGTGCACGGAGCACCGGCACGGAGCACCGGCACGAAGCACCGGCACGAAGCACCGCGCACGAAGCACGAAGCACCTGTATGGATCTCTATCTAGTGCTCGGCCTCCAACCCGGAGCCTCCGCCGCGGACATCAAGCGCGCGTACCGGAGACTCGCTCGCCGGTTTCACCCGGGGATCAATCCGGGCGACGGCGAGGCCGAGGCGACGTATCGGCAGATCACGGAAGCGTACGAGACGCTCGTCGATCCGGAACGGCGCCGGGCGTACGACGCGTCGGGCACGCGGGCGTCGGACCCGTCGGTGATGGCGTTCGAATTTTCGGGATTCGATTTCTCGAGGGCGGCACTCGGGCAGCAGGCGGCAACCTTTTCTGAGCTCTTCGCCGAAGTCCTGCATCCCGCAGAGCCATTGGACAGTCTGGCCGAGCCGGGGCCCGATCTCCACGCCGACATGACCATCTCGTTCGACGAGGCGATGCGCGGCGCGGAGCGGCACCTCGTCGTCACCCGCTTCGACGCGTGTGCGTCGTGCGAAGGCACAGGGCACGTGCGCGCGAACGAAGTGCGCTGCGCTTCATGTCAGGGAACCGGCAGCACCCGGTGGGCGCGCGGCCACATGGTCTTCACCAAGAGCTGCGGCGCGTGCCGCGGGACGGGACTGCACCGCACCGCACGCTGCACGATGTGCGGCGGTCTGGGCCGGCACGCGCACAGTGAGTCGGTGGGCGTCGTCGTGCCCCCCGGCATTCATGACGGCGCGCGGCTCCGGGTGTCGGAGCGCGGGCATGCCGGGCGCCGCGGCGGCCGCACCGGCGATCTCTACGTGACGGTGCACGTGAAGGAGGATCGGGTGTTCCGCCGCCTGGGCGACGACATCCACGTCGTCGTGCCGATCGGCGTGCACGAGGCGGTACTCGGCACGCGCATCGATGTGCCGTCGCTCGAAGGGCCGGTCAACCTGCGTATTCCTCCCGGCACCCGTGCCGGGCAGCAGTTCCGGTTGCGCGGGCGTGGGGCGCCGACGGCCGTGGGCGGCCGCGGCGACTTGATTTTCGAAACGCGCCTGGTGCTGCCCGAAGTCGTCGACGAGCGCGCGAAGGTTTTCATGCGCGACTTCGGCCGGCTGTACACGAGCGATCTCCGAAGCGAGCTGCGACGATGACGAAGCGCGGCGGCAAGGCGTACTACATGATCAGCGCGGTGGCGCACAAATACTCGATCCACCCGCAGACGCTGCGCCTGTACGAGCGTGAAGGGCTGCTGAAGCCGTCGCGGACGGAAGGCAACACGCGGCTCTACTCCGAGGAAGACCTCGAGCGGCTGGAGACGATCCTCTCGCTGACCCGCGACCTCGGCGTGAACCTTGCCGGTGTCGAGATCATCCTGAACATGCGCGAGAAGATGGAGCAGATGCAGCGCGAGGTCAACGAGTTCATGGAGTACGTGAAGCACGAGCTCGCCCGAGGCCTCGGCGACTGGGAGCAGCGGCTGAGCACGGCCATGGTGAAATCCTCTCCCGCCAGCATCGTCCGCGCGGCCCCGACGGTCACTGTAGAAGGCGAACAAAAATAACTCCCAACTCCCAACTCCCAACTCCCAACTCCCAACTCCCAACCTCCCGCCTCCCGCCTCCCGCCTCCCCGCCTCCCGCCTCGCGCCTCGCGCCTCGCGCTATTATTCGCCCATGAGCGACGACGCGCTCCGGGCCTATCTGCGCGCGCTGGCGCGGATTCCCCGTCTGACCGCTCAGGAGGAGCATGAGGTGGCCGTCAAGGCGGCTGCGGGCGACGAGGACGCGCAGCGGAAACTCGTCGAAGCCAACCTGCGCTTCGTCGTGAGCTATGCGAAACGGTACCGCGGCATCGGCGTGCCGCTCCTCGATCTGATCCACGAAGGCAATCTCGGGTTGATGGAAGCGGCCCGGCGCTTCGATCCTGCGCGGAACGTCAAGTTCATCACGTACGCCGTCTGGTGGGTGCGGCAGGCGATCATGCACGCGCTCTCGGAGCAGGTGCGGGCGTTCGCGATCCCTCAAAAGCTGTCGGGGGTCGCGGCGCGGTTCGGCCGCGAAGTCGCGGACCTGACGGAGCAGCTCGAGCGCGCGCCGACGACGAGCGAAATCGCCAACGATTTGTCGATTTCCGAATCCGACGTGGAAGCGCTCAGGCTCATCGGCAGCAGCGACGTGTCGCTCAACGAGCACGTCGGCCGCGGCGACTCAGAAGGCTCGGAACTCGGGGACCTGATCGAGCAGGATGCGATCGAGGACGTCGAGCACGAGCTGATCCATCGCGCCGCCGCGTCGCGCGTCCGCCAGGCGCTCCACGATCTCGACGACAAGGAGCGCGAGGTCGTCACGCTCCGCTTCGGGCTCGATCGCGACGGCGAGCCGAGGACGCTGCAGGAGATTGGCGACGCGCTCGGCGTCTCGCGCGAGCGTGTTCGCCAGATTGAATCGCGCGCGAAAGACAAACTGCGGCGGTCGAAGCGTGCAGGCGAGTTGCGAAGCTACCTGAATTGAAGATTGCAGATTGCTGATTGCTGATTGCTGAGTGATTGGGATTTCGGATTTGAGGTTTTGAGATTGGATTGGGAGATTTTGCAATCGGGGAAATTGAATTTGAAATCTCGAAACCAGAAATCCAATCAGAAATCGTCTATCATCAATCGGCAATCACTCATCAATCTCCAATCTTCAATCCAGAATTTTTTTAAGCATGTGTGCGCTCTGCGATGACACGGGTTGGCGGCCTCTCGTCTCTGACGGCGTCCGGCGCGTCGTGCGCTGCGACTGCTGGCGCGAGGCCGCGACGATCCGGCTTCTGGACGATGCCCGGATTCCGCCGCGATATCGCAACTGCGAACTCGAGACGTTCGTCACCTATCCGAACGAGAAACTCACCGGCGCCGTCCGGCGCGCGCGCCGCTTCGCGGATGATTTTCCCGGTGGCGATGCGGCGAAAAAGGGCCTGTGTCTCATCGGTCCCCCCGGGATTGGAAAGACGCACCTCGCGGTCGCCGTCCTGCGTCGTACCGTTCTGACCCGCGGCGCGCGCGGACTGTTCTACGACACGCGCGATCTCCTTCGTCTGATTCGCAGCACATACAACCCGCTCGTCCGCACGGCCGAAATGGACATCCTTCGCCCGGTGATGGAAGCGGACCTGCTCGTGCTCGACGACCTCGGCTCCGAAAAGCCTTCCGAGTGGGTCGAGGAAACGATGAACCTGATCGTCAACACGCGCTACAACGAGCGCCGGCCGACGATCTTCACGACGAATTACGAGGAGTTGCCGGACGACAACGATCCCGAAGGGCTCAAGTCGCGCATCGGGTTCCGTATCCATTCCCGGCTCTACGAGATGTGCGACTTCCTCGAGTTCGACGGGGCGGACTATCGTCACCTCCCGCCAAACGGCGGCGTGGACGACCTGGTGGCAATGTGGAAGGTCAAGCCGAGCCGGAGGTCGCTGCCGTCCCGTGCGAAGGGCCCGGTCCGCGCCCAGTTGAAGCCCGGAAAAGAGTTAGGCTGGTCTGGTGGAAAAGCGGGGACCTGAGCCGGACGTCACGACGCAAGTAGCGGATCCGTCCCACGCCTGTCGCCTCTCGTCTCCCGCCTCCCTTCCTGGTCTCTACGTCCATGTGCCGTTCTGCTCGTCGATCTGCAACTACTGCAATTTCAATCGGGGACTCTTCGATCCCGAGCTGAAAGACCGGTACGTGGCGGCGCTGATCCACGAAATCCGCAGCAGCCCGTACACGGGTCGGCCGGCGGATACGATTTTTTTTGGCGGCGGTACGCCGTCGCTGCTCGATCCGCTCGAAGTCGCGGAGGTCATTGCGGCGCTGCGCACGTCGTTCGATCTCCCGGCGGACGCCGAGGTCACGCTCGAAACCAATCCTGAAACTGTCGATCGTGAAAAGCTGGAGCGGTTCCGCGGGGCGGGCGTCAATCGCATCAGCTTCGGCGTGCAGTCGTTTCAAGACGAGGAGTTGAAGCGGCTCGGGAGGATTCATTCAGCCGATCGCGCTCGCGCGGCGATGGCGGCGGCGCGCGCGGCCGGTTTCGACAACGTCAGCCTCGATCTCATGATGTGGCTGCCCGGACAATCGGTCGACCGCTGGAGGGCGAACGTCGACGCGCTGATCGAGGCCGGACCGGATCACGCATCGCTCTATCTCCTCGAGCTGTACCCGAACGCGCCGTTGAAGGAAGAGATGGCACGCGCCGGCTGGTCGCTCGCGCCAGACGAGGACGCCGCCGAGATGTATCTGGAGGCGATGTCGCACCTCGAGCGCCACGGGTACCTCCAATATGAGATCTCGAACGTCGCCCGGCCGGGTCGCGCATCGCGGCACAATCTCAAATACTGGACGGATGGCGAGTGGGTCGGTTTCGGCTGCGGCGCACACTCCACGGTTGCGGGCGTGAGGTGGAAGAATGTCTCGGCGACGGAGGAATACGTGAACCGCGTCACGGCGGGGACGAGCGTCGTGACGGAACGCCGAGTATTGTCCCGCGACGAACGGCTGGGCGATGCGCTCTTCACGGGCCTTCGATTGTCTGAAGGCATCGACCTGGCGCAGGTGGGGCGCCGATACGACGTCGACGTCTGGGGCCGATACAGCGAGGCCCTTCGTCCTTTTATTGAGGAAGGCTGGCTGCTGCGGCAGGGCGAGCGGCTATCGCTCACCCGAACTGGCATGCTGATGGCTAACGAGGTGATGGCAGCGTTCGTGTAGAAGGCGCGAGGTGCGAGGTGCGAGGCGCGAGGCGCGGGGAGGCGCGAGGCGCGAGGAGCGAGGTTCGAGGTGCGACGCTTCTCTCTCGTGATAGAGTGTGCGTCTTTGGCGGCTACCTTTTAGCCCAAGGAGGAGATCGGGAATGCGTTCTCTGGTGATTTCAACATTCGTTCTGGCGGTGGCGCTCGCGCCTGCCGCGGCCCTGGCCCAGCCCCCGCAGCAGCCGCCGACCGGCACGCAGCCCCCGACCGGCACGCAGCCGCCGACCACGCCGCCGTCCGGACAACAGCCGGCCACGCCGCCGAGCGGACAGCAGCCCGCCGCGCAGCCGGCCGCGCCGGCTCCGGGCCGGACGTTCTCGTCCGATGCCGGCATGCTGTTCAACATGATCAAACCGGACAAGACCGCCGACTTCGAAGCGATCATCGCGAAGGTGAAGCAGGCGCTGGCGAACAGTCCGAACCCGGTGCGGAAACAGCAGGCCGCCGGCTGGAAAGTCTTCAAGTCCGTCGAGCCAGGCATGCCGCTGCCCGATGGCACCCGCGCAGTGCTGTATATCTTTTTGATCGATCCCGCCGTGAAGGACGCCGACTACACGATCACGAAGATCCTTCAGGAAGCGTTCCCGAGCGAAGTGCAGGATCTCTATAACAAGCTGGTGGCGTGCTATCCGCAGCAGGGCGGCCAGAGCATCGTCAATCTGCAGTTGATTGGCAACATGGCGCCGACCGCCGGCGGCGGCCGGTAGCACACCGAACGCTCAATGCATGAATCGTCGGCATTGAGCATTCAGAATTTCAGGTTCACTCCCGCATACAGCCGCTGCACCGTCGCGTGCAGCGGCGTTCCCCGCAAATTGAACACGCGATAATCGACCCGGAGGCGCAGCGGGCCCGCAAGATTGATCTTCGCCCCGCCGCCGACGTTGGTGCCGAAGCTCGTCTCGCTTTCGACGGGCAGGCTCAAAGTCTCGCGGTATACGCCCCCCCCGACGGTCGCGTAGGGCTGGAACCCCGCGATCGCGAACGGCGTCTGCACCATGCCGTTGAACATGAAGGTCCGCAGCTCTGGCGCGAGTTCCGGCGACGCGACGTCCTCGTGCGTGTGCGCGTACTCGAACTCGAAGCCGACGACGAGCAGCCCCGCGCCGACCGCGAAGCCTTCGAGCCTTCTGTTCGACGGCGTCGTCGTCAGGCCGAGGAACCCGGTGAGGTCTGCGTGTGCAACGGAGGGGATGAGTATCAGGCAAACGAGCAGCACCGCCGTTCGCGTCAGTCGAGTCATGTCCCGATAGTACCCCGGCGCGGCATGGAACCGTTGATTGCTGCGGCCCCGTGCGGGACCGACCGGCGCTCTGCGGCCGCCGTATCCGACTTCCCCTCGTCGCGGCTACGGCGGACCCGTCGGGCCGCCGCATTCCGCTCATCAGCCGCGAGGATCCGCGGCGGATGGCGGGTGGGGCCCCCGCGTGGCCAGCCCCACGTCGTGCTCGGCGCCCGGAAAAACTGACCACGAGGAGGCGCCTGCGGCGCGACGTGGGGGGCCCCGGCCACGCCCCCACCCTGTGCCGCCGACACGCTCATCGGGGCATCTTGCGAGGAAAGCACGGGCGGTGTTCGAGTCGCGAGCGACCTCTGGCCCGCGTGACACGCGTCAGGCACTAAAACGGTCCTGGAGGCGTCCCGATCGGTATCGGCGTTCCTTTTGCGCGATCCGGCGGAAGCCCTGGCTGTCCTCCAACAATCGTTGGCTGTCGTTGAGAAAACCCCAGCCGATACCGCACCGTAAGCGCACGCGACGGAAGGACCGTTTTTCCACGCGGGACAGCGGGAGCCGCGAGCCGAATACCGCACGTGCTCCGAGCACAGCGCCGTTCGTGGAGGCTCGCTGAGCGACGTCGGTCCCATTGGGCGGTGGGCCTGATTCTCGCGTGATACGCTCACGTTGATGGATTTTCGGCCATCTGACGAGCAGGAGATCCTGCGGAGATCCGTGCGCGAGTTCGCCGAAACGGAGATGCGGCCCCACGTCATGGAATGGGACGAGGCCCAGCATTTCCCGATGGAGCTGCTCCCGAAACTGGCGGCGCTCGGGCTGATGGGAATCCAGTTTTCCGAACAGTACGGCGGATCCGCGATGTCGCCCGTCGACTACTGCATCTGCATCGAGGAACTGGCGCGTGTGTGTCCGGCGATCGCGCTGTCGGTTGCCGCGCACAATGGGCTCTGCACGTCGCACATCGCAATGTTCGGGTCGGACGCACAGAAGGAGCAGTACCTGCCGCGTCTCGTGCGGGGCGAAGTGCTCGGCGCGTGGGGCCTGACGGAAGCGGGTGCCGGCAGCGACGCCGCGAGCATGCGCACGACCGCGGCGCGTGACGGCGACGGCTGGGTCCTCAACGGCTCCAAGAATTTCATCACGCATGGCGCGATCGGCGGCGTCATGGTGGTCATGGCCGTGACCGACCGCGCGAAAGGCCATCGCGGCATTTCCGCCTTCATCGTCGAACACGGCACGCCCGGCATGCGGGCGGGGAAGAAAGAGAACAAGCTCGGCATGCGCGCGAGCGATACGAGCGAAGTCGTGTTCGAGAACTGCCGTGTGGCGGGATCGCAACTGCTTGGCGGAGAGGGACAGGGATTCATCAACACGCTGCAGGTGCTCGACGCGGGACGCATCGGCATCGCGGCGCTCTCTGTCGGTCTTGCGCAAGGAGCCTATGAGGCGGCGCACGATTACGCGCTCCAGCGAAGACAGTTCGGGCAGCCGATTGCCGCGTTCCAGGCCATCCAGTGGAAGCTCGCCGACGCCGCGACACGCATCGAAGCGGCGCGCCTGTTGACGTATCGGGCCGCGTATCTCGAAGGGGAGGATCAGCGGACGACCAGGGAGTCGTCTGAAGCGAAGCTGTATGCCAGCGAAATCGCCGTGCGTGTGGCCGAGGACTGCGTGCAGATCCACGGCGGCTACGGATTCGTGAAGGACTATCCGGCGGAAAAGTATTTCCGCGACGTGAAGCTGCTGACGATCGGCGAAGGCACGAGCGAGATTCAGCGCCTGGTCATCGCGAGGCAGCTGCTGGGATCGTGACCGACTCGTCCGCGCCGTCGCTTCGTCCCGCGCTGTCGGAACGCGTGCTGAACGGCGATCCGCGCGCGATCGCGCGCGCCATCAGCCTCATCGAGGACGAAACACCGGAAGGCGCCGAACTGATTCGGCGGATCTTCGCGCGTACCGGCCGCGCGTACCTCATCGGCATCACGGGCGCGCCGGGGGCAGGCAAGAGCACAATCGTCGATCGTCTCATCGCGGAGATCCGTCGCAGAGGTCCCACGGTCGGCGTCGTCGCGGTGGATCCGACGAGTCCCTTCAGCGGTGGCGCCATTCTGGGAGATCGCGTCCGCATGCAGGCGCACGCCGCCGACGACGGCGTGTTCATTCGAAGCATGGCGACGCGCGGCCACCTGGGCGGCCTGTCGCGCGCCACGGGCGAGGCGGCGCTCGTCCTCGACGCCGCCGGCAAGGACGTCGTCCTGATCGAGACCGTCGGCGTCGGCCAGGACGAAGTCGATATCGTCCGGACCGCTGACATCTCGATCGTGATGCTGGTGCCCGGGGCGGGCGACGAGGTGCAGGCCTTGAAGGCCGGCATCATGGAGATCGCGGACATCTTCGTCGTCAACAAGGCGGACCGCGACGGGGCGGACCGCACGGTCGCGTCGATCAAGGCGCTCCTGTCGCTCGAGTCGTGGGGGACGGGGCGCTGGCGGCCGCCGATCGTGAAGACGGAGGCGACAACGGGAGTCGGCGTTTCGGAGCTGGCGGACGAGATCGAACGGTTCCGCGCGCATACGTCGGCCACGCTGGGCGAGCGCCGGCGGGCGCGGGCCGAATGGCGGGTGCGCGAGCTGCTCTCACACCGTTTCCTGCGCTACGTCGAGCAGCGTCTCGCGCCGGGCGAGTTCGAGCGGCTCCTCGACCGGATCGCGGCGCGCGAGGTGGATCCGTATACCGTCGTGGACGATATTTTCGGTCGCGCGGGGCTGTAGCCCTGCCGGGTTGAGATACGTGTGCATCGCATGAAAGCAACGCTGGACCACATCGGGATCGCTGTCGCGGACGTGAACGCCTCGCTCTCGTTTTTCCGCGACGCGCTCGGACTCGACGTCGATCCGCCGGAGGACGTCGCGGGCCAGCGCGTTCGTGTGACGTTTCTGCCTGCAGGGCAGTCCTCGGTCGAACTGCTCGAAGCGACGGCGGACGATTCGCCGGTCGGACGTTTCCTCGCGAAGCATGGCGCCGGCCTGCATCACGTCGCCTTCCGTGTGGACGACATCAGCGCCGCACTCGCGGAGCTGAAGGCGCGTGGCGTCAGGCTCATCGACGATGCGCCGCGGGAAGGTGCGCACGGCGCTCTCGTTGCCTTCATCCATCCGTCGGCCACGCACGGAGTACTGGTCGAACTGAAGCAGGCCCATGCAGTTCGGTGAGTTCGAGCTGACGCCGCTCCTCGACGGCCGCTTCCGCCTGGACGGCGGCGCGATGTTCGGGGTCGTGCCGAAGCCGCTGTGGAACCGCCGCGCGCCCGCCGACGATCGCAATCGGATTTCGCTGGCGATGCGCCCGCTGCTGGTACGCCGGAACATAGCGGCGCCGATGATCATCGACGCTGGCGTGGGCGGGAAGATGGACGCCAAGAGCGTCGACATTTACGCGATCGATCGGACGACGAATCTCGA
>Ga0310810_10008162_pt1 | contig 12025 bp, 14 predicted proteins | sample NCmetagenome_FD_207641 | JGI IMG/M metagenome (GOLD analysis project Ga0310810, IMG submission 207641) | Soil microbial communities from experimental microcosm in Duke University, North Carolina, United States - NC | ecosystem: Engineered > Artificial ecosystem > Soil microcosm > Unclassified ...
GCGAAACTCGGTAGCGATGACTTGAAAGAGCGTGAGATCAGACATTGTCAGACTCCGTGTTAGCAGTGTTGATTGTGCAGTCCTCGGCAAGGCGCACTAGCATCTCATCGAGGCTAGGCGATCCGTCATATCCGTTGCGGCTCATGCCTGGCCACGAGCGCCGGAACTTTTCGATCACTCGCGAGATCGGGAAGTAGATCTGGTCACCTTGCTCGTTGAGATGGTCCTCACCTCCACACAAACGCTCGGTTGCGGCGTACCAGAGTGCATCGATCCGCTCGTCGCTTGCGAGATCCAGGTCGTGCTCGTCGGGCGCATAGAGTGCGTTGAAGTATTTCTCTAGCTCGCGCTTGAAGTCCTTTCGCCCGTCGTCCGCCCAAGCCTCGGCGGTCTTTTCTAGCTCAAGCTCGGAGTGATCGTCGTCGGAGTAAACACAGTAGCTGCAGAGCGAATCGATCGCCTCGATGAGCGCTGGGTTTTGGTTTTTGCGCTTGCCGAGGTAGCCCAGCGCAAACGTACCGTGCGAGCCGTGGATTTCGACAAGCCACGGAAACTCAGCTTTAAGCGTGCGGTAGTTGGAGTGTTCCACGAGCGATCCGCTGTAGTCACTACCGCTCGCGTAGTCGATGAGCGTGAGTGGCAACGGCCGGACGCGCCCGGTACCGCGGCAGAATTCACAGCGCACGTCGCGCCATGATCGATCGTGCACGGTACCGCGTCCGAGGCATTCGCCGCAACGTTTCGCACGTTCCTCGGAGTCCTCCCAATTGCCGTAGCGGATCGATCCACCGGGTTGCACTTCGCAAGCGACGTAAACCGTGCGCTCGATGTGTGAGTTTTGGCTCTTATCCGGCATTGGCGATCTCCTTCCGCATGAAGCGCGCTAGATGCGTTTCGTTCGCCGTTAAGTTGTCCGCTTGATTGCTCAACGGATCGATCCGGATCGAGCGGTTCTTGAACACACGCACGACGCGGACACAGCGCGGGACGCGATCGAGCGGTGCTTGGTACCAGAGAAGATCGCCAGCACGTGCGGCCGCTAGGACTTCGTCCCAGGATTTGAAGGATTGGAGTTTCATAGCTACTAGACTCCATCTTTCGCCGTCGGTTGGGTTACGTCTGGGTTAGCGCGCTCGAAACGTCCGGTGCACGCACTAATCGCCGACGGGATCTCGTCCGGCCGATAGTGCCATCCGGGCGTCACGCACGTCGGTAGCGCGGTCATAAAGCCGCACTCCTGACACGTCCAGACGATCGGTCCGCGGCACCTCTTACAGCCCGGACACATCGCGTCGCGCGCCCGGAGCCACGCAAACGTCGCTTGCATGTTGGAGGTCATTGCGCCTCCCCGTAGGCGATAGCGAAGACAGGCATCGCGGTGTGAGTGTGCTCGCAACGATGACTCTCACCGTCGCAATCCTCTGGCGCATCAATCACGCTCGGATCGCAGATCACCGTGTTGTATTGATCGTCGTCTACTTCGACGGTTTTACCGAGGACAAGACCGGGTTTCAGGATGCCTTCATTCGCGAGCCAGTCGACGATTTTTTCGTCGGTATCTAGCGTCGCAAGTGTATCGGAGTCGATCTCGCCGATCTTATGCCAGTTGTTCCACTCCCAACCACCCGGACCATTCCACGCGTCGATGCTGAGGATTGAAATTTTCATGTTGACGAGTAGACACCGCTCAATCGCTCGGTTGGGTTATGTGTGGGGTAACGATCGGGTAGCGATGCGCTCGGTGCACGTGCACCACGGATCGTGCGCGCCTACGCCTGCGCGCCCCCGAGCGCATGTCCTGATTTCTCGACAAGGCCCTCGTGTCTTGATTTCCGGGCCACAATACGCGCTAGCCAGAAGAAAAAACGAAATAAGTCTAACCGAAAAAGTCTGGCCGAAAGTCCGACGGAAAAGTCCAGCCGGAATACCGGAGGCCGTTCGCGCGTATGAACCCCATGAGCACCGTTGCGATAGCCCTCATGGAGCAGATGCTTCAGGAGACCGAGCGAAAACTTATCGAGGCCTGCGAGGAAATCATCGCGCTGAAGAACGCAAACGAGGACCTCAACACCGTCGCGAAGTTCTGGAGGCAGGCCGCCGAGCACGCCTGTGTCGGATGGAATGCGCTCGAGGACGAGCACGAGGTCCTCAAGGAGACCCTACGCGCGCTCGGCGCGAACGACTCGCCAAGTGAGCCCGAGCGTGTTGAAGAATCACTCGTCGATCTCGGCGACGGTCTCAAGCTCACGGTCGTCGAAACCGAAACGCCGTACGTGAAGAGGTAGCCCATGCCCACAATCAAGTTTCGCAAAGAGGACTACGTCGAATGCGCGTCGGTGCCAGAAGGCCTTAAGTGGAAGCCGATGGTCGGGCGGCCTCACGGGCCGGTTGTCAGGATGCTGTCGATCGGCAACCTCTACAAGTCGGTGCGCGATCTCAAGACGGGCGCCGTCACATATTACAAACACAAGTCGGTCGACGGGGACAAAGAAAAAAGTCCAGCCGTAAAGATCGACGCTGAGCCCGAGTGGAAATCCAGCACGCACTACCTGCCGGGCGCACGGGCGTGGTTCATCGACACAGGCGCGCGCTGGTTCCTCGTCGAAGTTGTCAAGCGCACGGACGCTCGGCGAATCGTCATCAAGTCTGTCACCGGGTGGGACGCAGACAAGCAGACGCCGTGGGGGTACGGCGAGGAACTGGAATTCCCGGCGCGCCAAAATAACCCCTTGTATCAGCGCCTTCGCAAGCTCAGCGCCAGGTACGTGTAGCCCAGCCTACGGAACGAGGTACGCTTCGATCTGTTAGCCCGGTTCGCCGCCACTCGATGTCTCGGGCGGCGCGTGTGACGGCGGATCGGGCGCCTCACCGCCCCATATGACTACACCGCTGCATCAAGCTGCGCGCTACTACGCTAGCATCGGCTGGCACGTTTTGCCGGTGTGGGGCGTCAATGCGGATCTCACGTGCGCGTGTCCGGCGGGCGGACAGTGCAAGGACACAGGCAAGCATCCGATCACCGAGCGCGGCCAGCACGACGCGACGATCAACCCACAGCAGATTGATGCGTGGTGGGGTCAATATCCGAACGCAAATATCGGCATTGCGCTCGCCCCGAGCAACCTCATCGGGTTCGACATCGACAAGCCCGAGGCGTACCAGGCCTGGGATGAAATAGAGAAAACCTACGGCGAGACCGATACGACCGTGCAGATTAGCGGCTCTGGCTGTCATCACGTGCTCGCCAAGCGCCCGTCGTTCGCGATTCGTGGCTCGTACGACAAACGCATCACACTGCGCGGCAACAACTTCATCGTCGCTGCGCCGTCGATGCACAAGAGCGGTGGGCAGTATCGCTGGCAAGAGGGCCGCGCGCCGTGGGAGAAGCTGCCGGCGGCGCTCGTGCCCGCGCTCGCCGAAGCCATCAAGCGCCCCGAGCAAGCACCGGCGGCGCTCGGACACGACTATCCGCCAGCGACGCCGGACGTGATGCGCGCGGCGCAAGAGGCGTTGATGCGGCACGGCCCCGAGATCAAGGGTGTGAGTCCGCAAGGCCACACGCGCACCGCATGGGGCATCCTCGTCAACGACTTCGCGCTCGCGCCGCAAGAGGCGACACCACTCATCCGCGCGTACAACGCGACGTGCAGTCCGCCGTGGCCCGACGATCGGCTGTTCGGCTCGCCATGCCGCGCCTCGCAGCAGTGGAACAATCCGCGAGGCGCGCAGCGGGACCGCATCCTCATCCAGGCTTCGCTCGAGAGCGCCGGCATGGCGCCGCATCAAATCGATCGGCCGCCGTCACGCAGCGAGTGGCTCGAGACCGTCGCGTTGAAATCGCAGCCGCCGATGATTTTCTACTCGACAGGCTTTGATCCGCTCGACGAGCTGATGGGCGGCGGCTTCGCGACGCGGCAAGTCTGTGGCGTCATCGGCCCGCCGTCCGCGGGCAAACCGTGCTGGGAGGAAGGCCTGGTGCTTGAGCAGGCGCGAGGGTACGTGCGACTGGCGGACATTCGTGTCGGCGACCGGGTGTTGGCACACAGCGGACATTTCCGCAACGTCACCGAAGTGTTTGAGCAGGGCCTCCTGCCGCTCTACACCATTACTACGGCCGCCGGACGGGTCGTCAAGGTTGCCGGCGACCACTCACTGTTAACAGCACGAGGGTGGATTCGCGCCGACCAGTTAACCGTCGACGACCACCTGGCCGAAGTGCACCCGGTCGAGGATTCGGGACGAGACACCGTGTCGACGGAGGAGGCGCGGCTGCTCGGCTATCTGATCGGTGACGGGCATTTGCAGACCAAGGGTAGCGCTGCGCGGTTCACGAACGCCGATCCTGAAACACTCGCCGATTTCGAGCACTGTGCCGGGGCGCTCGGCTTCTACACGAAGCGCTACGCCTGCCCGGGCAAGGCCATCTGTATAGTCCTACTGGACAGTCCTACCGGTACTCGTCGAAACCCGAACGGTAAACGCATTCGCCCGATCGCACATCGTCGGGCGCGCAAGGGGCGAAAACACGGCCCGCCCGTCGGAGGGGCGCGAGAGTGGTGTAGGAAACACGGCATCGAAGGGCAGACGTCGTACACGAAGCGCGTGCCGGCGGCGATCCTCGCGGGCAGTGCCGCCGTGGTAACCGAGTACCTGGCGGCCTATTGGGCATGCGACGGCGGAATTGAAGATCGGCGCGACACTCACAGCGCGTGTGTGCGAATCGAAGCAGCCTCCGTAAGCGAACAACTAACCAAGGACCATCAAAAACTGTTCTCGAAGCTGGGCCTTAGTTTCCGGGTTCGGCATAAGACCAAGAACATCATCACACGTCGACAAGGCGACGGGTACAAGGTGTGGTACGTCGCAGCCCGATCACAAGATGTCTGCGCAAAGTTTATGAGGGACGTCGCGCCTCGCATCCGTAACGAGAAGGTGCACCGAGCACAGGGTCTCAAGCGTGACGATTTCGATCACGTGCTGCAGCCGGATCAGATTCGTACAATCGAGCAGATCGACACCGGCCGTTGTCGCTGTTTAACCGTCGAGACAGATCACTCGTTCGCCTATGAAGGCGTCGCCGTACACAACAGCGCGCTCGTCGGTCACTGGCTCCTCGAGCTGTCCAAACAACGGCCCGTGCTGCACTGCTCGACAGAGCTACCGCGCTACGAGCTGTTCGTCCGCTACGCCGCGCACAAGATGTCGTTTCCGTGGCGTGACGGCATGAAGGGCAAGGTCTCGCAGAGCGCGATGGCGGAAGCCGTGCGTGGCACGCGCATCAAGCTGCTCGGCTGCGACGACCTCGATCGCAACGACCCGATGGGCAGCATCGAGACCGAGATCGCGCGCATGACACAGGAGTGCGGCGTCTCACCGATCGTCGCCGACGACTACATCCAGATGATGGCGCGCGGCTCCAACGATCAGATGCGGCACAAGGTCGGCGAGCTGACGATGAGGCACCGAGTGATCTCGCAGCATTGGGATACCGCGGTGCTGGGCGTCTTTTCGACGAGCCGCGAATTCTATAGCTCCAAACAGATGGAGCTGATCCGCGCCGCGAACGATCCGACCGCGTATCTCAAGGCGGCGAAGGAGAGCGGCGACATCGAATTCGACTGCGCGACGATCTTGTTCCTCGACATCGCCAAGCTACACGAAGGCAACCCGAAGCCCGGTCGGCTCGCGGTCGCGCGTTGTCGCGTCGGCGATGTCGGCTTCGTTGGCCTGCGCGCGCAGCTCGACGTCGGCAAGTTCTGGGCGGACCAAGCCGCGTGCGCCGAGATGGGTGGCGACGGCAGCACGAAGCGGGCGGTAGAGACCTCGGCGAACGACTGCCAGCGTCTCGTCGAGATTATTCGCAAGATGGCAGGGCGCCCGTGGAACGAAATGATGACGGCCGCCGGTATCGCAGGCAACCGCCTCAACGCCGCACGGTCCAAGCTGCTCGAGGAAGGTCTCATCGAAGAGGCCGCGCGCCCGCTCAACCCGGTGACGAGGAAGCCCGAGCGGGGTATAACTTACATATTGCGGAATGCGATGACCGCCCCCGACGTTCCGTCAAAAGAAGACATGTGATGAAGTCCCAGACTGAACCGTTCGCGTGTGGTTTGTTCGCCGGCTTGCTCGTACTTTTGATCGGGCTTATTGCGAACGCGGGCTGTTACCGTGACAGCAAGCTCGACACGGTCGAAGCCGGACCAGATTTCACTGCGTACTGGGACGCGGCCGTGCAGATCACCGTGCACTGCGTTGGTCCGAACGGTGAGGTCGCGTGGTACGGCTCAGGCGTCATCATCAGCGAGACCTCGCTCTTGACTGCCGGCCACGTTGCCGAGCAAGAGGACCCCAGCGACGTGTGTTCGTTCGCGGTAGAGACCGCGACGGGCGCGACGTACCTCGTTTACCCGATGACGGTGCTCGCGTCGGACGCTGTCGACCTCGCGCGCATGGAGATCATTTCGTTCACGCAGAAGTTCTACGCCCCGCCCGTGCGTTTCGGAGCCGTGCCGCAGATGGGCGACGAGGTCTGCACGTCGGTCGGGTATCCACGCCGCGAACAACGCTGCGGTTTGGTGATGCACCCGGACGATCCGCCCGGCGACATCCGTATGGACCTTACGGTAGAGCCCGGCAACTCTGGCAGCGGGCTGTACGACATGAGCGGCTACCTCGTCGGCATCGTCGTGCACACGTACCCGAACCGAGGGAACGGTCAGTATGTCTCCGGCGGCGCAACGTCGCTCGCCGGGCACCTGCAGGAACTTCTATGAACGGGGATTTGAAGGCGGCTGTTACGCTCTTGGCGGCCGACAACGCCAGGCTCTGCGACATCGCGCTAGCAGCCGAGCAGCTTGAGAAAGCCGTACGCGAATGTCGCTACCTGCGCTCGACTATGCCGACACTGTGGTCGCATCTTGAGAACGCAGCCAACGCGTTCGCGGCGGTTCGTAATGGTCAGTGAACGCTTGGTATGGGTCTACTTCATTTCGAGGAATTCCTCGAAGGGCAAGCTGCGTAACACGTGCCGCCTGTGGTACCGCAAGCCGATGCGCGAGCGTGGCGACACGTACGTGCAATGGCTGCCGACGAATCGCGCCGACAACGGCTACATCGGCGAATATTTTCTCAACGACGTCCAGCGTTGGTTCCGGACGTACCCGGAGACCGACCTCGAGCTGATCCGTGTCGAGACGTACCCAACCGACAAGCAAATCCGCGAGGCGAAATAATGGACTACACCGGCCACACAATCATCGATGGCGTTCTCAAGTACGCCTCGGTGTCGGCGGTGAAGATGTTCGACCGGCGCACGAAGGGTGGCTGCCCGCGACGCTGGGCGTACCGTTACGTGTTCGGCAAGAAGGAAGCCGAACACGATGCGTCGCGCGTCGCGAAGGACAAAGGCATCGCGCTCGACGGCAAGCTCAAACATTACCTGCGAACCGGCGACAAATCGCTCAGCGCACTCGCGTTGAAGGGCCTGCACATTCTCGAGACGCCCGGTCCTGATTTATGGATCGACGTCAAGCTGCACCGCGTGTCGTACTTCCTACACGGCCGGCAGTTCGAGCCTCTACCGGAAGGCGAGCGCTACCCTGAGGGTACGGAGGTTTTCATCGAATCGGGCCTTACGGCGGCCGGCGTCCCATTTATCGGCGAGATCGACTATGCGCACGCTCGAGGACACTTCCGCAACGACGACGGCGAATTTGAAGACGACCCGCCCGACACAGTCGAGGTGTGTGACCTCAAGTTCAAGACGAGCGCGAAAGACCGCGAAGGCAACTCCACTTTCATGCACGAGGCCGACCTCGTGCGCGACATCCAGATGGCCGGATACGGCGAGTGGTTCCGGCGTGTGCGACCGCAGACCAAGAACGCCCGCTTGAGCCTGCTTTACTACCCCGAGCAGAAGGGGCTGCCGACCAAGGTCACGAAGCTGCACGTCATCAACGATTGCGCGCAGACGTGGAACTACGTCGAAGGCGTTGTCGCCAACATGAAGGATGTAGCCCGCGAGAAGAACATCGAGAACGTGCCATACGAGGCGTCAGCGTGTCACGCTTGGGGCCAGAGCGAGAAGTCTCGCTGCCCACACGCGGAATACTGTACGGCCTACGAACGTACTGCTATCGACTCTCTGTATTCGAAAGTAGCAACCGACTTCAAAAAGGAGCCCGACGTGGGCATCATCGCTTCCAATCCGCAGCTCAGTCCCCAGCTCACGGCCCAGGCGCCAGCCTCCGACATGCGTGCGCAGCTCGCTGCCGAAGAGCAGCAAATGCGGCAGCAGGTGCAGCAAGCACAGCAGCCCAGCCTCACCGAAGCGATTCAGCGCATCGCCTCGTTCGGCTACGGCACGCCGACGCTCGCCGGCAACGCCGCGCAGGCGTACGCGGCCGCAGGCGGTCAGTCGATCGCGCCGGGCGTTCAGTACCCCGGCATCCCGGCCCCGGCCGGCGCACGCCGGTCGCTGCACGGCATCGCGCTCAACGAAGCGCAGCACGTGTTCCAGATCCTGGGGGAGTTAGAGCGAGAGCGCAACCAAGCGCAGCAGATCGCACAAGGTCCGGCGCCGTATGTGCAGCCGACGCCAGGCCCGACCGTGCAGCAGGCGATTTCGCAGCCGCCCCCGGCGCAGAACTTCACGCAGCAGGTCGCGCAGGCGTACAACACGCAGATGCAAGCCGCCCCGACAAGTTTCTTGTCGCCCGATGCACCGCCGTCGATGCCGCAGCTTGCAGCCGATAGTGCTGCGCCGGCCGCACCGGCACCGGTCGTTGAAGCGCCGAAGGCAACGCGCGGCCGCCCGAAGAAGGACAAGTCACAGGATGCCGCGCCGGTGGCGACCGCTGCAGTTGCAGCGCCGACGACCCCACCCTCATCCGTCAGCGCTCCTGCACCGCAGGCGCCACCGGCAGCGGCGTCCACTTCACACGTGCCGGTCGAGCAAAATGCCGACATCTCGCCCGGCACGATCATCCTCATCAACGCGCGCGTCGAAGGTCGCACGACCAAGTCGCTCGCGGGCTACGTCGACTACATCAACGAGAAGCTCGCGAAGATGTACAACACGACGAGGGACGGCCGCCAGGGCCCGCTTGATGTCCGCATGCCGGTCGAGGGCAGCATCCTCGGCTTCGGTGGCTGGAAGGGCGCCGTGCGCACCGCGGTCAAGGCCGAGCCTCCGCCGGACGACGCCTATCACTTTGATACCTTCTATAATGATCTCAACGAAATCGTCGCCGACGCGCTGCGCGAAGTCGCGAACGAAAAGGGCTGGGTTTTCGTGCGAGGCGTCCGGTGAGAAGCACATGTAAACGATGCTTCGCTTACGGCTATCACATGCCTTGGTGCAATAGCTGGTTCGTGCGAGGCGTGCGGTGAAGAGACCGCGCGAATATACCCTGCCGGAGATCGTCCTCGTCAGCCTGGTCGTGTGGGTCGTCGCCATCACCGTCAGTGCCGGCGTCATCGCGTGGAGACTGCCATGAGCGATTCGCCCGCAGAGTACATCGAGACGCTCAAGGCGCAGAACAAGATCCTGCACTCCAACGTCGTGCAGCTCTGTCGTGAGAAGGCCGTGCTAGAGGAGCACGTTGCTCGGCTCGGCGCATACATCCTCGAGCTACAGCGTCAGAGCCGCCGCGCACCACACGACTACGAGCCCGCCCGCCCCGGGCTCTCGGACGTCGACTAAACGGGGATAGAATGAAATACCTCACAGAAGAGCGGTTCATCGTCAACTCGAACGACAACGAGGGCCGCAAGAAGTACCTCGAGAACTACGATCGTATCTTCGGCGAGAAGCAGGAAGAGCCCGCCCACTGTGCCGGCTGCGATGAGGTTGTGTGTGAGTGCGACGTGCATTGGCCTGACTGTGAGAAACTCTGCACCAAGGGCGCGAAGTGCAACTGCGAACGCGGGTTCGACAAGTAGCTCGTGCCCGTCGACTGGAACAACATCGTCGTGCCGCCCCTCGTGAAGCCCGGCCCCGGGCAGGCGATGCACAACTCATGGAGCGACAACAAAGCGCCGGTGTCCTTCTCGTCCGAGATGCGCCGCGTGCTCGGCCTGCCGCGTCGCGACCTCGAGCTTGACGGCACCGACCGCGCCGAGACGATCATCGACATGATGATGGAGCGCTTCGCGCGCCCGGTCATCCCGGGCCGCAAGTGTCGCTGCGCCGAGCTTGATCCCGAGCGTCACGCGAAAGAGGGCTGCATCGAGCGCCTGCGTTTGCCCCAGGCCCAATCGCTTCGCGAGATCGGCATCTGCGGCGGGTTGCTCGGACCGATCGGTGTCGGGCACGGCAAGACGCTCATCGACCTGCTCGCGCCGCTCGCGTGGCGCTACTACGACCGTAGTATCAACGACGTCGTGCTGCTTGTGCCGGCGGGCCTCGCGTCGCAGTTGATGGGCGACTACGAGTATTACGGCCAGCACTTCAAGATGCCGCAGATCGTGTTTCACGGCATCGACTACGAGAACACGTGCCAGAAGATGGATCCGAAGGTGCCCCTCGAGCGCGGCGCCCCGTGCCTGCATGTCGTGAAGTACACGATGCTCTCGCGCCCTGAGAACACGGTGTGGCTCGAGAACGTGCTCAAGCCCCAGGCCATCATCTCCGACGAGGCCCACAAGTTGCGCTACTGTTGCCCCGAAGGCAAGAAGCGCCCGAGCGCGACCGGCTCACGGATGTGGCGCTACATGCAGTACGTCGCGCCCGGCACGCTGTGCGCAGCGCTGTCGGGTTCGATGACCGCCAAAGAGATAGAGGACTACTGGCATCTCGCTATGTGGGCTCTCCGGGGTAGTTCGCCGCTACCGCGCAACATCGAAATCGTTCAGGAGTGGGGACGTGCAATCAATCCGTCGCTTGATCCCGCGGATCCGGGTCCGCTCATGCAGCTTTGCGCTCCGGGTGAACACCTCTACGACGGATTCAAACGACGTGTCGCAGAAACCTGTGGCGTCGTCACCACCGCCGCGCCGGCAGTCGATGTCCCGCTCACGCTCGTCGAACGTCAAGCCCCGCCCATCCCGACGCAGGTGAAGCAGTACCTCGCGATGGTGCGAGGCGGCGGCGAAGCGGGCTCGCAGCGCCCAGACGGCGAGGAGCTATTGACGTCGCTCGAGATCGCCGAGTGTGCGATGCAGATCTCGTTCGGCTTCTACTACCGATGGATCTATCCGCGCTGCATCTTCCCGCGCGACGAGCAACTCGTCACCGATTGGAAGGCGCTGCGCAAAGCGTTCTTCAAGGAAGTACGAGCCGAGCTACGTGAGCTGCGCGAGCATATGGACTCGCCGAAGCTCGTCATCAGCGCAGCCGCGCGTCATCATGGGCTCCTGCCGAAGAAGAAGGGCCTGCCCGAGTGGGCCTCGAAGCACTTCCCGGCTTGGAACAAGATCAAGGCGCTCGTCTATGCCAAGACTGAAGCGGTGTGCTTCAACGACTACATCGTGCGCGACATCATCGCGTGGAGTCAGGAGCAGCCCGGCGTCATCTGGTATGAACACAACGCGATCGGCGATTGGGTCAGTCAGTTGAGCAGCGATATGGGCTGCTACGTGCCGAAGTACGGCGGCGGCCCGGCAGCCAAAGAGGCGATGCTCGGTAATCAAAAGAAGAGCATCCCGGGCGAGAACGGCTCGAGGAGCATCCTGTGCTCGGTCGATGCCCACGGCACCGGCACGAACGGCTTGCAGCACCGCTTCAAAGACAGCTTCCTCTTGCACATCACGCCCGATCCGAACAAGGTTGAGCAAGTGCTCGGCCGTACGCATCGCCCCGGTCAGATTCACCCGTGTCGAGGGTTCTTCTACCGCCACACGCCGGAACTGAAGAAGCACCTCGACGACGCGCTCGCGGCCGCGTATTACATAGAAGGAACGGGGTTCGGCACACAGAAGTTGCTTCGGGCGTGGGCCGAATGACGAAGAAGGAAAGAAATCACGCTTCATATTTGAAGCGAAAGGCCGCAGACCCTGAAGGACTGCGCGAGAAGGCCAAGCTCGC
>Ga0310810_10008163_pt1 | contig 12024 bp, 10 predicted proteins | sample NCmetagenome_FD_207641 | JGI IMG/M metagenome (GOLD analysis project Ga0310810, IMG submission 207641) | Soil microbial communities from experimental microcosm in Duke University, North Carolina, United States - NC | ecosystem: Engineered > Artificial ecosystem > Soil microcosm > Unclassified ...
GCCGAAGATGAGCGCCGCGGTCTGCCGATGGATGTCCCCACCCTGATGAAAGGCCTCGATGAACGCCGGATCTCCGGAGAGATGCGCCATCAGGCGCAGCTCGATCTGGGAGTAGTCCGCCACCAGGAAGACGCAGCCCTCCCGCGGCACGAAGCCCCGCCGGATCTCTTCGCCCCGCGGGGTGCGGACCGGGATGTTCTGCAGGTTGGGCTCGGAGCTGCTGAGGCGGCCGGTGGCGGCGCCGACCTGGCTGTAGCTGGTGTGGATCCGGCCGGTGCGGGCGTTGATCCGGGACGGCAGCGCGTCCACGTAGGTGCTCTTGAGCTTCTGCAGCTCGCGGTAATCGAGGATCAGGCGCGGCAGGTCGTGCCCCATCGCCGCGAGCTGCTCGAGCACGTCGGCGTCGGTCGAGGGCCCGGTCTTGGTCTTTTTGAGAACCGGGAGCTGGTGCTTGTCGAACAGCACCGTCGCGAGCTGGCGCGGCGAGTTGAGATTGAGGCCCTCCCCCGCGACCCGGGCGATGTCCCCCTCCAGCCGACGGAGGTCGGCGGCCAGCTCTCCGCTCATCCGGGTGAACAGCTCCTGGTCGATTCCGATGCCCTCCCACTCCATGTCCACCAGCACCTCGACCAGCGGCATCTCGATCTCGCGCAGCAGCGGCTCCGCCGCCATCTCCCGGAGCGTCGGGGCGAAGAATTCGTGCAGCGCCAGCACCGTCCCCGCGTCGCTGCCGCAGTACTCGGCGGCGGCGAGAATCGTCACCTCGGCGAACGGGACCTCCGCCTTTCCCCGCCCGGCCACGTCGGCGTAGGTCTTCATCGCCCGGCCCAGATGCTCGAGGCAGAGGTTATCGATCGCGTGGGAGCGGCGGCCGGGGTCGAGCACGAAGCTCGCGAGCATCGTGTCGTACGCCACGCCGTCGAGCTCGATCCCCACTCCCCGGAGGACCTGCCAGGCGTACTTCACGTCGTGACCTGCCTTGGGGACCGAGCGGTCGGTGAGGAGCGCCCGGACCGGCGCCATCGCCGGGTCGGAGAGCGGCGGGAGATTCCGTACCGGACTGGGCGCGGCGAGCTCACCGCCGACGGGCCGATGGGCGAGCGGGAGATACCAGACCTCGGAGGGACTCGCCGCGAGCGAGAGCCCCACGATCTCGGCGTCGCGCGGCTCGATGCCGGATGTCTCGACGTCGAGCGCCACCAGAGGCGCCCCGCGGAGCCGCTCGACCAGCGCCGGGATCTCGGCCGGGTCATCGACCACGCTGACGGCGAGCTGGGGGGCCGAGTCCAGGGCGAGCCAGTCGTCGGCGGTCAGGGTCTCGACCGGAGACGTCGGCTCGGCGGCGTCGGCCTCCGCCGGCTCGGCGGGCGCTGGCGAAGGGGAGCCGTCCGAAACTGGCGCGGCGGGCGCACTGCCCTGCCCCGCCAGCTTCCGCGCCAGACTGAAGAACTCCAGCTCGGTCAGAATTCGGACGGCCGCCTCCTGATCGGGCTCCTGCAGGGTGAGGCGAGCGACGTCGAGCTCGATCGGTACGTCGCGCTTGATCGTGACCAGCTCCCGGCTCAGCCGCGCGTTGTCGGCCTGGCCGAGGAGCGCCTCGCGGGTGCGCTTGGCGCTCACGTCGGACGCGTGCGCCAGGATGGCCTCGAGGTCGCCGTACTCGAGCAGCAGTTTCTGCGCCCCCTTCTCGCCGATCCCCTTCACGCCGGGGACATTGTCGGAGCTGTCTCCCACCAGCGCGAGGTAGTCCACCACCTGCGACGGCGGCACGCCGAGTCGCTCGTTGGCGTTGGACTCATCGACCCAGGTCTCCTCCACGGCCGCGGGACCGCCACGGCCGGGATTGAGCAACGCCACCCGGGGACCGACCAGCTGGTAGAAGTCCTTGTCTCCCGAGACGATCACGGCCTGCACTCCGCGGTCGGCCGCGGCGGTGGCGAGGGTGCCGATCACGTCGTCGGCCTCGTAGCCGGGCACGATGACCAGGGGCACGCGGAATGCCGCGAGCAGCGTCCGGATCCGCTCCAACGCGCGGTCGAAGTCGGCCTGCAGCTCCTCATCCAGCTTTTCCCGGGTGGACTTGTAGTCGGGGTAGCGGGCCTCGCGGAACGAGGTGCCGGCGTCGTTGATCCACGCGACGTAGTCGGGGCGATACTTCTCCCGGAGCCGAAGGAGGAAGTTCGCCACGCCCCACGCGGCGGAGGTGTTCTCGCCTTTGGAGGTGCGAAGAGGACGCGAGATCATCGCGAAGAACGCGCGATAGATCAGCGCATAGCCGTCGATGAGGAAGAGACGGGGGGCCATCGCCGAAGCGGACTTACTCCCGACGGACCCGGATCAGGGTCCGCTCGTACTCCGCCCGCGAGCCCGCCGTGAGGTGGAGGCGGCCGAAGCCGGTCTCGTCCAGGAAATAGAGGTCGAGCCGGTAGTTGGTGTAGCTCCAGCGCACCACCCGGTTGCCGGTCCCGGGAGTATTCTCGATCGACTCGTCGGGCGGGCCGAGGGTGATGAACACTTCGCCCCGATCGGTGCGCCAGCCGGGAACGCCCTCATCCTTGAACCGCTGATTGGCGCCGGTCACCCGGCTGAAGTACTGGTTGAGCGCCTCGTTCTCCGGCGTCGCCGGATTGGGATCGGTGGCCGCGTAGAACTCGCGCCAGAGCCGGCCCCGCTCCGCCGGCGGCGCGCGGCGCAGGGCGCTGATCCGGTCGTCCTGCCCGAAGTAGCGCAACAGGTCGAGCATCTCGTCGAAGTTGGTGACCACCCAGGCCTGGGTGAAGGACACCAGGGCGGAGGTGCTCTTGTCGTCCGAGCCCCCGATCACCAGACGCAGCTCGCCCAGCGATACGCTGTCGGGCGCGAGCCGGATCACCTGGCTCTCGACTTCCCTGCCCCCGCGGAAACGGAGCGAGTCGTGGTAGATCGGCTTCTGCTGTTCGTCGAACACCTCGAACGGCACCGTCGTCGGACCGTTGAAGCCGTAGCCCTCGATATACGCGAGCAGCGTGTCGCTGCCGTAGCCGACCGCGCCACGCGGGTTCAGCACCAGATTGACCGGGTCGGCCCGGGTGCCCCGCCCCGTCGCCTGGTACACCAGGATGGGCGAGCTGGTGGTCCCGTGGCCCAGCTTGGGCGCAGTGTAGGTGCCGGTGGCGCTGCTCTCCGCGGTCGAGCCGGCGTCGCGGACGGTGACGGTGACCTTGTACTCGCCGGGCACCAGGCGCACGATCTGCTGGAACAGGACGCTCTCGTCGGCGCGCTGGGTTTCCTGGAAGGTGGCGACCCGGACCAGCTCTTCGCGCGCGAGGTCTACCGAGCGCCCACCGTCACGGGCGAAGGAAACGCTCACCCGGTAGCGGGCCACGAAGGTGTTGCCCTCGCGCTGGAAGGCGAACGCACGGTTCTCCAGCGAGAGCCCCAGCACCGCCACCACGCTGTCCCCGGTCCCAGCCGCGAACGCCACGCTGCCGACGAACGGCATCGGGTCTCCCGCGGCGAGCCGGCCCAGCCGTTGGTAGAATTGCTGGGCGTTGAGCAGCGCGGTGAGGGTCTCGGTGGGACGAGGCTGCGGCTCGCTGCCGACCCGTTTCCAGTTGCCACATCCGAGAGTGGCGACCATGACCGGCGCGAGGACCAGCCAACGCATCAGTGTGAACCCCCAAGGGGCCGAGGTGAGCCCGCGCGGTGCGCGGTGAGCGAACGTTAGCCCCGGTTAAGGAGCAGCGTCAAGCAGCCAACTTGCTGCCCGATGCGAGATTAACTAGCTTGGCGGATCCATGAGCACCGACAACATGGTAGGTCGCACAGTCGCCGGATACCACCTCGCCAAGTACATCGGCGAGGGCGGGACCGCGACCGTCTATCGCGCTGACCACCCCGAGAAAGGGGCGGCGGCGGTCAAGCTGCTGCGCCCGAGACTGGCGCAGGATCCGATCGCCGTCAAGCGATTCCTGCGGGAGGCGGAATACGGCTCCCGGGTGACCCACCCCAACATCGTCCGCACCTACGACTTCGGCCAGGCCGACGGGCTGCACTACCTGGCCCTCGAGTGGGCCCAGGGCGAGCCGCTCGAGGAGTTCGTCAACCGCTCGGGCAAACTGGCTCCCGCCCTGGTCGCCACCATCGTGGAGCAGCTGGGCGGCGCGCTGGGTGCGGCCCACAAGGCCGGCATCATCCACCGCGATCTCAAGCCCGCCAACATCATGTACGATCCCGCCGAGCAGCGGGCCAGGCTGCTCGACTTCGGTATCGCCCGCGACGCCGAGCTGAGTCCGGAGGAGCGGCTGACCAGAGCAGGGTTCTTCGTCGGAACGCTGCAGTACGTGGCCCCCGAAACGCTGAGCGGCGAACTGGTTAACGAGCAGGCCGACGTCTACAGCCTGGCGACGATCGCCTACTATCTTCTGACGCAGGCGCATCCGTTCGCCGGGAAGAGCCCACGGGAGTTGTTCCAGCAACTACTTACCCAGGCCCCCATTCCGTTGAACCAGGCCGTCAAAGGGCTTCGCTTCTCCCCCCAGATCGAGACCGCCGTCATGGGCGGACTGGATCGGGATCTGAGCAAGCGGTTCAAGACGGTGGACGATTTCGCGAAGGCGTTCTGCACTGCCGTACGGGCCGAGCCTAAGCGCTCCGGCTTCCTCTCGTCGATCTTCGGTAAGGGCAAGGAGTGACCGATGCCGATCGGGAGCGGCTTCGCCGGCTCCTGCTCGAGCGCTCGGTACGATTCGGAGACTTCACGCTCGCATCCGGGCGTCGCTCTTCCTATTACATAGACTGCCGGCCGAGCACGATGAGCGCCGAGGGGCTGACGCTCATCGGTCGGCTGGGACTGCAGGCGATACGTGGGCGTGCGTGGCGGCCACGGGCGGTGGGTGGCCTGACCATGGGGGCGGATCCCGTCGCCTACGCGATCTCCGCCGCGAGCTGGGGGAGCGACCTCGTGCTCGACGGGTTCAGCGTCCGCAAAGAGGCGAAAGAGCATGGAGCCGGGCGTTTGATCGAAGGAAACTTCAGCCCCGGCGACGCGGTCGTGGTGATCGAAGACGTGATCACGTCGGGTGGGTCGGCCCAGAAGGCGATCGATGCGGTGGAAGTGGCTGGTGGCTCGGTGCTGGGCGTCCTGGCCGTGGTAGACCGGGGAGAGGGTGGGCGAGCGATGCTGGAGGCGAAGGGCAGGGAAGTAGTAGCACTCATCACCTCGCATGACCTCGGCGTGGAGCAACCCTAAGGCCGATCAATGGACTTCGACAGCCAGGTAAAGGTCTGTGTGTACCGCCACTTTGCCGACACCGGCGAGGCACCGACAGCTGTCGATGTCGCCGGCCGCCTCGGCTGCAGCAGCGGCCAGGTGATCGACGCCTATACCCGACTCCGACTCCGGCGGGTCCTGCTGCTGGAGGAGGACGGCTCAACCATCCGGATGGCGCCCCCGTTCTCCGGCATTCCGACGCCCCATCGGGTAGAGTCGGCCGGCCGCTGGTACTACGCCAACTGTGCCTGGGATGCGTTGGGGATTCCAGCGGCGCTGCACCGCAATGCCGTCATCTATTCCGAGTGCGGCCAGACCGGCGAGCCGCTCCGCCTCGAGGTCGGAGGCTCGGGGCCGGAGCAGAGCAACTGGCTGTTCCACTGCCTCGTGCCCGCCGCCCAATGGTGGGTCGACCTCGTCTTCACCTGAAGCACGATGCTCCTCTTCCGGTCGGAAGAACGGGTGAGCGAATGGTGCAGCGAGCGGGGCGTGCCCCAGCGCCCGCTGGTGACCGTGCCCCAGCTCTGGCAACTCGCCGCAGCCTGGTACAGCTCTCGTCTCGAGGCCGACGCTCGCCGGCCCGACCCCGACGAGATCAGGGCGATCTTTGCGCGGATCGGGCTGGCGGACCCGTTCTGGGACCCCCAGGCAGACACCTTCGCCGGACCGGTCTAGCGCGGGCGATGGCCTTGGGTCTCAGCGGAGCCGTTTCTCGAACCAGTGATGGGCGTACGGGTCGTCGTTGAAGCGGGGTACCTCTCGATAACCCGCGGTCCGATAGAGCCGGATCGCCTCGCCCAGCTCCCGGTTGGTCTCCAACCGCAGCACTCTCAGGCCCAGTGCAGTGGCCTCGGCTTCCAGCGCGTGCAGCATCCGCCGGCCGATCCCGAGCCCTCGCACGTCATCGGCGACCCACATCCGCTTGAGCGATCCCACGCCGGGTTCGATCGTCTTGATGGCGCCGCACGCCACCGGCTCGCCGTCGATCGATCCGACCAGGAACGCGCCGGCGGGTGGAATCAGGTCGCGATCCTCCGCCGGTAGGCTGGACGCGGGGTCGAATCCCATCTCGAACCGGCGGCCGAGCTCCTCGAAGTAGCGGGCGACACAGCGTCGCGCGGCAGCGTCTGCCGGGGAGACCCGCTCGATGCGGAGGCCGGCCAGGCGGAGCAGCCGGTGCACCTCGTCCATGGCGGCCACCAGCCGGGTCCGCTCCGAGGCGGGCAGTGCCTCGAGGAGTCCGGCCGCGGCCCGATCGGAGCGCCGGTCCATCTCCCGCACTTCCCGCCGGCCCGCCGGGGTCAGGCGGGCTGTGCGAACCCGCCGGTCCTCGGCGGCCCGCTCGATCTGGACCAGGCCCTCGCGCTCGAGCGCGGCGATCAGCCGACTGATGTATCCCGGGTCCATGCTCAGACGCCGGCGCAGATCCCGCAGATCCGCTCCGGCCGAGCCGATTTCGTACAGAACCCGGGAGGCGCCGAGCGGTCGGGCCCGCCCGAGGAAGTGATCGTCCAGCGCGCCGGCCCGCAAAGTGACCAGCCGGTTGAACCGGCGAACCCCGGCGATCTCGTCGCTCCTCATCATTTGACTTTAGTCAAGTAATCGTCAGTTGTCGATGGCGGGCTCGGCGCGACGCAGGCCCAGGGGGCCCACCAGGGTTCCCTCCAGCTCGCGAGACCACCACGCGCCGGTCGCGCGGCGCTCGGCGCCGGTCGTGAAGCGGTAGCGGTAGAGGCGCGCCCGGACCCATCGGGGCGGGGCACCGGGGAAGGGGTTGCCGCAGAGCAGGCGGAGGGTCGAGCGGTCGCCTTCCAGCAGCCGGCGGAGAAGGGGCAGAAGCCAGCCGTCCCCATACGCCGGCGCCAGCGCGACGAACCACATGAGCCAGTCGAGACGAAGGTGGCACGGGGCGATCTGGGGCGGGCGCCGACGCGGGTCGCCGGGCTTCCCGTAGAACTCGTACGCGCGCCAGTCCTCCTCGCCGGGCCGCTCGGCTTCCGCGCCTTCGAGCACGACCTCCTTCCGCCGGCGGGTAACGCTCCCGAACGCCCCGTAGGTGTTCACCAGGTGCAGCCGGTTGAAGCTGAAATTCATGAGCTGATGTCGCCCGAACAGGTTGCGGACGGGCCAGTAGCTGAGGAGCACAATCAGGGCGGTCACCGCGGTCGCGGCTCCCACGAACCAGGTGGGGGCGGAGAGAGGGCCCTGCGACACCGGCGCGAGGAGGCCCACGAAGGCGTCGGGCACCGCCGCCACGGCGACGACCAGAGTGACAAGATTCAGAAAGGCGTAGTTGCCACTCAGCATGAGGTAGGCCTGGGTACCGATCATCACCAGTGCCCCGATGCCCGCCACCGGCTGGGGCAGGAACAGCGCCGCCGGCGCCGCCAGCTGAGCGACGTAGTTGCCGAGGACTTCGAGTCGATGGAACCAGCTGGGGAGTCGGTGGGCATACCAGCTGAGCGGATTCGGCATCGGCTGGGTCTCGTGGTGGTAGTCGAGACAGGTGAGATCCCGCCAGCAGCGATCGCCCCGCAGCTTGATCAGTCCGGCGCCGAGCTCCACCCGCACGGCGAGCCAGCGGAAGAGGAGGAGGATCGGAAGGGGCGGCGGCGTCCGGGTATTGCCCAGGAAGACGGCGAGGAACCCCGCCTCGAGCAGGAGACTCTCCCAGCCGAACGAGTAGAAACGCTGTCCCACGTTGACGATGGAGAGATAGAGCACCCAGAGGACCAGCCAGACCAGCATCGGGACCCAGAGCGGTCCGGCGGCGGGAAGTCCGAGCAGCGTCGCCACGGCGAGGACGACACCGCTCCACCCCACCAGCCGGAGACGACGGTCGGAGTAGCCCAGGTGGAAGAGACTGGGTGCATCCCAGAAGCGCGATTGTGCCAGGTAGCGGGGAACCGGAAGTAGCCCGTGCTCACCCAGCAGCGCGGGGAACTGCTGCAGCGCATTGGCGAACGCGAGGAGGTAGACCAGCGCGATCCCGCGCTCGAGCACCAGCCGGGCGAACCAGTAGCCCGGCGCCGCGAACCAATCCATGGAGAGGATTTAGCCGGCCAGCCCGGGAGGAGAAAGGCCGCCCGACACAGCGGCTGCGTAATCTCGGCCCAGCGCGCGCCGGCAGTCATGGCAATCGGGTCAGCGTCAGGCTGTCGCTGCCGGTCGTGGTGACCGGGGAGGGGAAGGCCGGCGCCATCCGGGTCTGCGTCGTCGTCCCCGACCGCCAGGCCGCCATGGGACAGGCATCGTCCGGGGCGTAGGCATACTCGGCTCGGCCGGTTCCGTTCGCCGTGATCGTCATCTGCTCCGGGCCGGCCGGCTGGGTACCGCTCCGGGTTCCGGCCCACGTCGCGGCCAGCACTCGGCGCTCCTTTCCATCCGCGCGATCGATCCGTGGGCGCGCATAAGTCGAGATCACCCGCTCGGAGCCGGTCTCGCCATTCTGATTGGTAACCCAGGCCGTCGTGTCGATCCGCTCGCCGAGCGAGGTGTCCGCGCTGGCCCAGGGGGCGAAGAGGAATCGGGTGAACCGGTCGAGCGCGCGGGTTCCAGGGACCAGGGCGGGTGAGATCAAGCTGAGGATGTCGCCATCGGGAGCGACTTCACCCTGCCACCGGCTTCCCACGCCACCCGCCGCGTCCGGCAGGGGACTGCCGTCGGCGCGGGTCACCGCGAGCGAATCCAGGGACAGATCGAGGTGGCGCGCGGTGGCCGAGTCGGTCAGCCGCACGGTCAGCACGCCGGTGGAGCGGATCGGGATCGTCTCGCGGGTAAGGTTGTGGTGCATCACCTGGATCCGGGTGATCTCGCCGAGGTAATCCATATGGTAGCGGCAGGTGAGAGGTGCCCGCTCTCGTGGAGGAGACGCGAGGGCAGCGGCGGCGAGCACGACAGGGGCAAGGCGCATCGGCGTCTCCGGCGGTGGATGGTGCATATCGAAACGCTTCGATGCCCCTACGAGCCACAAAAGCAGGATGATTCAGGCGGGTATATTGCCGCACCATGAACGACCTGCAGCGCGACCCCGATGCGGTGGTCATCGGATCGGGGCCCAACGGCCTGGTAGCGGCATGCGTGCTCGCCGGTGCCGGGATGCGTGTCCTGGTTCTGGAGGCGCATCCGGATCGCGCGGGCGGGGCGGTCGGCACCGAGGCGGCGACCCGGCCCGGTTACCTCCACGACGTGGGCGCGGCGTTCTTCCCCTGGGGCGCGCTGAGTCCGGCCTTCCGGGCGCTGCCGCTCGAGCGCCACGGCCTCCACTGGCGGTGGGCCCCGGTCGAAAGCTGTCACCCGGCACCGGACGGGAGTGTGGCTTCGATCGTCCGCCATCCGGGCGAGCGCCAGGCCGAGTTCGGCGACCCGCGGGACGCGGAGCAGTGGCGTCGCGTTGCCGAGTGGTACCGCGGCATCGAGCCGGACGTCATCGACCTCCTGATGGGACCGTTCCCGTCCCTCACCCCGCTCCGGCGGCTCGGCCCAGTCCACGCGGTGCGTCTGGGACGGATCTTCGCCTCGAGCGGACGAGGGCTGGCCGAGTACTGGTTCAGGAGCGCGGCGGCCCGGCGGGTCCTGCCATCGCTGGCGCTGCACGTTGATGTCGGTCCGGACGATTGGTTCGGCGCGGCGCTTGGGTTCATGCTGGGCATGACTGCCACGACGGGGGGCTACGCCGTGCCGCAGGGCGGCGCTCGCGCGATCGCGGATGCGCTGGTCGGCTGCCTGGAGGAGCGCGGTGGCCGGGTCCGGTTGGGCGCGCGGGTCGAGCGCGTGGTCGTTCGCCAGGGTCGCGCGGTAGCGGTACGGCTGTCGGATGGGGAGGAGATCGCTGCGCGGGTTGTCCTGGCCGACACCGACGTCGCATCGCTCCTGCTCGATCTGGCGCGCGAGGCCGAGCTGCCGGGCCGGCTTACGCGCTTTCTCCGGCGCTACCCTCGTGGATGGGGCACCTTCAAGGTGGACTGGGCGCTCGACGGCCCGGTCCCATGGTCCGCCGACTCCGCACGGCAGAGCGCCGTGGTGCATGCGGGAGACAGCCTCGACGATCTCGCCCGCTTCACGCGCGAGGTCCGGGCGGGACGGATCCCGGAGCGGCCGTATCTGGTGATCGGCCAGCAGAGTCTGGCCGATCCGACCCGCGCGCCCGCAGGAGGGCACACGCTCTGGGCCTACACCCGGGTGCCCCCTCGGCCGGAGGGAGGCTGGGCGATGCACGCCGAGGCCTTGGCGGATTCAATCGACGCGAGGATCGAGGCGCTGGCCCCGGGGTTCCGAGCGCAAATCCTTGCACGGCGGATCGTCTCACCGGAGCGGCTCGAAGCGATGGACGCGAATCTGGTCGGCGGAGACCTGGGCGGGGGATCCAACGCGTGGAACCGCCAGCTCCTGTTCCGGCCGGTATTTCCGTGGTTCCGCTACCGCCTCCCCATCGAGCGGCTCTACCTCTGCTCCAGCTACGCCCACCCGGGCGCCGGTGTCCACGGGATGTGCGGGTTCAATGCCGCTCACCGTGTGCTGAACGACCTGGTGTGACCCACGGCCTTGTGAACCGGGCGGGGCCCAGTAATACCTTTCCGTATGCGATCTCCCAAAGTCTGGGCATCGGTCTGGATCATTCTGGCCGTGGGGCTGCACGCGGTGCCCATCCTCCTCAGGCAGCGCCAGAACCAGACCACGTGGCCCTGGCTGGTCTGGGCGATGTACAAGGACTCGCGGCCCGCCGGACCGATCGTCGGGGAGCGGCGCCGCCTGTCGGGTGTGACGGAAGCCGGTCGCCAGATTCACATCGACGAGGACTCGGTCGGCGTCAGCCGCTTCGTGGTCAACCGGACGTACGTTATGCCCTGGCTCCAGGGAGATACCACCGCCGCACCCCGCCTCTTCGCCCAGCTCAACCAGCGCCGGCCTGATCCCCTCGTGGAGATCAACCTGTCGGTCGAGACCTACACCGTGACCGATGCCGGCATGTCGGTGCGGACGAAAACGCTGAACTACGAACCCGTGACCGGCGCGCGGTGAAGGTTCCGTCGCTCCGGGAGATCGCGGAGTGGTGGGACCGGTATTGGTTCACTCCCGCTCCGACGGTCAACCTGGCGATGGCGCGGGTTCTCGCGGTGGCGGCGGAACTCTTCTGGCTAACCCCCTCGCTCGACGAGCAGCTCTCCCGGCTGCAATCCAACACCCATTTCCAGCATCCTCAGTACCTGATCCGGCTCGTCGCGGCGGTGTTTCCGAGGGACGTGTGGTTTACCCCTCGCGTCATCACGGCGGTCTGGTGGGGTATCGCGGCACTCGGTCTGCTGTCGTTGATCGGTCTCTTCACCCGGGTGGTGATGCCGCTGTTCGCGCTCGGCACCTGGTTCCTCGTCGCACACCGTTTCTCCTACGGTGATGTCCACCACTCCGAGGCGATGTTCGCGTTCTTCCTCATGTCGCTGTCGCTCTCGCCTTGCAACTTGGACCTCTCGGTGGATGCGTGGCGCAAGCGGCGCGCGGGTCGGCCGCCGGAGGAGACGTCTCCACTCGCGCGCTGGCCGTTCGCGCTGTCGCACCTGCTGCTCGCCCTGGTGTACCTCTCCACCGGTCTGACGAAGATGGTCTTCGGCGGGCTGCAATGGATGAACGGCTACACCCTCCAGAACCGCACCCTGCAGGACGCCCTGGGTCGCGACATCCCGCTCGGCATCTGGTTCGCGCAGCAGCACCACCTCGCGGTGCTGTTCTCGATCGGTACCGTCGTCTTCGAGCTGGGCTTCGTGGCCTCGCTTTTT
>Ga0310810_10008164_pt1 | contig 12023 bp, 7 predicted proteins | sample NCmetagenome_FD_207641 | JGI IMG/M metagenome (GOLD analysis project Ga0310810, IMG submission 207641) | Soil microbial communities from experimental microcosm in Duke University, North Carolina, United States - NC | ecosystem: Engineered > Artificial ecosystem > Soil microcosm > Unclassified ...
TGACGCCACTTGCATTGATCGTCTGCTTGAGGGGAACAACCACGAAACTGCAGCGCGAATAGAGCGCCCGGAGTTCGCGATAGGTGATCCGTTCCGAGATAATCTCGACTCCTGGGCCCAGCGTCGGACTCGAACTTACGGGTCGCCGCGTCTTGATTTTGATATGCCGAGGAGACCCTTCGACTGCCCGAATCAATGTTTCAAAATCTCTGCCAACATCGTCACCCACTGACAGGATGTACTCATCCGCGGCATCAGGGCCCGGTGCGAAAAAATTGGCGTCGACGTGATGATAAATGACCCTTGGCGTGGAACGAGGATGCCAGCGTTTCTCGATATACGAAACTTGATTTTCGCCGAGCACCATAACCCCGTCGACTCGGGGCAGCGCAATATCGAGCATGCGCTCGCGCAAACGCCAACTTTCTGTGAGACTCGGATCCCAGATTACGATTGGAGGCCTAAAGGCAAACGATCGCTTCGCCAGAACTAGAGGCACCGCGGCGCCTTCGCCAACGGACACGACAATGTCGACATCGCGCCGGCGAGTGAGAACACGAAGCGCTCGGGTTGGGTCAAGTGAATCAAGCAACGTGTCGCGGCCGGAAAAAGGATTCAGGGGTCGTTTGTGGGGATCGAGAATTTCGCTTTGAATCCCGCGTTTCGCCAAGACCTCGTAGATTTCGAATGGGCTGGGGCCGCTGTCTGCGGAATACGCGTTGTTATAGGGCTGCCACGCAAACGGAGGCAAGAATAACGCGCGCAAAATTGTCCCGCCAACAAATCGTGGTCCGACCTTAGTATGACATGAAATCACACGATCTCAATTGGTCTCCGTAACGTGGGCTCATTGGAGATCTAACCCATCGGAGCGATAGACTCGCCAGCACGCTTTCAAGTGCGTCGGGGAATGTGCGAAGGATGCGACCCATGAAACTTCTTTCAAGACGGAGCCTGTTGGGGAGCGCGATGGCTGGCGCTCTTGCATATGCCTCGGCCCGTGCGGCGTCTCCGAGTTCATCGGACGCCCAGGCGACCGAAGCGCGAATTGTTCAGTCGTTCTATGTCGTCAACACAGCCGACACGGCGCAGCGCGCCGGCTTCATACCGCAAATGATCGGCCTCGTATTTCGAAAAGGAGACATACCCGCCGGCGCATATCCCATGCTGAAATTGGCCAGCGGTGAGGTGGTGATGTTTTCCATGCCATCCGGCTTGTCTCGCACGTGGTCGGATGGTTCTCTCAAGCGAGCGACCTTTCTGATACGCATCCCCGTGTCGTTGCCCGGCAACAGAGAAGAACCGCAGGGATTGAAAATCGATGTCTATAACAACGGGGTCGCGCCGGGATCTTCTGCTCGTTCGTTAGCCGATTTCTCGGCAGGTGACACATCGTTGCAAATTGTGGTTACGGGAGCCGACGGTACTCTCGCCGGGACATGGACCTCATACCTCAATCACGGAATCTCGAACACGAACCAATCGGGAGGAAAGACCGACATCACAGACTATGGCGACGGTCCGGTCGGCCATCTGTGGAAGATCAAGGCCTCTTTTGAACAAGCGGGTTCGCCGCACGGCCAACTCGAAGGCTATTGGTATGTCGCCGCGCTTCAAGACAGCTCAGGTGGCTTATATGGATTGCGTGTTCTCGGCGCCGTCATGCAGCCTTGGTACAACGATACGCAAGGCACAAAGAGTTATCGAGCATTCAGTACATTCAAACTGCAGAATGGCGCGACAGTGTTGCGCGACCTTATCGGCGAAATGCCGCCACCGAAGCAAATTGCTTGGACATCGGGCGTGAGCTTCAGATCCGAAGATCACGGGTTCTATCCAAACATCGCCGTGCAGATTTCATCCTCTGACGGACCAAGCGGGCTTCCCGCAAATGTTTTACCAAGCACTACCTATTTTGTGGGTTGGACAGACGCAAACAACTTTGCCCTTGGCGTCAACAGCGCCGCTGCGAGCGGACATCCGATCTCCGCGCCGTCTAGCGCCGGCACGGGAACGATAACCGCAACGCCGGTCGCTTACGTAGTTTGGGGTGGGATGCTTTACACGGCAGGCGGCGGCTGCACCTTTGACTATGTACAGGGCGCTGGATCTTGGGCTCCAGTTGGTCCGCTGACGGATGGCAACTCTCGAGTGGTAATGAATACGAGCTATTGGCGCCGAAGCGGTTGTGCGCCCGCGTGGGATACGTCGACAAAAACCAAGCCATCTACGACCAACCGGTACTTTCCAAATGCAATCGTGTGCGGTGTCGACAGCTACACACCGGGTCACGGTCTCACACCGTTTGAGCCAGAGACAGGGGAAGGGCCCGAGCGTGCGCTGCTCCCTGGATGGTGCACCAAACACTATTTGAATCAGGATGCGGCAACCGAGCAAACCGTTCGAGCAATGGGATTATGCGCAAGCAATTTTCCGCTTCACATTCGAGATTTTGCAACCGGACAAATTCCCGTCGTAAACGAGAAGAGTTACCCGGGGATGCCGAATGGAAACGTCAAGTTTCAATGGACGGTCGGCGCAAGCAATTCGTCTGGTTTTTCGGTTCCATCAAATCCCAACGTCTGGTTTCAGGTCATCAACTTCAGTGGCACCGACCACATGCCAGACTTGAGCACGTATCAATTTCTGTTCACCGGCGAGCCGCAATATGAAGACCAAATGGCGATGTGGGCCAACTACGCTGTCTACAATCGTGGTCCCGGAGTGGGGGTTGCAGTTTCAAATGATACCGCGAACTGGATCGGCAGCCATCGCGCTCCGATAATTTCCGGCACAACATACCAGGGCATTACCGTGGGCGAGACTAGCGTACTTCGTATCGACGCCTGGGCAACACGCAATGCGAGCAATGCCGCGGCTTTCGTTTCCGACGCGAACAAATCCAAGCCATATCTACAGGATATTTTTAGCAGAACGATGCAGGCGTGTAATGCCTTCAATGCGAACCAAACTGCGTGGGCGAAGGCAACCGGATACTTCTACTTCAACGAGTATTCCTCGGCGCTTGGTTTTGGCTACTTTATAGCGGTGATCGCATATGCCGTCAGTGCGAATGAGAGTGCGGATGCGCTCGCGCTACTGAATTGGTGCGTCAAATATCCAGCTTATATTTGCAACACATTTGGCGCCTGGCACGTGGGTCACTACAATGCGATCACGCGGCAGAACAGGACGGTCTCTGCGGGATCATATGCGAGTTATCCGGGGCCCCTCATCGTGGCCGATGCGCAGTGGGGCGTCGAGGTTGGATCAGCCACCGTTCAGCAATCCTCCAGTTCCTTCTTGATTCGCTCGCGCACGACAAATTACCAAATTGCCAATGGCCAAAGCGTCATTTTTTCCGACGGCTTCGGTGCTGCGCCGGCCCCGCTCACATGGTATTCCGTGTACTACATGGTCAATGCAGACGTAGACTCGGGGACCTTCCAACTTTCTGCAACGCGGGGAGGTTCGGCGATCTTGCTTACCGGTGGGGCCGGGTCGCATGTCGGCTTCAATGGGATCTTTCTCGATCCGCCGGAGAATACGACTTGCTCTGCCAACAGCGCAGAAGGCTACAACACAAATGTCTTGGGCGCCCTGAAGGCGGCGCAAGCGGTTGGAGCATCGGTCGACACTTCTACGATCTCGGCATTACAGAACATCTTCGATGCCGGACAGGTTAATTTCGAGGACACTTGCATTTATTGCTACAGTGCCGAGAAATTGTGACCGCTTGCTTGGTTCTGCGTCGTCATCTTGAGCGCCAAACGCAAGCATGTGCAAAATATGGAGCTCGGAAGTTCGCGTGAGGCGTATTGCAGAGTTTGAGGCCCTGCGCGGGTTGCTGGCGCTGTGGGTCGTCGTGGGTCACGTTTTCAGGCATTCAGGTTATGAGCCTGAAGATCTTGGTCACTTTGGACTCCTCGCTTCGCCGGGGTTGCCCGTCGATGTTTTCATTATTTTGAGTGGTTTTGTGATTTTCAATCTGCTCGACCACAAAGACGAAGGCTATTTCGCCTTCATAATTCGAAGATTTTTCAGGCTATTTCCCCTCTTTGTTGCAGTACTTCTCGTGTCGGCGTCTTTTGCGGGCCTTCACAAATCGTGGGTCGACAATTTTCCATGGAAGACATCCTACTTTGTCGGCTTGTCGGGCATCGCGGATGCGAGCGTAGAGCATTTGTCGTCGCAGATCGCCGTGCACCTTACCATGTTGCACGGCCTGGTTCCGGATTCGATTTTGCCCTTCAGCGAATACGGCATCGTGGGACAGGCGTGGAGCATTTCCGTTGAATGGCAGTTCTACCTGGTTGCTCCGTTACTGTTTTTCTTAAGCCGCCGAGCCCCTGCTATCCTTTCGATCCTCGTATTGGCGATTGTCCTCCTTCACAGCCGATATTGGCTTGGCGAAGGATTTGCGATCAACCAGGCGGCGTACTTCGCTGTCGGCATCCTTTGCTATTTCGTTTTCAAGAACCGAGATGTCTTTCAAAGGGCGCCCGGTATGGCTTGGCTTGCCGGTGCCGTGAGCATAATGATCGTTGCCTACCTCATGCTCAGGCCGGTGTCGCTCGCCCTTTGGATCGGTGTCTTTGCATTGGTCGTCAACGAAGGCGACGGCGGACGAAACCTCATCTCCGCCGCATGTCGCTCGAGACCGTTCCAATTCCTCGGCAAAATTTCGTACTCTATCTACCTCACGCATGCGCTGGTTTTGGATGCGGTCTCCCTAACGGTCCTCCATTTGTTCCCGGACATAACCAAACCGTTGCACTTCAATCTCGCAATGCTTCTTACTCTTCCGCTCACGTTGATCTTGTCGGCACTGACCTATTTCCTGATCGAGAAACCCGGAATGGCAGTGGGGCAAAGCCTCGCTGACAAGGTAGCGACGAGGTATGGCGCGAGCCAAAGTTCACAAGCACCCGCTGCGACGCCATAGCCGCGGCCTCGCTTTCACAACTTCATGGCTATGCAGGCTCACTTCCAGCGCTTGGCTCAGTGGAGCGTCGGGAGGCCAAAATGGGCTTCATGCGATCCAAAAAGTGCATCAAATCGCGATGAAGCTCGTCCTTGCGATTCTGGATATTCAAACGTATTTCGGTATTGCGTTCGATCAGCCCTTCAGCCGCCGCCAACGCCACTTCTTTTTTGAAGGGCCACTCTGGTACGCAGAACTCCGTCAATCGCAACAACTCGAAAAATCCGCTGCTCTTTGCATCATAAGCGAAGTTCATCGTGGGCACACCGGCGTCGATCGCCAGAATTGCGGAATGGAGCATCTGAGAAATGTGGATGTCGAAATTTCTGTAAAGGCCAGGGAGGTCTTGGGGGGCAGGATCATGATGTTCGACTGCGATTCCGTGCGCCCGAAGAAGCCGAGGCATGGCTCGCTCGGTGTAAGTGTGTTGAACGTAGTGATAAACGACGGCGTGCCGGCGTGAGAATTCTTTCAAAAAGTCACAGATTGCCAGATGCTGGCGCTCAATCCGCTCGGCCGACTCCTTGCCGTGAAACGCCAGATTGAGACCGACACGAAGAAATCCGTCGTCGGCCTTGGGGACACTTGAAGCGCCTGAGCCGTGGTAGAAAAGCGCCGGGTCGGCAATCAGCGCAACGTCTTTACCGGTGAGTTCTGCCAACAGTGACTGCGTGGCGCGATCGCGTACCCCGATTAGTTCGACCTTGCCAAAGAGATCCCTCAATATGCGCCGTGCCCTTTCGTTCAGGCTGCGCCCTTCACTTGAGTTTCCGGCATCGAGAAGTTTGTTCCAGCCGATTCCGTAAGCGACAACCGGACAGGCCAAGCCCGCAAATAAACGCGCGTCCTCACCGATTCGGGAATGAATATCCCCTTGCTCGTTGGAAAATATGTAGCCGCTTCCAGCGATTACAAAGAGATCGCTGGACTCACTTATATCTTTTAGGGAAGGCGTCTCTAGAAAACCCCAGCCGATTTCTCTGAATTCGACCGCGCGCGGAGCAAAGTATGCTGCAATTTGCTCCTTGATGGACTCACGGATCGCGATATCGCCTTTATTTGTCACCTGGTGCGTATTCCAGTGGTGAAAGCTCGTCTTTGTGCTTCGCAAAGCAAACCACCGAACAACGTCGAGCGTTCGACCAAGAAAGCTTTTGAAGTTCTGAAACAAAGACGTCGACATCGGTTGATACTCGGTGTCTTTGCTGACAGCGACGTAGAGACAAATTCTTAAGGGTCGATCGTCCGGAGTGTTCAAGGCCTCACCGCTGAAATCGCGTTCGCATGCTTCCGAAGGCCAATCCCAAATAGGTGTGCACGTCTTGCTCGGGAGAACTCGGTTTGCTGCTGAGATACCAGAAGCACATAATCGCGCCCACGTAGAGCGCCGCACCCGCCAACACGTCGATGGCGAGTCTTTCGATCGGTGGACCATGCACGAACAAGTTCAGCATTGATACGCCAAGCGCCATGGTCGCCGCCGCGGCGAAGGGTCTCCACAAGGCGGAGAAATACTGCTTAAGGGGCACACCAAGAACGCGCCCAACACTGATGAACAGAGTCGGAATGAACACGGCGGCCACAAATGCTCTTGCGATCGCGATAGACTCGGCATCTCTCCAAATGAGTGCAACCGGAACTATCGCTAGCGCCAAGAAAATCAATCGAACCCATTGCATTCGCGCGCCGACGTGCGGCAGTCCGAAAGCGTCAAGCGTCCCATATGCGCCGCTACTCAGTCCCAATATGCCGGCACCCACCGCGAGCCAACCGAGAAGCGGAATCGTATCAAGCCATTTCTTTCCGAGCACCACATAAACCAAATCGGGTGCCACCAGTGCTACGCCGACGCTCGCAGAACAACAGACTATGGCCGACCAGGCGACAGCTCGAAGATACAATTCACGAGATTTGTCCGGCAAATGCTGGATCTTGGCTAGCACAGGATAGAGCGCCGCAATGAGCGGGCCGTTCAGCTCGTTGATGGGACTCGACGCAAGGTCGTCGGCAACAGAATAACGACCCAGGGATGCGGCACTTGAAATACCGCCGACGGCAATGAGGTCGACCTGACCATTCAGGTACGAACCTATGTTTCGAATCAGAGACCAGATCGAAAAGGACCAGATCTCGCGCACCTTGGCGACGGAGAATCTCGGTCGATACGGCTGCATGATATAGCCGAGAACATTTGAGGCCAATTGGCCGCTCAATATTCCGGCGACGAGCGCCCAATAGTTGCGGATCAGAATTGCCAAAACAACTGTGACGATGAATGATGCAATCTTGGGATATACGTTGAAGAGATAGTAGCGATCAAAGCGCAATTCTCTTCTGAAATCGAGTGTGCCGATATTTTCGAATCCGCCAATTATTGCCCGGAGCGCCAGAAATTGCATGACGGGAATCGACCGCGGTTCATGAAAGTAGAAGCCGGTAAAGGGTGCAATTGCGAAGATCAAAATGCCGACCAACATGCCGGTTCCCACCGAAACCGTCCATGCAGAGTCATAGTGCGCGCGCGTGGGATTTGGATGTCGAATGATGGCCAGGACTTCTCCCGTCTGGCGAAGTACGTCGAGCAAGTTGACGACAATCATTGCTATCGCGACGATGCCGAAATCGGACGGCGACAAAATGCGTGCGAGAATTACGGTGCTAACCAATCCTGTTAGTCGAACCGTCCAGCGCAATGCCAATATCCAAAGCGACCCGCGCAAGAAGTGAGCTTCCGGCTTTTGTGGCTGGTCTTGCGGTTGTTCGGCCATAATGGTTAGGATTTTGTGCCATGCTTAGGTCAACCGCCTGCATAACAGCACATCAAATTCATTCCAACCGTTTCCTTACGAACCCTTGAGTCGGTGGACGTCCGGCCGACGTCATCGGGTAACCTTTAAAAGAGCGCCAAAGAGCAAACCGGACTTTCTTTGCGACATAGTTTGGTAGTGCGCTTTGATCAACTCGATTCTGCGAGCGTTGAAGATAGAGGCGAAAGTGACTTCGAGCGTGGCAACAAAAACCTTCGGTGCAGCTGATCGCTCGCGCCAAGGCACATTCGGAGCGTTTGGTGGCTGAGGCTAAGCTAAGCGGCCGAGTAGTCACTCCCCGAGAGTTAAGCGGAAGTGAACGTTCGCGGTGGCAGGCGTTATGCGACAGCGATCCCGTACTCGAAAATCCGTTCTACTGCGTGCAATTTTCTGAAGCTGTCGCCGATAGTGGCGTCGATGTGCGACTTTGCGTGATTGAACGCGATGGTCGGGCAGTGGGATTTTTCCCATTTCAATTTCGGAACGGCCTAACGCGGTGGTTGGGTGCGGCCGAGCGGGTCGGCGAAGAAATGAGCGATTATTGCGGTTTGGTAGCAGAATCAGACCTCAAAATCGACGCGCGGACTCTGCTGCTGCTCTCGCAACTGTCGAGCTTTTCATTCAGCCATTTGGACGAGACGCAAAATCGTCATGGCCTGTCGGGAGAGAGACCCGAGATTGGCTTGCTGAGCCGAATGGAGCGTGGCGGCGCCGCCTATTGGCAGGAAATTTGTGCGCGGGACACGGTGTTGGCAAGAGACACTCGGCGCCGTGCGCGCGGCCTGACGGAAAAGTTGGGTCCATTGCGTTTTGAGTTTCGAGAGCTCAACCCGCATGCCGCTCTCGAGCGCCTCATCAATGCCAAGCGCGAGCAGTATGCACGCACCAAAGCTCCCGATGCTTTGGCTGAAACGTGGAAGCACAAGCTCCTGCATCGTCTCGCCGATATGGACGAGCCAGGATTCTCTGGAGTGTTGTCGACCCTATATGCCGGTAATACGTGGCTGGCTTCACATTTCGGGATTCGAAGCCGCACCGTCTTGCATCACTGGTTTCCCGTCTACAATGCCGAAATGAGTCGATACGCCCCGGGACGCCTGCTGAACCGATGTTTGGTTGAGGCCGCGGACGCGCACCACTTTTCTGTGATTGATTTCGGCGCGGGCGATTCCACCGCCAAGCGCGACTTCGCCAACGCCAGCCACAATTTCACTCGTGGCCGATGGCAGCGGCCGGGGCCACGCTCGCTGGGCTTCGGCCTCGCAATGTCCGCCAAGTGGAGATTGGACTCATGGCGCGCGAGGCGCAGCTCTGAACATTAAAAGTGTTTTACGACTGGCCTAAGACGCCGATGCGGGCAACCGGCTTCGCGAGCGCAAGTAGAGCCAAGGCATCCATCGTTTGGGGTCGAGTTCGCGCTTTTCGCCTGCGATGATCGGGCCGGAAATTGGAATGCGACCAAGAATATCGGTTTCAACCCAACCGCCGGGACAAGCGTTGATTACAGGATCGCTGGTGAACATAAGGGAAAAACCTGCCGACCGGGCGGCGCCTATGATGCTCTGATCATATCGTCCATGGGGAAACGACATGGTGATCGCAGCATCCGGCGAGACTTCGTTCGCAAGAAAGTCTCGAGCTTCAGCTATGTCGCGCGCCGCGTTTATGCAGGTCATCGGCAAGTGGGAAGCACCGTGCACGCCAATGCCTACACCCGCCGCACGCAGTCCTCTCAGCGTGCTGAGATTTGCCATATCGGGATCTTTTTTTTCCTTGCGATTCGGCGACACGAAACGTTCGAGAATCGCATCGCGTCTGCTTTCGCTCAAACGCGCATAGCGTAGTAGAAGATCCAGCGCGGGTTCATTTGCGGATTTGAATGGAGCTTCCGTACGCTCCGGCTCTGCAAGTTGCCACAAGCAATCGTAGGTCGCTCGCCCCGATCTGATGGCGGAGAGAAGTGTTTCTTGCCACCATTCCGCTCCGTGAGACGTAGCGTTCGTAGCCACAAATACTGTCCAAGGAACCTTCGCGGCGGCAAGCACAGGCTGCCCATATTCGTAATTGTCGTTCCAACCATCATCGAACGTGACGAGCAATGCGTAACTTGGCAGCGGCGTCTTGTGAGCACGCGATGCGAGGACATCGCGCATTGAAACGAAGTTGTACCGCTTCGCCAATCGCTCAATGAAAGCCTTCATTTGCGTTGTTGAAACTGTGTATGCCGGGTCGGGATCGAGTTGCTTGATCTTTTCTTCCGGCAGAACCCGATGAAACATGACTACCGTCAGGGTCTCTCGACTCATCAGGCGGTGGTAGATATTGAGACCGCCGAGCTGAATGACGAGGGTCTTTGCTACTTGCCTGATTGCCGTCTTCATTTGCGCAACAGCCACTTCTTCAACCTTGTCGTCAACCGACTCGCATTTGCTAGAAAGAACAGCCCCGCCCAGGGTCTATATCCCATCTTGATGGTTTGAACGATGAACTCGCGACCGACCGTGCGCTCGCCGCGACTATAGGCAAGCTGACCAAGACGCAGCAATCGACTGCCGCGAATCTCGGTGAGTTCTCGGTCGGAAAGCTTGGAACGAAGGCGCGTCAGGTGCCCCTCTAGCATGGGAAGCGTATAGCGAGTCTGGTCGGAAAATGGCCCGCCCGAAATGCTTGTTGGCTGTTCATGGACATAGATCAAACATTCACTGACGTATCCCAACGAGCCCGCCTCAGCCAGACGGATCCACATGTCTTGGTCTTCGGCGATCTTCAGCTCAGGATTGAATCCACCCAGTGCTTCGAAAACATGACGCCAAACCAGAACAGAAGGCGTGGTGACGAAATTGTCCCGGAGAAGTGCCTTCCACGCCTGAGGCCCCGACGCTGCGGCGTAATTTCGCTCGAACGCGTCTCCCAAATCCTCCCCCGTAGGTGCAATGAGGTTCGATCGACACGAAACAAATGTAAAGTCTCGGTCTGAAGTAATCAAAGCTACTTGCTTCTCGAGTTTTGTCGGTAACCACTCATCATCTGCATCAAGAAATGCAATCAATTCGGCCGTTGCGTTCCTCACGCCGCGGTTACGCGCCTCTGCGGCGCCAACGTTTTTCTCCAACCGGACCAACTTGACTTTGAGTTTGTTGTAACTCTGAGCAATCTCGGCTGTCGCGTCGAAGCTCGCGTCGTCGACGACGATGATTTCCGCAGCTGGAAGTGTCTGCGCTGCAACCGAGTCGAGAGCTCGCAGCAGCGTCCTCGCGGAATTATAGGCTGGAATGACAACACTGACGCCGGGGTAGGCCATACCTATCCATCTAACCGCTTGGAGTGTGCGCAATCTTGCGGAGTGTCGCCCCAGTTGAAAAGGGTTCGTCGTTGGCCAGTGTCAGAAAGGAATGTTAATGATGATTTTAGGTAGAGCAGGTCAAGACGTTTATTTGCAATATTGCTCGAGATAATGAGTTGCCCTATTCGAACGGAACCATCAGGTCGTCAAGAGGAATCGCGCCATCGCGGCGCTTTACGAGTGGGTATGGAAACTGGCCCCAAGTCCAGCCGGCCGCATCCTTTGCTGCCGACATCATTCAGCGACATCGTAGATTTTCCGGGCAATGAGCCGCCGAAAATCCTTTGTGTGATCGACGCCGAAGAGGAATTCGACTGGAGCAAATCGTTTTCCAGAAGTAACGACTCCGTCAAAACGATCAAGTCCCAGATCTTGGCGCAGAGAGTCTTCAGCCGTTTCACACTTGTTCCTACCTATGCGGTCGACTATCCAGTCGCGGCGAAAGAAGATGGCTATCAGCCTTTGCGCGAATTCGCGCAATCCGGCCTCTGTGAAATCGGCGCGCAGCTTCACCCTTGGGTTACGCCGCCCTACGAGGAAGAGGTCAACAACGTCAACTCGTTTGCCTATAATTTGCCCGAGGAACTGCAGCGCAGAAAAATGGCGGCACTCGGCGATGTCATCGAACAAAATTTTGGCGTAAAGCCCAAGATATTGCGCACTGGTCGCTATGGCGCCGGACGTTCCACCATCGGTCTCCTGCAGGAATTTGGGTATGAGATGGACTGCAGCGTGGTCCCTGGTCCGCCCATTACCCAATATAGCCCCGATTATTCGGGTGCTCCCTCCAAGCCCTACTGGTTGGGCAATAGTCCGAGAATTCTCGAACTTCCTGTGACTGCCGGATTGGTGGGCGGTCTGCGAAATTTTCAAGGCGTGGCGACCTCCA
>Ga0310810_10008165_pt1 | contig 12023 bp, 12 predicted proteins | sample NCmetagenome_FD_207641 | JGI IMG/M metagenome (GOLD analysis project Ga0310810, IMG submission 207641) | Soil microbial communities from experimental microcosm in Duke University, North Carolina, United States - NC | ecosystem: Engineered > Artificial ecosystem > Soil microcosm > Unclassified ...
GTCGTCCCGTCGCACCGCACTAGGCCTTGAACACCCATTGACGAGCTGACCCGATTCCCGACCCTTCGACACCTTACCTCCTTAGCGAGCGGATCCGGCCTTGGTGGCCGACGCGCTCATAGGAGGTTGCGAAGGTGATCGGCTCGAATCGCGCGCGCAATGTGCGGGCGCGCTGGATGCGGTTCAACATCGTGGGCACCATGGGTTTCCTGCTCCAGACGTTGACACTCTGGATGCTGGTGCGGTGGGCAGGAGTGACTGCCGGAGTGGCGATTACGGTCGCGGTGCTCGCCGCCGTTTCCCATAACTTCGTCTGGCACGAGCGTTTCACCTGGCCCAACCAGCCGCGCGATCAGCGGTTCAAGCGCTGGGTTTCGTTTCACGTCTCTACCGGATTGATCTCGGTGCTGACCAATCTCGGTGTCACCATGCTGGTGATGACCGCGACGGGTCTGCGGGTCTTGCCGGCGAACGTCATCGCCGTGGCGCTGGCGTCGATTGGCAACTTCTGGATCAACGAGCGGCTCATTTTCCGGGCTTCGGCGAGGGGTTCTCTGTGATCGCGCCGCGCTGGGCGTCGATCGCGTAGGCCTGCTGCGTGGTGGCTGATTCGCTGACCTTGAGGCAACGGAGATCGCGGAGGGAACGGATCAACACGGAGCAGCAGAGGAACGGAGCGAGACGATCCCCATCCGCGCGAAGCGCGGACCCGCCCGTCCCTCCGCTTCTCCGTTCCCCCGTGCTAAGCCGTTTCCTCCGTCTCCTCCGTCTCCTCTGATTCCTCCAAGCTCTCAGTTCCCTCCAGCCGACGTCTTATCGATGGCGTCGATCACGCGCGCGACCTCACGACGGCGCTCGGTGAGATCCACGAGCACGCGCTCGTGCCGCGCCGAGTCGCGTGCCTTCAGCGTCTCCGTGCCGCTCCCACTCCGGATCTTCTCGATCGCTTCTCGACGCAGCGTGATCGACAGGTCATAGCACTGCCCGGACTGCTTGAAGGCAGCCAGCGCGTCGGTGAGCTTCCCGAGCCGGTCGCGCACGACGCCGAGATCGAACGCCGCCTCACACTCGCCGAGGTCGATCGCCAGCGCTCCTTCGAAATCCTTCTCGGCATTCTCGAGGCGCCCAAGGCGCCACTCGATTACGCCAGACAACACCATCACACCCGAGTTGGACATGAACATTCGCGCGCGATCGGTGTCGGATCTCGCTTGCTGAAGGTTGTCGAGCCGAAGGTAGTTCCACGCGCGCCAGTAATACGCTTCTCCGAGCAACCATTGGCCGCCATCGATCAGGCGGGTAGCCGTTTCGATCGCCTCTTCTGAGCGTTCGAGACGCGACAGGCTGACCGCTCGTCCGATCGTGGCTTCGGGATGAGACGGGGCCACTGCCAGCGCGGCGTCGAAGGCGGCCAGCGCCGGCGGCCAGTCCTCCCACATTCGAAACAGGTTGCCGATGTGCGTGGCGATGGCGGGCGAGCGTGGAAACGCCTGCGCCGCGGATTCCCACCGCTTCAGGCTTTCCTCGGCGTTGGGGGTCACCGGATCGTCGAGCGCGTAGCGGCCCAGCGCGTAGTCAGCATCGACGAAATCGGCATCGGCCGCTCGCAGCGCCGACAGACGTGCCCCATGACCCGCGTCGCATGCACCGACCGCGTACTGAAACAAAGGTGTCGCTGCCGCTGGATCGAGTGTCGTCGAGAAGCTCTCGGGCGTCTCCTTCAGCGTGCCGAAGGCACAGATCAGAGACACGTCGAGCGCCGCGCGAAACGCGTCGGAGCCGGCGCCATCGCGCAGGCGCGCGCGCCACGAATCGAGCGAGTTGCGCGCGCGATTGCGACGGCCGATGTCGAAGAGCGCGTCACGGTTCTCGCTCAGGCGATCGGGTGGAATGACGTCGACCATGTCGACGTAGACCGAAAGCCCGGGATCTGCACCGGCGAGTGCCCGCGCCTTGTCCACCCATTCGTCGCTCGGCAATCCCAACTGTTTCGATCGCAGGGTCAGCAGCGTCGCGGCCTCGAATGCCTGAGTGCGCGCGCCCCGGCGTTGCGCGACGTCGTACGCCTGCTCCAGACAGCGATAACAGCCGTGCCGAATCAGCGCGTCAGCGATGTCGTCGAACTCGACGGTCGGAGGAGTCGCCGGCGCGGCAGGTGGTGTCCGAGCCGCGCAGGCTGCTGAAAGGAGGAGGAGCGCAACAGCGAGGTGACGCATGAATGCCGGGCCGTGCAGCCCGGAGCCGAGAGCCCAGTCCCCAGAGATTAATACAATCCCTTCGTGTTGCTCTCCTGGCTAAGGCGTTCGTAATCCTGCAGCGTCGCGTCCGTTGGCTTGATCTGATCGAACAGCACGCACGCCATTGCCGGCAATGCGTCCGGAGCCGGCCACGCTTCCTGATTCCACAGCCGCGAGCGAATGAATGCCTTGGGACAGTGCAGGAACACTTGTTCGATCTCAACAACGATGGCGACCAGCGGCACCTTGCCGTGCGCGACGCAGCGATTGAGCACGTCGGGGTCGCGGGTGATCCAGGCCTTGCCGTTCACGCGCAATGTCTCTTCGCGGCCGGGGACGATGAAGAGCAGGCCGATGTGCGCGTTGCCCAGGATGTTGAGCATGCCATCGAGCCTCTTGTTGCCCGGACGCTCGGGGATCGCAATCCGTCGGTCGTCGATGATCTGAACGAAGCCGGGCGCGTCACCCTTTGGTGAGACGTCGCAGCGCCCATCGGTATCGGACGTGGCCAGCAGCAGGAAAGGCGACTGCGCGATGAATGCACGTGTATGCAGATCGAGCGTTCGCTGCTCTTTGAGGACGGATCGCACGCTGGGGACGCCGATGATCTCGCGAAGATCGTGTTCGTTCGTCACGAGGTGATCGAAGGCGGGCATCACGCACACTCCCTGTTGGAGACTCGATGTCCCAATCTACCGCGATTTGGCCTTCAGCTTGGTTGTCCGGCGGACAATCGAGTACCGGCGCTTCCGCATGTCGACCCACAGGTCACCGACGGCGCCGATCCGGTCGGCGATGTTCCGTATCGTGAACGTTTGCGGCGCAACCTGCCCCTGCTCGACCTCTTCCCAGGAGCACGGCGCCGAGATAGGCGCGCCCGGCCTGGCGCGAACGGCATACGGAGCGGCGAACGTCGCGCTGTAGCCGTTGCGACCCGTATCGACCAGCATGCGCCCGCGGCGATCGACCTTGTTGAATTCCTGAGTCAGGTTCTCCGGATCTCGCGCGATGAGGACCGTCGCCACGGTGTGCGCGAACGAGTGGACCATCTCGAAGTCGGCTTCGCCATCGAGCGGAACGACGATGTGAAAGCCCTTCGAGCCGGAGGTCTTGACCCAGCTCTGGAGGCCGAGCTCGTCGAGGAGATCGCGAAGACTTAACGCCGCGCCACGCAGTGCCTCCGGATCGTCCCGGGATGGATCGAGATCGAACACGCAGATGTCAGGGAAGAAGAGCCTGGGCGTGCGCGACGTCCAGACATGCGGCGTGATGCAGTTCTGGTTCGCGAGCCACAGCAGCGAGCGCGAGTCTTCAGCCAGCGGGTGGTGAACGGTGCCGTCCTTCTTCGGCACCTCGACGCGCTGCAGCCAGTCGGGAAACCCCTTCGAGACATCTTTCTGGATGAACCCCTTGTGACCGATTCCGGAAGGGAAGCGCTCCATGGTGATGGGGCGCCCTTTGATATGCGGCAGCATGATCGACGCAACGGCTTCGTAGTACGCCGCCAGCGCGCCCTTCGTGATCCCATCGTCGGGGAACAACACCTTCTCGGGGTGCGTGATCACGGGCGTTCCCGGACGACCTCGCGTGCGCTCTTGTCCGTGCGAATTCCGAGGAGCCGCGGGTGACGAAGCTTGTCGTGCACGGTCCACTCGATGAACGCGACCTGGACGACGATCTGCGGCCGCACCCAGTGCGCGCGCAGGCGCGGCAGCCCCGTCGCTTTTGTGAACGGGCTCTTGTCGATCTCGAGGCGATCGAGTTGCGAGCGAAGTTGCAGGAGCAGCTTCGTGTCGAAGCCGGTGCCGACCTTGCCGGCGAAGACGAAGTCGTCACGTTCGCCCTTCGACGCTCTGGCGTAGTACCCAACGAGCAGCGCACCGAGGCCGACTCGCGCGCCCTGCGGATCGGTGAAGCCGCCGACCACGAGCTCCTGGCTCGCTTCGCACTTCATCTTCAGCCAGTGCGGCGATCGACGGTGCTCGTACACAGAATCGCGGCGCTTGGCGATGACGCCTTCCCAGCCCTCGGCGCAGGCGCGCTCCCACGGCTTCTCGTCGTCGAGCGCGGCCACGCGTCGCAACGGGAGCTTGAGGGGGAGCGTCTCGAGAAGCACACGCCGCTCATCGAACGGGAGCGACATCACATCGCGTCCGTCGATCCAGAGGACGTCGAAGACGTGATACGCGAGACCGCGCGGCTTGTCGGCCTCGCGCGTCGAGGCCGGGCCCCAGACACCGGTGACTTCACCGTCGAGAATCAACTCGCGGTGCGGCAGCGCGGCGATCGCGTCGGCAATGGCCGGGTTGTTCTGTTCCAGCCGATTGCGTGAATACAACCGGACGTCGCGCCCTTTCTTGAATGCGAGCAGGCGAATCCCATCGAGCTTGCGCTCGAAGACCCATTCCGGTCCGGTGAACCGCTCGTCTGTGAGAGTCGCGGCCATCGGCACGACCCAGTCTGGAAACGAAGCGCGCACCGGGAAATTGTGGCACGGCTCTCGTCGTCCCCGGCTTCAGCCGGACCCGATTGTTTTCCTGTCGAGCGGTTATGCGTGCAGAATAGCGGCGTCGGGAGGACTGATGAAGGTTCAGTGCCGAGTGTTCGAAAGCACCACCAAGTCGTGGGAGACGCTGGTGGAAGAAGCGTCGGCGTTCGCGACATCCAAAGGCCGCGAACGCCTGATCAACATTTCCGTTTCGGCCGCAGGTGGATCCGATGCATTCGGCATCGGCGCCAAAGGCGCGATCTTCGTCTGGTTCTGGGATTAGCCCGTCTTGGCTCCTTCTTCGACCCTTCAGTCGAAGCGGCAACTGCTACCGCTACTTCGGAAGCGTCGCGCCTTCCGCTAATCCGATATCGAGCGCGACGCGATCGGTCCCGGGAACCGCGCGTGACTTGTGTCCCTGTCCCGTCATGTCCTCGGCCAGCAGAATGTGTCCGGGGCCGAATCGCAACGTCCGTCCGCCTTCGACCTCGATCTCGCTTTCGCCGCTGAGCGTCACGACCAGTTGCCGGCGCCCCGGGTTATGCCAGTCGAGATTGTAGGCGGGCGTCGTACGCCGCACCTGCAGGCTGGTAACGGGAATCGATCCCGACAGCTCGCTGCCGGCGTCACGAGGCTTCAACGGCAACGTGAGCTCTTCGACCTTGGTCTTGCCGTCCGCTCCCGTGTAGATCCGCGTGACTTTCACCGGCGGCCGCCCTTGCGCGAGAAGACCCTCCGTCCACTTCGCACCGACGACGATGGCGAGCGTGGGAATCCAGCCCAGGACCAGAACACCACAAAGCAGCTTCTTCATGCGCGCCTCCGTGTGAAGCCTACTACCTCGTCTTGAATTTGATGAGCGGGAAGATTGGGTATGGTGGGGAAGCGTTCGACTTATCCGTGACGCCACTCTGCCTCGATGAAATCGTCGGTGGACGCCATCGGCGAGTAGGGGCGGCGCCTCGCGATTGCTTCTCGATGGAAGGTCTGTGCCCCGGAGGGGCACAGCCGCACGAACAATTCCAGCCCGGCCAGTATGACACCCAGATCATCGAGCTGCCCCAGCCCCGGCACGAAATCGGGGATGAAGTCGATGGGCGAGATCACATACAAGGCGGCGAGCACCGGAAGCGCCTTCAGCACGAGCGGGACTCGCGGCTCCTTGAAGAGCCGCGCGGCAAGCCTCGCCTGCAGCGCGAATGCACGCAAGCTCCACGGCCGTGACAACCAGGACGAGATTCGAATCGCCACGCGTTGTTCCTGTCACTACCCTACCACCGAACGCGCGCCGATAGCCTCAGCCGCAGGTGAGTCCGGCCACACCGGGACCGGTGCGGATGTGTACGAGGCGTGCGCGAGATTTGCCTGGAAGAGCGCGACCGCCGAGGACATGAACTGCAGCTTCAGCAGCAATCGCGCGACGATGTAGATCTGGGCGATGACGAAGCCGAGCCACATCGACAAACCAGATCCTCCGGCTCCGGGCGCGACCAGCATCCAGACGCCCATCAGCGCAAGGAAGGTCAGCGTGTTGAGCGCGTAGAGCGCAATGACCTGACGACGGTGATGACGGATGAATCGCAGTGCTGACGCGATCCCGCCCAGGGCACTGAACCGGTCCTCGACGACCATCCGCACCTTCGCGTAGTCCACGATGAGGCCTGTGACAACGAGTAGTGTGCCGAAGATCGCGTAGAACACCAGGCGGACGAGAAACGCGGTGCGCTCCACGCTCATGTTGCGGGTGAGCGCAGTGAAGCGATCGTCGAGCAGCCAGGGTTGGACGAACGCGAACAGCCACCAGTAGATCAGACCTGCAACGACTGCGAGCCGCAGGAAGCGGAAGAAATACACGCCCGACGCTGCGAAGAACCCGTATTTCCGGGTCGGCCGCTGCCGTGCGTATCGATCCAGGATACCGCCGGACAAGAAGGCCCATCCGGCGAGATACAACACCATCGCGGAGACAACGGCCGCACCCTTCGATCGGCCGTCGAGGATTCCGCTGATGTTGTCCAGCACCGCCGCAAACCCGATGACGCTCGGCGTGAAGGTGGTCCCCAGCCCCGCGGCCTGCGCCGAGAACTCCTGCCACCAGTCGTAGTTGACGCCGCTCGCGGCAGTCTCTGCGGCGAGGCTGTCGCCCAGGTGCGCGGCCAGCGTGCTGCGCATCGCGATCGCCAGCGGCAGGGCGAGCAGGAACGTCATCGCAAACACGCCCGCCGCGATTGCGGGCGCTGCCGCCACACGCTTCCAGCCGTCACGCCAAACAGCGATCGTCGTCAATCTTCAACTCCCAACGGCCAACTCCCAACTCCCAAGGGCCAACTCCCAACGTCATTGATTAGCGCGTCAGCACCGACGACTCCCGCTGATCCTCTTTATCGCAGAGATCGCTGGGATCGCGGGGAATTCCAGTGCATTCCAGAGCGCCGACGGGTGGCGCGCGGCGCCACCCGTTTGCTCTCTGCGAACGCTGCGATCCCTGCGATAAAAATCCCCGCGCCCTCGGCGGTGAGACGGGGAAGCGGTAAATAGATACCTCCCAACTCCCAAGGGCCAACGGCCAACTCCAAACTCTTACTCAAAGCTCACCACTCAAAACTCAGACGAAGAACGCGTACGTCAACATGAGATCCTGCAGCCACACCATCCACTTCAAGCTCCACTTGAGGCTGGCTTCGGCGCTTTGGGGTTCGAGTGTCCGGCTGTTGTTCGTGTAAGCGACGTCGAGCAGCAACACATGCTCGGGATCGACCTGCACCGTCGCGCCTTTTGATGGCCGCTCGTAGACGTAAATCACACGGCGATCTTCGCCGTTCCATGTTTCCTTGACCTGCTCGCCGTTCTCGAACGTCGTGACGATGTCTACAGGAAAGATCGCCTCGCGGAAGCGCCGCACGACGACCGAGGTCGTGTAGGTGCTTTCGTCGAGCCGCTCACTCCGAAATTCCTGCACGCCGTAGTCGACGAAGTTCGAGCTGCGATAGACCTCGTCGAAGAACCACATCTGGCGCTGTCCGGTGACCTCGCGGACGACATCGAAGAAGTCGGATGGTTTGGGGTGGTGGAACTTCCAGCGCGCGAAGTAAGTGCTGAAAATGCGCTGCATCATCGGCCATCCGAGGCGCCGTTCCATGGTGTGCAGCCAGAGCGCCGTCTTGTTGTAGGTGATGATGGCCGCGGTGGACGGCCAGTAACGATACGTGGGCGTCCACGGGGCGTCGGCATCGCCGCTGATGCGATAGGCCGCCAGGCGGTCGTTGTCCACACGCGTCCACGGCAGATCGCGAAATACCCACGGAATGAACGTTCCGAAGTAGCGCGACTCCACGCGATTGGGCATCACCGTCTCTGCCAGCACCCGTGCGGTCGCGTACGTGTTGAAGCCTTCGTCCATCCACGCGTGTTCGAACTCGTTGCTGGCCACCATCGCGTACCACCACTGGTGACCGACTTCGTGCGCCGTGGTTCCCTCGGGCATCTGCACGCTGTCGGGCGCGAGCCACCGGGCGCGGCCGGTGACCAGCGTGGGGTATTCCATGCCGTCGCTCTCGCTTTGAAACGCCGGGTCCACGATCGTGATGTGGCCGTACGGATACGGACCGAACCACTCGCCGTAGCGTTTCAGCGTGGCCGCGACCGACGCGAAATAGCGATCCGCCTGGCCGCGGTGCTCGGGTTGCAGCAGGAGGCGGATGTCTACCGCCGGCAACGTGGAGTGCTCGAATCGCTGCGACAGGTCGAGGAACGACGGGCTCGCCGTCCACGCGAAATCGTGAATGTCCTCTTCGTGATAGCGATGCGTGGTTGTGCCGTCGGCGTTGTCGGTGCGCGCCGACTCACGGCCAGATGCGCCGACGACGAAGCGGCGCGGCAGCGTGAGCCGGACGTCGTACATGCCGAAGTCTGAAAAGAACTCGGTGGCGGCGTGGAACTGGTGCGTGTTCCAGCCACCAGGTTCGAGGACTCCCAGCTTCGGAAACCACTGCGCGATGAAGTAGTAGTCGCCGACCCAACCCGTTCTGGCGAACGGTCGCGGGATCTTCGCCGTCCATTCCAACTCCACTTCGACGCCATCGTTCGGGCCGACGCTGCGGCCGAGCGACACCGCAATCACCGTCCGATCCCGCACGTTGCCGTCGTCCGGCGCCACGAATCGGATCTTCCTGGTGAGATCGATCACCCCGGTCGTTTCATGCAACCGGAGTGATGTGACATCGATCGAGCTCCAGGCGTCGGCAGGCGGCGGCCTGTAGAGTCCGGCGATTCGGCGCTCGCGCAGCCACGTCGAGTCGGCGTCACGCCACCCGTTCCAGTAGAGGTGGAACTGGAGCTCGGACGTCGGCTGGTCCGTGATGTTGCGCCAGTGGATCGTCTCCCGCCCGCGAATGGTTTTCGCGTCATCGTCGAGGCGGGCATCGATCTCGTAGTTCGCGTTGCGCGGCGACTGTGAGTCGGGGATGGTCCCGGCGGGACGTGTGGACTCGGCGATAGGCCGCGATTCGACCGCTGGCTCCTGCCGCGCGGTCAGCGCCACGGCGATCGCGCCACACAGGCAGAGGGCGGCTGCGAGGGGCCGCGAGATGGGCATCAGCGTTGCCGGCAGTAGGTCGCGAGATTGTACCTTCGCACCAGCCGCCCTCGCACCGTCGGACCCTATAATTTGCTCATGATTCGAGTGATCCACATCGGTCTGGGCCCCATCGGTGTGGCAGTGGCAAAACAGATCGCGGCCCGGAAGGGCTTTCGCATCGTGGGGGCGGTGGACATCGATCCGAAGAAGGTGGGCCAGGACGTCGGCACCATCATCGCCGCTGGACGCAAGCTCCGCGTCAAAGTCGGCGTGGATATCGGCAAGACGATCCAGGCGTCGAGGCCGGACGTCGCCGTGCTCTGCACGAGCTCCTCGCTCAAAGGCGTCCTGCCGGAGTTTCTCGAAGTGCTCAAACACCGGGTGCCGATCGTGACGACCACGGAGGAGGCTGTGTACCCGCAAAAGGCCAATCGGTCCATCGCGAAACGCATTGACGACGCGGCGAAGAAGGCCAAGGTGGCCGTGCTCGGGACGGGCGTCAACCCCGGGTTCACGATGGATGCACTGCCGATCGCGCTGAGCGCTGTTTGTGAGCAGGTGAATCGCATCGAAGTACGCCGTGTGCAGGATGCACGCATCCGGCGCCTGCCGTTTCAGCAGAAGATCGGCGCCGGTCTCACGCTCGAGGAATTTCAGCAAAGGGTCGAGAAGGGCAGCGTGCGGCACGTCGGTTTTACGGAATCGATCCAGATGATCGGCGACGCCATGGGGTGGAAGCTCGATGAGATCACCGACAGCATCACCGCGAAGATCGCCGAGACGCCTGTGGCGAGCGATTGGCTGTCGGTTGCACCTGGTCAGGTGAGTGGTCTGGTCCAGGAGGGCATCGGAGCGGTGAAAGGCGACACTCGGATCATGCTGAGGCTGGAGGCATATCTCGGCGCGCCCGAGTCGTACGACTCGGTGCTGATCGACGGGACGCCGCGGATCTACTCGAAGATCGAGGGCGGCGTGCACGGCGACATCGCGACGGCATCGATCGCGGTGAATTCAATTCCGGCGGTGCTCTCGGCGGCACCCGGGTTGCGTACGATGAGAGACGTGCGGCTGCCGTCGTTCGCGGCAGTTCGCTGACCTAGACGCTCACGAGGAAAACGACGTGCTGCCGATCGTCCTCTGGTACGGAGGCCTGCTTGGAATCGGGCTGGCAAGTCTGTTTGTGCTGTGGGCGCTGGCGCTCGTGGCGCTCAAACAAGCGACGGATCGCTTTGCTGCCGGATTGTTGACGGGCGGGCTCGTCCTCGCACTTGTATCGGCCTGGGCGGTCCCGCACTCGAGAAGGCTCACCCAGGGAAACCAGCTCGTCAAAGTTCATGAGCCGCTGATGCGCCTGGCCGTCGCGAACGTCCGCGCCCGCGCGGCGCTCGAGGCCGTGCGAGCGGCTGCCGAGCCATCCTCTGAGCTAACCGCGTTTCAATCCAGCTATGACTCCCACGACAAGTCGTTCGAGAACTTGCTCGCTGCCGAATGGCTGTACCAGCGGGGCGGACCCTGGGACGAGCGTGGACTGCTCTACAAGATGACGTGGGACGTGCATGCGCTGCTCCTGCACCATGTGCGGTTGGAGAAACGGCCCGAAGCGTTCGAGTGTCCGGCAACACCGGCGGCGCTACCGCTCTCGACCGCAGTCCAATACCTTCAGGATCGGCTGCTGAACGAGCACACACTCGCAGCGGCAGTGGCGGATCAGTTCCAAGGCTACGACATCAACGAGCCGCAGTCGCGACCGGTCAGTGATGCCACGATCATGCGCACGCTCGCCGTTGTGTTCGGCGGCCTCGCGCTGCTGAGCGGCGCGGCGGTGCTGCTGGCGTGGAGAAGGCGGTCGTGGCACTGGATCGACGCGCTCGTTGCCGTGGGCGCCATCGTGCTGGTGAATCTTGCAGGCTGGCTGGCTCTCGGCGCTGGCGCCGACGAGGAGCGGCTTCGAGAGGATCTCTTCGTCAAGGCGGCGACCGTCTTTCGCGAGACGAACGAGGTCAATGCGTCGCTCAAAGGGCTGATGCTTTCGGCGCGCGCCGGCGTGCTTCAGCCACGCGATTCGTCCCAGGCGCTGATCACCGATTACGCCGCCTACATGAACTCGGTGAATGCGCTCGCGCTGCTGGTTCGTATCTGGGATCGGCTGGTGCTGACCGGGACGCTCGACACCGGCCTCGTCTCATCCGAGCGCATTCAAACACACGACGACCTGCTCAATGCGATTCGATCCCGCTCGCTCGCGCTGTACCGCCAGTACGCGCAACTGGACCTGCGAGTCATGGCGTTGAGCTGCCGGGCGGAGTGGTTTCCGAGGACAGGGGACCGCACGCTGGAGGACGAGCTCCTCGCGTTGCCAGGAAGCATCCGACCGTAAGAGTCCTCGGGCGTCATTCGCTGGTCCTTTTTTCAACGCTGAGATCGCAGAGGTGCAGAGATCGCATGGGTCAGAACGCCACGGTTGGGGCCGCGCGACGCGCGGGATGGACCGAGCGGACCCGCGTCCTCCGCCTCTCCGAGGCCAAGCCGAGCGCGAGTATGATCGGACGAAGTTCTCCCCGCGGGCCCTCCTACCATGTTGACCGGCTTTCATCCTCTCGTCTCGCGCTGGTTTCTCGATGAGATTGGCGAGCCGACTACGGCGCAGCGGCGCGGCTGGGACGCCATCCGTGCGGGTCGTCACACGCTGATTGCCGCGCCGACGGGATCGGGCAAAACGCTC
>Ga0310810_10008166_pt1 | contig 12023 bp, 13 predicted proteins | sample NCmetagenome_FD_207641 | JGI IMG/M metagenome (GOLD analysis project Ga0310810, IMG submission 207641) | Soil microbial communities from experimental microcosm in Duke University, North Carolina, United States - NC | ecosystem: Engineered > Artificial ecosystem > Soil microcosm > Unclassified ...
ATTCGTATTGCACGCGCCTAACGCAAAAACGGTCGAGCTGACGGGCAATTTCACGGCCAAGCCGATGGCCGCGACGCGCGGCGGCGATGATTGGACCGTCGAGGTGCCGATGCCGGAGGGGCGCTACCTCTATCTGTGGCGGGTGGATGGCAAGAGCCCGTCGGACCTGGATGCGATCGCGGCGGTCAAGACCGCGTCGCGCGACGCGACCGCGATCGCCGGCGTGCGCACCGTCCGCCCGTTAGTCCATCTGGATGATCGCGACGCGCGCTGAGCGCGTTGCTTCCCTTCACCGCGAGACCACATGACACGCGAATGGTTCACGCCGCTCACGAGATGGCTTGGCTTCCGGACGTACGTTGTCGCGTCCACGAGCATCATCGGCGTTCTCTCGCTGGCCGCATTCGCCAAGGCGTCGACCAAGCCGCATTTTCAGGAGATCGACGTCGAGCGCATCAACGTCGTGGAGCCGGACGGCAAGTTGCGCATGACGATCTCCGACGCTGCGCGCTCGCCCGGGTGGATCTTCCACGGCAAGGTCGTTCCGGGCCGGCCCAAGGGCGCCGGTATGATCTTCTTCAACGATGAGGGCGAAGAAGACGGCGGCATCGGATACGGCGGCCGCACCGTCGACGGCAAAGTGCAGGCCGACGGCGGCATTGCATTCGATCACTACGAATCGGACGAGACGGTCACGCTGCGCTATTCCCAAAACGCCGGACGCACACAGTCGGGCCTGATGGTGACCGATCGCGCGGATGTGCCGATTCTCACAGTCATCACCAAGGAGGATTCGCTGCGCGCGATGCCCGCCGGCGCGGCGCGCGACTCGGCGATGAAGGCGTTCGTCGAGAACGGCGGCCATCCACTCGCCGCGCGGCGTCTCTTCGCCGGGCGCGACGTCGATCACAACGCCGTCGTGAGTCTGGCCGACCCACAAGGCCGTCCACGGTTGCGCCTTCAGGTGGATTCGACCGGCGCCGCGAGCATTCAATTCCTGGATGTGAGCGGCCGCGTGACGCGGACGATCGCCGCCGATTCGATGGGCGCCACCCGATGAGCGCGCGCTCGACGTTCTGCTTCGCCCCGTGCCTCACGGCCGCGGCGGCGATTCTTGCGTTAGGCGGTGGCGCGCCGGCGCAGTCGCCGCGATTCGAGGTCACGGTCGCGCCCTCCGCCCACCCGGGCCCGCTCACGGGCCGACTCGTCGTCGCGGTGAGCAAGCTCGAAAAACCCGAGCCGCGTCTCGCCATTTCGCCGCGCGGTCCCGCGGTGTTCGGCGTGGACCTCGACCAACTGCCCGCCGGCAAGGCAGCCGTGGTCGACAATTCCGCGACGAGCTACCCGATGCAGCTCTCCCAGCTGCCGCCGGGCGATTACTACGTCGAGGCGGTGGTGAACGTGTACCAGCAGTATCACCGGAGCGATGGGCATACGGTCTGGGTGCACATGGGCGACGGGCGCGTGGAGTTCTTCAACTTCGCGGGCGGGAACTTGTACAGCGATGTGCAGAAGGTGCACATCGACGGCCACAGCACCATCACGCTCGACGTCAATCACGTGATCGCCGAGGAACCGAGGCCGGCCGATACCGAGTGGCTCAAGCACGTGAAGATTCAGAGCCGGCTCCTCACGAAGTTCTGGGGGCATCCGGTGTACATCTACGCCGACGTGCTCCTGCCCAAAGGATACGCCGAGCACCCGAACACGTACTATCCCGTCCTGTTTCCGTTAGGCCACGCGCCTGACCCGTTCTCCTTCAACCCCGATTCGACGTCGGAGCGCCGGGGCGGCGAGCAGAATCCGCTCGAGCTGCGCCGCGGCGCGCGCATCAATCGCGTGTCGGGGCTCGAGAGCGGCTATGATTTCTACACGCAATGGGTGTCGGACAGTTTCCCGCGCGTGATCGCGGTGACGCTCGAGCAGGCGACGCCGTACTTTGCCGATTCGTACTCGACGAACTCGGCGAACGACGGTCCGTACGGCGACGCATTCGTGCAGGAGGTGGTGCCGTATCTCGAGCAGCACTTCCGCATCATTCCGAAGCCCTACGCGCGGCAGGTCGAGGGCGCGTCGACGAGCGGATGGCAGACGCTGGCGCTGCTGCTCCAGCATCCCGATTTCTTCGGCGGCGGATGGGTCTTACAGCCCGACCCGATCGATTTCCGGCACTATCAGCTCACGAACATCTATTCGGATACCAACGCCTTCACGATCCCGAACGGGATGTTCACGCCGGCGGAGCGGCAGTTCCAGCGCACGACAGAGGGACAGGTGGTGATCACGACGCGCCAACTGAGCCACTTCGAGGATGTGTTAGGCAGCCACGGGCGTTCCGGCTATCAGCTGGAAGCATGGGAAGCCGTGTACGGTCCGGTGGGCGCCGACGGCTATCCGGTGGCCGTATGGAACAAGCAAACGGGCGTCATCGATCACACGACCGCGGCGTACATGCGCGACCATGGCTACGACCTGCGCGCGTACGCCCAACAGAATTGGGCCACGTTAGGCCCGAAGCTCGCCGGCAAGCTGCATTTCTTTGCCGGCGACATGGACAACTACTATCTCAACCTCGCGGTCTACGACTTCCAGGACTTCGTGGACAGTACGAGCAATCCGCACTCGGACGCCGACTTCACGTATGGCCGCCCGATGAAGGGCCACGGCTGGCATTCGTATACGTGGGCGGAAATGGTGAAGAAGATGGCGGATGCCGTCACGAGGGAAGCGCCGGCGGGCGAGTCGACCTCGGGCTGGAAGTACTGAGACGATGGGGAAGCGGCCGCAGCCGCCGCTTCCCGCTCACCGGTGCCAGATGTCCAAATAGCCGCTCGATGCATGGTCGTTCGCGTTGCCCTCCGGCAGCGCGATCCGGCCATCGACGACGATCGGCGAGTTCCAGTGGCCCTCTTCGCACTCGAGCGTGGCGATGAGCTTGCCGCTGGGCGGGTCGTACACGCGCAGGCCGCCGCGCGGGTCGTACACGTAGAGGAGGCCGCCGGCGACCACCGGTGTCGTGCCGCCGTTCCGGTTCTGCCAGGCGGGCGAGAGCGTGCCGTCGCGGAACGTCCAGGCCGCCGTGCCGCCGTTGTCGGCGGCGAAGAGCCACGTTGCGTTAGGCGTGTGCATCACCGTCAGGGCGGTGAAGAGCCGCGCGCCGCTGGGCGTCGAGACACTTTGCCGCTCGCCGCCGCGGTGCGGCGCCGTCCCCTGCATCAGCGTCGTGTCGAGCAGTTTGATCGTGCCGTCCTTGCCGCCTTGCGCGATGAAGCCGCCGCCTAACAGTGCCGGAGACGTGGATCCGACGTCGGTGTCGCTCTCGTCCAGCGCGTGCGTGTTCTCGGGCGTGTAGTTGCCCAGCATCCTGGTGGCCGTCGAGTCGAGCCGGATGGTGGCGTCGCCCCAGAACGTGCGGCCATCCCACCGGCCGTTGCCGGTCGCGACGTACATGTCGCCCGTGATCGTATCGATCACCGCGCCCGTGCGGCCCCAGATCGCCGAGCCGCTCTCCGAACACGTACTCGGCTCGATCATCGAGGTGGAATCGCTGCACAGCGAATTCCAGGTGTGCAGGAGCGCGCCGGTCGCCGCATCGAGAATCGAGACGTGTCCCTGGTACGGCGGTGCGTCGCCGATGTATCCGCCGGTGGTGGCGATCACGCGGCCGCGAAAATAGTTGAGCGATGACGCGATCTTCTCGCGGTGCGCGAGTTTGGTGATCGCGGTGCTCCACGCCGCGTGCCCGTCGGCTACGGCGAGCTTCTGGATGTGTCCATCGGGCGACGCGGCGTAGATCGAACGCCGGTCCGGATCGGCGACCGGCGTCGCATTGGTGATCTGTCGCGATCCGGCCCACGAGTCGTAGTTAGGCGGCGTGTACGTCCAGAGAACAGTGCCGGCGGACGCGTCGATGGCGATCGTCTTGCCGTATGTCGTGGTGACGAAGAACGCATCGTGCGACGCCCCGCCGATCTGGACGTCGTGCAGATAGATGGCCGCCGCATCGACGGTGCCGGGAATGGGCACACGCCGCTTGGTGAGCGAGGCGACGTTGCTCGAGTCGATGCCGGTTTCCACCGGCGAGCTGCCGGAGCCGGCGACGTCCCACCCGAACCGCGGCCAGTCGTTGCCTAACGCAACGCCCGAACGCTGGTGCGCCGGCCGCATTGCGGCGACCACCACAGCCGCCGCGATGAGGACACCTCCGGCGGATATTCGTCGTCTCAACGTTCGTCGCATCGCATGACCTCCTTGTCCCGGAACCGGCGTGACGAGACCGACCTGAGCTCATACCAAAGTGGCCGGTGCGCAGCGCGCCGTCCAGCTTCCTCCGCCGAACCCGACCAGCGTCCTTGAACCTCGGCGCGAAACGTCTTCCCCAGTTCCTCGGCGGCCAGGCGGTAGTAGTGCCGGAAGTTGTAGATGAGCGGCGATTTGCTGCAGTCGTTCGCCGCCAAGCGAATCGATACCGTGCACGCGCGCTTCCAGCTTACGGGGTGCGCCGAGACGAGAGAGCAGAGCCGTTCGCATCACGCGCGACGGCGCCCGCGAGCTGCGCACGCGTTTTTGCCTAACGGCAGAGTGACGCACGGGTCGGCGCCAACGACCCAGGCGCGCCGTGTGGAAACGCCGCGACCGCCGTTGAGTGGAAAAACCCGACCGTGTGTCGGTGTTCGCCCGACGGACACCGCGTCGACCTCGAGCGATGTTCCTCCAAGGCTACGCGGCATCGAGCCGCGAGAGCCACATAGGCCATTCTGGAGGCTGTCATGGACGCGGCGCATCTGCATCTCCTGCTCAATCACGTGCCCGTGATCGGCGCGGTGGGTATCCTACTCCTTGCATTCGTTGCCTGGATGCGCCGGAGCGGCGAAGTGCTGCAAACCACGCTTCTCTTTGCCGCCGGCAACGCCGTGGCTGCACTGGCCGTGTACCTGACCGGCGACGGGGCGGAGGACATCGTCAAGCAGCTGCCGGATGTCTCCCGCGCAATCATCGGCCGACACGAAGACGCCGCGCTGGCGGCGACCATTGCCGCGGGCGTGTTTGGCTTGGCAGCGTTGCTCGCACTGCTCATGTATCGCACGCGCACACCGCCGCGTTGGCTAGCGCGTGCGACGTTATTGGCCGCGTTCGTCCCGGTCCTCTTCATGGGTTGGGCCGCGAACCTCGGCGGCCAGATCCGGCACACCGAGATCCGACCTGGAGCGTCCGCTGTCACGGCAACGCCGACATCAGACGCATCTCGGGTGGCCGAGCACTAGGGCTCCTCGCTCATGGAGAAACGGACACAGCGCGGACACAAAGGACAAAGCACGGAGTGATCGTGCTTTGTCCGTTTCTTCATGGGCGTAGTTACCAGAACCAGATGCTACCCTAGCTCAGAGGTGGTTCACTAGTCAGCTGCATCCGCGGTTTCTGTTAGAGCCAACGGAGACAACAGGGAAGAGGCAAGCGCCCGCGCTTCCCTCTTCCCTGCGTTGCGACCGGAAATCGATACGCTCGATCAGTAGCTGCTCGGTTCGTTACGCCTAACGGCGACTGATGCGCACGCGCCAGACCTCCGGACCCTCGGCCTCGTACACCCAATCGAACGTCTCCGGGCGTTCGGCCTGGAGCTGATAACGCAGCGGCTTCGGATCGTGGTCGTTGACCAGCACCAGCGACTGGCCGGAAGTGAGACCGTCGAACGCGCGGAAGATGCTCGGATGCTTCTCGCGCGGTGGGATCGGGCGGACATCGAGCTCGAGCGACGTCGTGGACATGTCGGCTGTCTCCTGAATGCTGCGCTGATACGACACGCCCAGGGGCGGCGCAGCGAGCGCCCCGGCGCGTGCGACGGAATCCGCGCGTGTCATCTAACACGCGAGATGCGCACGAGCACGTAATCGGCGTGCGATTCGTCGATGTCGTACGCGTACCCGCGCTCGGCCAGCATCGGTAGCAGGAACTGGGGCACGCGCAGATTCACCTGCACCAGCGTGTGATCTTCGGGGAGCGTCTCCAGTGCCGTCAGCGTCCGAACGAGCGGATCGGGCGGCTCCAATTCTCGCACGTCGAGCCACACCACATTCGGGTCCTGTCCAACGTGTACGACGTCAGCCGCGGGCCGGTCGGCGACTACGCCGCCCGCGGTCGCCGCCTCCCGCGCACTGTTCCTCGGCGTGGCGCGCCAGAACCAGACCGACCAATCGTCGTCCGCGCGTGCCTGCGACTCGTGCACGAATCCGCGCTTCTCGAGCACCGCATACAACGGGAGCGGTTCGAAAATCGTGCGGAGGTGCACGACGTCATCCGGGGCGAGATTGGCGATGGTGGCCATGATGGCAGAGAACGGCTCGCGCCCCGCGCGCAGATCGTCACGGACATCGAGTATGACCTCGGTTGCTCCTCGTGGCCGCGCAGCCGTGTCGAGCGTTTGGCTCGCGGTATGCTCGTCGGATCGCGGTGCGGGCGCCGGTGGCGACGCGGGACGCTCGATGCCTAACGCGGCGTTGAGATCCTGGAGCAGATCGTCACAGCTCAACCCGGCCATGCGCGCGACGTGTTCGATCGTGACGAGTCGCGCCATGACGCGGCGCATGGCCCTGTTGCGCAGCTTCGCGAACTGCGGAGCCGCGTGGATGAACACCTCGATGAGCGACTCGTCACGGGCGAGGACATCGCTCACGCGATCGCTCGCGACGAAAGGCCGGTTGCTGCTGCGCGCGCTCATCGCGGCGTCCCCAACGCGACGCGGGCGAGCTGACTCGCGAACAGCGCAACGGCGATGACAAAGAGCACGGCGCCCGTCCGGACCGCAGTCGTGGAGCCCGCACCGATTCCGGCAACGAGCAGCGCGATCGCCGATGCCATTGCGACGAGTTGCACGTGCGCGACGCGCGCGGAAAACGTTTCGGCAACGGTCGGCACCCGCTCTTTCCCCATGCGGCCGCGATACCGCACGGTCCAAGCGAGAAGCGGAACGATCTTGTAGAAAAACCCGACGATGAACATTACGACGCCGCCCAGGAGGCCGACTGTCACGTACGCGGTGTCGAGTCGGCCGTGGCCCGCGCCGGCGCCGAATGCGATCGGGCCGAGGGCGGCTCCGATGGCCAGGAAGCCGAGAGCGGTTGCGGCAAACAACACGCCGACATCGAGGCGCCGCTTTACGCGTACGAGATGAAACGCGAAGACCTGTCGAAGGAAGCACGCGATGCCCAATTCGAGCAGCGCGATACCCGTCCAACTCAGCACGGTTCGTTGTGTGATGATGCCCGCTGCGAGCACAGGCACACCGGAGGCGAGCATCGCGAGCGAACGTCGCGTCCATCGCGTATCCGCGCCGTGCGCGAGGAGGAACATCGGCAGAAGCCGGTGCGACACGCCGACGATCATCAGCAGGGCCCACCCGATGATCGCGACGTGGAGATGCGCGGCGAGGACGCGTGCGCGCGCCGCGGCGATGAAGCCCGTCTGCAGGTTGTGAAGGAGAATGACGCCGAGGGCGAGCGTCGAGGTGAGAAACGTGATCGCGAGCGCGATGGCGGCCCAGGTGACGTCGCGCGTGCGTGCCTTCGGGAGCGTCGCCGCGACGTTCCCGACGGCGAGCAGCACGCCGATCCCGACTAACGCGATGCCTGCATGGCGCAGCACGGTCGAGCCGCCGGCGACGCCGGTCACGAAGCACGCGACGCCCGGCGCAAAGGTCCAGAAGCTCGCATGCCCTGCGCGCACCGAGCGCACGGGCGCACCGAGGGCGACCGGCAGCAGCTGGTAGAGCGCGCCGAAGATCGTCATCGTGATCCAGCCGAGCGTGAAAAGGTGCGCGACTGCGGCAACGTGCGGCGACGGATACGCGCCGGCTGCGAGCTCGGGCGCGATCCAGACGAGTCCGAGTGCACCCGCCACCAGATACAGTGTCGCGGCGGCGAAGTGTTCCCCGGCGAGGCGCGTTGCGTTAGGCGCCGGCGTCATCGCGCCGGGCGCGCGCGCAATGTGCGCATCGAGCGTCATCCGCGCCGCACGGGGCGGTGTCACGGCTGTCATCGCCCGCACTCCGCATCCACGTGGCGCCAGCCCAGCGCAGCGGCCACGGCGCGCGCGACGCGCTCGAACGCCGAGCCGGTCACGCTGAGCGGACGCCCGACCATCGCCGGCACGCCCGCATCTCCTTCATCGATGATCCGACCGTCGAACGGGATCTCGCCGAGGAATGGGACGTTCATCTCGGCTGCAATCGCGCGCCCGGCGCCGCGGCCGAACGTGCCGGCCATGTTTTCGACGACGCCGAGCACCGGCACCTCCAGCGCATTGAACATCTCGATGGCCTTGCGCGCCTCGGCGGCGGCGACGCGGGGCGGTTGCGTCACGACGAGTGCGCCCGACAGCGAGACCGCTTGCGCGAGGCTCAAGGGCACATCGCCGGTGCCCGGCGGAAGATCGACTACGAGCATGTCCAACGGCGGCCACGCCACGCCGCGCGCGAATTGCTTCACGGCCTTGGAAACCATGGGCCCGCGCCAAATCGCCGGCGATCCCTCGCCAACGAAAAACCCGAAACTGATCACCGGCACGCCATGTGCCGCGAGCGGTATGATGTGCTTCTCCGGCGACATCCGAACGTGGCGCGCACCATCTTCGATGCCGAGGAGAATCGGGAGGCTCGGTCCGTAGATGTCCGCGTCGAGCAGGCCCACGCTGAGGCCGTCGCGCGCCAGGGCGAGGGCGACGTTCGCGGCGACGGTGCTCTTGCCGACGCCTCCTTTGCCGGCACCGACGGCCACGACGTGGCGAACGCTCGCGAGATGCACCTGCTCGCTCCAGGGATCGGCCACCGGCCGCGCGACGGGACGCGCCATCGGGCGCGGCGCGACGATCTCCACCGCAACGGCAATCGCGCCGCGGGCGCGAAGCGCATCGGTGATGCGCTGCTCGAGCTGCGCCGGCACGGCGGGGTCGGCCGTGCGTAGCGTTAGGCGGACCTTCACACGGCCCGCACACACGCTCACGTGGTCGACCATCCTGAGCGAGACGAGGTCCCGGTTGAGATTCGGGTAGTGGACGTCGTGCAGCGCGGCGTGTACGGCGTCGGCGGTCAACTCGCTCGTGGCGGTCGTGCGATCATCGCGCTCCATGCGCGAATGGTCGCCGGCGCCGGGCGCAGGCGGCGTGACGGATGTCTCAGTCCGCCGCGAACGGTTCGGCCGCGGGAAGCAGCGCGCGCAGCCGTGCGAGGTCCGGCACGAGGATGTCGTGGCGCCCGGCGGGGCGAATCAGACCGCGTCGGCGAAGCTGCTTGAGCGCGCGAGAGACGGACTCGCGAGCCGCGCCGATCTCGACGGCAATCTCTTCCTGCGTGCGCTCGAGGTGGACGAGCACGCCGTGCGGTGTCGCGCGTCCCGCGCGCTCGGCGTAGTCCACGATGAGTAGCGCGAGTCGAGCAGCCACGTCGCGGAACGCAAGCGTTTCGGCGACGTGCACGAGGTGCCTCAAGCGCCGGCCGAGCTCTCGAATGATGGCCTGGGCAATGTCGGGATGCGTGCGATAGATGTGCTCGAAGTCGTCTCGGGGAAGAAAGATGAGACGCGATTCGTCGATAGCGATCGCCGACGCGGGATATGGGCCGCCATCGAACAACGGCAGCTCCGCGACGGGGCGTCCCGACCCCTCGACGTGTAGAACCTGCATCTTCCCTTCCGGGCTCGTGCGATAGATCCGCACGCGCCCCGATTCGATGATGTAAAGGCCGCGACAGGACTCGCCCGCAGTGAAGAGCACGTGTCCTGCGGCGACGCGCCTCGGTACACACCGTCCGGCGAGACGCGTCAGCGATGCGTCGTCGAGGCCGGCGAAGAGCGGGATGCCTCGCAGCACGGTCTTGATCACCATGCTCTGAAATAGGGGCGCGCCGGTGGTTGCGCCAGCGGGCAGCACGTGGTGAATCGTGTGACAACCGTCACCCAGATCGCGCGTGGCCCGTGCGATGCTACAGATGTGGTGTGTCGCACACCGCGGCGTCACCCGTTAGACGTACCGGAATGCGGAGTCGTCATGGATACTCGCGACGAGCGCGAGCGCGCGCTCTGGAATGCGCTGAGCACGGTCATCGACCCTGAAATCGGGCTCGACATCGTGACGCTGGGGCTCGTGTACGGTGTCGAGATCGCCGGCGACGTCGCGTGCATCACGCACACGCTCACGACACCGGGGTGCCCAATGGAGCGCATCATCACCGCCGGGATCCGTGAGGCCGCGGTGTTGGTCGACGGCGTTCGCGAGGTCGACACGCGGCTCGTATGGGATCCCATGTGGCACGCGGGCATGATCGCCGATGGTGCGTGGCAGCGATGAGCCGCATCCCCTCGGCGTCGCAACACACGAGGCCGTGGACGTTGCCGGCCAGGCTACGGTCGGGAATCGATCGCCGTGCGCAGTGCCGCACAGAGCGCGACCGAATCGAGACCGTGCCGGTGTGCGGCCTCCTCCACCGTGAGGATGCCGCCGCAGCAGGTGTCGAGGCCGAATCGCGTGAACACCGCGGCGGTTGCCGGGTGGGTGTCGAGAATCTGCGCAACGGTCAAGGTGCAATCGAGAGTGCGTGCAGTCGTATCCATGGCGACTCCGTGTCGGGCGGTTCGATTCGCCGTACCCCCATCCCCTGTGAAGATGCGGGTTGTACCATGGTAGAGAGTCAACCCGTCGCGGCGGCGAGGCGGTGCCGATGTTGATCGGTGAGCTGGCGCAGCGCTCGGGCGTGCACGTGCAGACGGTGCGGTATTACGAGCGCCGCGGGCTCTTGCCTAACCCTGGGCGCACACCGGCGGGGTATCGGCAGTACACCGATGACGCGCTCGACCGGATGCGGTTCATTCGGCGCGCACAGGACCTCGGGTTCACACTGTCCGAGATTGCGGATCTGCTGAGCCTGCGGCTCGATCGGCGGACGCAGGCCGACACGGTCAGGCGCCGAGCGCACGCGAAGATCGCCGACATCGACAAGCGCGTTCGACGCCTCGCGCGCATGAGGCATGCGCTGATCGGCTTGGCCGGCCGCTGCGGCGGGAGCGGGCCGATGGACGCATGTCCGCTGTTGAACGCGTTAGGCGCACCGGGGCACGAGACCTGAGGCGCACACGCGGTTCACCCTCGACCCCACTCGAGCGCTATCCGCGATCAGAAACGCCGACGCCGTCTCACTATCCGCCGCGGATCAGGAAGAGCAGGCCGGCAGCCACCAGCGTGAGCTCGACCAATAGCACGAACACGCGCTCCGGCAGCCGGTCCACGATGCGTTTGCCCGACCACGAACCCAGGACCATGATCGGCCCGAGCGCGAGCCCGGCCACCACGGCCCGGTCGGTGAGCAGCGACCCTTGCCCGTACGCGACGAGCTTCACGACGTGCATCACGACCGTCGACATCGCCTCGGTCCCGATGTACGCGCCGCGCACGAGTCCGAACGCCAGAAAGAACGGCGCCATGATCGGACCGACGCTGCCTAACAACGCCGACAAAAATGCAGAGCCGGCGCCGAGGGCCGCGAAGCTCCTGAGCGGCGGTCGGCGCGGCGGGCCGGGATGCAGGCGCCGCCACACCACCACGAGGATCAGAAAGACCCCGAGGAGACGCGTGAGCGCCGACAGCGGCGCCCGCGCGAACAGGAACCCGCCGGCGAACGCGAACGGGACCGCGCCCAACGCAAACCAGCCGACGACGCGCCAGTCGACCTCGCGGCGATTGAACCACACCCGGCTGCCGTTGCCGATGAGCTGCGCAACGGTGAGGATCGGGATGGCTTCGCGCACGCCGAACACGGCGGCGAGGACGGGCAGCAAGACAGCCGCGCCCCCAAATCCCGTGACCGCGGCCAGCGTGGCCGCGACGAACGCGACCGCGCCTAACGTGGCCGCGACGAGGAGTGACGGCGCGTGCATCACGGCCGGGCGCGCAACGACCCGGCGCGCACGCGGCGCGCCGGGTCGTCGGCCAACTTCGACGCTGGACGCCTAGCGTTAGGCACCAGCGGTCACATCCCGCCT
>Ga0310810_10008167_pt1 | contig 12022 bp, 11 predicted proteins | sample NCmetagenome_FD_207641 | JGI IMG/M metagenome (GOLD analysis project Ga0310810, IMG submission 207641) | Soil microbial communities from experimental microcosm in Duke University, North Carolina, United States - NC | ecosystem: Engineered > Artificial ecosystem > Soil microcosm > Unclassified ...
CCTCATCGACGGCGGCGGCATCTGGGTGAACTGCCGGTAGCTGCGGACGAAGCGCATGAGCCCGTCCGAGCGGCGCGCCAGGGTGTGGATCGCCGAGTGGATGTCGGCCACCAGCTCGTCCTCGGCCCCGGCCCGCTTCGCCAGGTCGTCCACCATCTCGTCGGCGGTACGCGCGAGAGACGCGATCGGCGTGAGCGAGTTCATGATCTCGTGCGACAGCACGCGCGCCATGTCCTGCCAGGCCGACAGCTCGTTCCAGTCGAGCTCGCTCTGGATGTCCTGCAAGGTGACCAGGCGGAGCGCCGCGCCGCCCACCGTGATCTGCGTGGTCGACAGGATGAGGTGGCGCTGGACGCCGTCGAGCTCGATGCGGGTCACCTTGCGCTCGCCGGCCCGGCTCTGCGCCAGGTCGCGCTGGAAGGCGGCGCCGTAGGTGACCAGCTGGTCCATCGACGTTGCCGCCGAGGCGTTGAGCAGCCTGCGCGCGGCGTTGTTGAGCAGCTCGACCTGGCCGTCGTCGTGCAGCGCCAGGATGGCGACCGGCACGTGCTCGACCAGCGCCTCGAGGTAGCGGCGCTGCGATTCGCGCTCCATGCGCGCCTCGCGGAAGTGCACCATCACCTCGTCGAACGCGGCCTTGAGGTCGGCGAAGGTCGGCCCGAGCTCGCCCATCGTGAAGGCCTGCTGGAAGTCGTCGTAGCGGATGGCGCCGAGGAACCGCGTCAGCTCGCGGTTGGTCCGGTGGACGAAGCGGATGACGACCGCGGCCTCGATGAGCATCACGGCGGCGACCAGCGCGCTCACCGCCCACAGCTCGGTCTCGGTGACCAGGATAGCCAGCGCGAGCAGGGTCGCGAACAGCACCCCGATCCGCACCGCCAGCTCTTTGGCGAAGCGGTTAAAGACCATACTTCTCCATCCGCCGGTAGAGCGACGTCCGCGTGATGCCGAGCTCGTGCGCGGCGTGGGTGACATTGCCGGCGTGGCGCTCGAGCGCCGTCTCGATGGCGCGCCGCTCGATTTCCTCGAGGGTGCCGCCCTGCGCGGCGGCCTCCCTTGCGGCCGCCGGCTGCAGCGGGAAGTCGCCGATCCGCAGGGTCTCGCCGTCGCACAGGATGATCGCCCGCTCGAACGCGTGGCGCAGGGCGCGCACGTTGCCCGGCCACGGGTAGTCGACGATGGCAGCCATCGCCTCGTCGGCGATCCGCCTGACCGGACGGCCGTACTTCTTCGCGTAGGTGCGCAGGAAGTGATCGGCGAGCAGCGGGATGTCCTCGCGCCGCTCGCGCAAAGGCGGCAGCTCGATCTCGACCGTGTTCAGCCGGTACAGGAGATCCTGGCGGAAGACCGCCTCGTCGTAGAGGTCGGCGCGCGCCGCGTTGGTCGCCGAGATGACGCGCACGTCGATCGCCACCGGGGCGTTGGCGCCGACCGGCACCACCTCGCGCCGCTCGAGCGCGGTCAAGAGATTGGCCTGCAGGCTGCGCGCGATGTTGCCGAGCTCGTCGAGGAAGAGCGTGCCGCCCGAGGCGGCCTGGAAGCGTCCGATGCGGTTCTCGCTGGCGCCTGTGAAGGCCCCCTTCTTGTGGCCGAACAGCTCGCTCGCCACCACCGACTCGGCGACCGCGCCGAGGTCGACCGACATGAACACCGCGTCGCCGCGCGCCGACTGGCGGTGGATCTCTCGCGCCACCAGCTCCTTGCCGGTGCCGTTCTCTCCCAGGATGAGGACGTTGGCGTCGGTCGGCGCCGCCTTGGCGATGAGCTCGTAGACCCGCCGCATGGCGGCCGACTCGCCGAGGATGAGATCGGACGGCCGGTTGATCTCGGCGGCCAGCTCGCGGTTCTGCCGCTTGAGATGGGTCGCCTCGATCCGGCTCTTCCGGAACTCGACCGCGGCGCGCACCGTGGCGACCAGCTTCTCGTTCTGCCAGGGCTTGGCGACGAAGTCGAAGGCGCCCGATTTCATCGCCTCGACCGCGGTGTCCACCGCGGTGTAGGCCGTGATGAGCACCACCACCGCGTCAGGATCGGTCTCGAGGATGCGCGCCAGCCAGGTCAGCCCCTCGCGCCCGGACCGCTCGCCGGTCACGAAGTTCATGTCGAGCAGGACGGCGTCGAACGTGGTCTCCGCCATGAGCGCCGGGATGCGCTCCGGCTGGTTGGCGGTCACCACCCGCTCGAAGTGGCGCTTCAGGAGCAGGCGGGCCGCGGTCAGGATGTCGTTGTCGTCATCGACGATGAGGATGCTGGTCTCGGCCACGTCGGGCTCCCCGGCTGCACGCTTCCGGACGGCAGCGTCCGGATACGTACACCGTCGCGTTTGCTTCGGAGGGCAGTTGGTCATAAGCATTTGAATCCTGGGCAACGCTTCTGGCGCTGAGCTTGCTCTGGGACAGCAGCGTCATGGCTGAAGCGAGAACCGAGCCCGTTCGCGGCGCCATCTCCGGGCAGGCGATGGACCGGGTCGTGGAGCGGCGATCCCCCTGGCGGCGGCGCGCGCTGGTCGCGGGCGGGATCCTCCTGCTGGCCGGGACCGGCTGGTGGTTCTTCCTGCGCCCGGACGGCGGCACCACGCTCCAGGTCGCCGGCTCGCACATCACCATCGCGCGGGTCAGCCGCGGCCGCTTCGACGACGTCATCGAGGTGCGCTCGCGCGTCACCCCGCTCCGCACCACCTATGTCGACACCGCGTCCGGCGGACAGGTCGAGAAGATCCTGGTCGAGGACGGCGCGAAGGTCGTGAAGGGCCAGCCGCTCTGCGAGCTGTCGAACACCCAGCTCCAGCTCGACCTCATCTCGCGCGAGGCGCAGATCACCGAGCAGATGAACGACCTGCGCGGCCTCGAGCTGGCCCAGGAGCAGACCCGCCTGGTCCACGAGCGCGAGATGGTCGAGGTCCAGTACCAGATAAAGCGCCTCACCCGGCAGATGGCGAATTCCGAGCGGCTGGTGGGGAGCGGCGTGTCGCCCAGGAACGAGCTCGACGACATGAAGGACGAGCTCGCCTACTACCAGAAGCGGCTCAAGGTGCAGACCGACACCCGCGCCGCCGCCGACAGGCTGCAGCGGGCGCAGCTGGTCCAGCTCAGGGCCGCCAACAGCCAGCTGGAGAAGAACCTCGAGATCGCGCGCAAGAACCTCGAGAGCCTGAAGGTGGCGGCGCCGGCGGACGGCCAGCTCAGCGCCTTCACCCTCGAGGTCGGCCAGACGCTCGCCGCCGGCGACCGCATCGCCCAGATCGACGACCCGGAGCGCTACAAGCTGGTGGCCGACATCGACGAGTTCTACCTGAACCGCGTCGACATCGGACAGCGCGCCGACGTCACGCTCGACAGCAAGAGCTTCCAGCTCTCGGTCGCCAAGATCCGGCCGCAGGTGCAGAACGGGCAGTTCCAGGTCGAGCTCCTGTTCAAGGGCGAGGCGCCGACCGCGGTCCGCCGCGGGCAGACCGCGCAGGTTCGCCTGCAGCTCGGCCAGCCGACCGACGCCCTCCTGGTCCCGAACGCCGCCTTCTACAACGACACCGGCGGCACCTGGGTGTTCGTGGTGTCGAGCGATCACACCCACGCGGTCCGCCGCAACATCCGGCTCGGCCGCCGGAACCCGATGCACATCGAAGTCCTCGACGGCCTGACCGCCGGCGAGGAGATCGTCACCTCCCCGTACACCAACTTCCTCGAGACCGACCGCCTGGAGCTCACGCAATGACCGCGACCACGACCCCGCTGAAAGGATCCTCGATGCTGGTGCAGCTCAAGAGCCTGACCAAGACCTATCGAGCCGCCGAGGTGGAGACCACCGCGCTCTCGAGCGTCAACGTCGACATCCGCGAGGGCGAGTTCGTCGCCGTGATGGGCCCGTCCGGCTGCGGCAAGTCGACGCTCCTCAACGTCATCGGCATGCTCGATTCGCCGACCGCCGGCAGCTACCTGTTCAAGGAGCAGGAGCTGAGCGGGCTGTCCGAGGCGCGTCTGGCGGCGCTGCGCAAGCGGCACCTCGGGTTCGTGTTCCAGAGCTTCAACCTCATCGACGAGCTCACCGTCGAGGGGAACATCGAGCTCGCGCTCCTCTATCACAAGATGTCGGCGGCCGAGCGCAAGAAGCGGGTCACCGAGGTGATGGATCGGATGAAGATCGCGCACCGGGCCAAGCACTTCCCCAGCGCGCTGTCGGGCGGCCAGCAGCAGCGGGTGGCGGTGGCGCGCGCGGTGGTCTCGAACCCCTCGCTCATCCTGGCCGACGAGCCGACCGGCAACCTCGACTCGCAGCACGGCGAGGAGGTGATGAAGCTCCTCCTCGAGCTCAACGCCGCCGGCACCACCATCGTGATGGTCACCCACTCCTCCGCTCACGCCCAGTTCGCCCGGCGCACCATCAACCTGTTCGACGGCAAGGTGGTGACCGAGAACATGCGGGCCGCGAGCTAGACGGAGGCCACCACCATGCTGCGCAACTACTTCACGGTCGCGATCCGCAACCTCGTCAACAACAAGCTCTACTCGGCCATCAACATCGGCGGGCTGGCGGTCGGCCTGGCCGCCTGCTTGCTCATCCTGCTGTTCGTCCGCGACGAGCTGTCCTACGACCGCTGGCTGCCCAACGCCGACCGGATCGCGGTGGTCGAGTCGACGTTCTACATCCCGGGACGCGAGAAGATCGCCTTCGCCGCGGCCCCCGGCCCGATCAAGGACCCGCTGGAGAAAGAGTTCAGCTCCGACATCGAGAAGGTGGTCCGGGTGTTCGAGGACGAGCTGCCGGTGCGCGCCGGCGAGCGCCAGGCGCTCGGCAAGATCGGCTTCGCCGACCCCGGCTTCTTCCGGGTGTTCGACCTGCCGATGGTGGCCGGCGAGCGCGAGAGCGCGCTCAAGAACAACTCGTCGATCGTCCTGTCCGAGACGATGGCAAGGCAGTTCTTCGGCGACCAGCCGGCGGTCGGCAAGACCATCACCGTGAGCGACAAGCTGGTCTTCACGGTGGTCGGCGTGTTCCGCGACATGCCGAAGAATTCGAGCCTGGTCTTCCACTCCATCGCGCTGCTCGATCTCGCGCGCTACAAGGACAAGCCGTGGATCGCCGAGCGCTGGACCTCGGTCAACACGGGGGTGTTCGTCCTCTTCCGCACGCCGGAGTCGCGGGCGCGGGTTGCGGCCGACATGACGAAATTCATCAACCGCAACGTCAAGTTCGAGGTCCCCGGGATCCTCGAGCTGCCGAGCCTGTTCCTGCAGTTCGAGTTCATGCCGGTCCTCGACATCCACCTCCACGCCACCAAGCCGGGCTACGACAAGGGCGCGGCGGCTCCGGGCAGCGTGACCATGGTGCTCGCCTTCTCCGGCATCGCGCTCCTCATCCTCATCATCGCCTGCATCAACTTCGTCAACCTGGCCACCGCGCGCGCGATGAAGCGGGCCCGGGAGGTGGCGATGCGCAAGGTGGTGGGCGCCACCCGCGGACAGCTGATCCGGCAGCACCTGGGCGAGGCGATCTTCACCGCGCTGGTGGCGCTGGTGGTCGCAATCGCGCTGGTCGAGGTCTCGCTGCCGGCCTTCAACTCGCTCCTCGGCAAGCAGCTGTCGCTCGACTTCATCGCCGACCCGATGCTCCTCGTGATGGTCCTCGGCCTGGTCGCGGTGGTCGGCGCCATCGGCGGGCTGTACCCGGCGTTCTACCTGTCGCGCTTTCGCCCGGCCGAGGTGCTGAAGGCCAACCAGTCGTCGGCGGGCGGCTCGTCGCGCCTGCGCAGCGGCCTGGTGGTGTTCCAGTTCGCCATCTCGATCGCGCTCATCGTCTGCACCGCGACCATCTACAGCCAGACGGTGTATGCGCGCAACTTCGACCTGGGGTACCAGCACGACAACCGCCTGATCCTCAAGGGGCTGGGAGACCTGCCGTCCAAGGAAGCGGGCGCCACGCTCAAGAGCGAGGTCGGCAAGCTGCCCGGGGTGCGCTCCGTCTCCCTGTCGTCGGATGGACCGCCGCTCGACAGCAACAACAACACGCTGCTCTACCCGACCTCGACCCCGAGCTCGGACCGATACATCGTCGAGAGCCTCAACGTCGACGTCGACTTCTTCAAGACCTACGGGGTGAGGCCTCTGGCCGGCCGCCTGTTCTCCGCCGACCACCCGAGTGACTACTCGCCGCAGGACATCAAGCGAGATCACCCGACCGAGCAGTCGATCGTCATCAACCAGGCCCTCGCCGCCAAGCTGGGCGCCAGGCGGCCCGAGGACGTCATCGGCAAGGTGATGTGGGACGCGGCGCCCGAGGGCGAGATCATGACCCGCACCACCATCGTCGGTGTGGTGCCCGATCTCTACCTGCGCTCGGTGCGCATCGCGGTCACGCCGCTCCTCTACTACGTGAGCAAGCCGGAGAGCGGTTTCAACCGGCTCAACATCACGGTGCAGCCCGGTCGCATGAAGGAGACCCTCTCCGCGGTCCAGGACGTGTGGAGCCGGCTGGCCCCCGCGGTGCCGATCCGCACCTCGTTCGTCGACGAGAGCCTGGCGGCGCTCTACGACGCGGACGCGCAGCGCGGCAAGATCTTCGCCGGCTTCGCGGTGTTCGCGGTGCTCATCGCCTGCCTGGGGCTGTTCGGGCTCGCGTCGTTCTCGGCGGAGAGGCGGACCAAGGAGATCGGCATGCGCAAGGTGCTGGGCGCCAGCGTGCTCGACATCGTGCGCCTCCTGGTCTGGCAGTTCTCGCGCCCGGTCATCGTCGCCAACCTCATCGCCTGGCCGGTGTCCTTCTACCTGATGCGGAAGTGGCTGTCCGGCTTCCGCTACGCGATCTCGCTGACCGACCCGCGCTTCCTCCTCGGCATCTTCGGGGGCGCCGCGCTCCTCGCGCTCGCCATCGCCTGGCTGACCATCGCCGGCCAGGCATACAAGGTCGCCCGCTCCAACCCCGGCCGCGCCCTCCGGGTCGAATGATCACCCCGACTTCCCCCGCTGCGGAATTTCCGCGGAAACGCCATGTGATCTCCTCCACCTTCGTCCGGCCCACCGGACAGCGGGGACCGAACGGGGGTGCCGGGGGATTTTTTCGGCACGCGCGGGGCGAGCTGGGACGCCGGGGGGATTTTTCGGGGCACGGGGAAGGTGACGCACGCGGGAGGTTTTCCGCGGAAACGTTACTCGCGCGTTTCCGCGAGTAAGCGCGGCTGCATTCTCCGGCGACTCCGGCGAATGTTCCCGGTCGCCGCGCCGCGCGCGGCGTGAGCATCAGCAGCGCTCCGGCTGGAGAGCGCGCAGGAATCGCGCGAGGACGAGCGCGCTCACCGCGGCGACGACGAGCATCGCACCGGCGACCGGCAGCGCGGCGTCGGCGCGGAGCAGCCGCATCGCGATCATCATGCCGGCGATGGAGCTCGCCATCAGGACGCCGAACGCGAGCAGGAGCGGCGCCAGCCGCATGCCGGCCGGCCGGCGCGCGAGCAGCGCGACCCCGGCGATGACGTGAGCCGGAAGCACGATCGCGAGGTCCATGACGTGAACCGGGTTGCTCGGCAGCCCGGTCTGCACCAGGCTCGGCGGCGGCTCGCCGGCCGCGATCGCCCCCGCGATCTCCGCGAGCCAGAGAAGCGCGAACAGCCCGCCGATCGCGAGGAGAAGGATGCCGGTCACGCGCACCGGTAACTCGCGGTCGCGCCGCACCGCCGGAACCTCGACATCGCGGATGAGGAACAGGCTGAGATAGAAAGCGAGCCCGAGAGCTGCGCAGTAGATCGGAAACAGCGGGCCGAAGTGAACCGAGAACGCGTAGATGACGAACGTGTAGAGACTGAACAAGAGACCGCCGCCGAGGAGCAGGTGCCAGTACCAAACGCCGCGCATCGTTCCCACCGCGCACACGACCAGCCAGGGCGCCGCCACCAGGAGGTCGAACCAGTCCTGACCCAGCGCCTGCGCCCGCCAGTCAGCGGTTTCCGCCGCATAGGTCGAAGGCACCAGGATCCCGCCGAGCGACACGATCACCATCAGAGCCGCCAGGGCGAGGGAACCCGCCGTGATCACTCGCCGCTTCATGCTCCGCGGTGGAGCAAGCCATGTGCCGCCGGGTCGGACACCGACTCTCTCCACACGCGCGCAGCCCCTGCGCACCCAGAGGCTGCCGGCGAAACATCTGCGCCCGCTCGCCGAGAATCCGGGCGGTCCTCGCGGCACGCCCGATGCACAACTCGTTGGCGGAGCCGCAGAGGAGCCGACATGTCTTCTCCCAAGATCGCCGTCGGGATCGATTTCTCGCCCGAGGCAGAGATCGCCGCAAACGAAGCCATCCGTCTGGCGCGCCACCTCGGCGGCGAGCTGGTGCTGGTGCACGTCTCCACCCCGGTAGACATGCCCGGCCTGACATCCGCCACCACCGCCGCCGGCGAACGCGCGCTGGCCGCCATGCGCGACTACCTGGCCCAGACGCTGGAGCGCGATCGAGCCCGGCTCGCCGCTGTCCGCCAGCGCTTCGCTGCCAGTGGCGTCCACGTTCTTCAGGCCGTCATCGAGGCCCACGCCGACAGCGGCCTGTGCACCGCCGCGCGCGAGACGGGCAGCGAGATCCTGGTGGTCGGCACCCACGGCCACACCGGGCTCAAGTGGTTCCTGCTCGGCAGCGTGGCGCAGCGGGTGATCCGCATCGCCGACGTGGACGTGCTGGTGGCGCGCAACCGCGCCGCCGAGGTCGACGGCTACCAGCGCATCCTGGTCGCGACCGATTTTTCGGCGAGCTCCGCCCGCGCGCTCGAGCGCGCCCGTCAGCTCGCCGCGCCGGGCGCCGAGATCGACGTTGTCCACTTCTACCACCACGCGCCGCACGCCGAGCTGTACGAGAGCGTCAAGGCCGCGGTCGGCGCCGATCTCAGCGAGTCGGTCATGGCCGACCTCACGGCCGCCGGCCAGAGCTTCATCGCAAGCGACGACGCTGGCCCCACCGTCCGCTTCTATGCGGTCGCAGAGCCGCCCCTGCCCGGCCTGGTCCACTGGCTCGAGCGCCAGAAGTTCGACCTGGTGGCGCTCGGCAGCCACGGCCGGCGCGGTGTCCGCCGCTTCCTGCTGGGCAGCGTCGCCGAGGCGGTCGCCCGGCGCGCCCCCTGCTCCACCCTCATCTCCCGCGGAGCCCAGAACGAGGTGACGTCATGAGGAGACGAACCAGCACCATCGGCGAGCTGATGACGCCCGCGCCGGTCCGGATCCGGCCCGAGCAGTCACTCGCCACCGCCCACGCGCTGATGCGCTCGCACGGCGTCCGCCACCTGCCGGTGGTGGAAGAAGGCCGGGTGGTCGGGGTCGTCAGCCAGGGCGACCTGCGCCTGCTCGAGTCGATCGGGCAGGTCGAGGTCGACAAGGTTCAGGTCGAGGAGGCGATGGTCCACCGGCCGTACATGGTGTGGACCGACACGCCGGTCGCGGATGTCCTGGCGCACATGCTCGAGCATCACCTGGGAGCCGCACTGGTGGTGGACCGCGACGGGCTCGCGGGCATCTTCACGTCGGTGGACGCAATGCTGGCGCTCAAGCAGATGACGAGCGCGCCAGCCGGCCAAGGAGAAGGGAGCTGACCATGCACCGGAGGACCACAACCGTCGAGGACGTGATGACCACCGCCCTCACCACCATCCACCCCGAGGAGCCGGTCGAGACCGCCGACCTCGAGATGAAGCTGGCGGACGTGCGGCACATCCCGGTCGTCGGGCCGAAAAATCGGCTGGTCGGAATCCTGTCCAACCGCGACCTCCTGCGCTCGCTCGGCGGCCCGCGCGGCCGCTCGATCGGCGACATCATGACCCGCCGGGTGCACACGGTGCGCGCGAGCGACCCGGCGCGCCGCGCGGTCGACATCCTGCTCGAGCACAAGATCGGCTGCCTGCCGGTGCTCGGCGACGACGAGCAGCTGGTCGGCATCGTCACCGAGACCGATTTCTTGCGCGTCGCGCGCGACTCGCTGCGCGACTAGTGGACCCACGACCCCCGCAGAGCAGAAAGGAACCCGCCATGACCAACAAGCCTCATGCCTTCCGCGTGGTCGTCGGATGCGATTTCTCACCGCTGTCCGAGATCGCCGTCACGATGGCAGCCACCGTCGCCGGTCCGGTACCGGACGCTTCGGTGGAGGTGCTGTACGTGATTCCGCCGCGCGGCCAGAAGATCTCCCACTCGAGTCTCGAGGACGTCGACTTCGAGACCCGCGAACGCCTCAAGACCTTCATCGAGGCCGGCCTCCGCTCGGCCGGGGTCCCGCAGCTGCACGTCAACGCCCACGTCTACCCGGGCGATCCGGCCACCGAGATCCTCCGGCTGGCGGAGGACGTCCAGGCCGACCTCATCGTGGTCGGTACTCACGGCCGGGTCGGCGTCAAGCGGCTCCTGCTCGGCTCCGTGGCCGAAAAGGTCATGCGCGACGCGCTCTGCCCGGTGCTGGTGATGCGCCGGAACCGCTACCGCGCGCACCCCGCGCTCATGCCCGAGCCGGCCTGCCCCGAGTGCATCAAGGTGCGCGAGCAGACCAGTGGCGCGGCGCGCTGGTGCCCCGCGCACGACCGGCCGTGGCAGCCGCCGCACCGCTACGCCTACGTCGACGGCAGCCTCCATCCGTACCACTCGGACGGGATGGGCTAGGAGTCCGCCATGGCCGCCAAGCCCCACGCGCTCGGGATCCGCAGCCGCGAGACCATCCAGCCCGGACCAGCTGTCTCGACGACGGAGATGGTCCATTGCCCGCGGCGGGACGGCTCCGTGGCCGTGACGGAGTGCCTGATCTGCCCCGCGTGTGCTGGCATGGAGATGACCGCGGACGGCCAGCAACTGGTCTGCGAGTGCGACGAGACCGGACCACCGCCGCGCCGCCGCGCGCGCCGCCCGACCGACGGTGACCGCACCCCGCTGTCGGCCGTCATGTCTGGCGACCTCGTGTGCGTGAGCCCGGACCTGCCGGTCGAGTCGCTCGTCAGCCTCCTCCTCGACCGCGGTTTCAGCGGCGTCCCGGTGGTGGACTCGGCGGGAAAGCCGATCGGTGTGGTGTCGAAGAGCGACCTGGTCGCAGGCGAACGCAGCGGTCTGGTCCGCGACATCATGATGCCGATCGCCTTCACCCTGCCGGAGAACGCCTCGCTGTCGCATGCCGCCGCGCTGATGGCGTACGAGAACATCCACCGGGTGCCGGTGATCGCCGCCGACGGGACGGTGGTCGGCATCGTGAGCGCGATCGACGTCGTCAGGTGGGTGGCGGAGCAGGATGGCTATGTGGTGGGCCGGACCCACTGACGCACCGGCTGCGCGTTCGGGATCCAGGTCCTCCGCACAACCACAGGGTCCCACGCCGGCACGGTTCGTGAACTACCGATCGTCGATGCGACCCCTCAGGCTGACCATCCTCCCGCTGTTGCTCGTCGTCGGCGCCGGTGCGTCCAGCGCCATCGCCGGTGAGACCAGGACCCGGCGCCAGGCGCCAGAGCCCGAAGACGAGCTCACTCTCCCCGCCGCCGAGGTGTCCGCAGCCGTCGAGCCCTGGACGCCGAATGTGCGCGCCTGCTGGCTCAGGCATGCGACTCCACGAGCGCGTGAAGATGGCAACCTGCGCGTCGAGGTCATCATCGATCCGACCGGGATGGTCTGGCAGCACCACGCGGTGTTCGCCGGTCCGAGGAACCGGCTGCTGGATCGCTGCCTCGCCCGCGTGGTCGCTGAGTGGAGGTTCCCGTTCCGACGGGGATACACCTACGCGGCGGTTCCCTTCCTGTTCCGCGCCAGCGTCCGACCGGGCGCCGGCCCCTTCATGAGCTGCCGGAGCCCGCGCGGCTGCCGCCACGTACGACCGTGAGCGAACGGCCAGACACCATCGACCTCGGCGAGCTGTCGTGCGACGACTGCCCGGTCGGCTGCGCCTCGGGCCGCCAGGCGGCGCAGTTCTGCCCGTTCATCATCCGCCAGTACGAGCGCGGCTCCGAGCTGTGCCGGGCCGGCGCCCCGGCCGACTACGTCTGGCTGGTGAAGGACGGGGTCGTCGGCCTCGGAGGCGGACCGGA
>Ga0310810_10008168_pt1 | contig 12022 bp, 5 predicted proteins | sample NCmetagenome_FD_207641 | JGI IMG/M metagenome (GOLD analysis project Ga0310810, IMG submission 207641) | Soil microbial communities from experimental microcosm in Duke University, North Carolina, United States - NC | ecosystem: Engineered > Artificial ecosystem > Soil microcosm > Unclassified ...
CGCCGCTCGCCGCCCAGCTCGGATGCGAGTTCACCAGCTCCGGGTCGGTCGTCACGCGCAGCTTCGAACGCGCCTCGGGCGGTCTCTACGTGGTCGGCGACGCGTCGCGCGACGTTCACTTCATCGCGGTCGCGGTCGCCGAGGGCGTGCGCGCGGCATACGCCATCAATCGTTCACTGCGCATCGAGCACACGGCCCGCATCTTGAACGCAACTGAGGGCATGAAGCTGAACCCGCAGATCACCTACCGAGACGTCGAACCGACCGCCGCTCTCGATCGCAGCATCCGGGCCAGCGTGCAGCGCCTCGACAAGTACCACCCCGGCATCCTCGGCTGCAGGGTCGCGGTCGAGGCGCCGCACCGCCACCACCGCAAGGGCCGACCGTACCGGGTGCGGATCGATCTCACCGTGCCGGGCAAGGAGCTGGTGGTCGGGCATCACCCGCAGCTCAGTCCGGCGCACGAGGATCTATCGGTCGCGCTGCGCGACGCGTTCCGCGCCGCCCGCCGCGAGCTGCAGACCCACGCGTGCACGCGGCGCGGCGAGGTGAAGCAGCACGTGCGTCTCCCCGTGTCGTCGGCGAAGAACGAGATCCGGGGACGGAGAGCGACGACGATCGAGCGCCGGGTTTGAAATACCCACCCCGACGCGCGCCGCGGGTAGAGTGAGGCGTGGTGCGCGTCATCTGCCTCCTCGCAGCCGCGCTCGGCTGCGGCAGCGGACATCTGTCGACGCCGGGCGACGGCGACGGCGGCGCCGGCAGCGGACCGGACGCCCGCCCGGCCGAGCTGCCGCCCGGCCTGCACGGCGCTTACTTCCACAAGCACGGCGCGCTCGCCGCCGAGCGCGACGATGAGGTGATCGCGTTCGACTGGGGCGACGGCGAGCCGGCCCCGACTGTCGGCGCCGATCATTTCTCGGTGCGCTGGTCGGGCTACCTCGAGGTGCCACAGGCCGGCGCGATCACCTTCGCCACAGTCGCCGACGACGGCGTGCGCCTGTGGGTCGACGATCAGCCGGTGCTCGACGACTGGAGCTTCCACCCGGCGACCCGCGTCGAGGGCACCGTCGATGTCGCCGCCGGCTTCGTCCCGATCCGTCTGGAGTACTTCGAAGCCGGGGGCAGCGCCGGCATCACGCTGTCATGGCTGCCGCCGGGCGCAGCCGGCGAGGAGATCATCCCGAAGGAGCGCCTCCGCGCGCTGGCGAGCGGCGCGCCCTCGCCAAAGCCGCCTTATATCAACCCGGTCACTCCCTTCGACTGCCCCGACCCCGGCGTCGTCGCGCTCGAGGCCGGCGGCTACGCCATGGTCTGCACCGGCGGGCGCTTCCCGGTGCGCCGCTCCGACGACCTGGTCCTGTGGGAGGACAGCGGCGCCGCCATCCTGCCGGACGGCAAGCCGGCCTGGGCGGCCAACGGCTTCCGCAACTGGGCGCCCGAGATCCACCGGGTCGGCGCCGGCTACGTCGCCTACTTCACCAGCGTCAACGGCGCCGACGTCCTGTCGATCGGTGCCGCGGCGGCGAGCGATCCCTTCGGCGCCTGGACCGATCGCGGCGCGCCGCTGGTGGAGGCCGCCGTCGGCGTCATCGACGCCAGCCACTTCACCGACCACGACGGCCGTCAGTACCTGCTCTACAAGATCGACGGCAACTCGCAGGGCCAGCCGACGCCGATCTTCCTGCGCGAGCTGGCGGCCGACGGCCTGTCCTTCGCCGCCGGCAGCCAGCCGGTCGAGCTCATCCGCAACAACCCGGCCACCTGGGAGGGCGGCGTGGTCGAGGGGCCGTGGCTCGTCGAGCGCGGCGGCACCTACTATCTCTTCTACAGCGGCAACGTCTACGACCACCGCTACCGGACCGGCGTGGCGCGCTCGGCGTCGCTGACCGGCCCGTACCAGAAGCGCGGCGACCCGATCCTCGGCAACAACGAGCGCTGGGTCGGTCCCGGCCACGGCTCGGTGGTCGCCCTCGGCAGCGCCGACTACTTCGTCTACCACGCATGGACCGCGACCCCGGGCGGCACGAACGACGGCGCCGCGGGTCGCCAGGTGCTGGTCGACCGCATCCGGTGGGGGTCCGACGGCTGGCCGAGTATCAACGACGGCACCCCCGGCCGCGCGCTCCAGCCCTGGCCGCAAGAAGAACCGTAATTTTCGGCACCTGGCGCGCGGAAAGGTCGCCGGACGCGCTACCGTATTAGGTGGATGGCGGACCAGGGCGAATTTCGCCGCCCGTACGAGGGCGACGGGGACGAGGGAGAGGTCGACGATCCCCGCCGCGTGGCACCCGGACGCCGCACGCTGACCCAGACCATGGGCGGAGCACCGGGCAGCGGCGCCACCGCGTCGCCGGGGAAGATCGCGCTCACCCATCGCCTCCCGATGGATCTGCCGTACCGCGGCGAGATGGAGTCGGCTTTCGGACAGGACTTCTCCGGCGTGGAGGCGCATCAGACCACCCGCGAAGCGCTCGGCGGCGCCGGCGGCATGGCGCAGGGCGAGACGGTCGCGTTCGCCGGCACCCCGAGCAAGCACACGGTCGCCCACGAGCTGGCGCACGTGGTCCAGCACCGCCAGGGCCTCACGCAGGGCCAGGCGCTGGCCGACACCGGCAAGACGATCTACGACGTGGTCGCCGAGCAGACGGCGGCGGCCCTCGCCAGCAGCCACAAGAGGAAGGCGAAGCTGCCGCGGCCGACCGTCCTCGAGATCCTCGGCGACCGCTTCAATGTCACGTTCGACGTCAACTGGAAGGACGAGCCGGTCTTCAAGGTCCAGTACGTCGGTCCCTTCGAGGTCGGCGGCAGCGGCATCCAGGACCGCACCGTCACCCTGTCGGCGCCGCGCGCCGAGGGCGCGGCCGCGACCGAGCTCGACGTCTCGGTGCTCAAGGTCCACGACCACGGCATCGTCTTCGATCTGACCGGCGCCGGCACCGAGCTCAGCGAGAGCACCTTCGACTCGCGGCCGCACGAGAGCGACGGCAACGCGCGGACACACTTTCTCCACGCCCAGACCAACAACAAGGTGGGTGTGACCGGCCATCAGATCTTCCGCTTGGACATCCTCTTGCCGAGCGTGGATCGCCCGGCGCCCGCCGGTGCCAGCGCGCAGGAGATCGATGCCGAGAAGACCGCCACCGCGCAGGTCTCGCTGGGGCCGGACGCCTTCACCCTCGTCGCCCGCCGCTTCGGCGAGAGCAAGAAGGTCCACCTCCACTTCGAGGGCACCAGCGAGCACCAGGTCGGCCTCGGCAACCTGCTCATCCCGATCGCGTCCGAGGAAGGGCCGGTGAGCCTGGCGATCCTCTCGCAGCAGCAGGGCTCGATCGAGGTCGACCTCGACGGCGACGGCAAGATGGACGCCCGGCTGGTCCACACCGCCGGCGTCGACGACGTGGAGCCCGACGGCACGCAGGACCACATCCACTACCTCGACGCGTTCGACGGGGACAAGTTCCGCGTGGCGCACGCGATGCTCAAGGTGCGCGGCAAGCCCTGGCAGGTTCCGGTCGAGATCGACAACCTCAAGAACCCGCCGCCGGACAGCGCCTCGGCGCCGCTCGGTCGCGCGCCAGAGCAGGGCAACTCGCCGACCGAGGGCTCCAAGCCGGTCCAGCTGGCCAGCGGCAACGACTGGGAGCTGCGCATCGACGCCGACGGCGACCGGCAGAAGGAGCTCCTGCTCCGCTTCCACCAGAAGGACAGCGGCAAGCCGGTCGGGGTCGATCTCATCCAGGTCTCCACCGGCGCCAGCTCGCACTTCGAGATCGGGACCTCGGAGGACCAGAGCCCGAGCTTCCTCGACCCGGTGGTGGTGCGGGCCGCCGACGGGGTCAACGAGATGCAGGTCGATCTGTTCTCGTCGCTCGGCTACCGCGTGATCATGAACATCGCGGCGCCGGTCGAGGACGCCGAGGGGCGCAGCCACAAGATCAGCGCATACGGTCCGAACGCCGACATCCGCTCGCTCAGCGTCCAGTTCGGCGAGCTCGCCGACCCCTTCCTGCTCACCCTCGAGCACAACCCGCAGGGGCTGGTGTTCGGCATCGCCGGGCTCAACCCGGACGGCTCACCCGGCTCGACCTCCGGTCACGCGCTGCAGCCGATCAAGGTGAGCGGCCTCAAGCTGGTCGACGGGACCCCGACCCAGGCCGGCGTCGATCTCGACGGCGACGACAAGGCGGACATCGTCATCCACGACGCCATCGGCCAGCAGATCGGCACCTACCAGACCTCGTCGCTCATCGTCGCGCGCTACCACCAGATGAGCCTGTCCGGCGCGGCGCTCGCGGGCGGCGCCTCGGGCGCCCACTTCGAGGTGCGCGGCCACACCTTCCTCGGGACCAGCGGGTCGGATGACGTCTCCCGCGCCGGCGCGGGCGCGGCCAGCGCCGTCACCGCCATCTCGGCGCAGGAGAAGGAGGGCTCCGACATCAAGCTCCTCTCGGCCCGCTTCCGCGCCGGCGTGTCGGCGCAGGTGATGCGCGCCGCCGAGAAGGGCTTCCTCAGCGAGGATCTGGTGTCGGCCTGGAAGGGTCTGTCGGAGGAGATGATCCGGCTCGACGCCTTCCGGCAGATGAAGGACAAGAAGCCGGAGATCATCGAGAGCGAGAAGAAGGTGCGCGAGGCGGCGACCGGGCACGCCACGACCGTGTACGCCGAGCTGAAGGCCGCCACCGCGAAGGAGCCGGCCGAGAAGCGCTACGACAAGGATCTGCCGATGGAGGCGCAGCAGGATGCGCCCGAATTCAACCCCTACACCGGCGAGCAGATGAAGTACACCGGTCAGGAGGTCGAAGGCATCCGCTCGAACGAGAGCTGGGAGGTGTTGAAGCCCGGCCCGGCGGCCGGTCTCAGCCAGGCGATCGCTGCCAGCCAGGACGTGGCCGCGGCGCAGCTCTGGGAGGGGCTGCAGGGCGGCGTCGAGCGCTGGGCGCAGAAGAAGCTCGAGCGCGAGCTGGGTGAGAAGGATCCGCTGGTCCAGCAGGGCAAGTACATGGCCAAGATGGGCGAGCGGCTTGGCGAGATCAAGAACAAGAAGAAGGTGCAGCGCGTCTACGCCACCTTCATCGCCGACGAGTCGTACCGCAAGGAGGAGGGCTTCTTCCAGTCGCTGCCGCTGCAGCTCTGGTGCTGGCAGGACGACGACAGCAACAAGTGGTACATCCGCGACCTCACCAACCCGGAGAAGCCGTTCGACGGCTCGGCGACGCCGGAGTACAAGCGGGTCTGCAACCCGGCGGTCGATCGCCCCGATGACGTCCCGCCGCACAGCCTGTTCGAGCAGCTGAACGACAGCGCGAAGTATCCCAAGGGGCTCATCCGCTACCAGATCCCGGGTACCCACTGGGCCGATCAGGTCAAGTGCACGGCCGACAAGAAGTGGTACCAGTGGGTCCAGGAGATCGGGCTCGCCATCGCCGCGGTCGGCCTGATCCTGGCGACCGCCGGCGCCGCCGGCGGCCTGGTCGCGCTGGTCGGCTCCTACTGCATGGCCGGCGCGATGGTGGCCGGCGCGGTGGGCGCCGCCGGCGAGCTGGCCGACGCCTACGAGCACGGCTGGATCGACGGCACGCTGGTCCTGATCGACCTCCTGCAGATCGTCGGCGGCGTCGCATCGGCTGGCTCGATCGTGGCGGGCAATCTCGTGAAGGGCGCGACCGTCGCCGCCGAGGGAGTCGCGGCCGGCAAGGAGGGGGCGGCCGCCTGGAGCGGCCGGCTCGCGAAGCTGGCCGCCATGGCCGACAAGGCGTACATCCCGCTCACCGCGACCGGCCTGGCCGCCGACATCAGCTCGGTGGTCGTGATGAGCGTCGACGTCCTGGGCAAGCTGAAGGAGATCGACGAGAACCTCCCCAAGGAGCAGGCGACCGACGCCAAGATCAAGCTGCTCGCGATGCTCGCGATGACCGGCGGGCTCACGGTGCTGTCGATCAAGGGCCAGATGGGGGAGATCCTGCACGGCCGCGCCCAGACCATCGTGCTCGACCAGGTGAAGGGCGTGCCGGTCGCTTACACCGGCGGCGTGCGCGCTGGTGGGGTCGAGATCAACGTCAGCCCGCGCATGGGGGTGGACGGCAAGCCGATCGTCGATCCCAACCTGCACGCCAGCGCGCGCTGGCAGACCCGCGATGCCTCGGTCAAGGGACTGACCGAGGAGGAGATGCCCTGGTACCGCGAGTGGATGGCGCAGAAGGAGAAGGTCACCTTCAAGGACGGCCAGCCCGAGATCAACATGCCCAAGATCCCGGGCAAGGAACCACCGGTCGGCCTGAAGGAAAAGCTCACCGGGATGGTGAAGACCACCGACGTCGCGCTCTACGACGCCGCCTGGGCGCGCACCTCCGGCCTCGAGGAGCTCCGCGCTGCCAACGGCGGCCACCTCGACATCGATCCCACCTCGCCCATCTGGCCGGCCGAGCGAGTCAAGCTGAAGGACAAGCTGGCCCACTCGCTCGGCAGCGAGCGCAAGGCCGAGGAGATGCTGTCGCGCTACGAGCAGTTCCGCGGCGGCGCCACCGGCGCGGGCGAGATCCTGCACGCCAACCAGGCCGCCAAGCTCGGCCAGGTGGTCCCCAAGAGCGAGGTGGACGAGCTGCGCAAGCTGTTCCCCGAGTGCCAGGTCTACGTCTCCGGCTCCTCGATCAGCGAGGGCTCGCTGGCCAAGCTCGATGCGATCGATGTGGTCGTGGTGGTGCCGAAGGGGACCACGCCGGACCTCATGGGCGCCATCGAGCAGCGCGCCGCCGGCACGCGGCTGCGCCCCGACCCCGACTACGCCAAGGCGCACGCCGCGCAGGGGATGAACGAGAACTCGACGCTCGGGGTCAACGTCAAGGCGGTCACCGAGGATCAGTTCTTCGGCATGGCGACCGCGCGGGTGAAGGGGCAGAAGCCGCTCGAGTTCCACCGCCTCGACGTGCCGACCGACTCCTCGGGACGCGCCTACACCAAGGCCGAGCTCGAGGCGATGAACAAGGCCGGCTACGAGTACGACACGGCCACCGGCCAGTTCCGCCTGCGCGACGCGCTGAGCCGCGGGGTGAGCGCCGTCGGCAAGGGCAGGATCCTGCGCGGCAACAACACCGTCGTCGGAGTGGTGCCGTCGGAGACGGTCGGCGAGGAGGTCCTGAAGAAGCTGTCGGCCGGCGAGGCGGAGGCGTTCCGCGTGGTCGGCGTGGAGCCGCCGCCGGACTTCGACCCGCGGGTCAAGGAGTGGGGCATCGGCCAGCGGGAGGACGGCAGCTGGGTGCTGGTCGAGGGCGGAGCGGACGCGGTGAACTGGGGCCAGGTGCCGGGCGTGAAGGCGCGCGGTCACTCGCATCCGCTCGAGCTCAACGGCCAGCCGCGCTACCTCAAGGGCACCGGCGGGCGCAAGTTCATCACCATCGACGAGCTGCGCACCGGCAAGGCACCGCCCGACGATCTCATGGCGCTCTGCCCGTCCGGCTCCGATCTCGCGATGGCGGCGCGCGACGGCAAGCACCTGGTGGCGACCCCGTACGTCCACCTGGGCAACGGCCAGATCGGCAACCCGGTCGCCGGTCACCTCGACGACACGATCGTGTTCGAGATCCTCCACGCCGAGCCGATCGGCGTGCGCGATATCGGCCAGACCGTCTGGTACAAGTCGTACGTCAAGGTGAAGGCCGGCGAGACGGTCCTCTACGAGGGCCCGATGTGGGGCGGCCAGGTCGACCTCGGCAACGTCGGCTTCTCGGAGGTGTCGTTCAAGGAGCCGACCTTCCGCCTCGAGCCGGTGCCGGCGGGGACGCCGCGCGGCGCCTGGCGCGCGGGCGCGCCTGCCGTGCCGGGCACCACCGGCACCAACGCGGACGAGATCGCCAAGGCGCGCACGCAGACGATCGACGAGCGGCGGAAGATCCTCGGGACCGATCCGATCAAGGGCTACGTCGATCACGAGGCGCTGGTCGGCGCGGAGATCGAGTCGAAGCACGGCTGGTTCAAGCGCGATCCGACGGCCGACGGCGAGTGGATCTCGCTCACGACCGGGAAGAGCTATGATCTGTGCGGCTTCCCCGCCAGCGCGCTGCCGCACGTCAAGGTGTCGGAATTCACCAAGTCGATCAAGAAGCACTTCCTGAAATCGATCGACTACATCGTGGTGGACATTCGCGGGCTGTCGGCAGCGAAACAAACAGAGATCAAGGCGTACATCGCTGCCAATCATGCTGGAGAAGGTGTGTACCCGTCGGGTCGCCTGCTGCTACTCGAGTGACGCATGACGATCGGACTTCCCAACGATCGGGTCTGGCAGGCGGCCAACTGGGTGGTGCGCGGCTTCTGCGACGATGCCCGGCCCCACCTGGCCGGGTTCCCGCTGCTCGCCGAGCGCATCGAGCGCAACTACCTGACCGAGCTCTGGTCGTTCGACGTCGAGGACGACCCGGCAGAGCTCGACGAGATGCAGCGGCTGGTCGCCCGCGTCATCGCCGACAACGAGACGACGGGAGGCGCTCGTTTTCACGACCCGACAGCCTTTCCCGCCTACCTCGGCAAGCTCCGCGAGCTGGCGGAGCTGGTCGAGCAGGCGCGGTACCGTCCGCCCCCGGGCGGGCCGCGGACCGTCCACCGTGGCCGGGTCATCGTCGGCGAGGGGCTCTACCTGGCAGCCGGGCAGGGCGTGTTTCGCGGCCACCTCGCCGAGGATCCGCAGCAGAAGAGGCTGGTCACCCAGGCCAACCTCCACGACATCAGTCCGGCCGGATTCGCGCTGCGGTGGAAGCTCGACATCGAAGGCATCGCGCCGCTCGAGTACGCCGGCCCGATCGATCAGCCGGATCACATCGGCTGGAACGGCCACTGCATCGTCGAGGTGGAGCCGCGCGGACAGCCAGCCATCGAGCTGGCGCCCATCGACGAGAAGAGCGCGGTGCTGCTCGCGGTGGACGTCCTCGAGGTGGTGGCGCGCGCCCATGCCGCCCGGCTGGAGGTCGGCGGCATTCGCCCGGAGCTCATCTACGCCCGGCGCGACACCGAGGGTCGCCCGCGCCTGGCCGGGCTGGTTCCGCGCAGTCCGATGTTCCTGGCCCGCGCCTACCCGCTGAGCAGCGGCAGTCCGCCCTTCACGCGGCTCTACACGGCACTGCACGATCCCCCCGACGAGCGGCAACGTGACATCTACGCGGTCGCCATGACCTTCATCCACCTGGTCCAGGGCGCCCATCCGTTCGGCGACCATTACCTGGAGGAGGTCCCGCGGATGGCGGCCGGCGAGCGGCCGGCCTGGCGCGGCTCGCCGCGGCTCGGCGAGGCGCTCATCTCCGGCCTCGAGAAGGACCCGAAGCGGCGGCCGCGCGCGGAGGAGCTGGCGGCCCGGCTGCGCGCAGCCTTGTGAGACCCCCGCCGCTGGTCGTACGTTGGGTGGCGTCATGCCTCTCGCTCGCATCGCGCTCGCGTTCCTGGTCGTGACGGCGGCCTGCCCGGCGGCGTTCGCCCAGATCCAGGACTCGGCGCCGGCGGTGGCGGGCGGCGAGACCATGACGGTGGCGGGCGCCAGCGTGCGCAGCTACGCCGAGGACTGGCTGGTCAACCCGTTCCGCGAGCTCGAGATCGAGAGCTCGTTCCGCTTCCTGACCGCGCCGGAGTCGAACCTCACGCCGGACGACGGCGGCGAGCTTCGCTTCACCGACGTCGGCATATTCCACGCCGGCGCCCGCTACTCGTTCGCGCGCCGGTTCGAGGTGGCCGGCGGCATCGATCTCCTGGCAAAGCAGCCGAGCTACCTCGACGAGCCGGCCTGGAACGGCGGCGACCTCGGCTTCCGCTTCTCGCTCGGCAAGAAGTGGGCGCTGTGGGCGAGCGGCGGCGGCGGCCCCTTGCTCGACGACGCAGGCGCGTGGGGCACGGCAGCGGCCGGGCTGCAGGCGCGCACGTCGATCGACGAGACCATCCGCTTCCAGGCGGCCGCCGGCGTGTCCGGCACCCGGCTGTACATGGGCGAGGACAGCGGCCGGCCCTGGTTCACCGAGCTGGTCAGCCACGGCGAGGCGCTGCTGCGCGCTCCGCGCGGCGAGGTGGCCGGCTGGCTCGGGGTCGATTATCGCGTCCCGCTGGCCGACGCCGACGGCACCGTCGACATCGACCCGCAGGTAAGGCTGAATTTTCAGGTCGGCTTCATGCTCGGCTACGTCAGCAAGTGGGACCTGTACATGGTCTACGCCGTGGTCGACCGCGGCGACGTCGAGGATCCGGCGACCACGCTGCCGATGCTGGACGGCGGCTTCGACCAGTCGCAGATCATCTTCGGCGCCGCCCGCCGCTTCGATCTCGAGGACCCGGAGAAGAAGAACGAGATCCTGCAGATGGTCGGCGCGCGCTGAGCGATCAGCAGCTGTTGCAGGCGGGAGCACCGCCGGAGCTGCACTCCTTGCCGTCGCGGCACTGTCCCGTGTGCGGGCAGTCGACGTCGGCGCTGCAGCTGTCGCCGCCGCTGCAGGTGAGATCGCACTTGCACGCGTCGTCGCAGTCGATGCCGGCGCCGCAGCTGTCGTCTCCCGAGCACTCGATGGTGCACGGCCCGCTGCCGCACTCGATCGGACCCGCGCAGGAGCCCTCGCCGCTGCAGGTGATGTCGCAGGAGGCGGCGTGGCTGCAGTCGACCCCGCCGGCGCAGGCGCCCGGGCCGTCGCAGCTCACGGTGCAGTCGGAGCCGGACTCGCACTCGAAGGGCGGCTCGTAGGAGGCGTCCGGCGCGCTCGCCTCGGTCACGCACCAGCCGGACACGCAGGTGCGACCGTCCGGGCATCCGCCGGAGCCGTCACACTCGAACTGGTCGGAACGGCTCGCGAAGCCGCAGCTCGCCGCCAGCACCGACAGCACGACCAGCCCCCGCATATCAGCGCCATCTTATCACCATCGATTCGGTGGTACGCGGCATCTCCTCGCCCTGCCGCAGCCAGCGGACCAGTCCGCGCGTCAGTCCGAGCCCGATCTCCGGCTGCTCGGCCAGCGCGGCGTCGAAGGTGTCGCGCGGCAAGCGCAAGAGGAGGCTCTTCTTCTCCGCCTTGACGGTGGCCTGGCGCGGCAGGCCGTCCACCAGGGCCAGCTCGCCGAACGCCTGGCCGGAGCCGAGCTGCGCCACCACCTTGCCCTCGCGCTCGATGGTCACCACACCCGCGATCACCACGTAGAGGGCGTCGCCCGGGTCTCCCTCCGACACCACCGCCTCGCCCTTCTCGGCCTCGACCTCCGCCGAGCGGACCGCCAGCGCGTCGAGCAGCTCGCCGTCGATGTCGTCGAACAGGAGCGTGGAGCGGAGCGCCCACAGCTTCTTCATGGTCGGGTCGTCGCCGGCGCGCGCGCAGCGGGCCAGCCAGGGGTCCATGTCGCACACCGCCTCCCGCGACCCATCGGCCACGTTGCGCGGCGGAAGCAGGTAGAGCTCGAGGAGCTCGAGCAGGCGCGCGCGCTCGCGGCCGCGCGCCACCTCCTGCAGGATGTCGAGCGCCTGGCGCCGGCGCTTGAAGGTGGGGGCCCGGAGCGCGCGCTCTGCCGCGTAGACCGAGCTCGGGTTGCCGAACAGCGCCAGCACCGCGCACAGCCGCGACAGCGAGCGCTCGGCGCGCCGCTCGAGCTCGTCGATGAAGAAGGCCTCGGCGCTGAGGTCGGCGGCCGACCCGGAGCGATACTTCACCTCCATCTGGCTCTCGCGTGCCTCGCTGGCGTAGCCGGGACGCGCGCGCACGTAGACCTCGAAGCGATCGAGCTGGAGCGCGAGGGCGCGCTCGGCCAGGTCGCGCGGCACCGCGTCGCCGTGGTCGCGCGCGCGGCGGAGGAGGGTGCGCGCCGCCAGCTCGCGCACCGCCGGGTCGGGATCGAGGAGCTCGCCGCCGACCAGCTCCGACACCTCCGGCTGGTCGCTCGAGCGCAGCGCGCGCAGCACCCGCCCTCGCACCCGGGTCGGCGCGCGCCGGTACTCGTCCATCTGCAGGAAGGCGGCGAGCGCGGTCGGGTCGAGCTGGGCCACCACCTGGTCGAGCCAGGGCTCGCGACC
>Ga0310810_10008169_pt1 | contig 12021 bp, 7 predicted proteins | sample NCmetagenome_FD_207641 | JGI IMG/M metagenome (GOLD analysis project Ga0310810, IMG submission 207641) | Soil microbial communities from experimental microcosm in Duke University, North Carolina, United States - NC | ecosystem: Engineered > Artificial ecosystem > Soil microcosm > Unclassified ...
CTGAGTTCGTCTTGCGCCACGCGTTACTGGAGAGCAGGCTTCCCGTGCCCGTGCTCGCGGTGGTTCCGATCGTTCATCGGGCCACCTCCCCCTTGATGAGCCAAGGAGCCATCGATGCGCCGCCTTGCCCCTCGCCGTCCCGCGTGCGCCGTGATCCAGCATTCGCCGCGCGCTTCACGCCTCCCCATCTTCACCGTCGCACTCGCGGCCTCCGTCGCGCTCAGCCTCGCCCCGCGTGCCGAGGCTCAGGTCGTGCAGATCACGACGAACGTGGCGGTCACCTCGACGTGGGGCCCGACCGGCACGCTCGTGGGCACGGTGTTCTGGGTGCGCAACAGTTTCGCCGTGAACAGCGGCGTGACGCTGAACATCCAACCCGGCGTCATCGTGAAGTTCGATTCGGGACGCAGCCTCACCGTGAACGGCACGCTGCGTTGTCTCGGCACGGCGCCGTCCAACGTGTTCTTCACGTCCATCCGCGACGACGCCATCGGCGGGGACACCGCCGGCGACGGCGCGAGCGTCCCGGCCGCGTCGGATTGGGGCGGCATCATCTGGCCCGACACCAGCCCCGACAACAGCCGGCTGGATTTCTGCGACATCCGCTACTGCGGCACGGGCGCGACCGGGGCGCTGACGTTCACGAGCGCCACGGACAGCATCACGAACTGTGTGATCCGCCGCTCCTACTACGGCGTCGACTGCCAGGGCAACGCCGCGCCCGCGCTCGTGAACACCAGCATCGAAGCGTCGACGCAGACGCCGATCGTGCTCGACTTCACGGCCACGCCGGTGCTGAGCAGCCTCGTGTTCTCGAGCAGCAACAACGGCTACGACGCGTTCGGCCTGCGCGGCGGGACGCTCACCGGCGGCACGTTCGCGACGCTGCCGCAGCGCGGTGCGACCGTGGGCGCGAACCCGATCTCGAACATCACATACGTGCTGTTCGGCTCGCTGACGATCAACGCCGGAGCCGGTCTCACGATCAATCCGGGAGTCGTGATCAAGCCGATCGGCGGCGGGTTCATCAACGTGTTCGGCAATCTGACGATGAACGGCACGTCCGCGGTCGGCGACACGATCACGATCACCTCGATCCACGACGACAACTTCGGCCAGCCTGGCGACACGAACGACAACGGATCGATCAGCGCGCCCAATCGCGGCGACTGGGGCCGCGTCGTGTTCAACCAGGGCGCGACCGGGTCCGTGCAGCGCTGTCGACTCAAGTTCGGCTCGAACAGCGCGAGCCAGGGCGTGGTCGAGATGACGAACAACAGCATCGGCGTGTCGAACTGCCTGCTGAGCGACGTCGGTCACGGCCTCGCCATGTTCGGCGTCTCCAACCCCACCGTCACGAACGTCGCGATCAACAACTGCTCGTCGACGCCGATCCTCCTGTCGGTGTCCGCGAACCCGACGTTCTCCGGCATCAGCTTCCTGGCGAACGCGCTCACCGCCCTCGGCCTCGAGGGCGAACCGATCGCCGTCGACTCGCACATCTTCTTCCGCAACGTCGCCGGCTTCACGAACATCACGTACGTGCTCATGAACGGCCCGGTGCAGATGCTGAGCCCGGCGATCCTCACCATCGACCCGGGCGTCGTCATCAAGAACGAACTGGGCGGCGGCGGGTTCATCATCGACGGCGGACTCGTGGCCAACGGCACGGTGTCGCAACCGATCGTCTTCACGTCGATCCGCGACGACCTGTACGGCAATCCGCCCGACACGAACGGCGACGGCTCGTCGACGACGCCCACCCAGGGCAACTGGACGTACATCCACTTCACCGGAACGAGCAACGACGCGGTCAGCAAGCTGAACTACTGCCGCCTCACCTACGGATCGAACGGTCCGTTCGATGGCTGGGCGGCGACGGTGTGGTACACGAGCGCCGCGGCCCCGATCACGAACTGTTTCATCAGCAAGTCCGCGTACGGCATTCGCGTCGACGGCAACGGCACGCCGCTCATCGACTCGTGCGACATCAACAACTGCTCGGCCGCTCCGATCGTGATGTCCGCGCTCTCGGATCCAACCATCTCGACGAACAACACGTACTCGTCGAACGCCTACAACGCGATCGCGCTGCTCTCCGAGACGCTGTCCCAAGACGCGCGCCTCCGGTACCGCCCGGGCGTCGGCTCGCCGACCTACGCGTACCTGCCGACCGGCACGATCACGATCAGCACCGGCGTGACGCTGAGCGTCGATCCGCAGGTGGTGCTCAAGCCGAGCAGCTCGTTCGCCCTGTTCCAGGTGAACGGCGCGCTCAACATCGTGGGCAGCAATACGACGACCGGCCGCGTGTTCATCACGTCGCGCCGCGACGACAACCCCCTTTATGGCGGCGACACGACGCCGAACGACGCCAGCACGCCTCAGGCCGGCGACTGGGGCTCGATCGTTTTCAACGACCAGAGCGTCGACGCCTCGTGCGTGCTCCGCAACGTGCTGTTCCAGTTCGGCGGCGCGGGCGGCAACGACGGCGGCACGATCCAGACGAACAGCGCGAGTCCGCGGCTGGTGCACCTCGAGTTCTTCCAGAACGTGACCGCCATGACGTTCACCGGCAATTCGGCGCCCGTCGTCGACTCGACGAGCATCCTCAACTGCACGCAGCTGCCGATCGTGTTCTCGCTGGTCAGCGACCCGCAGTTCCCGCATCCGGACCTGGTGTCGATGGCGAACAACACGTACACCGCGCTCGGACTGCTGGACGAGACGATCGCGCAGAACGTGCACACCGGCGTGCGCCGGATCAGCGGCATCAGCAACATCGCGTACTGCCCGACGGGAACGATCACCATCGCGTTCGGCGCGAAGTGGACGATCGATCCCGGCGTCGTCATCAAGTTCGGCCGCGTCTTCTCGGATCCGATGGGCATTCTGGTGAACATCGACGGCGCGCTGCGCGCGGTCGGCAAGCCCGACAGCCTGATCGTGTTCACGTCGAGCGCCGACGACGCATTCGGCGGCGACATCAAGGGCGACGGCGTGCTCTCGGTGCCCGGTGCCGGGCAGTGGTACGGCATCCGCTTCTCGGCGATCAGCAACGACACCGCGACCGTGCTGACCAACTGTCGTTTCCGCTACGCCGGTTTCGCCGGAGACGGCGCGCTCAAGTTCACGAGCTCGGGTCCGCCGATCACGAACTGCCTCATCACTTCCACCAGCGGCCCAGGCGTGCAGATCGAGGGCAACGCCACGCCGATCTTCACGAACTGCCAGATCGACTCCTCGTCGAACGTGCCGGTGATGATGTCGCTCGTCAGCGATCCGGTGTTCACGAACGTGCAGTTCCTGGGCAACACGTACACCGCGCTCGGCATCATCGGCGAGAGCATCGCGCAGGACATCCTGTGGAAGATCCGCGCGGTGTCGGGGCGCAACAACATGCCGTACCTGCTGCAGGGCCAGCTCACGACCGGCCTCGGCGCGACCGTGACGCTGCAGCCCGGGCTCATCGTGAAGTCGAACGGCAGCGCGTCGATCTTCATTCAGCGCGCGTTCCTCGCCGAGGGCCGAACCGTGCAGCCCGAGAGCCTCATCGTGTTCACGTCGTACCGCGACGACTTCTACGGCGGCGACACGAACAACGACGGCAACCTGAACCCGCCCGCGGCCGGCGATTGGAACTACATCACGGTGGACGGCACGGCCATCGACCCGCAAGTGCGCTTCAAGAACTGCGTGATGCGCTACGGCGGATCAGGAACGACGACCGGAGTCCTGCGCTGCGTGAACTCCTCGCCGAGCGTGGACTCGTGCCTCATCAGCGCGAATGCGGTCGGCATCTCGGTCGAAGGCGCGAGCAATCCGCGCGTGCACGAGTGCAGCTTCTTCGGCAACACCCAGTTCGCGATCAACAACACGGGGGCCTCGTTCTGCGTCGACGCCGACAGCTGCTGGTGGGGCGCGGCCAGCGGGCCCAACGACAACTCGGCGACCGCCGACCTGTGCGGCCTCGGCCTCAACGCCGGCCTCGGCGACAAGGTCAGCAACAACGTGGACTACACGCCGTTCAAGGTCTCGGGGCTGGTGAACCAGCTGCTCGGCGACGTCAGCCTCAACGGTCAGGTGCTGGCCTACGACGCGTCGCTCGTCATGCAGTCGCTGGTCTCGCTCTACACGTTGAGCCCGCTGCAGGCCCAGGTCGCGGACGTCGACGGCGACAACAACGTGACCGGCCTCGACGCGTCGTACATCCTTCAGTGGGTCGCCGGGATCATCAAGGCGTTCCCCGCGCTCAACAACTCGGCGCACCCGGTCGCTCCGGGCTCGACCGCCGCGCTGTCGCGCAGCCACGGTGACGCGTTCGCGGTCGCGCTCGGCACCGCGCGCCGTGTCGGCGACGAGTGGCTCGTTCCGGTGACGGCGACCGGCGACGCGCCGATCTACTCCGTCGAACTGCGCGTCGAAGACGGCGCCGCGGCGACGCTCGGAACCGTCGACGCGGCGGATCCGAGCGCCACGCTCACCGCGGCGAACGTCGCGGACGGCGCGGGCCGCGTGGCCCTCGCCTCGGCCAGGCCGATCGCCGCCGGCGAAGTCGCGACGCTGCGCTTCCCGGCGACGGGCGATTCGTGGACGCCGCCGCGCCTGGCCTGGGCGCGCGTGAACGCGACGACGATCGCTCCCGCGCCGCCGCCCGTCGTGACGCCGAGCGTGTCGTTCGTCGGGCTGCCGTCTCCGAACCCGGCCGGCGACCGGATGCAGGTCCGCCTCGGGCTCGCTCGCGCCGAGGAGGGCGTGTCGCTGCGCGTGCTCGACGTCTCGGGCCGCGTCGTGCGCGCGGTGTTCGACGGCGCGCTGCCGGCCGGCGAACGCTCGTTCACCTGGGACCTGCGCGACCGCTCGGGGAGCCGCGTCGGACCCGGGCTGTACTTCCTCGACGTGCGCGCCGGAGCGCTCCACGCCACGCGCCGCCTGACCGTCGTTCGCTGACGCGTTCCCAACTCCAGGAGAACGCCATGCGAACGCATCGGAAGACATCACTGCAGGCGCTCGGCCTCGCGCTGGCCGCCACGCTGCTCGCGGCCGCGCCGGCCTGGGCGGTGCGCGTCACCGCCGGCAACGGCGCCGGGATCGCCGGGCAGACCGTCGACATCGCGATCAACACGACCGCGCTCGCCGTCCCGGACAGCGTGCGCTCGTTCCAGTTCGACCTCACGTACAGCCCCACGCTCGTGACCGCCACCGACGTGCTCGAAACCGGCACGCTCGTCGGAACCGCGGGCTGGGGCAACGCCACGTTCAACGTCACGTCCGGCAAGATCAGCGTGAGCCATGCGGGGCCCAATCCGATCAGTGGCGCCGGCACGCTGGTCACCGTGCGCTTCGTGATCGACCCGGCGCAGCTCGCCGGCAACAGCACGACGCTCACGCTGTCGAACTTCACGTTCAACGAGGGCGCGCCGCTCGACACGACCGTGAACGGCACGCTGACCATCAACCCGACGCCGGTCATCACCGTCTCCCCCAACACCGGCGAAGTCGTACGCGGGCAGACGCTGGCGTTCAGTGTCTCGGGGGGAGTCTCGCCGCCGGTCACATGGAGCACGACCAACGCGTCGATCGCGACCATCTCGAGCGCGGGCGTGCTCACCGGCGTGGCGCCGGGGACCGTGCGCGTGAACGCGCTCGACAACGCGGGGCACGCGGACCAGTCGGACGGCGACATCCTGATCCGCGGCATGGGGCTGACGATTGGAACGGCGTCCCCGGTCATCGGCCAGCAAGTGACGCTGCCGCTCACCGTCACGTCGCTCACCGGCCTCGGCATCCGCTCCGGACAGATCACGCTCGACTTCAACCCCGCGGTGGTCACCGCGACCGGCGTCACGACGCCGCCCGGCACGCTGCTGAACGGCTACGGCCCCGTCGGCTTCGGCGCGGGCTCCGGCACGTGCACGATCGACTTCGCGGGCGGCAGCGACCTGAATGGATCGGGCGTGCTGTGCTACGTCACGTTCAGCACGGTGCTCGCGGCGGGCACCGGCGTCTCAGCGTCGACCGCGCTGTTCAACGAGACGCTGACGGCCAAGGTGACGTCGGGCTCGATCTCGGTCTCCCCACTGCCGCTCGTCACGGTCAGCCCCGACGCCGTCACGCTGCTGGCCGGCGCGACGCAGCAGTTCACGCTGGGCGGCACCGTCACACCGCCGGTCGCCTGGAGCACGCTCGATCCGTCGGTCGCGAGCATCTCCGCGTCCGGCCTGCTCACCGCGCTGTCCGGCGGCGTCACGAAGGTCCACGCGGTCGACAACCTCGGAGCGACGGACGACAACACATCGGTGACGGTCTACGACTTCGCGGCGTCACTGCCGACGGTCCAGGCCGCGCCCGGCGCGACCGTGCGCGTGCCGATCCTCGTCGATCGCAACGTGAGCGGGCTCGGCATCCACTCGCTGCAGTACCAGCTCACGTTCAACGCCGCGCAGATCGTGAGCGCGAACGCGCAGGCCGCCGGCCTCGTCGGCGTCTGGGGCGCCGCGGGAGTATTCCAGAATCCGGGAAGCGGCGTGCTGACCGTGGCCGAATCCGGCGCGAACGCGGTGAGCGGCAGCGGCTCGGAGCTGCAGATCCTCTACTTCACGCTCGCCCCCGGCGTCACGATCGGCACGAACGTCCCGATCACGCTCGCGAACTTCATGTGCAACGAGGGCCATCCGTCCGCGCAGATCACGAACGGAGTGATCCAGGTGCGCACGACGTCGGACGTGCCTCCGGGGAGCAGCCTCGCCTTCGGGCTGGGCGCCGCGTGGCCCAACCCCACGTCGGGCGGCTGTCACATGCAGTTCGTCATCCCGTCCGAGAGTGCGGGGCAGTCGCCGGTTTCGCTCGCGGTGTACGGCGTGGACGGTCGCCGGCTGAAGACGCTCGTCTCGGGCCCCGTGGGCGCGGGCGTTCATGAGGCGCGCTGGGACGGGCGCGACGAAGCTGGCGCCGACGCCCCGGCCGGACTGTACTTCGTGCGACTCGAGTGGCGTGGTCTCGAAACGGCGCGCAAGCTCGCGCGCGTGCGCTAGGAGGATCGAATGACGACCCGCTCGTTCCGTAACGCGGTCGCCGCGCTGCTCGCGCTCGCGTTCGTGCCGCTGACCGCGGCCCCGGCGTGGGCCGTCATCAGCGGTGTGATGCCGACCCGCGTCGCCGTTCCGGGCGCGACCGTGGATCTCCCGATCACCGTCAGCCAGAGTCTCGCCACGCAGAACGTGCTCGCGATCCAGCTGCGCGTCGTGCTCGATCCCAACATCGTGAGCGCGAGCTGGCTCGCGACCGGCCTCGTCCAGACGTGGGGCGCGCCGTTCACGAATGTCACCAGCACGTTCGCCGCGCTCGCCACGTCGGGCACGACGCCGATCGCGACGACGAACACCGATCTGGCGACGCTGCGCGTGACCGTGAGCGCGGCCACGCCGCTCGGCACGGACATTCCGCTGCACCTTTCGATCTTCCAGTTGAACGGCGGCGTGCCCGCGACCGCGGTGATCGACGGACTGATCCGCGTGCGCAGCGCCACCGACGCGCCGCCACTTGCGATCACCGGGCTCGCGCTGCTCGATCCCGCGCCCAGCCCGGTGCGCGGCCGCGCGCGCTTCGCGTTCGCCTTGCCCGCGGGCGCGCGGCCCGGCATCGGCGCGCGGCTCTCGATCGTCGACGTGCGTGGGCGGCTCGTGCGCACGCTGGCCGAGGGCGTGAGCGGCGCCGGGCATCACGAAGTCACGTGGGACGCCGCGGACGCCTCCGGCCGGCGCGTGGCGCCCGGCCTCTACTTCGCGACGCTGGAGTGGAACGGCACGCGGCTCACACGCCGCGTGCCCGTGCTGCGCTGAGCCGCGGGGGCCACGCCGCCCTCACCGCCCGCGCTTCGCCCAGCGCCGAACGTCTCGGAACAGCGTGCGCATGTGCTTCCACGCGAGCACCTGGCCGGGCCGGCCGAGCGTCGCGAGCGGCGCCCACTCCGCGCTCGCCGCGTCGTCCGCGGCGACCGGCGTGCCCGACTTCCAGCGCGCGATGAAGTAGAAGTTCATCGTCGGAAAGTAGCCGAACCCGCGCAGGAAGTAGCGATCCCAGTAGAAGCCCAGCGTGTCCGCGCGCCCCACGCGCAATCCGGTCTCCTCGAGCAGCTCGCGGCGCGCCGCGCCCTCGATGCTCTCGTTCGCTTCGATGAAGCCGCCCGGCACGTCGAGACAGCCGAGCCGCGGCCGATGCGCTCGGCGCAGCACGAGCGTCGTCGCGCCCTTGACCACGATGAATCCGGCGCACGGCCGGGGATAGTCATAGATGAGGAAGCCGCAACGCGGGCACGCGATCTCGCGGCGCGTCGGCTTGACCACGCGCCGCAGCGGCCGCCCGCAGCGCGCGCATGGGAACGAACGCGACGCGGCCGATCGGACTCCCGCGCCCGATCGCGCCCTCACTTCTCGTCCACCGTGATCACGGCGGGCAGTTGCGTGCGCGAGCCCAGCGCGTCGGTCTCGCTGTTGCCGTCCCAGTGGCCGAAGCTCGCGTAGCGGAACGAATCCACGCGCACGCACAGCTCGGCTTCGTAGCCGCCGTCCATCGACATCGCGTGCGTGATGCCGAGCGGCGATTGCTTGAGGAGCTTCGCGAAGTCCCACAGCGTATACGCGCCTTCGCTCGTGATGACGAGCAGGTGACCGCGATTGTCCTCGGCGACGACCGTGCGGTTCGCGACGCGGTCCGACTTGCGCACACGCACGTCGCCGGCCTCGTCGATCAGCATGAACGACTGCGCGACCTGCGCCCACTCCGGCCGTTTGGCGTCGAGCGGCTCGCGCGTCAGATCGAGGACGCGCGCCTCACCGGGTGAGATGCCGTCCGAGCGCTTGTGCCCGCCGCTTCGCGCACCGTTCCGGCCGTCGCGCCCTCGGTCGCGGTTCCCGCCGCGCGCCGCGTCGCGCCGCTCCGCGCTCGATTCCTCGTCCTCCGCGACCGGCCCGCCGCGGGCCACGAGGGCCGCCTTGAAGCCCGGGTGCATTTCGGACGACACGATGCGCCCCGAGCACACGAGCAGCCCCATGTACGAGTTGTCGGGATAGAACTGGCCGGCGTTGAACACGGCGAGCGCGTGCGTCGAGCGCTGCCAGGCCACGATGTCGGGCGGATCGCCATCGCCGCTCAGCGAGTAATGCCGCGCGCGGATCGCGAAGTTCGCGGGGTCGATGCGCAGCACCGCGATCTGGCCCGAGCCGTGCCGGCAGAACGGCTCGCCGTGCAGGGTCGCCATTTCCAGGCCGGGCCGCAGCGTGCGCCAGCGGGGCGCGACCCGCCCGTGCGCGATGAGATACGCGCCCACGGCGACCGCGACGAGCGCGGAGATCCGCGCCACAGGGACATGCCTTGCCGACATGTGACGATCATTGTGCGGGCCGGGCGCGGCGCGAGTCAAAGATCGACGCGTCTGGAGCGCGCGGGAGGCGGCGAAATCCCGCCTAAGGTCCGCCGCGATTCGGGCCGAAAACCTGCAAACGCCCCCCTCCGCCTCGATCGCCCCGGGTCGTGGACCCCAGCCAGGACACTCCCCATGCTGAACCGCGTGCTTCGCGTCGTCATTTGGACCGTCTCCGCGCTCACGGCGGTGGCCTACTTCACGCTCGCCATCCGCCACATCCTCGGCCGCGGTCCGGCCGGTCCCGAAGAGCGGGCGCTGCTCGATCTCGCCGGTCGCATGGCCCGCGGCCAGGCCCCGTACGTGGAATCCGCGGTCGGCGGCTCGATGACCGCGCTTCCCGGACTGCCGTTCCTCCTCACACCGTTCGTGGATCCCGTGCATCCGCAGGCCGTGCTCGCGCGCATCGCGGCGCTCATGTTCTCGACGCTCGCGGTCGGCCTCGTCATCCTCGTGGCGCGGCTCGAAAGCGAGAGCTGGACCATGGCCGCGGCCAGCGGCGCGTTCGCGTGCGCCGGGCTCGCCATGGTCGGCGGCACTCCGGGCGCCGCGAGCGCGATGAGCCTGATGCTCGTGCTCGCGCTCGGCGGGATGCTCGCGCTGCGCCAGGGGCGCGGCGTGTGGGGCGCGCTCGGCGCCGCGGTTTGCGTGACGCTCGGGCTGGCGGTGCATCCGCTGGCCCTGTGGTTCGCGATCGCGACCGCGTTCTATCTTGCGTTCGAAAATCGGCCGCGTCTCATCACGTTCACGTTGGCGACCGGAGCGCTCGTGGCCGGCGGCTACGTGCTGCTGTCGCAGTGGCTCGGACCGTGGTTCAACTTCGCGGCGTGGGACGCCCCGGCGCAGGCCGTCAGCTGGCAGCCGGGGCCGCTGCTGCACTACGTCGGCGACGTGCTGCTCGGGCGGCTCAGCGTGCTCGTGCTCCCCGCGGTGCTGACGTTCGCGCTGCCGACCGCGCCGTGGCGCGGGCCGGGCGGCATGTGGGTGGCCGCGGGCATGGCGTCGTTGCTGGCCGGTGCCGTCGCGACGCAGAGCACGTGGGGCTCGACCGACGCGCTCGGCGCCATGGCGGTACTGCTCGCGCTCGTCGGGCCAATCTCGATCCAGCGCGTCACGCGGCACCTCGCGGCGTGGCCGGGATCGAGCCGCCTCGGCGGTCAGGGCGTGGTGCTGGCCGCGCTCGCGCTCCAGTTCATCGCCTTCATCGCGGGCGCACGAGGCTTCGCCGGGCTGTCGTAGCGGGGCGGTACGCCGGTCGCGGTCGCCAGGCCGCGGAATCAGCGGGAGCGGCGCAACGTCGCGCGCCGTGCGGCTGCGGTCGCCTACGCCGCCACGCGGTGGCGCGGGCCTTCGCGCAGGCGGTGGTACATCTCCTCGAGCGCGTACACGCTGCGCTCGAAGTCGTGGCGCTCGACGGCGCGCAGGCGCGCGCTCTCGCCGAACGCCATCCGCGCCATCGGGTCGATGAGCAGCGTCGAGATCCCGAGCGCGAACGACGGCATGTCCTTGGCCGAGACCATCAGGCCCTCGGAGCCCTGCTGAAACAGATCCTGCATCGCGCCCATCGGGCTCGCGACGACGGGCATCCCGCACGCCAGCGCCTGCAGCACGAACAGCCCGCCCGGCTCGTGACCGGAGATCGGCGCCATTCCCACCTGGCACGACGCGTAGAGCGCCGGCAGGTCGGCGCGCGGCACGTCGGGCACCGCGAACGCGCGCTGCGACAGCCCCATCTCGCGGGCTTCGGCCAGGAACACCTGATGCCAATCGGGATTCTCGGGGTCACGGCCCGCGACCACGAACTCCACGTCGGGGACGCGAATGCGCACGGCGACGAGCAGGTCCAGGAGTCGCGCGGCGCCGCGCGCCATCGTCGGAGGTCCGAGCAGCAGCGCGCGCGGTCGATCGCGCGTCGAGTACAGCTCGGACACGAGCGCGGACGTCGGCGGCGCCGGATCGGGGCGGAACCGCGTCGTATCGATGCCGTAGTCGATCATCTCGATCGGCCGGCCGAGCCCGGCGTTCAGGCGCACGCGCGTGAACGCCGAGTGCGCGAGCACGATCTTCGCGGCCGCGGCCAGCTCGACCTTCTCTTCCATCGCGCGCATGCGCGACAGCCCGGCGCACGAGCCGCAGCCGGGGTACGGATAGTGCTCGCCGCACGCTTCGAAGCGCGGGCGGCGCAGCAGGTCGTGGTTCGGGCAGATCGGCCAGAAGTCGTGCACGTCGAGCAGCACGGGAAGCTCGCGGAGGATCTCGACGACGCGCGCGCCGAGCGGGCCGGAGGTGGCGATGTGCACCACGTCGGGCTCGAGGGCGAGCGCTTCGCCGAGGGCGGCTTCGAAGCCCTCACGTCCCGGACGCAATACCGAGACGCCCGGCGGGTCTTCGGGCTCCTGCCACGGTTCGGGCGTATTCACGGTGATCACCTGGACGGAGTGACCGCGTGCCACCCACCGTTCGCACAGCTCCGACAACCACAGCGCCGGCTCGCTGAGGCTCGATCCTTCGAGCCCGTCGGCGAGCAGCAAGATCCTCACGCCGCCTGTTCCCCTTCCTCGGGCCCTTCGAGAAACGCGGTCAGCGCCTCGAGGTCGGTC
>Ga0310810_10008171_pt1 | contig 12021 bp, 14 predicted proteins | sample NCmetagenome_FD_207641 | JGI IMG/M metagenome (GOLD analysis project Ga0310810, IMG submission 207641) | Soil microbial communities from experimental microcosm in Duke University, North Carolina, United States - NC | ecosystem: Engineered > Artificial ecosystem > Soil microcosm > Unclassified ...
TGCCGTCTCGAGGACCTGCTCCCACGTGGCGCTTCCCGGATCGAGATCGAAGTGCAGGTAGTCGGGCCGATGGACGTCGTCACACGTCGCGTACCACTGGTTGAGATCGATGCAGCCGAGATTGATGACCCAGAGCAAGGACGGCAGGTCGTCGATGATCGGGAAGTCGATGACGTTCCCCGAGTCGTGGTCGATGCGACAGGTACGGATCCAGTCCGGCCTCGGCGACGGCGCGCGCTTCATGAAGAAGAACTCGCCGGCGGCACCGTGCGGGTAACGCTTCATGACCATCGCGCGGTTGCGGATGTGCGGCAGCAGGAGCGGCGCGACATCCGCGTAGTACTGGATCAGATCTCCCTTCGTCACGCCGAGCTCGGGCCAGAACGGCTTGTCCAGGTTGGTGAGACGGACGACCTTGCCCGCCACGTTGAGTTCCGTTGATCCGGACGTCGGGATGAGCAGAGGCGGCCCTCCTATTTGAGAATGCCTTTGATGGGCGCGAGTTTCGGGGGCCGCGGGCCGTGGCGGATGGCGCCCTGCACCGGCACGTAAGGAAGCTCTTCGCCGGAGCGCGCGCATCTCAGGAGGAGGCCGCCGCGGCTCATGTCGCCGCGGCCGACGAAGTCGATTGGAAACCGCAGCCGCGCGCCGAAGACGTCGGTGAGGACGTCGACGTACTTGGCCGACGCGATGCTTCCGAGCAGGACCACGTCGCAGTCGGGCCCGATCTCCTCCGCGAGGGCGCGGGCGCTCGCCACGAGCGGCCGGCGATAACGCGGATCGGTGGCGGCAATGTCGACGCCGGCGAATGCCCGCAGGGCATCGGCGGTGACGACGGTCTCGACCGGGCGCAGGCCCGCATTGGGCGTGATCACCAGCGCCCCGCTGCCCGTGAGCGGCGTGCCGGGTTCCGGCGGGCGCGCGAACTCCAGCGCATAGGCGAGCTTCCCCTTGAAATAGAGTCCGCTGACGAACGCGAACACTTCACCGATCGCGACGCCCTGCCCGCGCAGCCGGATGGCGAGATCGAACTGCGCCCGCTCCGAGAGCACCATCTTCGCGCGCTGCCCGGAGCAGTTGGCCGGCGAAAGGAGAAAAAGCCGCGGCGGGTTCTGGCAGTGTCTGGGTGTCATCGCGCCTCGCGCCTCGCGTCCCGCGCCTCGGATTAGAGCGACCAGCGCAGCAGCACCGCTCCAACCGTAAAACCCGCGCCGACCGAACAAAGGAGTACGAGGTCCCCTTTCTTCAGGCGTCCCTGCCGCCGCGCGTCTGCCAGCGCGAGGGGAATCGTCCCTGCGGTGGTATTCCCGTACATCTCGAGGTTGATGATCACCTTGTCCGGACCGAGGCCGAGACGCTCGGTCGAGGCCTCGATGATGCGCCGGTTTGCCTGGTGCGAGACGAACAGATCCAGCTGGGACGGCTCGAGGTTGTTGCGCCCGAGCAGCCGGCGGGCGATCTCCTCGGTGTTCTTCACGGCGAACTTGAAAACGGTCGCCCCTTCCTGCTTGACGTAGTGCAGCCGCTTGTCGACCGTCTCGTGCGACGCCGGCATCTTGCTGCCGCCGGCAGGCATACAGAGGGCCGGGCCGCCACTCCCGTCGATGATGTGTGCGAAGTCGATGATGTGCGGCTCTCCCTCTTCTGCGGCTGCCAGCACGACGGCGCCCGCGCCGTCGCCAAAGAGGACGCATGTCGTGCGATCGGTGTAGTCGATGATGCTGGACATCACGTCGGCCCCGACCGCCAGCGCGTAATCGTGCGCGCCGGTCGCCACCATCTGCATCGCCGTCGTCAGCGAATAGGTGAAGCCGGAACACGCCGCGCCGAGGTCGAAGCCCCAGGCGTTGTGTGCGCCGATCTTCGCCTGGAGCAGGCACGCGGTACTCGGGAAGATCGTGTCGGGCGTGGTGGTTCCGACGACGATGAAGCCCAGCTGATCGGCCGTAATCCCCGCCTCCTGCAGGGCGCCTTCGGACGCCTCTTTCGCCAGATCGGAAGTGGCGACGCCGGGCTCGGCGATGTGCCGTTCCCGGATCCCCGTGCGCTGCAGGATCCATTCGTCGGTGGTGTTGACCAGTTTTTCCAGGTCCGCATTGGTCAGGACGCGCGGCGGCACGAATGTCGAGAGTCCGGCGATCTTGACGGGCCGGAGTCGGTTCTGTGTCATATGAAATCTGACCTTTTTCGCCTTCTGCATCACCAGAGGCGCGTGTCGCGATCGACCGGCGGCAGCCCGAAGTATTCGTAGGCCTTGGCGGTCGCGACGCGCCCGCGCGACGTGCGATCCAGGAATCCCGCCTGGATCAGGAACGGCTCGTGGATGTCCTCGAGCGCGTCGCGCTCCTCGCTGAGAGCCGCGGCCAGGCTCCCCACGCCGACCGGACCGCCCCCGAATTTTTCGATGATCGTCCGCAACAACCGCCGATCGACCTCGTCGAATCCCTGCTCGTCGACTTCCAGCATCTTCAACGCCCTGGCGGCGACGTCCGTCGTGATCGTGCCGTCCGCACGGACCTGCGCGTAGTCGCGCACGCGCCGCAGCAGCCGGTTCGCCACCCGCGGCGTGCCTCGCGAACGGCGCGCGATCTCGGTCGCGGCGTCGGCCTCGATGGGGACGTTGAGGATGCGGGCCGACCTCGTCACGATCTCGAGAATGTCTTCCTTGGTATAGAAATCGAGCCGGTGAACGATGCCGAACCGTGCGCGCAGCGGCGACGTCAGCAGCCCCGTCCGTGTCGTCGCGCCGACGAGCGTGAAACGCTGGAGCGGAACCTTCACCGACCGGGCGCTCGGTCCCTGCCCGATGATGATGTCGAGCTCGTAGTCCTCCATCGCCGGATACAGAATCTCTTCGATCGCCGGGCTCATCCGGTGGATCTCGTCGATGAAGAGCACTTCGCGCGCCTGCAGGTTCGACAGCATCGCGGCGAGATCGCCGGGCTTTTCGATGACCGGTCCAGCCGTGGGCCGGATCGGGACGCCGAGCTCGTGGGCGATGACGGCGGCAAGCGTCGTCTTTCCAAGACCCGGCGGTCCGTACAACAGCACGTGGTCGAGCGCTTCCCCCCGGCGCTTCGCCGCGGTGATCGAGACCTGCAGCTGCTCGCGAACGCGATCCTGCCCGATGTACTCGTCGAGCGACCGCGGCCGCAGCCCAGCCTCGTACTGGACGTCGTCATCGAACGGCGAGGCGTTGACCAGGCGGTCGTCGGTCATGCGCGTGTCATCCCGCGCAGGATATCGCGCAACACGTCCTCGAATGACGCGTCCGGTGTTTTTTTGAGGGCGGCATCGACGGCCTTCTCGGCGACCTGGCCCTTGTAACCCAGATTGGTCAGCGCCGAGAGCAGATCGCTCCGCAGATCCTCACCGGGCGCCGTGGCCTCGGTCTGTCCGGCTGACGCCGGCGTCGCGAGCGGCAGGCGGTCTTTCAGCTCCAGGCCGATGCGCTCGGCGGTCTTCTTGCCGACGCCGGGAATGCGCGTCAAGCGCGCGACATCCTGCGCGCGAATCGCCCGGACGAGATCCCCCGGATCGATGCCGGACAGTACGGCGAGCGCGAGCTTCGGACCGATGCCGCTGATCGAAATCAGCCGCTCGAACAGGTCCTGCTCGAGCGGCGTCGCGAAGCCGTAGAGCGCGATGACCTCCTCGCGCACGTGCGTGTGAATGCGGAGCGCCACATTGGCGCCAATCTCGCCGATGCCGTAGAACGTGGACAGCGGAACGAGCACGTCATAGCCGACGCCGCCCACGTCGATCGTCAGGCGGTTCGGCGTTTTCTCGGCGAGCGTGCCTTTCAGGCGGGCGATCACGGCCGGTAGTCGCGCCAGCTGGTCAGGGGCCTGGCCTCCGTCGCGGGGGCGCGCAGCCGCGCAGCGGTCTCCGCAATCGTGCCGTGCGAGCTATGGACGTGACAGATGGCGACTGCCAGCGCGTCGGCGGCATCGTGCGGCGACGGCACCGCCTCGAGGCCGAGCAGCAACTTGATCATGGCGCCTACCTGCTGCTTCTCGGCGCGCCCGAAGCCGACGATGGCACGCTTGACCTCCGCGGGTGAGTATTCGGCGACAACCATGCCCGCCTGGCACGCGGCCAGCAGCGCGACGCCGCGCGCGTGGCCCAGCTTCAGGGCACTGCGGACGTTCTTCGCGTGGAACACGTTCTCGATCGCGACGCAGTCCGGACGATGCTCGGCGAGCAGCGCGGCGAGCCCGGCGTGAATGATCGTCAGTCTCTCGGGGAATGTCGAATGGACCGGGGGGGCAATCGTCCCGAACACGACGAGACGGTGCCGCCGGCCGTCGCTGTCGACGCAGCCGTATCCCGTGCGCTCGGAGCCGGGATCGATCCCGAAGATGATCACGCCAACGAGGCCTCGATCTCCTTCTCCTCGATATCGGCGTTCGTCCAGACCTTCTTCGTGTCCTCGTGGTCCTCGAGAATCTCCATCAGCTTCAGCATCTGCTGCGCGGCCTTGCCTTCGAGCTTGATGTAGTTCTTCGGGAGGAGCGCGACCTCTGCGGCGGCGGGCTCGATCCCGAGCCCCTTCACGGCGTCCAGCACCGACTGGTACGTCTCGGGCGTCGACACGATCTCCCAGTTGTCGCCGTCGTCCCCCATATCATCCGCGCCGGCGTCGATGGCCGCGGCCAGGAGCTTCTCTTCGTCTGCGCCGGTCTTGTCGACGACGATGTAACCCTTCTTCTCGAACATCCAGGCGACGCTGTTCGCTTCACCCAGGTTGCCGCCGTGCTTGCCGAGCGTGTGGCGCACTTCGCCGACGGTCCGGTTCTTGTTGTCGGTGAGGACTTCGATCATGATCGCCACGCCGCCGGGACCGTACGCTTCGTAGGTGATCTCGTCGTACGAAACGCCCGGCAGCTCACCGGTGCCCCGCAGTATGGCGCGCTTGATGTTGTCGGCCGGCATGTTGACGGCTTTCGCCTCGGCGATGATCGTGCGCAGCCGCGGATTGCTGTCGGGATCCCCGCCGCCGTTACGCGCCGCGACCGTCAATTCCTTGATGATGCGCGTGAAGACCTTGCCGCGCTTGGCATCGGCGGCGCCCTTCTTGTGCTTGATTGTGTGCCACTTAGAATGGCCGGACATGGCAGAAAACCCCCGAAATTCCGAAGAAAAAGGAGCCTAAATCCTAGCATGAAACCGCGTGGGCGAGGCGGCCGGCGGCCTTCCGTACCTCGCGCGCCAGCTCCCGCAGGCGAAGGCGCTCTTTCGGCATCCGCAGGCTGGCCATGGGCACGCGCTCGGACAGCACTGCCAGCTGATCGAACAGCCGGGTGAGCGCGGCCTGGTCCTTGAAATCGAGCAGGTACGCCGATCGTGTCAGGCCTATGAACCCCTCCAGCGGGCTGCGCGTCGACACGGCTGCGGTACGGACCGCGGAAGACGGGGGTGACAGGAGAAAGAGGGCGCGCAGACGCGCGGGACGCTCGCCGGACGGCGTTCGCGTGCTTCGCACCCGGAGTTTGTCACTGTAGTGTGCGACCGGTGGGCCCCGATAGCCGAGACGCGACGCGACGTCGGGCCAGAGTCGAACGCCCCGATAGCTGGGCACGGCCCAGACGCCGCCGGGACGAACCGCGATCACGAGGCAGTCGTCCGACATGACGGCGCATCCTTCGCGCGCCAACGCGGCGGCCAGCGTCGACTTGCCACAGCCGGCGCGTCCCGCAAACGCCACTACGCCCAGCCCGGGGACCTGCACCGCGCTCGCATGGATCGCCGTCCGGCCCATGCGTCCCAGCGCCAGCGGCAGGACCTGATCCAGGAGGAGATGCCGCAAGGTTGCCGGCGGCAGCGCCTGTGCGGCGTACGCCATGATGCGCCGGCCGCACGCCGACACCTCGAAATCGCCGAAGTCGGAGAAGCGGAGCACGTAGCGATCACGCCCGCGCCCGATACGTGCCCAGGCTCGGCGTGATTTGAGACGCCAGCGGTGGAACCACTCGACGTCGTCCGTGGGCACGGCGGCGCGCGATACCGAGAAGGCGCAGTCGGCTCGGCCGCCCGCGACATGCGTCAGCTCCGGCAGAGCGACCGCGCTCCGGAGCCGGATGCCGCACACGCGATACACACCCCTGTCAGCCATCCGTCGAATAGCGCGTCACCACTTCGGCCACGAACTCCGCGGCCTCGGCGGCTGAAGCGAATAGATCGCGATGCCTGTCGTAAACACCAGCTTCGATGTCGTGAAGACGGCGACGGCCGTCGCACAACGTCAGCACCGAGAGTCGGGCGGCGCCGCGCGGGGTGAGCGCGGGCCGATACTCGGGATCGGTCCGCCGGAGATCTGCCGGATCCATCAACATTCCCTGCAGCGTCGACTGATGGAAGGTGCGGGCGGCGTCCGATACGGTCCCCGGGACCGTGACGTCCCAGGTGATGATGCCCTCCTCGGGCATGAGGCGCATGCTCACGTCGATGCTGTCCCCCGGCCGTACCGGTACGGGGTCGGGGATCGGGAAGTACACCTGGCGGCGGGCAATCCGATCCGGCGCGACTGGCGAGTTGGTCATGCGGACCGAGGGAGAGAGCTGCGCGCCGAACCAGCCGCCAACGCCGTGCAGCACGCCCGCGCGCGCGCACGTCAGCCGGGCGTTCACGCGGATCAAATCCAGGCGCGCCGACGCGAGATCGATGGTGTGGGCATGATGCGGGGGGCCGAGCAACTGCTCGGGACGGAGCCGCGCGGGATAGCCGGTGTGGCCGGCGATGCGGCGCGCCGGCGCGAAATCGAAACCCGCGGGTGACCCGCTCCAGAAGGTGACGCGGCCGAACAGCGTGGGCACCTCGAGCGGTGCCAGGACCAGATCGATCGCGGCGGGGATCAGCCGCCCGCCGGGACGAAGAAAACGCGACCGGGTGTCGGCGATGAGCGCCCGGACGCCGGCCTCGACCCCGAACCACCCGATCTGATCCGAGACGATGACGTCGGCGGGTTCAGGAATGGTGACCTGGGCGGCAATGCCGCGCACGACCGTAATGCGATCCGACCAGCCATTCGCCGCGGCGATCTCGCTGGCAAGGCGCGCGATGGGGGTGGATTCGATGGCGTAGACACGGCGCGCGCCCGCGCGGCAGGCCAGCAGACCGAGAATGCCTGTGCCCGATGCCAGATCGACTACGACGTCGCCGGACTGGACTACTTCGCGAATTGCGCGCTCGAAGGCGTCGACCCGCGCGCGATCGCGCAGGTAGCGCCGATGTTCGTCAATAGCCCGGGACATAATCCGAGGCGGCGCCCGAGAGGCTCACAGACACTTTTGTTTCATCGAAGCCCCATCCGTAGTGGTGAGTCCGCCGCCCTGCGTCAGCTTGCTGATCGGTCCGTAGTCAATCAGCCGTGGCGTCTCGTAAGGCTTGCGCGCATCAGTGTCGGGCGTGGCGGGCGCCGGCGTGCCGCCGGGTTCAGATGGCGTAGTGGGCATCGTGACCGTCCTTTGGATGTGCGCGTTGCAGCCAGAGCTCGATACCGAGGATCGTGCACAGTACGTCCGCCAGAGGAATGTACGCGTCGTCGCCCGCGCTGTAAAGCCGAATCATGTCGTCGTGCATCTGCAGAGCCACCCGGCCATCTACCCATCCTGCCTCGACGCTGCGCAGGCGCTCGAAGGCGCGGCGGCCGCCCGCGGCGGCGATCGCGCCCGCGTACGCCGTTGAAAACTCCGCCTTGTCGTTGCGACGCTTGACGGAGTCGACCAGCATTCCGTCAAGCGCGCGGCGCACGATCACCTTAGTGACGCCGAGGTGCCAGAGTTCCGGCTCCGGCAGCGCGAGGCCGAACTCTGCAAGGCGACGGTCGTAGAACGGATGGCGCTGGTCGATTCCTGCCGCCCGGGCGGCGCGGTGCTCCCGCTCATCTGCAAACGTGCGCTGGACGTTGTTCGCCGTCCAGTAGGTATCCCGACGGGATCTCGAGGAGGCGGGGGGCAGTGGCTTGGGCTGCAGTCGATCCGCCAGCCCGACGCGCGCCGCAAATAACGGGTTGATCCAGTCGAGGCGCCGCGGACGGCTGCCGAGGAGCCGCCCGAGCACCCTCCGTGTGCTCGAGGGCAAGAGCTGCCCGACGGCGTTCCGCGCCAGTCCCAAGTACGAGTAACCACGGCCGGGCAAGGCCGCGTCGTGTCGTAACTGCCGAAGGGCGCCGAACAGATTGCCGGACCCGAGCAGATCGGCGGTATGGGACAGGCTGCCGGTGAACCATTCGTCGCCGCCGAACCCCGTCAGTACGACCCGGAGTCCCGCCTCGCGGACGCGGCGGCGCAGCGGATGAAGGATGGCCCCCGTCGGTTCCGATGGCATCTCATGGAATCGATCGACTTCCCACTCGAAGTCCGCGCGCGTCGCCGCGGCGTAGGTCAGCCGCTCGAGCGGCAGCGTCCAGCGCCGGACCGTGTCGTCCACGAACCGGCGCTCGTCGCAGCGGTGTCCTGGGAAGGCGAGCGAGAACGCGTGCACTGACGGGCCTCCCGCGTCCCGGCCCGATGCCGCCATGCCGGCGATGGACGAAGAATCGATTCCGCCGCTGAGAAACACGCCGACCGCCCGCTCGTCCCCGATGCAGCACCGGACGGCGCGCGCGAAGAGCTCGCGGAAATGCTCGTCGTACTCCTCTTGCCGGCGATAGCGAAGCTCCGCGCCGAGATCGAAGTCCCAATACCGCCTCGTCCGCGAGCCGGCCTGGTCGACGACGAGCAGATGGCCCTGACACAGCCGGAAGACGCCGGCCCACACCGTCTCGTCGTCGGTATTCGGAACCCCGCTGAGGAACTCGGCGAGCATGCCCTCGTTCGGCGCGGCAGGGACATCCGGGTGCGACACGACCTGCCGGGAATCGGATGCGACGATCGTCACCCGCGGCCGGACGGCGTAGAACAGCGGGCGCTGGCCGAGCGCATCGCGGCCGCAGACGAGCCGCGCGGCAGCGCCGTCCCAAATCGCGAAGGCGAAGTCGCCGAGGAGTCGCGCCGCCGCGTCCTCACCCCAGCGTGAATACGCGGCAAGCACGGTTTCGACAGGTGGCGCAAGGGGGCGATCGCCCCGGTCGAGCGCTTCGCGCAGCTCGTCGAGGTTGTCGATCCGCCCCTCGAGCACGATCGCATTGCCGGTGACGGCGTCGACGTGGGGCTGCGCGCCGTTGCGATCGACGCCGTCCGCGCTCCGTCCGAGGGTGACCCGCCCGTTGCTCCACGTCGTAACCCCCGCGTCCTGCCCGCCGGGGCTGGTCGCGGCCAGCACCGCGCGCACCTCGGAGGCCAGGCCGGGAACGCTGCCGGGTTCGGCCGACACGAGGGCGGCGATCGTGCTCACGGGTTGCCGCGAGGGACCTCGACGACGAGGCCGCGCGTGGTGAGGTCGTCGAGCAATGCGAGCACGTCGCGCTCGATGGCTGGGGCGTCCGCCCGGTACTCCGCCACAACCGCCCGAAGCAACGCGTCCACGGGTTGGCCCTCGCCGATCAGCTGCCAGACGCGCGTGCCCACGCCATTCAGGCCGAAATAACGGCCCGAGGAGAGATCCAGGACGACCGACTCTCCGGCGAGCTCCCGGAAGATGACGTCAGGACTGAAACGGAGCAAGGCATCTCGGCGCATCGATACTCCCCGGTACCATCAACTTCGCGAAGCCAGGATGATCCACACGTCGGCGTCGGGATGCCATGGGCCGCCCTGGTAGTCGCCGAGCACGGCGCGGATCCGGAAGCCGGCGGTCTCGAGCCGCCGGCGCATCTGCGGCACGGAGAGCGTCCGGAATGTCAGCGCGAACCGGTGCACGTGTTGCTTTCCGCCCCGGCGCTCCACATATTCCTGGTCGAACATGGTCACGCGCCGCCGTCGATCCTGGCGCACGGTCTCTCTGAGCGTGAGATGTGTCCGGGCGCCGCGCGCACCGGATAGCGTCACCCGCCGCTTGTACTCCGACCAGCGCGGCAGATCGGGCACGAGATCGATGCCGAAGACGCCGTCGCGCCTGATGACCGTCCGGACGCTGGACAGCGTGTCGGCAAGATCCCGCTCGCGGGTCAGCGATTGGAGCATGCCGTATGGCGCGAGCACGAGTCCGAACCCCGGACGGGCCCGGAAAGGCAACCGGCGGATGTCTCCCCGGACAAATCGGGCACACGACAGAAGGCCCGCGCGCCGGGCTTTCATGCGCGCGCGGCCGAGCATCGCGTCGGATCGGTCGATTCCTACGAGCCGGGCGCCCGATTTGAGCAGCGGCAGGGCCAGCCTGCCCGTGCCGCATCCGAGCTCCAGAACGGCCCCGGATTGCCGGCTCGCGAGGCCCTGCCAGAAGGCCACATCGCGCCGGGCGACGGTGCGTGCATTCTCCCAATCGTAGAAAGGGGCGTATTGGTCCCAGCCCTGCCAGCCTTCGCTCATGCCAGTTGGATGGGTGCTAGGGTAGCAGAACCCGCGCCGCCAGCGATACCAACCGTTTGATTTGCAGCCATTTGCGGGCATCCGCGACGATTACGAAATCGTCAGCCGTGGCCGATTTTGGTACGATCTCAGTAGGCAGCCGGGATGCGGTTTGGCCTGTCCCCGGGCCAGTGAAGCTGGTACGCTTCATGTTAACAGGGCTCCCTCGACCTGAAATCCAGAGACGTGCCTGTGCGCCCGGCCTGAAGGTGCCGATAAGGCTTGTACACCGTGAATGCGTTCGTCCATGTGTTGCGCGTCCGGCGGCTGGCCGCCTTGGCGCTCGTACTGCTGTGCGTGATGGCGGCCCCGCCGCGCGCGAACGGGCTGCCGGCCGGGCCTTCGCCGGCGCGGGTCGGCGCGAGTCCAGGCACGACCGGCCAGACCTCCGTGCAGGGCGTCGCCTGGAGAGTCGACAACACCCCCATTTCTGGCGCGCGGGTCCAGCTCCGGAACCTCGTCAACGGCAGGGTTGAAGCGACAGCCGTCGCAAACGAAACCGGCCAGTTCACATTCACCAGGATCGAAGGCGGCACGTACGTCGTCGAGCTCCTCGGCGAGAACGGGAAGATCGTCTCGGTGGGTCACGCGTTCGTCATCGCGCAGGGTGAAACCGTCGCCACGTTCGTCCGGCTCGGCACGAAGGTTCCGTGGTTCTCCGGCTTCTTTGGCAACCTGGCGTCGGCGGTGGCATCGAGCGCCGCCACCCAGGGGATTACCGCCTTGGCCCCCGTGCAGCTCACGGAGAGCCGCTAGGCACTCCGGTCATGTTCGACACGCAGGAACTCCGTGCACCGATACCGGGCGAGGTCGCTGGCCCGGCACAGGTTTCGCTGCCCGCATCCGCGCCGCAGCCGATGCACGTGTTCGATCGGCTCAACGCCGTGTTCAAGCACCGCCGCCTGGCGGGCGTCGCCTTCCTGCTGATCGTCACCACGATGATGGTGCAGAGTTATTCGACGGTGCCCATCTACCAGGCGTATTCGCGGGTGCAGATTCAGGACGAGCGGAGCGTGCAGGTTGGCACGTTGAACGCCAACGATCCGGCGTTCTGGCAGGAAGCCGAGCCGTACTACCGCACGCAGTACGCGATCATCGCGAGCCGCGGCCTGGCACGCCGGGTCGTCCGGAAGCTGAACCTGCAGAACAGCCCGTTGTTCAACGGCACGGCACCGCCGCCGCGCGATCCGGTTTCGCTGGCCCGCCAGGCGCGCGCGTCGGCGAGCGCGTGGGCGCGCAGCCTCATCTCGACTCCCGGCCCCGCCGTCGCGCCGCCGGCGCTCGACGAGTCCGCGCAGGAAGCGCGGCTGATCAGCGCCTTTCTCGGCGGTGTGGACGTGGTGCCCGAGACCGCGACGCGCCTCGTCAAAATCGTTTACCGGCACAGCAATCCGCAGTTTGCCGCGCTCGCGGCGAACACGATCGCGCAGGAGTATGCGCAGCAGAACATCGACCTCCGCCTGGCCAACACGGACAAGACGCTCGTCTGGCTCGGCGAAGAGCTCAAGCGATACGAGCAGCAGCTGACCGACAGCGAGTCCGCGCTCGCCCAGTACCGCGAACAGAACAACGC
>Ga0310810_10008172_pt1 | contig 12019 bp, 9 predicted proteins | sample NCmetagenome_FD_207641 | JGI IMG/M metagenome (GOLD analysis project Ga0310810, IMG submission 207641) | Soil microbial communities from experimental microcosm in Duke University, North Carolina, United States - NC | ecosystem: Engineered > Artificial ecosystem > Soil microcosm > Unclassified ...
GCCGTTCGACATGGCAACGCGATCCCATGCGCACGCCTCGGCTCCAGTGAAGGTGGCGGCGTTCTGAAACATATTCCACGTCACGTAATAGCCGTCGGGCCACACCGCGATCTTCGGGTAGTCGGGCACAGTCGTGCCGAAACCGTACGCCCACATGTGATACGAGCCCGCCGGATCTGACGTGGTGGAGACCGCGAAGCACTGAGCGAATTGGCCAATGAGACCGGGGAACAAGGGAAGCGCCACTTCACCCACAAGCCAACGGTCCGAGGCGCTGTCGTACTGCACGATGGGATCGCTGAATCCGCCCAGTTGGTTGCAGGTGGAGTTGCCCCAGAAGGTGCTGTCGGAGACGGGCGCGTTGACCTGCCCTCCCAACTTATCGAAGATGACAAAGGCATTGTTGACCCACTGGACAATATGATGGGGCCCCACCGCCATGTTCGGATCCGGTGGTACCGCCGTCACGGAAAACCCTGGGTAGCCTTCGCCCAGGCCCTCCCACTGCCCGAGCCCCTGCGCAGCGGCGAGAGTCGTCGTGGAAGTCTGCACCACGGGATCGACAACGTTGCCCGCGCCGGGACGAGCCGGCGGACGGCGCCTGGGGATCTCCTGCGGCGGTCCCGTCCGCGCCTGCGGAGGCATGTCGTGCACCGCCGGAGACACATACGGCCCTTGCGAAATGAGCGCGGGTCGCTCGGAAGCCGCGAGGCTCTTCGGCAGCAGGAGCCCGGCGATCGACATTGCAGCAACCAGCATGAACGGTCCGCCTGACATGCTCACCTCCAGGGTGTGGTGAGCCCGATGCACCCGGCGGGCCAGCAACGAGTCTGTCCAGCGCGTCGCCGATTGAGCGCGTAAGAACGTGGCTTTTGCGTCGAGGTGGCAAAGCCTTTTCACAAATCAAGACGGGCGCCGCGTGTACTCAATGACATCTTCGGTCATCGACCATCCAATTTGCGGCTCTCTGCACCATCACAGAAATCTCAAGTGATCGCGGCACGTCGCGGACCTGGCGACATAACGACGGCGAGGCAGTCAGATCCGCCAGATCGAAGCGCGCGTCCTCGCGCAATACCGTCCGCGGCCGGATTGATCATCAGTAGCTCCGAATGTCGAGCGGGCGAAGGATGCGGGGCGCGTCTGCAGTTACACATTCGTGATCGGTGTACCCGTTCTGTACATTGCGGCGCTCCGCAGTACCAGAGAACATCCACGCCCGACAAAATTGGAATTTCGTGTGTTATCAACGCGTTGCACGAATTCTCACTGCCTGGATGATCCACGGCATACATCGCGCAGTCTGCGCGCGAGGTAAGGATCCACATTCGATGGAAACCGCTCCCCCGAGCCCGCAGCCCATGCCGCCGCACCCCGATCCTCTGGGGACCCGGCACCGGCGCACCTCGGGCGATAGCGTCGAAGACATCCTGGACGTTCGGCCCGACCTCGCCGCCGCCGGATTCTTCGAGTTCCCCTTGCGCGAACGGGTCCTCAGGCTGGCGGAATTCCACCATCAATCGTTCGTTCAGGTACATCGTGTGGAGCGCGCGCCCGGCCGGCACGGGGCCCTGGCGATCGTCTCCGACGCAGCCGATGGGGTCCCGCTAAGCGATGTGCTCGCGGCAGCCGCCGGGCGCGGCGTGGCGGTCCCCGCTGCGTGGGCGCTCGACATCATTCGCCAGCTGGTCGACAGCATGTCGGCGATGCATGCGATCGCTCGCGACGTCGGCCACGGCGCTCTCACTCCACCGCGCATTCTGATCGGCTCCAGCGGCGATGTTCTGATCCGCGACTACGTCTTCGGCGCCGCACTCGAACAACTCGGCTACCCCAGTGACCAGTACTGGACGGAGCTGGGCATCCCGACGAATCCCGAGGCACCCGGGGTCGACCAACGACTCGACCTGTTCCAGATTGGCCTCCTCGGCCTGCAGCTGCTCGGAGAAAAGGTTGCACGGCCCACCCTCGCGCGCGCGGCCCGTCAACGCGCGGTGAGCGGGGCCGGCTCCGGCGAGGCGGGGCCCCTCGTCGCAGACGCCCGTCGCTGGCTTGCCCGCATGCTGCAACTCGACGCGCCGTTCACGTCGGCCCTCGATGCGCGGAAAGATCTCGAGTCGCTGCTGGCTCGCCACCGGGCGGTTTCCGCTCTCGTGTCCGGCCCTCCGGCGTGGTTGCCTGCGGCGGCTCCTGTCGCCCGCCCGATCGGCGATACGCCGCCAGTCGCGCCCGCCGCCGATCTGCCGCCGTCGCACTCGCCGTTCGCGATGGCTCCGGCCGTATCGATCGACTCGCATGAGGCACACCCACAGACGGCCACTCTCAACGGCGCCGGTATCGACGAGCGCTACGAAATGCCGCAGTCGCCCGCGCTGACCGTGACGCGCGACGTGGACATGCCGCACGCCCCAAGGCCCGCACTGTTCACCCAGGACGCGCCTGCGCCGCTCACCCGCTCACGTCCCATGCTCCGCCGCGCCTATCCGGCGCTCGGGCTCGCCGCGCTCGTCGTCGGCGCGGTGGTCGCGCTTTACGTACCGATCAACGGGCATGACACCGCCTCGAAGGCGGCAACATCCACTCCGGCCGCGTCGGCATACGACGGCCCTGCTGCCCGCGACGCGGAGACGCACGCCACCACCGGATCCGTGAGCAATCCCGCTGGCGAGCAGCGAATGGCCGACGCACGCGATGATATGAATGCGGCAGCACCTCGAGCGGATGGAGGTACAGATGCCTCGCCATCGTCGCTGCTGCGCCATGGTCGACCGACCGGCACGCTGCAAGTGCGGACGCAGCCTGCGGGAGTGCAGGTGTGGGTCGATGGCATGAGGGCCGGCCGCTCGCCGGTGACGCTCAACGTTGCGCCTGGTGAACACCGGGTCGAGGTCTCGAGCGACGGGACGTCGGTAAAAGACATGGTCGTCGTGCAACGCGACGCGACGACGTCGGTGATCATCCCGCTGCCGGCGGCGCCGCGCGGCGAGGCTGCGGGAGCTGCGCCGCGCGCTGAGACTGCCGGAGTTGCGCGCGCTGAGACGGCCGGAGCCGCCGGGTGGGTCGCCATCACCTCGCCGATCGACGTGAACGTGTTCGAAGGCGATCAGCTCATCGGCACCAAGGAGACGCGGCGGCTGATGCTGCCTGCAGGGACCCATCAACTCGACATCGTCAATGGCGATCTGGGCTACGCGTCGCGGCGGACCGTGAACGTGACGCCGGGCAAACTGACGCCGCTGAAGGTGGAAGTGCCGCCGGGCATGCTCGCGATCAACGCGCTGCCCTGGGCCGAGGTCTGGCTGGACGGCCAGGCCCTCGGAGCGACGCCGATCGGGAATGTCAAGACGTCGGTCGGCACGCACGAGGTGGTGTTTCGCCATCCGAAGCTGGGCGAGCAGCGCCGTGCCGTCGTCGTCCCGTTGTCCGGTATCGGCCGAATCAGCGTCGACATGGGGGCGAAGTGAGCCATGAGCGAACTCGGTGATCGACCCGTTGGTCTTCGAGAGGGAGGAAGTGGTCCGATGAATTCCGAGCCCCTTCGCGCCGCATGGGCAGTCCCGCTGGCGACGGTGAATGAAGTGCGCGCTCACATGGAGTCCGCGTTCAAGGCGATCGTCGCGCAGATGCTCGACGCGCACGCCGAGTCGGTGGCAATCGCCGAGCGCGCGAACAAGCGAGCGGCCGACATCGAATCGGCGGCGCAGGCCGCCGCGCAACGGGCGAGGCTCGAGAGTGACATCGAGCTCGGTCATTCGAATGATCTGGTCGAGCGCCTCCAGGCCGAGCTCGAACGCCTCCGCGAGCAGCTCCACCTCGAAGCCAACCGCACCGTGCCGGACACCGCCGAAGCGGGTGCCGAAAGGTTGCAACGAGAAGCCGCTCACCGGTCAGAAATGATCGCATTACGCGAGGAACTGCAGGCTTCGCGTGCCGAATGCACCGATCTCGCTCATCAGATCGCGCTTGAAAAAGCCAAGCACGCACGACTGATTGCCGGCGTGCGATCGATCCAGCAGACCAAGCCGCCGGCCGCGTTGATCGGGTTTGTCGTCAGCGGAGACTCGGCAACTCCCGAGCGGATCGCCGTGCCGGAGGCGCCGCGTGAGCCCGTGCCGAGCCTGGTCATCGACACGCCGCTCGCGTCAGCGAAAACGATCGAGACCGGTGCGCGGACGGCGGCAGTGCCACCCGCGATCGTTGTGCCGCAGGCTGCCGCTGCGGCGCAAACCGTCTCCGGTAACACCGCCCTCGATTTCGACGCGACCGAGTACGCGCATCGGCTCCTCGACGAAATCGAAGCGGTCTACGATGCCGATACGAACTCCGGTCTGTCGTCGGACGAGCTCATCGGCCGTCTGAGCGGGAATCTGAAATACGGCGCCGCGGTGTTCGCGCGGCGGCTGGGATCAGCATCGGGCGAAAGCGGAAACCTGTTCGAGCAGCAGCTGACGGCGCGTTACGACGAAAAGGGCGAGACCAGGTTTGGCCGTCATCTCAGAGTCGCGACCTACGAATATCGCAAACAGAACGAAAACGAGCACGTGTAGCTCAGCTTTCACCTATCGGCCGACCATGAAAACAGCCCCTGGCATCACGGTCATCGTTGCGGCGTCGCTAACCGCGTTCGCGTGCGTCGCCTTGGACGCCCCGGTGAAAACCGGTGCCCCACTCACCGCCGACAAGCCGTTTGCCGCGGGTGGGCGCGTCGAGATCCAACTCGCCTCAGGCGGCTATCAGGTCCGCGCCGCAGCCGACAATCACGTGCGCATCACATCGGATCGGAACATCGGCGACGCCAGCGTGGAAGTCACGGCGGAGGGCGGGGGCGCGCGCGTGGAGTCGAAGGACACGCCGCGCAACTTCAGGGCGACGATCGAGGTGCCCGCCCAGGCTGACCTGGTCATCCACCTGAGCGCCGGCGAGCTGGTGATCGAACCGATCGCCGGCAACAAGGACATCAACAGCAACGCCGGCGAAATCACGGTCGCGGTCGGCAATCCCGATGACTATGCGACGGTCGATGCGACTCTCAAAGCCGGCGACATCCAGGCTGACGCATTCGGCGGATCGAAATCGGGCGTGATGCCGCATTTCACGTGGTCGGGGCCGGGGAAGCGCACACTCCGCGCCGATCTGGGCGCCGGCAAGCTGGTTTTGCGCCGCTGACTTCTGAAGCCCTCAGCCTTGGCCCTTGGCCTGAGGCCTTAACCGTTCGGGTTAAACCGGTACCCCACCCATGGTTCGGTGACGAGGTAGCGCGGGTTGGACGGATCCGGCTCCAGCTTCTTGCGCAGCTGCCCCATGAAGACGCGCAGGTACTCGGGCTGTTCCTGTGACGCCTCTCCCCAGACCGCTTCGAGCAGCGTCCGATGCGTGATGACGCGGTTCGGGTGCCGCGCCATGTAGACGAACAGATCGAACTCCTTCGGCGTGAGCCGGATCTCGCTGCCGCGCGCGTGAACGCGCCGCCCCTCGAAGTCGATGAAAAAGTCTCCCGCCTCGAGCGAGCTCATTTCCGTGTCGCCGCCGCTGCGGCGCAGCGCCGCGCGGACGCGCGCGAGCAGCTCGTCGATCCCGAACGGCTTGGTGACGTAGTCGTCGGCCCCCGAATCGAGCGCCTCGACCTTGGTGCGCTCCTCGCCTTTCACCGACAGCACGATGATCGGCACCGCCGAGATCGCTCGGATGCGCTTGCACAGCTCGACGCCGTCCATGTGCGGCATGTAGAGATCCGTGATGACGAGCTCCGGCCGGAAGGCGGCGAAGGTCGACAGCGCTGCTTCCCCCTCCGTCGCGGTCTGCACCTGGTAGCCCTGGCTGGTCAGCACCGTGCGCAGCACCCGCGTAATCTGCGGCTCATCGTCCACGACCAGCACCCGCGATTTATCCTGCGCCGTAGCCATCATGCTGTCCTTTGTTCTTGAGATTTCAGATTCGAGATTTCAGATTTCAGATTTGGGACGTCATCGTCAACCGCTGACGGCACAGTCATGACGACAGAAGTGCCCTTCCCCGCGGCGCCCGCCTCGACGAAGATTCGACCGCCCTGCGCCTCGACGAGCCGCCGCGCGATCGGCAGCCCGAGGCCGATGCCGCCGCGATTCGGATCGTGCGACTCCCGCGCCGGCACGCGGAAGAATTTCTCGAAGACCCGCTCGCGCAGCGGCTCGGCGATCCCCGGTCCCTCGTCGGAGACGACGATGCGTACGCTGCGCTCGCCGTCGCGAGAGGCGCGCACGGCGATCGTCGTCTTCGACGGCGCGTACTTGCTCGCGTTGTCGAGCAGGATGTAAATCACTTCCGTCATCGACGCGGCGTCGACCGACACCGCCGGCAGCGCATCGTCGAGCGACACGACGACGTGGTGATCGCGCGTCAGCGTTTCGGCGCGGTGCAGCGCGGATCCGACGATCGTGGCCACGTCGATCGCGCGCAGATGAATCGGCAGCATCGGCTCCATCCGATCCGGCGTCGACAGCCCCTCGATGTAGCGGTTGAGACGATCCGACTCCTCGTCGATCACCTGCAGCAGCTCGCGCCGTCCTTCGATCGACAGCTCGGACTTCGGGCTCCAGATGCCGGTGCGAATCAGCGCCGTCACCGCCGCCTTGATCGAGGTCAGCGGCGTCCGCAGGTTATGCGTCAGCGCGTCGAGCAGCGCGGCTTTGAGCTGTTCGTTCCGCCGCGCCGCCTCCGCCTCGCTGGCGCGTTCGAACGCCCCCTGCAGTTCCTGATACAGCCGCTCGATCTCCTGCCGGCCCGCCTGGGCTTCCGCCGCCCGCCGCTCGGCGCGCGACGCCAGCTCGCCGGCGATCACGGCGGTGACGATGAAGGTGACGAAGGCGATCCAGTCTTCGGCGTCCTCGATGCCGAAGCCGGCGGGCGGGAGGAAGAAATAGGAATAGGCGGCGGCGCCGGACGCGGCCGCCGCGAGCGCGGGCGCGGTGCCCCACAGCCGCGCGACGACGACGACGTCGAGGAGAAGCAGGGGCGCGGCGATCCCGGCGTAACTGACCGACAGCAGCCGGAGGACGATCACGAACGGCGCAACCGTGGCCGCCGCCGCGACGCACTTCAACCAGCGCATGTCCCGATTATGGACCGCATCGTCCTCACAAGCACGGCTACAGATTCCTTATGAACAAACGCCGGCAAACACCGCTGAGAAGGTCGAGAACCCCGAGATCAAAGAGTTATTCCCGGGTCTCTTCTGCCCAAGTTGACCTGAACCAGAAACCGGCTAGAATCGAACGGTGGTTCAGTTTTCGAATCGTCGTTCGATCCGGTCGGATGCCCGCCGCGTCGAGATCATGCGTGCCGCCGCTCGGGTCTTCCGCGCCCGTGGCTTCGCCGCGTCCGGCATGCGCCACATCGCGACCGCCGCCGACCTCTCTCCCGCCAACCTCTATCACTACTTCCGCGGCAAGGACGAACTGCTCTTCTTCTGTCAGGACCGATCGGTCGATCGCCTCCTCGACGCGCTCGCCGCCGCGCGCAAGAGTCGCGGACCGCTGACCGGCCGCCTGCGCGAGATGGCGATCGCTCACGTCCTCTGTCTGCTCGACGAGGTCGAAGGATCCGCGGCGCACCTGGAAGTCGACGCGCTGCCGCCGCGTCTGCGCGCGCGCATCGTCGCCAAACGCGATCAGTACGAGCGCGGCGTCCGTGCGCTCGTCGCCGGCGGCGTCCGCGCCCATACGCTCCGCGCCTCCGACGCCACGATTGCCACCCGCGCGTTCCTCGGCGCGCTCAACTGGACCGCGCACTGGTTCCGGCCGGAAGGACCTCAGTCGCCACAACAGGTCGCCGAGCTCGTCGCCGACTACGCCGTCGCCGGTCTTTCCAATCAGCAATCCGCAATTAGCAGTCAGCAGTCTCATGAAAAACGTCCATCTCGCGCTGACCGTCAACGGCGAGCCGACCGAGGTCGCCTTCGCCCCGTACAAGACACTGTTAGAGGTGCTCCGTGAGGATCTGAATCTCTGCGGCACGAAGCACGGCTGCGAGCTGGGGGAATGCGGCGCCTGCGCTGTGCTGCTCGACGGTCAACCGGTCCTCTCCTGCCTCGTCCTCGGCGTCGAATGCGACGGGCGTGAGGTGCTGACCGTCGAAGGTCTGGTGACCGACGGCCGTCTCCATCCGCTGCAGGACGCTTTCGCGGACCTTGGCGCTGCGCAATGCGGCTACTGCACGCCGGGGTTCCTCGTCACCGCAAAAGCGCTGCTCGACGAGCACGCGAATCCCACGCGCGACCAGATCCGCGAGGCGCTCGCCGGCTGTCTGTGCCGGTGCACGGGGTATCAGCAGATTTTCGAAGCGGTAGAAGCCGCGATAGCGGCAGGGCCAAAAGGACGCGCCCTACAAACGCCTCAGGGATCTGCGGCGCGTCAGCCGAATGTAGGCCGCCGGTTCCTTTTGGACCCGGCATCCCACAGCGCGAAGGCTTCAGCCCGGCGGGAGACCCGATGAACATCATCGGCAAACCGCGCCGCCGCGTCGACGGACGCGCGAAGGTCACAGGCCAGACGAAATTCGCCGACGACCTGATGCTGCCGCGGATGGTGCACTGCAAGCTGCTCCGCTCGACCGTGCCGCACGCGCTGATCGTGAAAATCGACGTGTCGCGCGCCCTCGCGCGTCCCGGCGTCCTGCTGGTCCTCACCGGCAAGGACTTCCCCATCTCGTATGGCATCCTCCCGGTCAGCCAGGACGAGCACGCGCTCGCCGTGAACCGTGTGCGCTTCGTCGGCGATCCCGTCGCCGCCGTCATCGCCCGCGACGAGCTGACGGCCTTCGAGGCGCTCGATTTCATCGACGTCGAATACGAGCCGCTGCGCACCTACGCCGATCCGGAGGACAGCCTCGCCTATCCGGTGCCGCGCATCCACGAGTACGGCGACTCCGGCAACATCCACAAGGCGGTGTCGCTCCGCTTCGGCGACGTCGAGCAGGCGTTCGCCGACGCCGACCGCGTCTTCGAGGACACGTTCTTCTACCAGGGCAACACGCATCTCCCGATCGAGCAGCACGCGGCAGTCGCGGCGAAGGATCCCGACGGCAAATTGGTCCTCTGGTCGAGCACGCAGACGCCGCATTACGTCCATCGCGCGCTCGCGAAGGCTCTCGAGATTCCGGCGGCCCACATCCGTGTCATCGCCACGCCCAACGGCGGTGGCTTCGGCGGCAAGAGCGATCCCTTCAACCACGAGATGGTCGTCGCGAAAGCGGCGCTGATGCTCGACCGTCCTGTGAAGATCTGTCTCACCCGTGAGGAGGTCTTCTACTGCCATCGCGGACGCCATCCCGTGCTGATGACGTTCAAGACCGGCGTGAAGATGGACGGCACCATCACCGGCATGCACGTGAAGACGCTGCTCGACGGCGGCGCCTACGGATCGTACGGCGTTGCCAGCACCTTCTACACCGGCGCGCTGCAGACCGTCACGTATCACGTCCCGACGTACCACTTCGAAGGCTGCCGCGTTTTCACCAACAAGCCGCCGTGCGGCCCGAAGCGCGGCCACGGCACGCCGCAGAGCCGCTTCGGTCAGGAGATTCAGCTCGACAAGATCGCCGAGTCGCTCGCGATCGATCCCGCGGAACTGCGCCTCCGCATCGTTGAACAGCCCGACACGCTGACCGCAAACTATCTGCGCGTCGGCACCATCGGTCTGGCCGAGTGCGTCCGCCGCGTGACGGCGGCCGCCGACTGGAAGAACACCTTCGGCAAGCTGCCGCACGGCCGCGGCGTCGGCATCGCCTGCTCGTCCTATCTCTCCGGCGCCGGCCTGCCGATTTACTACAACGACATGCCGCACTCCGGCGTGCAGCTCAAGCTCGATCGCAGCGGCGGCGTGACGGCCTTCTGCGGCGCGACCGAGATCGGCCAGGGATCGGACGATGTGCTCGTCGGATGCGTGGCCGAGATCCTGGGCATCGAGCCGATCGACATCCGCCCGGTGACCGGCGACACCGATCTGACCCCTGTGGATCTCGGCTCCTATTCCAGCCGCGTCACGCTGATGATGGGCAACGCCGCGATCCAGGCCGCCGAGCGCGCGCGCGATCTGCTTGCCGACGCCGTCTCGAAGAAGTTGTCGGTGCCGAAGGATCGCCTCGTCTTCGCCGACCGGCGCGTGTTCGACACCGAGAGCCCGGACACCGGCGTCGGCTTTGCCGAAGCGGTTCAACTCGCGGAAGCGACGTTCGGCACCATCGGTTCGACCGGCTCGTACACGCCGCCGCGCTCTGCCGCGCGCTTCAAGGGCGGCGGCGTCGGCCCTTCGCCGACCTACTCCTACTCCGCCGCCATCGTCGAGGTGGACGTCGACCTTTCGTCGGGATGGATTCACGTGCCGCGCGTCTGGATAGCGCACGACATCGGCCGCTCGCTGAATCCCACGCTCGTCCGCGGGCAGGTCGAGGGCAGCGTCTACATGGCGATCGGCGAAGCGCTGATGGAGGAGCAGACGTTCCGTCGGCTCCCGGAGAAGCTGTCGCACGCGCTCGTGCACAAGTTCCCGTCGATGCTCGAGTACAAGAGCCCGACCACGCTCGATATGCCGGAGGTGTTCACGGAGCTGGTCGAGAACCCCGACCCGCGCGGCCCGTTCGGCGCGAAGGAGGTCGGGCAGGGGCCGCTGCTGCCGGTGATGCCGGCCGTCGCCAACGCCGTCTACGATGCGATCGGCGTGCGGATCGACGAGGTGCCGATCACGCCGGAGAAGATCCTGAAGGCGCTCGACGCGAAGGCCGCCGGTAAGGATCCGCGGTACGGCCCGACGCGATTCCCGTACGTGCCGTATCCCGAGCCGCTGGATGTGCCGCCGCCGTGGGAAGGGGGGGACGGCAAAGCCAAACTTAGAACTGAAAATTCAGAACTTAGAACTCCGGCGGTGCGGCGATGATGAGATTGCCGCACTTCAAGTACCACGCGCCGCGGACCGTCCACGAGGCGGCCGAGCTCCTCGCCGCGCCCGGCGGTGCGATGCTCGTCGCCGGCGGGACCGATCTGCTGCCGAACATGAAGCGGCGCCAGCAGGTCCCCGCGACATTGATCGGTCTGCGCCGAATCGCCGAGCTCCGTTCGATTCAAAGTGGCGCAGCCCTTTCAGCACTGCGAGAACCTGGTCTGACCATCGGCGCCGGCGTCACGCTGAGCGAGCTCGTTCGCAATGCTGTCGTTCGCGAATCGTATGGCGCGCTTTGGCAGGCCGCTTCTCAGGTCGCCACGCCGCACCTCCGCAACATGGGCACGCTCGGCGGCAACCTCTGCCTCGACACGCGGTGCAACTACTACGACCAGAACCACGAGTGGCGCAAGTCGATCGACTTCTGCATGAAGAAGGACGGCAAGATCTGCTGGGTCGCGACCGGCAGCCCGAAATGCCTGGCGGTCTCGTCCACCGACACCGGCCCTGCGCTGCTCGCGCTCGGCGCGCAGGTCACGCTCGTCTCCGCCAACGCCACGCGCCAGGTTGCGGCTTCGGATCTCTATCAGAACGACGGCATCCACTACCTGACGCGGCGTCCGGACGAGATCCTCACCGCTGTCCACATCCCGTCGATGGACGGCTGGCGCAGCGTCTACTGGAAGCTGCGCCGTCGCGGCTCGTTCGATTTCCCGGTCCTGTCGGTCGCCGCCGCCGCGAGGTTTGCCGACGACGGTACCGTGGAAGCCGCGCGGATCATCCTCGGTGCGGTCGCGTCACGTCCAATCGACGCGTCCGCCGCGGCGACAGCCGTCATCGGTCAGCGGCTGACCGACGAGGTGATCGCGCACGCCGCGGAGACCGCCGCCAGGCCCGCGAAGCCGATGGACAACACGGACTTCGATCTGACGTGGCGCAAACGCGTGATGAAGGACGTCGTGACCTACGCCCTGCGCGAGCTGCGCGGCGACGATGTGCGGGAGTGGCGACGGAAGCTGTCGAAGCAACTCTTGTAGCGCAGGGCTTCGGCCCTGCGGAGCGCACCCGTTCTAAAAAGCGGCCACAGAGACACAGAGACACAGAGCGAA
>Ga0310810_10008173_pt1 | contig 12019 bp, 5 predicted proteins | sample NCmetagenome_FD_207641 | JGI IMG/M metagenome (GOLD analysis project Ga0310810, IMG submission 207641) | Soil microbial communities from experimental microcosm in Duke University, North Carolina, United States - NC | ecosystem: Engineered > Artificial ecosystem > Soil microcosm > Unclassified ...
CAGAAAGGGAGAGGGAGTCCAGAGCCCAGCAAGTTTATTTTCACGACCAGCGTGGTTCCGCGCGCTGGCGTTACAGCACAGAGCATTACGAAAGCAGTTGCTGAATTTCGTCCCAGCTGAGTGACGCCGCAAATTCTTCGTCACTCCCGATCGTTGACTGAATGATTTCACGTTTTCGGTTTTGCAGCGCGAGGATTTTCTCTTCGACCGTATCACGCGCAATTAGTTTATAGCTGGTGACGACTTTGGTTTGGCCGATGCGATGTGCGCGATCGGTGGCTTGATCTTCGACCGCCGGATTCCACCACGGGTCAAAATGAAACACAGTATCGGCGCCGGTTAGATTGAGGCCGACGCCGCCTGCCTTAAGGCTGATAAGGAACACAGGAATGTCGGTACTGGTTTGAAAACGCGACACGACTCCCGCGCGATCGATGGTTGAGCCATCGAGGTAACAGTAATCGATGTCTTCCTGGCCAAGTCGTTCCTTAATCAGAGCCAACATCGAAACAAATTGACTGAACACCAGGAGGCGGTGTCCACCATCAATCACCTCCTCGAGCAGTTCACTGAACAAGTCCAGTTTGCCGGAGGCATTGGCGGGGTCGACGCCTTCCAGTTTCAGCAGCCGCAAGTCGCAGCAGACCTGGCGCAGGCGCAGCAACGCGCTGAGGACCACCATTCGGCTCTTAGCCATTCCCTGTGGACCGCCGGCTGCAAGCACTTCTTTGCGACTAGCCTCGATGACTTGCTGATACACGGTCCGCTGCTCGGCGGTTAACTCGCAGAACGATACCTGCTCGAGCCGGGCGGGTAATTCGGGCGCGACTTCCTTTTTGAGGCGGCGAAGCATGAACGGGCGTAACCGCCGCGCCAGACGGGTTTGAGCGGCCTCGCTCTTTTCCCTGGTGATTGGCAATTCGTAGCGTTCCCGAAAATCTTTGGCGCTGCCGAGGTAACCCGGCATCAGGAAGTCAAAAATGGACCATAGATCGAGCACCGAATTTTCCAACGGCGTGCCGGTCAGAACGAGGCGGTGGCGCGATGCGACGGCTTTGACAGCTTGCGCGTTTTGGGTTTCGCGATTTTTTATGTGCTGCGCTTCGTCGAGGATTACGGTGTCAAATTCCAATCCGCGATACCTCTCGCCGTCGCGTCGGATTAGGGCGTAACTCGTGATGATCAGATCCTGCAATGGAATGGTGTCGAACAGGCTGTGGCGGTCGGGACCGTGCAGTGCCAGGACCTTGAGGTCGGGGGTGAATTTTGCTGCTTCAGCGACCCAGTTATAAACGAGGCTTGTGGGACAGACGACAAGGACAGGGGGGGAATTGATAGCTTGAGAAGTGGAAGGAACCTCCTCTCCCCGGCCCTCTCCTCCAGAGGAGGAGAGGGAGATATCGGCGGGGACGATTTGGTTATCAAAGACATTTGCGGTGCGAGGGGTCCCCCTCTCCCCTTCTGAGGGGAGAGGGTTGGGGTGAGGGGTGCTTACTTCGCGTTGGGAGTTGTGGTTCTTGATGCTTCGGCAACTGCGCACAAATGCCAGCGCTTGCAGAGTTTTCCCCAAACCCATTTCGTCGGCGAGAATTCCGCCAAAGCCGTTCGCGCGAAGAAACGCCAGCCATGCGACGCCCTGTTTTTGATACGGACGCAGTACGTTCTCAAGTTGGCCCAAAGGCGGGCACTCAAGTTTGGCTTCGCCATGTTGTTGCGCGGCGCGTTCGCGCCACGGCGCCGGGGCCTGCACCTGCCAATTGTTGTGCTGCCGCAACGTGGATTCCAGGAAGCCGGCCTGGGTGTTGTTGATCCGATAGCCTTGCGCGTGCTGCTGGGGTGCGCAGTCCAGCAATACCTCCTGTAATTCTTCCACCGCACCCGTGTCAATCAGCGCTAGTTTGCCGCTTTTTAGCCGCGTATGACTTTGGCCTGAAAGCAACAGCCGCTGGATGTCCGCCGGCGCGAAGGTCTCGCCATCGCGCGACGCGAAAACTACCCCGAGATCAAACCATTGAATTCCCGACGTGATACGAAACTGTGGCTCGATCCGATCGAAACTCTGGTGGGTGCTGCGTTCGAGTTTTTCCTCCAGGGTGACGTTCCACTCGCGTTGCAGTTTTGGAAAATCACGGGCAAAGAAATTTAATACCGCGTTCTGTCCAGTTAATTGCAATTTGCCGTCGCGCATGAAAAAGCCGCTGCGTTGAAGCCTGGCCAGCGCGGCGCGTTCGGCGTTGAGATCGCGCGTGGAATAGCGGGTCGCGACTTCCGGATCGGGCAGCCAGACGCTCTCATCCGCTGCGGTTACGCCGACGGTCATTATTCGCGAGCCGTAGGCGCATTGAAGCAGCGCGCTTAATTGTGACAGCCCCCCGCGGAGTTCAAGCAGGAAGCGTGGTGACTGGGGTTCAAGACAAAAGTCCTCTACCTTGAAATTTGCTTCGACACTGCCGCCGACCAGCAATTGCGGCCAATCCTGGCTCAGAAAACGAGGCACGTGCGGCCTGGCAATTCGTACCGGGCCGTGAAACAGGTCGCCTAAAGCGGGCGCACCGACGAGAGGCTGGAATGTGTCGTTCTGCCAAATCCACCGTCCAATTTTCAGTCCCAAATTGGCTTTTTGCTTTAACTCTAGAACGATTTGTCCGTCGGTTTGGAGTGTTGCCCGCAGCGGGAGTTTGCCTGGCGCGCTGCTGACTGCCACCGATTTGCTCTTGCCAATCGTGATGTTCGGATGCGCAACCAACAACGGCAGCAAAGATTCGAATTGATTTAGATCCAATTGCAGGAGTGCCGGAGTTTCTCCATTCGCGAGGCTTTCGATGCGTTCAATGATTGCCTGGTCAGCAGTCGAAAAGGCGAAAGCGCGGCCTTTGGGCAAAGCATTCAACGGCGATTTGCCGCCGCCCCACCTGGCTTCAAATACCAGCATAATTTTTCCGCGCGCGAGGGCCTGTTCGAAGTTTGGCGGCAAGATGAGGAGTAGTTCCGTCGGCTCACCTGACGGATCGTGTTGCAAGCTTGAAGCCTTGCGCGGAGGGGCGAGAGCGACGGGGCGAGTTGCCAATCCGCGCGAAGCAGAACTTGACGGCGGCGTCGACTGCTGGCTTTTCAACCAGTGCAATCCGACAGCGACGCCATGGGCACAAATCTTGCCCCATTCACGCGCATCCCGGCAGGTGCAGAGATTCTCGATATCAATTGGACTCTTAATCACCATTGACGCGCGGAAGGAGACCTCGCCGGCTTGCACGACTCCGCGTAACAAGGGTGGCCCCCAATGAGAGCTGAGCACCTGGCCTTGCTGGAGGTAGGCTCGCGCCATTTTCATCACCTCCCACCCGGCCGCCTCGCTGAGCAACTTTTCTGTGAGTTCCACCGGCATTCGAATCAATAGAAATGAGTCAGATTCAAATGCGCCGGGAACGCAATGCCGCCTCGAGTTCGCGCAGATCTTTTGGCAAGTCTGCTGTCCAGGACATTTTTCGTCCAGGTTGCTCAGGATGTTCCAACGTCAGCACATGAGAGTGCAGGGCCTGGCGTGGGAACGCGATGAATGCCGCGCCGGAAGTCCCGCGATAATTCGGATTGTAGGTTCGATCGCCGATGAGTGGCAGACCTTCAGAAGCGGCCTGGACGCGGATCTGATGTTTGCGTCCAGTCTCGAGACGGAGGCGCAGTTTTGTGACGACCGCCTTCGCCCCAGAGAGGGGATATTCGACCAGAACCTCATAATGAGTGATGGCTTCTTGCGCATCCGAGGATGCCGCGGCCCTTCCGCGCCCCACAATCCTCTGCCGCAATCCGTCACCGTTCAATTGAAGCCAATGACGCCAGGTGCCTTTTGGGTTCGGGGCACGTCCCTCGACAAAGGCGATATATTCCCTGCCCATGCTGTGGCTCTTGACCTGGTCAATCAAATGGGTGCGCGCCTCTGCCGATGAAGCCATACAGAACAGACCCGTGGTGTATTGGTCCAATCGATGAACCGGCAGCGGCTCCAGCTTGCGGTAAACGGCAGGTAAAGACTTTCCGCGATCGCGGGGCTTGAGTTTTCCTTTCAGGAAATCTGCAAGAATGCTCAGGGCTGAGATCTCGCAGTTGGGAGCGGGTATGGAAATCAGACCAGGACCTTTGTTGACGACCGCCAGCGCGGAGTCCAGATAGACTAACGCTAGCCGTGGGTGAATTTGCCAGCTGGTTCCACAGTCCAGCGTGGTGGATTGGCGCTGCATCAACTCCAGCGTATTCCCCGGATCATCCAACAGATGATTCGCTTGACGGAACACAACGCCACCGATGCGAACCCGCCCTGCCTGGATCCACTGTTTGGCGCGGGTTTTCGGGGTGTCAGGATACTGCTGCAGCAACCAATGCAACAACGGGCGCTTTTCATCTACGGTGGGTCGATCAACCATCATCAATAGCATGGCGGTAATCCGGCCAAGGTCAACCTAATGGAGTGTAGCGTCAGGCGTCTTCGCCTGACGTAGAAGGCGGCGTCCTGGCCGCCTGGATTCGTTGCGGTGGTTTACTGGCGAATGTTTTCCCACCCGCCGGGCAAGATGCCCGGCTCTACGGCAGGCGAGACGCTTGCCGCTACAGCTACTGCTCGACTTGGACGCGGTAGTACTTACTTGTTCCAGATAAGGGGTCCGGGTCGACCTCCGAATTGAATGGCGGTGTGGCGGCAATGTTTGTGCGCACGATGAAATTGAATCCTGTAACCAGATCGGTTGCTCGTTCGAGCCGATAAGTTTTTCCCGCGATGCTGGGCCATTGGACGGTGAATGCGCCAGCAGGGCTAATCCTTGGCGCCAGCATACGCAAACAAGAGGAGGCATCCTGCGGATCGGTGCCGGCTTCATATTCCGCAAGGTTACTGACTCCATCCTGGTCCGGGTCCGCGCCAGGGTCAATCCCCGTTACCTGACCAAAATGTTCAAGCTCCCACCAGTCCGGCAAGCCATTGCCATCGGTATCGACGATACGTTGCAGGTTCAAACGGCCACCGGTACGGACTTTGTTTTGCAGTCCTGGAACGGTTTCAACGTTGGCCAATATTCGTTGAATGCGTTGCACGACCGATTCGTTTGGAAAATTCATCGCGGCAAATGCGACCGCACCGACCACGTGCGGTGTCGCCATTGAGGTGCCATCCAGCAATTGGTAAGGATGGCTGAAATCCTCTGCGTTTACCACGGTTGCAGATACCGGGAGCAGTCGCTGTAGCGCAACACCGTCGGATTGTGTGAGGGAAAGCGCGGGGATCCACGTTGCGGCATTTTGGAGCGTGCCGTTAAAATTGCCACTCTGATTGTTGTAAACCAATGCGGCCTTCGCTCCAGCCGTCATCGCGTTAGATACCTTTTCCGCAAAGGTGAGAGTGCCGCGGCTAATCAGGGCGATATTGCCGGCGACCGCAGCAGGGAAGTTGGTGGCATATCCGAGGCCGCAATCGTAAACGACCGCAGTGATGCCAGTGGTGACGCCAGAGTACGTCATCGCGTTAGCCGAATATGTGGCGGAACCCTGTTGCACGTAGGCATTAAAGCTGGGCAGGTTCGTCGGCTTCGTGGAGAGGATATTAACGCCCGGTGCGCCAAGGTCGACCGTCGTGGCGCCGTAATCGGAGAAGCTCGCCAGTTGATCGCTCTGCGTAGTTGCCGCGATAACGATCATGTTCGAAAGTCTGTACGATGATGGATAATCCGGCATCACATCGTGATTTAGGCTACTGTTGCCGGCCGCGGCGCAGAAAATAATACCAGCATCACCCGCTGCCTGGATCGCGGCGCGTTCAACGCTGTTCGACCCGCCACCGCCGAAAGAGGCATTGACCGCGACGACATTGACGCCCCGCTTTTTCATGAGGGTCGCGTATTGGAGGGCCTCGATGATTGCAGAATCTGCAAAACTCGAGCCGTCGTTCGACGCGCGCAGCGCCATGATGCGAGCCTGGTAAGCGACACCGATCACGCCGAGTTGATTGTTGCCGACCGCGGCGATGGTCCCGGCGACGTGCGTGCCGTGAAAAGCCGAATCTGACGGGTCGGAGGAGTTATCGGCAAAGTCATATCCGTAAACATCGTCGACGTAGCCGTTGTTATCGTCGTCAAGACCGTTATTGCTTATCTCGGCGGAATTAGTCCACATATTGTCCGCCAGGTCCGGATGTTTGTAATCGACGCCGGTGTCGATGACGGCGACGACGACCTGGTTTGTGGATGGGCGTGCGAGGTTCCAGGCCTGAACGAATTTGATGTCGGCCCCTGGTGTACCGGCCAAGCCATTAACGGTCGCGCCGCTATTTTGCAGGTCCCACATCCGGCTGAACAGCTCGTCATTCGGTGCGCCGGATGTCCATCGGAGGTAATTAGGCTCGACCGATTCGATCGAGGGATCATTGGACAGTTCTTTAATGAGGTCAGCGGTCGAGCGCGTTTGGTCGCGCACCAACCCGTAATGATGACCGTGTTGCTGGGAAAGCGAGGCGAAGTGCCTGGTTAAATGAAGCGAATGGGCTGAGAGGGCACGCCCGGCCCCGGGGAGATCGACTGAGGCCTTGAAAGTGACTAGCGCTTCGCCCTCAACATACGCCGTTTTGGCCTGCGCGGTGAAGCCAAGGCCAGCACCCATCAAAGCGATACTGGCACCTAACGCAGTCCACATAATCTGTCTAAATCTCTTCGCCTTCATTCAGCTATTTGTCAAAATACCAATCGCCATTATAGCAATAATGAGATAGGAAAAAGCAAGCCGGCAGGGAGATAAATTCCGAAATCCGAAAATACCAGTCCCGAAAGTCTGAATGAGTTCAACTGTTTCTGATTTCGGTCTTCGAGCTTCGGATTTGCACAAGGTGATCCGCTAACGCGGCTCCATTACGGTTGTGAGCCGTTCAAGTTGGGGCGATGGCACTTGCTGGTGGGAGCCCATTGGCCAAATGATTTCGAGGCTGTCGACCTTGTTGGCTGTGCCCAAGCCGATGGTAACAGGCAATTCGGATTGCGAGAGATAACTGCGGGTCGGCATAACCTGACGCCAAACGGTTTGTCCAGCGACAACAGCTTTTATCCATGCGCCGATGGCGTCGCGGTTGCTCTTTGTTCCGACCAATTTCAATCGAATCCAATGATGATTGAGCTTTTGATCGTTGCGCAAGACCAACGGGGGCCCACCCGTTTGAGTCAGGACCACATCAGGATCCCCGTCAGCATCGATATCCGCATACGCTGAGCCGCGGCCGACAATCGGTTGAAACAGGTCTTTGCCGCATTTTTCCGGTGGAGCGACCACAAAGCAGCCGCCGCTGCGAGGCCCGGCGTTCCAGAACAGTTGTGCCGGTTGAGCATAGGACTGGCTTTTTTGGATCTTGGAGATTTCCTGTTCCAGATGCCCATTGGCGGTCAACAAATCGAGTCGCCCATCGAGATCGTAGTCAAAAAAGAAAAGACCGAACTTGAGCAATAAGCGGCTGGCGGGGCCGACGCCCTCGGGAATGGCTTCGTCGGCGAAAACCAGTGCTTGGTTTTGGGCTACGTAAAGCGCGGTCATTTCGTTGGCAAAATTGCCGATGCCGATTCCCAGTTTGCCATCGTCGCGATAACGTGCGGCGTCGATGCCCATCGCGCCGCGCGTATTGCCATAGCTATCGAATGCAATGCCCGATGCGGCGCCGATTTCTTTAAACGTGCCGTTGTGTTGGTTCAGGAAGAGCAGGTTGGGAGTTGTATCATTGGCGACCACCAGATCAATCCAACCATCCCCGTCCAGGTCAACCGGCGCGACGCCGAGTGTCTTGCTCGCGGCAACGCCCGTGGCGGCGTTCTTAACCTGCAACCCGCTTTGCGCCGAGACATCGGTGAAATGGCCATTGCCATCGTTGTGGTATAACCGAGGGTAAGCGCCTTCGAAGTTCATCGGCTGCCCGTAGGCCCGCGTTTTGCCGTCGATCTTATAGCCGACCTCGGCATCGATTTCGCGGGACCATTTAACGTAGTTGCCGACAAAGAGGTCGAGCTTACCGTCATTGTCGTAATCGATCCACGCGGCGCAGGTGCTCCAATCATTGGTTGAGCCACCCACAGTTGCAGCAACGGTGACCTCCTTGAATTTGCCGTTGCCTTCATTGTGAAACAGGTGATTGCCGCCCACCGCCGTAATGAACACGTCGTCAAGCCCGTCGTTATCATAATCTCCAATCGCCACGCCCATACCGTAGCAGCTGATATCGAGGCCCGACCGTGCGGTCACATCTGTGAAATGGCCTTTTCCATCGTTATGATACAGCGCGGCGGTGGTTGGAGATTTTCCCTCAGGAACATGCCAGGGCCAATAGGTGGAATTGATAAAGAGGACATCCTGGGCGCCATCATTGTCATAATCGAAAAATGCGACACCGCCACCCATGGTTTCCGGTAGGAGCTTTTCACCGTAGGCACCGTTGTTGTGGACAAAGTTGATGCCCGATTCTTTGGTGATGTCGGTAAAGGTCGCGACCGGCACCTCCGCTTGCGGCACCGCGCGGGCCACCGGCGAAGCAAGTTTGGTGAGCTGAGCCGGTGGCGGCGCCGGCTTGCGGCTTAGGAACAGCAGCGTGCCGGTGATGACAACAGCAATAAGAACCAAGGCAACCAAGGAGCGGCGCGTAGCTTTGCCGATAATCGCATCGTCGGCGTGGACTAACTCTTCCTGATCTTCGGGCGGGGGAGTGGGTTTGTTTGGCATTATTAAGAAAACAGGAAGTGTGAAACACTGAACCTCAAACATTGAACGTCGAACGTTGAGGTCGGGGCGGCGGTTCAGTGTTCGATGTTCAATGATCGAGGTTCAATGTTTTGGTGCCTCCATCCCCGGCCACTTCGGGGTGCGGCGCTGCGGGGCGGCTTAACGAATAAATGATTGTCGCCTGAGCCGCATGATCCGCCGCGAGGTTCTGGCGGCGTGCCAGGCTGATCGCGCGATCGCGGGCATTGTCGTCTGGTCGATATTTCTCATGCTCGGCGCGGTGGTAGGCGGCCTTTTGCTCGTCGCCAAGCTGGGTGTAAATCAACGCGAGGTTATAATGCGCGGTGAGATTTTCGGAATCGATGCTGAGAGTTTTCTGAAATTCAATCAGCGCCTTTTGCAGAAAATCCTTTTGGACTGGCGGGTTGGCACGTTCCATTTTGGCGCGTTCGACATAAGTTTGGCCCAATTCATTGATCACCTCGTAGTCTGTGCTGAAATCGAAGCCGCGGCGTTCGAGTTCCGGATAATGATCCTCGAGAATACTGCGGAATTCGTCGATCGCTTTATCGAGAAACCCGTTCTGCTTGTTTACCAATCCGTTGAACCAGGCGATGGTCCAACGCGGCGCCGGCGGATCACAACGGGCGGCGTTCTGGAGCGCGTTGACCGCGTCGTCCAGCCGTCCTTCTTTAAAATAAACGCGCGCCAGGTTGATAGGCCCATCGGGGCGTTTCAGCTTTTGCACTTGCTCAAAGGCTTGCTCGGCCTGAATCAACTCGCCCTTTTCAGCACCGCGGTCACCCTCGAGCAACAGACCAATGCCGTAGTCGTTCCAGCGTTGCCATTCGGGGATGGTTGAGGCCGGGGAAGTGGCGAAGCTTTGTGGTGCGGCTCTTTCTACCGGGAAAGTGAGCGTATCGGAGGCGATGGTGGTGACCGGCAGGTCGTTCGTGACCGTCAGTTGCCCCCCCTTGGTGTAGTTGGTCGAGAAAACATAATTCATATAGACCGTATCGAATTTCCGATATTGCAGTTTCACCTCAACGGTGAGCGGTCCGTTCTGATCTTCCGGCACCTGCAAGTCGTAGTGGACCACCTGGGCGGCCCCGGGCGGTATCTGATGATTGTAAAGCGGAGTAAAAATATCCTGCGGATTGCGACGATCGATGCGGTTGCCTTCGCGATCAAGCATGTAAACATTCACAAAGTGCGCCCACGGATCGACTTCGTTGCAGGGACCAAATCCGCCGCTTCGGCCCACAATGCGGTCGCCACGGGTTACCTTCGTATCGACCCAGATTTCGTTGGAATCGACCGTTCCCTGGCTAAAGGGATGGCCGAGCTTCAGCGTTCGTAGTACTACCTCCAGCAGGTAATGACCGCCGGGCTTGAGTGCCGGGATTTCGGGGCGCAATGGCGCATGGAGAACACCATCGATGCTACCTCCCTCACGGATGCCGAAAATGTCTACGCGAAGAGTTCCTTTAAGAAAATCCTGATGCGACTTTACGATGTCCGGCTGGTTGCGCAGATAAGCAATGCCGGTATTGGCCGCCGGAAACAAATGGTCATGGATAAAGCGTGCGGAGGTGTTGGTTGGGTTGAAGAAGTTGGCGCCAAAATCCTGCGATTGGTTTAAAGGCATGTGGCAGCCGGCGCAGTTCTGCACCGCCTTCTCGGGATAATAAAAGCTGCGGGCACCGTGACCGGACACACCGCTGAGCAAATACGTATCGTAGTGGTTTTGGCCGCGCAGGAACTCTTTGTAATGATTTAATTCCTGCGGAATGCTGACTTTATGGCAGGTGGAGCAAAACTCCGCGCTGCGCATGAACGGTTTCAGGAAGGTCTTTTTGTGGAATTCAGGTTTGGCCTTTACCAGTTGCTGGTTGATGTATTGCAGGAGGCGGTTGGTGCTATAAGCGAAGGGGTAGTGCACCGGTTCGTCGATCGTGTAATCGCCATTGCCTTTGGTGCTGTTGATGTGGGTGATTGCGTGGCAGGCGGTGCAGGTGATGCCTGCTTGTGACGTCGGATGGTTCACGTCATCGAAGTTTGGATCATCGAAGGCCCCGCTGAAGAACGGCACCACATCGTGGCACCCGGCACACCAGCGCGCCGCCTTGACATTGCCATCTCTCTTTAATGCGACTTGCCGTGTTTCGCGCACACTGAAGAGGTATGGTTTGTTGTTGAACGAGCTGAAGTGGTGCGCGCTGTGGAACCACCCTTTGTAAGTGTCCTCGTGGCATTTGAGACAGTAATCATCCATCTGCAGGGTGCGCGCCGGAACGAACTTCCCGGAGGCGGTCCGCGCCAAAGACGGTTCAAAGTATTTTGTGCCTTCCACAGAGCCGATCTTGTTTTTCTGAGGATGCGCTGAATGCAGCACGACCATCGCGAGCACGATGACGCCGACTGCACCGGCCCAGCGAACCCCGACCTGCCATTTAATACGCGGCCCGGCGAGGCGATGAAGTACATACAACCATACCGCCAGCAGAGGTGTGATCACATGAGCCCAGTAGGCTATTGAGCGTGCGTGCGGGTTCTTTAATCCAAGATTTTTGAATTGGAAAATATCGATGCGAGTCAGCAACAGGCCGGTGATTAACACCGTCAGACTGATGGCAAAGAGCACATAGCCGACTTTTACCGCGCGCCGATTCGGACGATTATGCGCATTCTTGATGTGGACTGCGCCGAAAACAATAACCGGCAGCACCAGCAACAGCCCCAGGGCGAGGTGGGTGCCGAACATGACCATGTAGAACCAGTTTTGATAAGTCGTGTTCGGGTTGCTTTTCAGCCATTCGAGGAAACTGATCGCACTGAGATAGACCGAGTTGGCGGCCAGCAGCGCCACGAGCCCAAAAATAAAGAGTAAAATGACGCGCAAGCGCGGTCCCACGGCACGCACGTACCGTCGGCGTGGAGCGGGGGGCTGGTTTGTAATTTCAGGCGCCATTTGGTGCGATTACATTATTAACGAACGTCGAGGGAGGGCTGCAAGCGCGGATCGCTGATGCGTCCGTCGATCAGATGAAGCTGGCGGTGTGTCGCCTCCGCAAACGCCGCATTATGGGTGACTACGATGACGGTAAGTCCTCGTTGGTTCAACCTTTCAAACAGGGCGAGGATGGTTTCGCCGGTTTTGGTATCGAGGTTTCCGGTCGGCTCGTCGGCCAGCAGCAGCATGGGATCGTTAATTAGGGCCCGAGCAATTGCGACCCGTTGCATCTCCCCGCCGGATAATTCCTTGGGCAGATGCTGGCGGCGATGCGTC
>Ga0310810_10008174_pt1 | contig 12018 bp, 9 predicted proteins | sample NCmetagenome_FD_207641 | JGI IMG/M metagenome (GOLD analysis project Ga0310810, IMG submission 207641) | Soil microbial communities from experimental microcosm in Duke University, North Carolina, United States - NC | ecosystem: Engineered > Artificial ecosystem > Soil microcosm > Unclassified ...
GCCGCTCGGGACCATGTCCGACGCGGAGCTGCTCGAGCGGTTACGGACGGGGGTCACGCCGCAGAACGCCATGCGGCTTCTCGACGAGCTGGTGACGATCGCCGAGGCTCGCGCGCAGGAGCGACAATGGGAAGTCGTCGCGCGGATCTTCGACACGTTCGTGCACAACGAGATCGCGGCCGACAACGACCCCGAGCTGCGCCGCGCCTACACGATAGCGATCCGGCGCCTCACGAAGCCGTCGCTCCTGCGCGGGATGGCTGGCCTTCTGCCGCGTCGTCCCGAGCTGCGCGACGCGCTCCACGGCGTGCTGCTGCGCCTCGGCACCGAAGGCGCGGAAGCGCTGATCGATCTCCTGACATCCGCCGACTCGCTCACCGATCGGCGCGCGTATCTCGCCGCGCTCGTCAAGTGTCGCGATGCGGTGCCGATGCTCATGCACCTGCTCGGCGACAATCGCTGGTATGTCGTGCGCAACGCGATCGATCTGCTCGGCGAGATGCATGCGCTCGAGGCGGAGGGGCCGTTGCTCGAGGTCGTTGGCCATCGAGAGGAGCGTGTACGGCGGTCGATTGCGACGGCTCTCGCGCGATTGGGCACGCCGCGCGCGATTCAGGCGGTGCAACAGCTGCTGACGGATTCGGTTCCCGAAGTGCGCGTTCATGCCGCACAGGCGCTCGGCACGATCAAGTCGCCGCGGTCGGTCGTGTCGCTGGCGCGCGCACTGGACTCGGAGGTCGATGCGGAAGTGCAGTCCGTGATTCTGGCGGCGTTAGGCCGGCAGGGGACCGATGACGCCGTGGCGCGACTGGTCAAGACGGCGGAGCCCGAGGGCCGTCTCTTCAAGCGTAAGCCGACGGCGCTTCGCGTCGCGGCGGTTCAGGCGCTCGCGGAGGCGAACACGCCCGCGGCGAGCGCGGCGCTGCGTCGGTTCGCGGAGGACAAGGACCGTGAGGTCCGGGACGCGGCCGTGCGCGCGCTACGCGCGAGACCCGAGACCTAGGCGCAGCGCGGGCTGGCTCCCGGCGCCGGACGTGTTACCGCGCTGTGAAGTCCGTCGCTCCGGTGACCGCGCGGCACGCCTCGGCGATGACCGCCGCCGCCCGGTCGAGGTCCTCGAGGCTCACCATCTCGTTAGGCGAGTGCATGTAGCGGTTCGGGATCGACAGGAGCGCGGTCGCGATTCCCTCGCGCGCCACGTGAATCGCGTCGGCATCGGTCCAGGACTCGCGGCCGGCGGCGTGGAGCGTGTAGGGGATCGACAGCCGCGTGGCGGCGTCGCGCAGCAGACCGAAGACCACGGGCGAGATGATCGAGCCGCGCGTGAGCACCGGGCCGCCGCCGACCTTGTGGTGGCCATGCTCCTTCTTCTCGGCGCCGGGGTAGTCGGTCGCGTGGGTGACGTCGACGACGATCGCCATCTCCGGTCCGAGTCGTGTCGCGCTGACGCGTGCGCCTCCACCCTGATAGGCGATCTCTTCCTGCGTCGTCGCGACGGCCACGACGCGGGCCGAGCCAGGTTGCTGGGCGTAGCGTCGCAGCGCCTCGAGCACGACGAACGCGCCGATGCGGTCGTCGATCGAGCGTGAGACGATGCAGTCGTTCGGGAAGTCGATGGTGCGCGAGTCGATGACGCCTGCATCTCCGACGCTCACCAGCCGCTCGGCGTCCTCGCGCGAGCGAGCGCCGATGTCGATCCAGAGGTCGGCGAGCTCCGACGCCTTCTTCCGTTCATCCGGCTTGATGACGTGAATCGGCTTCTTGCCGATGACCCCATAGACGTCGCCGTTGCGTCCCATGATCCGGATGCGCTGTGCAACGAGGACCTGCGGATCCCAGCCGCCGATCGGTCCGATGAAGAGGTAGCCGTCGTCATCGATGTAGGTGATGATGACGCCGATCTCATCGATGTGGCCCGCGAGCATGATGGTTGGTGAGCCGCCGGGGTTCACCACCGCCATGCTGTTGCCGGTGACGTCGTTGGAGACTTCGGCGAACCCGCGCGCTTCATCGCGCCAGACGTGGGCTGGGGCGGATTCGAAGCCGGACGGGCCGGGAGTGTCGAGGAGGCGCTTCAGGAACGCGACGGAGGTTTCGGATAGCATGCCCAGTACATTGATGGAATGACAATGCTCTACATCATAATCGGAGTCGGCGCCGGCGTGCTGTCGGGGCTATTCGGGATCGGCGGCGGAGTGGTCATCGTCCCCGCGCTCCTCTACGCGGCGCGCATGTCGCAGCTGACGGCGACGGGAACGTCGCTCGGTGCGTTGTTGCTGCCCGTGGGTGCGCTCGGAGCGTGGGAGTATTATCGGACGGGGCACCTCGACGTGCGTGCGGCGCTCGTGATCGCGATCGGGTTGTTCTTCGGCGCGTTCTTCGGGGCGAGGCTCGCGCAGATCCTCACGGCGGTTCAGCTCAAGCGAGCGTTCGCGGTCTTTCTCGTCATGATCGCGATTCGCATCTGGACGGCCAAATAGGGCGCGAGCTGTTACTGGCGGAACGAGCGCGTCGCGCGTTAGGCGGTCGCGTGGACGATCCGCCGGGCGGCGTTTGCCGGCGGGGCGCCAAACAGCGATGGGTGCATCACGTTCGCGAGCAGCTCAATGCCGTCCACCACGCGTGGGCCGGGACGGCTCAGGAAGCTGTTGGCGTCGAGTGCCCACACGGGCGTGTCTCGCGCCCAGCGCCACTCCTCCGACGAAAGTGCGCGCGTCGCGTCATCGGCAGCGCGGTCGAGATCGAAGCCGCACGGCGCGATCAGGATCAGGTCGGGCATCGCGTCACGGACGGCGTCCATCGGGCGCGTCGTCGAATGCTCTCCCGGTTTCGCGAGCGCGTCGGTGCCGCCGGCTCGCGCGATCATCTCGGGGACCCAGTGGCCGGCCGCGAAGATCGGGTCGGTCCACTCGATCACCGCGACGCGAGGCCGGGGCGCGCGCGCTGCCTTGAGTCGCTCGTGGATGGCTCGCATGCGCGCGATGCCGGCGGCGATCAGCGCGTCGGCGCGGTCGGCGACGCCTAACGCCGCTGCCACGCGGCGGATGTCGTCGAAGATGCCGTCGACCGTCGTGGCCCCGAGCGTCACCACCTCCGGCCGGGGCGAGAGCCTGGTGGCGAGCGTACGCACGGCATCCTCGCTCACCGCACAGACGTCGCACACGACCTGCGTGACCATCACGTCCGGCGCGAGCGCCCGCACGCGGTCCTCGCGGACGTCGTAGAGCGCGCGGCCGCTGTCAACGAATTCACGAACAGCGGTGTCGATCGCGCCGGGCGCGGCAGTCGAGTCGATCGCGCTGGCGGTCACGATCTCGCGATCGCTCACGCCGGGTGGATAATCGCACTCGTGCGACACGCCGACGATGGCGTCCGCGTGGCCGAGCGCAGCGACGATCTCCGTCGCGGAGGGAAGGAACGAGACAACGCGCACGGCTAGCGAGTGAATCGGATGGGGAAGATGAAATACGTGAGCAGAAGACACGCCACGCCGTACAGGTACCACTGCGGATCGCCGAGGAGCATCCAGAAGAGCCCACCATAAATAGCGGTCGCTTCGCCTAACGCCCACGCGATCACGCTGAACGTCGCGCGCCGCTCCGGTGCGGCGCGTCCGGCGGTGAGAAACAGCGCCAGCGTGCCGAGCGTCATGAGCCCCCACACGGCCTGACCGGCGACGCGGAGGCCGTGCGCATTCACGCCGTACGCCGGCGCGCTGGCGTGGCGCAGATACCAGACGATACCGCCGAACGCGAGGACACCAACGAGCAGGGCGATGCGAATGAGGCCGAGCGTACGCGTCACGGCACCACGGCCTTGCGCTCGTACACGGGCTTCCCGCCGACGTAGGTCGCGAGCACCTGCGTGCGCAGCACCTGTTCGGGCGCGACGCGCATGATGTCCTGGTCGAGCACCACGAAGTCCGCGAGCTTGCCCGGTGTGAGCGAGCCCATGATGCTTTCCTGGAACGCAGCGTACGCGGGCCACAGCGTGATCGAGCGGAGCGCTTCCTCACGTGTCATCTTCTGCTCCGGATACCAGCCGTTAGGCGGCCAGTTGTGCGCGTCCTGTCGGGAGAACGCTGCGTGGAACGAGATGAGCGGGTTGACCTGCTCCACCGGAAAGTCGCTCCCATTCGGGATGATCGACCCGTTGTCGAGCAGCGATCGCCACGCGTAGGCGCCTAACACGCGAGTCGATCCGAGACGATTGCCGGCCCAGTACATGTCGCTCGTCTGGTGGCTCGCCTGCATCGACGGAATGACACCGAGCGATGCGAAGCGCGGAATGTCCTCGGAGTTGATGATCTGCGCGTGCTCGATCCGAAAGCGATGGTCCGCCACCGGCACGGTCTCGAGCGCGCGCTCGTAGGCGTCGAGCACCAGCCGGTTCGCGCGGTCGCCGATCGCATGCGTATTGACCTGGAATCCGGCCTTGAGCGCGCGCTCCGCCACGGCTTCGATGTGCTCGGGTTTCGACACGAGCAGCCCGGTCGTGCCGGCGTTGTCCGCGTAGGGATCGAGTAGCGCCGCTCCTCGCGAGCCGAGGGCGCCATCCATGTAGAGCTTCACGCTGCGCACCCAGAGCGTGTTGTCGTAGCCGCCGACGAGCGGCCCGCGCGCGAACCAACGCGCGACGGTCGCCGAATCGTCCGAGATCATCGCGTACATACGGAAATTGAGCGCGCCCGCCTTGCCGAGTTCCTCGTAGATGTCGAGGACCTGTGCCGACGCGCCCGCGTCGTGTACGCCGGTCAGTCCCCACTTTTGCGCTTCGGCGATCGCGGCCTGCACTTCCGACTTGACCTGATCGCGTGTCTCACGCGGGATGACGCGGCCGATCAGACCCTGCGCGTTGTCGACGAACACGCCGGCTGGTGCGCCGCCGCTCGCTCGCTCGATGTGCCCGCCGTCCGGGTCCTTCGTTGCCGCGGTGACGCCCGCCGCCTTGATGGCCGCGGCGTTCGCGAGACCGGCGTGTCCGTCGACTCGCGTTAGGTACACCGGATGGTCGGGCACCGCGGCGGTCAGCTTCTCCTGCGTGGGAAAGCGCGTGTCGCCCCAGTCGTTCTGGTCCCAGCCGCGCCCGATGATCCACTGACCCGCCGGCGTGGTCTTCGCGCGCGCGACGACACGCGCGATCACCTCGTCGTACGAGGTCGTGCCGGTGAGATCGACCGTGCGAAGGGCGAGGCCGAGGTTGTCGACGTGGCCGTGCGCGTCCACCATGCCGGGAATGACCGTTCGTCCGCCGAGATCGATGAGGCGCGTGGACGGTCCCTTGAGCGCGAGCGCGGCACCGCTCGAGCCGACGAACTGCACCTTGCCACCGCGTACGGTCATCGCGTCGGCGAGCGGATGCGTCTCGTCTACGGTGTAGATGCGGGCATTCGTGATGATCAGGTCGGCCGGCGGCTGCTGTTGCGCGGCGGCGAACGCGGGAATGAGCAGACAGAGTAAAGCGCGTGGCATTCAGGCAGTGGTTAGGTGCGCGGTCGCGTGGGGTCCGGTGACAAATGCGTGCGCCATCAGAACGGCATGTCGTATGGCGGCGGGGTCACCTTGTTGAGCCGCAAATACGGAATGAGTTGGCCGAACGTCCACACCGCGTGTTCCTTCGAGAGGTCGAGCCAGCGCCAGGCCGGCGCGGCCGGCTGATTGTAGAGCGCGAACGACTTCGACAGCTGGGCGGGCGTGGCGGCGCGGAGAGCGTCCAGAAGATAGTCGTACGACTTCGCCGTGAACTCACGCAGCGCGGCCTTGTTGTGCAGGTAGGCCGCCGTGTCGCCTAACGTCGGCGGCCGCTTGAGGTCCTTGAGGACGACGGCCGCGATCTCGGCGTTCGTGCCAACGAAGTGCTCGATCTGCTGCGCGAAGTTCCGCACGCCCGGCGTCGGCGCGAACGTGATCGCGGAATCGGGCATGACGTCGATGTAGGCCAGCACGTTCTTCCGCTGTCGCTCCCAATCCACGAGCATGATCGCCTTCGGTATGGACGGCGCGGCCGCGCTGGGCCGGGCGGCGGATGTCTGGGCACGAACCGTCGTTGCCCCACCGAGCAGGGATGAGGCGAGGATGGTCGCGGGGATGAGCCACGGATTCAGCAGCATAGGACGCCCCGAGCGCGAAGGTGGAAGGAGGTCTCACGGACGGGGATAGATGGGGAAGGGCCCGCAGCGGCGCAACCGCTGCAGGCCCTCAGTGCGGCCGATGAATCGGCAATCAGTCAGGTTGCTTCACTTCTTGATGCTGATGGTTCCGCTCGCGATCGCCGTCGCGGGATCCGCCGAGTCGGCGGCTCCCATCTGGTTGTCGTACACGACGACTCCGCTGCTCTTGTCCGAGATCTTGATGCGGAACTTGTCGCTGCCGCCGCCGCCGGTGACATCGCCGTCGATCGCAGTGAGCAGAAACGTATATGCGCCACCACCGTTGATCGTGCCATCACCCTTGAACTGCGCTCGCGCGCCCGACACGACGAGCCACTGATACTTCGTGCTCTGAAAATCGAGATTCCCGGCCTTGAACTGAAACTGGGTGGTACCCGAAGGAATCGTCGCGCCGGGCTCGTAGCGACTCGTGAACCCGAACGTCGCGCGACCCTCCGCGCCATAGCACGTCATCTGACACGCGCCGGCAGGCGATTGGATGGCACCCTTGCCGGTCACGTAACTGCCTGACGCGTCATAGACGACGAGAAAGTCCGGCAGCGTGGAGTCGGCGACGGCGCCGCCGTTGTCGGTAACGCGCACGGTGACGCGATAGACGCCGGGCGCGACGTCGGTGCGCACCGAATTGAATGTCCCGGCGCCGTTCGACTCCGTCACGGAGATGGGTGTGTAGCTCGCCGTCTCGCCCCAGCGAATGAACGCCGTGTGGGTGTCGAGTTTGCCGAGGTCGGTGAATGGACCGCTGATGCCGAGTGGGGTACCGGCGGCAATCGGCGCGGTGGGGGCTGCGATGGCGCCGAGCTTCGCGGGCCCGTTCAGAATCCCGACGCGAATCGAGGACGACACCGGAAATTGACCGTCGCTGACGGTCAACGCGACGGTGTACCAGCCGTTGTCCGCGAAGGTTCGCGTTAGGGTCGGCCCGGGAGTGACTTGCGAAACCGGTTGTCCGTCGACGGTCCAGGCGTAGGTCAGGGCGTCGCCATCGGGATCTACGACGGTGGCAGGCACGTTCGCAGAGACGCCTTCCCACCACGTGACCTCGGAATTGAAGGCGACGCGCGGCGCCCGATTGACGAGGCTCGGCGCCGTGCCTAACGAATAGCCCCAACAGACCAAACTCAGATCGACCTCGAGCGCGCAGGCCTGCGAGCGGCCAACCGTCAGCTGGACGACATTGGCGAGGCCGGCCGGGGGCGTCGCGTCGCCCGCACCACGACCCCAGCACGCGACGGTGCCATTGGACTTGAGCGCGCAGGTCGTACTGCCTCCAGCGGCGACCTGAACGACCGCACCAAGGTCTGCTGGGACGGTGGATTCACCGAAGTTGTTGCTTCCCCAGCAGGCGACGATTCCATTCGCCTGAAGAGCGCACGTGTGCGCATCTCCGGCGCTGATCTGAGTAGCGCCGCTGATCGCCGGCATCGGCCAAAGCTGGCCGGACGAGTTGTCTCCCCAGCACACAACGGAGCCATCGCCTCGGAGCGCGCAGGCGTGCAGCGAGCCAACGGTCAGGTCCGTGGCCGTCGACAACGCCGGCGGGAACGTGGGCGGGCCGTCTCCCCAGCACGCGACGCTCCCGGTGGCGCGCAACGCACAGGTGAACGTCGAGCCCGCGGCTACCTGCTTGATGCCCGAGAGCCCGAAGGGCACGCCGGCCTGTCCGTGGTCCATCCAGCTCAGCTCCGGATCGGATGGCCGGGCGCCCCAGCAGGTGACGGTGCCGTCGGCCTCGACGGCACAGGCGTGGTAATCTCCGGCGCTCACCTGGGTCGCGTGCAGCCCCGCCGGAACGCTCGTCTGGCCGGCGATCGACCCTCCCCAGCAGAGCACGCGGGCGTCGGTTCGAATTCCACACATGAAGGTGGCGCCCGCGTCGATCTGTGGCCCGGCTGTCGATCCGACGTCGGCGTGCCGCGTGATCGGCCTGGCGGCGTTAGGCGTGACGACCGGATCATCGGTACACCCGATCAGCATGGCGGTGCCCACGACCATGAGCGCGACGGTCGTGCGGAAAGTGTTGGTATACATGACGGCATCCTCGGAGAAGCGTTTGTGAGCCGGCCGGTCATCGGCCAGCGATGCCGTTCGCCGAAGCAACTCCGCTGCCGTTGACCGGTTCAGCGCAACTCGTTGCGTCGCGTTGGATTAGCGAAAGACGACCAGCGCCGCGGCCGCCTAACGCGGTAACGAGTTGTTACAGCGCGCGCACCGCATCGACGCGCGCAAGATCGGCCGTGGTCGCGGATCCGTCGTCCGGCCGCGCGGCGCGCATCGTGAACTCGCCTGTCGTCGCGCGCGCGACAGGAATGCGCACGCGCGCGGTGGTACCAACGCCCGGGTGACTCTCGAGCGTCACCTCGCCGCGATGCGCGGCCGCGATCGCACGCACGATCGCGAGACCCAGTCCAGTGCCATCGCTCCGCGTCGTAAAGAACGGCTCGAACACGCGCCCGAGCTGCTCGGGTGAAATGCCCGCGCCGCTGTCGCGCACCGCGGTTTCCACCACACGGTCATCCACCCGCACCGACACGTTCACCTGTCCGCCGGATGGAATCGCCTGGGCGGCGTTCAGCAGGACGTTCAGGAAGAGCTGTTCCAACGCGGCGCCATTGCCCTCGACGACGATCGCGGGGCAGCTCGGGAGATCGACCGACAGAGCGGTGCCGCGCCGCTCGAGCTCCGGTGTCGCCGCGGCGATCGCGGCACCAAGTGGCACCAGCATATCGACGCGCTCGAGTGGGACCTGGCCGCTTCGCGCGACTCGAAGCGCGCCGCTGAGAGTGCGGTTGAGTCGATCGACCTCGCCGAGCGCACGCACGAGCGGCGAATGCAACGGCGATTCCGGGCCGAGTTTCTCCTGCACCCGCTGGAGATCGAGGCGGACCGACGCGAGGGGATTTCGGATCTCGTGCGACAATCCCGCGGCGAACTCACCGACTGCCGCGAGCGATTCGCGTTGCGCGAGCGTGCGCATCGTGTCGCGGAGGCTCGCGGACATCGCGTTGAGCGCACTCGCGAGCCGCGCTGGTTCGCCCCACTCGGCGTCCGCCTTGCGTCCGAGATCACCCTCCGCGATCGCGTCCGCGATGCGAGCGATCCGTTCGAGTGAGCGCGTGGTGCGGCGCGTGACGAGGGTGGCTGCGGCGCAGGCGAGAACGACGACGACCGTGAGCACGACGAGGCCGCGGCGAGCCGCGCCCCGGAACGGACCGGCGAAGTCTTCGAGAGTACCGGCCGCCGTCAACACGATCGCGGGCTCGGCGAGCTCGCGATGCCGAGCGAGCCACGTCTGGCCGCCTAACGTGAAGCGATCGTGTTGCGCGAGCTCCGGCGCGAACGGCGGTGCGACGAGCGTGACGCCGTTGGCGCGTGCCGTCACACCGATCGCCACACCGAGGTTGCCAGCTGGGGTGAGCAGCAGCGCGGGATCGAGTTGGACACGCAGCGTTCCAATCGTCGCGCCGGCCGAGTCGAAGAGCGGCATCGTCACTCCGAAGGGAGCCGACGCGACGAGCGGCGTCGTCGTGTCCAACGAGGCCGCACGCCACCGCACCGTACCGCGAGTGTCGGCCGCCTCGATCTCGCGAACGCCATCGGGCAGTCGCTGGTGCGTCACCACCAATGGCGATGCGACCGCGTCACCGGCCAATCGCTCGCGAACGATCGGCTGCTCGGTGAAGTCGAGCAGGGCGCCGCGCGTGCGCGCCCAGCGCGCCGAAACGTCATCGGCGGCGCGCACGAGCCCTGCGTCGAGACGCGCGCGGAGCAGTGCCTCGCCCGCATGCGCCGTGGAGCGCGCGAGCCAGACGCCGGTGATCGCCAGCGGCGCGACCACCAGCCCGAGGACGATCAGCGTGAAGTCGCGACGCAGCGACCGCTCGAGGAGCCAGCGCATCCAGGCGTCTACAAGAGACCGTGCTTCTTGAGCAGCCGATCGAGCCGAGGACGGGAGACGCCGAGGACGCGAGCCGCCTGTGCCTTCTGACCGCCCGTTGCCGCGAGCACTCGTTCGACGTGCACGCGTTCCCACTCATCGAGCGTTACCAACGTCGCTGCCGGCGCCACACTGCCTTGCTCGCCGAGCGTGAGGTCTTCGGCGTGAACGACGTTGCCCGCGGCGACGACGATAGCGCGCGTTAGGCAGTTCTCGAGCTCGCGAACGTTGCCGGGCCAGTGGTGCCGGGCGAGCGCGGCGAGGGCGTCGGCGGCGAGCACCGGCACGGGGCACCCGAGCGCATCGCTCGCGCGCCGCACGAGCGCCTGAGCGAGGAGCGGTAGATCGAGTGGCCGCTCGCGAAGCGGCGGAACGCGGATCTCGACCACTCGCAGCCGATAGTACAGGTCACCGCGAAACTCGCCCGACTCGACCATCGACTCGAGGTTGCGATGAGTCGCCGCGATGACGCGTGCATCGGTCCGCTCGGGACGATCGGCGCCGACGGGATAGAACTGACGTTCCTGCAGCACGCGCAGCAGCTTCGTCTGAAACTCGGGTGACGTGTCGCCGATCTCGTCGAGGAAGATGGAACCGCGGCCCGCGAGCGCAAACCGTCCGCGTCGGTCCGACTGCGCGCCGGTGAACGATCCCCGCACGTGGCCGAACAACTCGCTCTCGAGCAGCGTTGCCGGCAGCGCGGTGCAGTTTACCGGGACGAACGGCTCGCCGCCGTCGGCCGAGTGGAGATGGATCGCGTGCGCGATGAGCTCCTTGCCGGTGCCGCTCTCGCCGCGGATCAACACATTGGCGCGTGTCGCCGCGACCTGCCCGATCACCTTGTAGATCTCGATCATGCGCGGGTCACGCCCGACGAGATCGCCGAGCGACAGCGGGTCCGGCGGTCCATGGGCAGTGCGCGACGCGTCGGCCCTCGCGCGGGTGCGACGGTCGTCGAACACACGTCGGAGCACGCGTCGCAGATCGTGGAGGTCGAGCGGCTTGACGAGAAAGTCGATCGCGCCCGCGCGCATCGCGGCGACCACGGTCGGCATGTCGTCGAACGCGGTCATGAGAATCACCTGCACGTTAGGCGCGCGTTCCCGGATGACGCGCAGGAGCTCGAGGCCATCGAGCCCGGGCATGCGCACGTCCGAGAGCACGACCTCGGGACTGAGCGCGGCGAGGCGAGCGAGCGCGGAAGTCGCGTCATCCGCCACGTCGACGCCATAGCCGTCCTCGATCAGGACTTCGGCGAGCGATTCCCGAAACGCCCGATCATCATCGATCACGAGCAAACGGTCCAGCGAAGCTGGCATGGTCGCGGTCAGCGTGAAGGTCGAAAGCGCAGGGGCCCCAGACTCCAGAGCTCGAACGCGGTGCGCCCGGACAGAAACAGAATCTCTCGTCCATTCGGGTGGACACGGACGCCGGTCACCGGCCCGGTGACACCGGCGGTCGCGATCGTCGCCGGCGTCGCGTCGGCGTGCGCGATGACGAATCTCGCGGCGCGGCCCGATGCATCGTCGCTCGTACCCAGCGCGATGATGAGGCTTTGGCCATCCGGTGTCCACGCGGGCGCGCCGCTGAGCCGGTCCGGAGCCTCGAACCTCGCCAGCTCTCGCGGTGCCGCGTTGTCGGCCGTGACCGTCAACAGCCGTGTCGTCGTGGGGCTGCCGGGGTCGCGCTGTACGATCGCGAACGATCGGCCATCGGGTGACGCGCGTCCGATGCAGTTCATGGTGCACGGCAACTCGAGCACGTTTCGGTCGACATGGGTGGACACGTCGTGCGCCACGAGCCGCAGGCGATCGCGGTGGAAGTCTTCGATGGTATAGAACGCGGTGCGCGAGTCGGACGACCAGCCGGCAGCGCGCACCATTGCGGGAGTGTCGAAGCTCGCATAGGCGAC
>Ga0310810_10008175_pt1 | contig 12016 bp, 10 predicted proteins | sample NCmetagenome_FD_207641 | JGI IMG/M metagenome (GOLD analysis project Ga0310810, IMG submission 207641) | Soil microbial communities from experimental microcosm in Duke University, North Carolina, United States - NC | ecosystem: Engineered > Artificial ecosystem > Soil microcosm > Unclassified ...
GCGACACCACTCGTATTTCACTGCCGGAGATGTTCTGGTGCATGAGTTCGGCCTCGGGTGGGCCGGTCGAGAGATCTTCGTCTCCGGTAATCAGAAGCGTGGGAACGTTAATACTTTTCAACTCAGACACGGAGTCAGGACGGTTGGCCATACCGCGCTGCGCCTGGGCGACGCCCTCGGGCGACATCTTGCGCATCATCCGCAATGCGCCGTCTACCAGATCAGGGCGGCTGTCGATGGTCGACTTACCCAAAAGCTTCGGGACCATGCTTTCGATAAAAGGCCCCGTTCCCTTCTGCATGACTTCCTCTGCCGCGCGCAGGCGGCCCGCGCGAGCTTCTGCCGTGTCAGCTTGCGCTTTGGTGTTGCAGAGAACCACGGCGGTCACGCGTTCGCGGAAGCGCCTCCAGAATTCAAAGAAGGCGTAACCGCCGATCGAGACCCCTACGAAAACGACGCGTGGAATCTGAATATCGTCAAGGATGCGGGCAAGATCGCGGGCATGCTTTTCCATGGTGGCCGGGCCGGAGCCGACCTCCGAGTCACCGTGCCCGCGAAGATCAGGCAGGATCAGCCGGTAGCGACCGCTCAGCGCCTCCGTCGAAGGCTTCCAGAATTCGTGATGGACGGGAAACGGGTGCAGAAGAAGCACCGGCGGCCCATCACCCACGCTGTGGTAAACAAGTTCGGCGTCGTCACTCCGCAAGCGATTCATCGCGCAGGTCAGACGTTCGGTGCTCTTTCCGCGAGCGGCGCAGAGACTGGCTCAGGCTCCTCGGGCATCACGATCCAGGCAATCAGATAAGCAAGCAGGCCGATAGTTGGTGGCAGCAGCGCGACGATCAACCAGACCACGCGCACCAGCGTGACATCCAGATCGAAGTATTCCGCCACCCCAAGACAGACGCCGGCGATCTTTCTGCCGCTACGAGGCCGCACCAGGCGCTTACGGGAAACTATGCCTCCGATGCGCTTGCCGCAGTATGCACAATGGCTGGCGTCATCCTGGATGACTTTGCCGCAGTAGTTGCAATACATAACGCCCTCCGCAAGTGATGATACGCCGGTGCAAAGGAAAAAGTTCCGGCGGCAGGCACGCTATTCCCGATATTCTTCTTTCAGGTATTTGCGCGCGGTTTCAGCATAGGAACTTCCGCTGTCAGCTGCAATCACGGCCTGGTATTTAGCCAAGGCTGCATCCCGCTTACGCAACAAGTCATACATTTCCCCGGCCGCCAGGTTGCCCTTGAGCAGAATATCGGGATCAGCTTTTGGTATGTGCCCAACCTGCTCGTAAGCATCGGCTGCACCCTGATAATCTTTTTGCGTTCGCATTACGTCACCCAGTCCAAGTGCCGCCACTTCGTAGTGCAGGCCGGGGTATTTGCCTGCTTTCCCGGTCATGAACACTTTTCGAAAAGCTGCCGCTGAACCGGGCAGATCGCCCGTCACCCGCAGCAGGTTAGCTTCTTCCAGCGGCAAAAGCATGTTCTGGGGAAAACGCGGGATCAGGCTGCGGGCCATATTCAGCGCTTCCGGGTATTCATGCTCCCGGCGAAGAAACAGGATGAGCGCCATCTGTGCGTCGACCGCTGTCTCGCCGTTTCCTGAAGCGCAATCACGAAGATAGCGCAGGCCTTTTTCTTTGTTGCCGCCCAGTCCCACGATTGTGGCGCCGAACTTGGCTCCCCAGGGCAGGCTGCCGACCACGTAATTGTGCACTCCCACCACCAGCTTGGCCTGCACCGCGCTTGGATCAAGCTCCAGCACGCGCTCATGATCGTGGCGAGCGCCCAGCGCATTGCGCAAGGCGGAGAACCAGGCACGCTCGATCAGTCCGGTGTAGGTAGCAAACTGGGCCCGTGTAACGCCCCGGGCATAAAGCGCATTCACATCATTGGGATTTGCCTTGAGCATCTGTTCTTCGAGATTGGTGGCCCGCTGAACAAGATCTTTGATTTGCTTCTGGACCGCAGGATCTGCCGGCCGATGCGCCACGTGCACGAAACTGTCGTTGGCGTACTCGGAGGTATTCAGCGCACCCACCCGGTAGAGCTCATGAAACAGAATCGCCGTCAGCAGGTGGTTTACGGCAAAGGGATCGTCAGGGTGGCGCTGCAGCACCTGCTGAAATTCCTGAATGGCACGGTCGTAGTCCAGATTGTAGAAGTGGTTGAAGGCGGCCTGATTGAGGGGATCGCTCGGCCGATAGGAGAGGTTAAAAGAAGCGCCGTTGGTCTGGGCAGCCGCCAGAACTGCTGCGAACATCAGCAACAAAGTGCGACCGAGTGAAAACCTAAAACCCAAATTACCGTCTCTCGAGGTGGTTGTACTTAAGTGTACCCGAAGCTTGGCGATTGCAGGCGCATTCGGAGAGTCAACATCGGTTTTCATGGGAGACAAGCCGCGCTTTTATACTCTGTTTAAGCATCTTTTCCCAATCAGAACGGTAAATCTTGCTCGCAGAGCCGGTTCTAAGCGAGCGGGGGCGTACAAATTTGTTCGTGAATCAAGCATTTAACGATCTTCGACTTTTGGCCACAAAGGTGCCGTAACAGCATGAAAAGAGGTACAAGCGAATGTCTGAAGTAGCGCAAGATGCGCACCACGAGTTTTGGCGTCCGCCGGTAAGCACAGACCAGGAGAGTCGCCAGGCTCTGGTTGATGTCTGCGAGGGCTGCGGAGCCGAGTTCATGAGCGGCTCGCGCTACTGCCACGCGTGCGGGACGTCGCGCGGCACTGCCGCGCGGCCGGAACACTGGACGCATTATTTGGAATTCCATAACATTCGCAACGGCCTCGGCCTGGGAACAGCCTCACTGGTGGCCTTTATCTCTGGAGTGTTCTGCCTGCTCTGTGGATTGATCGGGGTTGCGCTGGTGTATAGCGTCCAGACATTTGCCGATTTTCAAGCCGTTCAGTTCTATCGGATGGAATGGCTGCTGGGTGCTGTGGCTGCTTTCGTTGCCGGAATCCTGTTGAAAAAATCACCTGAGCCGAAAAGGTAAGCCCTCCTCCAAACTTCAGTGTTCCACCGGCTCGGGATGGAAATCACCTGCCACCGCCCTCCGCTTCTGTTCCATTCGATACAGATGATTCAACGGCCCCGTCCCCTTGCCGAGAGGATGAGCCTTTGAAATGGCGGCGGAAATATAAGCTTTGGCCAGCATGACGGCTTCCGGCAGCCCGCGATTGTGAGCGAGATGGCAGGCCATAGCCGAAGCGAATGCGCAACCGGTTCCGTGAGTTGACTTCGATTCCAGCCTGGGTGATTTGAAGACTTCCTGCTCAATGCCTCGACTGGTTTTGAAACTCAACAGGTCGGTTGCTTTCTCCATGTGGCCACCAGTGATCACCACTGCCGAGGCACCCATTTCATGAAGTCGATGAGCGGCCTCGCGAATCTCATCCAGGCTGCGGGTTTTCAAGCCGGTCAGGATAGCGGCTTCTTCCGCATTCGGCGTCACTGCCGCACTCAGGGGCAGGAGCCGGCGCAGCAGAATCTCGGCACCTTTTTTGTCCAGCAGGTCGGTCCCAGAGCTGGAACGCAAAATCGGATCAAGCACCAGGTTGGGGGCTTTATGTTCTTTCAGGAAGTCCGCGACCACCTCAACGATCGAGGTGTCGGCGAGCATACCGACGTGGACGGCGGAGATAGCAACGTCCGCCGCAAGTTCTTCGAGGGTTTCGCTGATCAGAGATGGCTTCAACGCTTCCACCCGGCGCACACCGGAGGTCGACTGCACGGTAAGAGCGGTGATGCAAGCGAGCCCATAACACCCATGCGCCGCAATAGTCTTAATGTCAGCGGTCACGCCCGCTCCAGATGAGGGGTCAAAGCCAGCAATGGTCAGGACGACCGGGGGGTTTGTGGGCATGCTCGGAAATGTAAAACAAAGGAACGAAAATTGAAAATGGATCGAGAAATCGGCCAGATTACTTACCGGATGAGGTCACTGTGGATAAGTTGTTGAAAACAACAGGCGTGTAATTATTGCGTCGAGGGAACTGCAGTGCCTATTTACCAACATTTAAACACCCAAGTTGCTGACCCGCAACAACATTATACGATTTCCTCAAGTTTAGCAGCAGGTTACGTGCGATATCCATAACCGTCTAGTAACTTTAATACAGTAAACTCCCCGTTGACACGTGGCCATGCGGCCAGTAGCATCTCCAAATCCTAGGGGACACGGGTAGGAGGACAAATTTAGAGATGAGAGGTGTCTGAATGCGCAAGCACATAGCTCATGGACTGGCGGTGGTTTTATCAATCGTCAGCCTGGGAGCGGCTCAGAAGCCAACCAGCTCAGGGTCCGAACAAACCCGAAGTAACGTTACTCGAAATGCAAAACCCCGGACGAAGCCATACCAGGTAGGAACGGCTTCCTGGTACGGGGACTATTTTCAGGGCCGGCCGACGGCCAGCGGTGAGCCGTATGACATGTACGATTTGACCGCGGCCCACCCCTCACTGCCGCTGGGGACCATGGTGCGGGTGACTAACCTGCATAATGGCAGAGCGGTGGTTGTGCGAATCAACGATCGCGGACCCATCGTCCCTGGCCGAATCATCGATCTGTCTTACAACACCGCCCGCGTGCTGGATTTCAAAGCGCAGGGTCTGCAGCGCGTACGGCTGGACGTAGTTCAGGAGCCTCAAACCATCGCCGTGCTGCACAATTAGGCACTCGCCTCACCGCCACAATTCTTTTAAACTCCCGTGGATGGCTGATCCACGGGAGCGCCTGATTGTAGCTCTGGATGTCTCGTCGCTGGCTGCTGCGCGAAAGATCGTGGACGCGGTTAGCGACTCTGCTTCCATTTACAAAATTGGCATGCAACTGTTCACCGCCGAGGGGCCACGCGCGGTCGAAGAAGTCGCAGCCATGGGTAAGCAGGTATTTCTCGATCTTAAGTATCATGACATTCCCAACACGGTTTCGGCTGCGGTGCGCGAAGCTGCGAAATTGGGGGCCAGCATGCTTACGGTCCACGGAGCGGGTGGAAGCGCCATGCTGAACGCTGCAGTGGAAGCGGCGCAGGGCAGATCGCTGAAGCTTCTGGCGGTGACGGTGCTCACCAGCATGGACGAACATGATTTGCATGAAATCGGGGTGGAAGAAGACATGGGCGATCAGGTTTTCCGCATCGCGTCCCTAGCTCTACATGCTGGTTGCGCCGGGATTGTGAGTTCCGCACGCGAAGTACGGTCGCTCAGGAAAAAGTTGGGCAGTGAATTCCTGGCGGTGACGCCGGGTGTGCGCCCGGCGGGGAGCGATAAGGGAGATCAGGCGCGCATCGTAACTCCGGCGGAAGCGATGGCCGCCGGAGCAAGCCACATCGTTGTCGGAAGGCCGATTACTGCGGCACCCGATCCGGCGCGGGCAGCCCGCGAGATTCTGGATCAGGTGGCTCAGCCGGTGGGATAACGGTGGCCGCCTCACACCTGCAATTCTGTTTTGGCCCTATCCACGTCCCGGCACTGCGCGCGAAGAAGAGCAAACAATTCCTCCATATGCTCGCGCCGGGTGCGGAAATTCACCGGGTTAATTCGAAACCAGCTCTTCTCTTTCAGTTCGGTGGTTGAAATCCAGAATCGCCCGCTCTGTTCGATTCGCTCGGCCACCTCCGCATGCAATCGCCTGGAATCAGCTTCGCTGAGGCCGCTTGCTTTGTAACGAATGCAAATGGCTGACATTGGTGGAGCACTTGCCGGCTCGAAATCCGGATCCTGCACTGCCAAATCATGCAGGTACTTCGCTTGCCGCACATTGTTGTCGATCCACTCGCCGATCTGGCTGGCGCCATATCGCTTGAAGCTCATCCACACCTTCAGGCTGCGAAACCGCCGCGATTGTTCGAATCCGTGAACGTAGTACTGGTAACGCTCATTTTCCTGATCGAACTCATCGGTGAGATAAGAAGGCTTCATGCCGAACGATGCGGTGAGCCGGCGCTGGTCCTTCACCAGCACGGCTCCGGCGTCCAGGGGAGCGTAAAACCATTTGTGGGGATCAATGGTGATGGAGTCAGCTAGTTCGAGCCCGCGATCCCGCATCGACCATTGGTGCGAAAGCAGCATTCCACCCCCGTAAGCTGCGTCCATGTGCAGCCACATGGCTTCGCGATCGGCAATCGCCCGCAGCGCGCGAACGTTGTCTACCGCTCCGGTATTGGTGGTTCCGAAAATTCCCACGATGCACATAGGGCGAATGCCATTCTGCTTGTCTTGTGCAATGGCCTTTTCCAGCGCATCCAGCCGGACTTCAAAATTTGAATCGGTGGGCAGCGTACGCAAGGCGCTTCGTCCCAGCCCGATGCAGTCCACTGCTTTATCAATCGAAACGTGGCGCTCCTCCGAGGAATACACCGCCCATTTCTGGTGAACGCCCTCATGCTGCGCCCGATCCTCAGTCACCGCATCCCGAGCCAACTTCAAGCCGATGAAGTTGGCCAGCATTCCCCCGCTGGTGAGATTTCCGCCCGCGTTGTTGCTATAGCCGCACAGATCGGTGAGCCAGCGCACCACCAGCCGTTCCATGGCTACCGCCGACGGGCCGATGGAATACGCGCCGACGTTCTGATTGATGGCCGATGCAATGAAATCTGCAATCGCGCCGGCCGGGCTCGGCGACGGCGTGATCAGGCCCATGTATCCGGGATGGCCGACGTTCGTACAATATGGAAGCAGCTTGGCTTCGATTTCCTGAAGCACCGCCTCGGGCGCGCTGGCCTGCTGCGGGAGAGGTTCATCGAACAGCTGATTAATCATCCGCGGCTGCGCGTCAGGAAAGACTCGTTTTTGTTCGATGCCTTCGAGGTATCGGGCAAGCAGGTCAACGACCTGATGTCCGCTGTCGCGAAATTCCTTGGGGTCCATAGTTCACCGCCAACCATTTTATAGTTGCCGGCAGAGTTCGACCGTCCGTTTCTTGCGGGCAAAGAATGTTTGCGGAGTGCTGCGCTATTAGCGTGAAACCGACGGATGCTAGAGTTTTTCGTAAAATTCGCAGGCTGAGCACGAGATAAAAATCCCGCCTGGAGTGCCGCGCTCGCGGTCTTTTACCCGCTTTACGATGCGGGTTTGCTTGCCGCACTTGGGACAGTCGGTGCTCTTGGTCGTGTCCATCACTTTCTTACGGTCAGCTGTTTTGGCGATTTTGGCCACTGAATCTCTCCCTTGCCGGCGAATGTGCCAGCCACCTGTTAATCCTGATTTTCTGGATGCGGAAACGGCCTATAGATTTTGCGAAATGAAGGCTGTGCAACTAGAGTGCAGCTCTGTTCCGCTTCCATTCAATTTTACAGCATCGCCGTTGATGTTGTCGTGCCCCGGAGATCAGCCACAGTTAATGCAGCACGCGCGAGGGAGCCGTGCCGCGCAGTTCGTTGGCCTGTGGTTCCCCTCCCCCCCAATCGCTGCGCAGAATATTCGAATACAAGAGACCGGCACAGACGGCAGAGGCGAACAGGAGTCCAGTTCCAAGCCACATGCCGCCCAGCAAGACGCGACCCAATCCGAAGAGCGCCAGGTACACCATTATGCAGCCCAATGCCCAGGAGCCAAGATTCCGTCCAAGGTCGCGAGTTGGCGGGACTTCGGGAGCGAGGCGAGCAATCGGTTTCCACCCGGTAATCTGCGGACGCACGCTGCGGTAGAAGGCCAGCAGAATACTCTCGGGTTCGGGCTGGGTGGCATAGGTGACGACGACCCAGACCAGCGTCGTGACCAGGGTGGTGGCGAGCGCAGTCTTGGCGAAGATCACCGGATTGGTGCCCGAAAAGGGCTGCGCCACGCGCAGGAACACAGTGACAGCAAGGGCCGTTACCATGGCGGAAATTTCACTCCAGGCGTTTATCCGCCACCAATACCAACGCAGCAGATAAACTCCGCCAGTCCCGGCGCCGACTTCAAGAACCACCTGCCATCCCGAACGGATATCGGCCAACAGAACCGAAACCAGGGCTGATGCAATTACCAGCACAACGGTGGCAAGACGCGAGACGACGACGTAATGATGATCCGTGGCGTCGCGTTTCAGAAACCGGCGATAAAAATCGGAAACCAGATACGACGCGCCCCAGTTCAGCTGAGTCGCGATGGTGGACATGAACGCCGCCATGAATCCGGCGATCACGATGCCGCGCAATGCAGGCGGAACATGCTGGCTCACGATCAGCATGTAACCGGTTTCCGGATGCTCAAGCTTCGGATACAGCACGATGGCGGCGAGCGCGGTCAGAATCCAGGGCCAGGGGCGAAGCGCGTAATGAGCGACGTTGAACCAGAGCACGGACAGCAAGCCATTTTTTTCGTCTTTCGCGCTGAAGATGCGCTGCGCGATGTAGCCTCCACCGCCGGGTTCCGCGCCCGGATACCAGAAGGCCCACCATTGAAGGCCGATGTTGACTAGAAAAGTGAGCACTGGAAGCACCCATAATCCTTCGGCAGACATGGGACGAGAGAAATCGGGAAAGAAAGAAGTCGGATCGCCCGCGCCGGGAGTAGCGGCGCGCATCTCGGCCAGCTTCGATAAAAGCGAGTTCATCCCGCCGGCGGCCGCGACTGCATACCACGCCACGGCGATGACGATGGCCATCTTGAGCGCGAACTGAAACAGGTCGGTCCACAGCACGCCCCACAATCCGCCCAGTGCGACGTAAACCCCGGTAAACGGAATCAGAAATAAAACGCAGATTGCCAGCGCTTTCTGTTCAGTGGTGCCGAGCGTGACGGCCACAATGCTGGTCATCGCCTTGGTGACCCAGCCCAGGATCAGGCAGTTCATCAGCAGGCCGAGATATACGGCGCGAAATCCGCGAAGGAAAGCTGCAGGCTTACCCGAGTAACGCATCTCGGCAAACTGAACGTCGGTGAGAAGCCCGGAGCGACGCCACAGCCGCGCGAACAGAAAAACCGTCATCATTCCTGAGAGCAGGAATGCCCACCACAACCAGTTCCCCGCTATCCCCTGTGTGTAAACCAAACCGGTGACCACCAGCGGCGTGTCAGCAGCGAAGGTGGTTGCGACCATGGAAGTGCCAGCCAGCCACCAGGAGACGTTGCGGCCGGAGACGAAGTAGTCGTCCACGCTTTTGCCGGAGCGCGAGCGGAAGTAAAGGCCGAGCAGAAGCGTGATGGCGAGATAGCCAATGATCGCTGACCAATCCAGCAGAGTGAAGTTCATGGCCGGAAGAATACACCAGAGCGCAAACCAGGGATAAAGAGGAATCAGGACAGCAAATCGAGTGCACTAGATGGGGTTCTTAGCCATCATCGAAGGGATCAATTTCACTCTCCCCGGCCAGAGTGTCACACTATTCCCTTAACATCGGTCGCTCAGCGCCGGGGTTCGAAGCATCAGAGTTTGGCCACCCGCCGCTCAAACAAAAGAAAGAAGAGGCCCAGGGCCATCAGCAGAAGTCCGTTGACCCCTAAAACGATGGGAGCCGTGAACTTCGGGACCAGCCAACCAGAGACCATGTTTCCCATCGGCATGCCGCCGCGGAAGGCGCAGTTGTAAACGCTCATCACACGTCCGCGCATGTCGTCGGTGGTGATCAGTTGAACCAGCGAGGCAGTGGTGGCAAACAGGGCCATCATAAAAGCGCCCACCAGCAGCAGCACCCCGTAAGTCAACGGCAGCCAGTGCGAAAGCGAGAAAGCTGAGGTGCCCGCACCCAGGCAGATCAGGACTATCAGTGCGAAGCGGCCCTTGTGGCGCATGTTCCCCATGCCCGCTACCAGAAGCGAGCCGCAGATGGTGCCGATTCCCATGATCGAGAGCAGATTTCCGTAAGTCTCCGGGCCGCGCTGAAAGATATCTTTGACGAACACCGGAATAAAGGTGCGCAGCGGCATAGCCAGAAAAGTTATGCAGAACGCGAGCACGGTGAGCGCCGCCATGGAAGCGCGATCGCGGATGAAGTTCAGACCCTGCTTCAGGCTGCTGAGAATGCTGTCACTGGTCTTCACGGGTAGAAACCGTGCCGAAATCATGGACAGCGTGATAATGGGCGCCACGAAAGAGAGTGCGTTCAAGCCGAAGCACCAGGCTTCGCCCAGCTTTGAGAGCGCCAGGCCTCCGAGGGCCGGGCCGATGGTGATGGCCATATTGAACTGGATTGAGTTCAAAGCGATGGCGTTCGGCATGTCTTCTCTTTCGACCAGGCTGGGGATCAGGGCCTGGTACGCGGGGCCTCCGAATGCCTGTGCCAGCCCGGAGAGAAATGAGAGGCAGAGAATCTGCCAGACGTGCACAACGCCGGCTGCGACCAGAATGGTGAGCGCGGCGGCGCTGGCCATCTGAATGTATTGCGATACCAGGAGAATTCTCCGGCGCTCGACGCGATCGGCGACCACGCCGCCAATCAGCGAAAACAGAAAAATGGGAATGCCGCCCAGAAACTGATCGAGAGCCAGCAGAAAAGGAGAATGGCTCAGACGATAGATCAGCCAGCCCTGGGCCACGATTTGCATCCAGGTACCGATGCTGGAGGCACAGGCGCCAACCCACATCAGCCGAAAATCGCGGTATTGGAATGCCTTAAAAAGCTTGCGAACGCGCGAAGTCTTCAATTGACCCGGATCCGAACTGGCAACTTCTGCGTTGGTGGGGGTGGCCATCCAGTATTCCCTGCGAACCAAACTACGTTGTCGGCAGCAATGAATCAAGATGCCGAAGCGAGGGCAGAAGTCGCAAATGGGAATGAATGTTTACATTTCAGGTGCTGTGAGCAGGCGGGCGGCTGGTGCAGCAAGAGGGGAGGCAAACTGGAGCTCTGTGAGTTAGGCGGGAGGCACCTGTGCCTCTGACTACGAGCGTTGCCCGGGCCGTTTGTATGTTCATTGTTCACCTACGAATCCGACACAGGGAGGTCGTCAATTGCTTGGAGGAATACCCACCCACGAACTGTTGAACTCTTAACAGAATGCTGGTTTTGGGTGGCTGAATTTCAAGAACTGCATCAGGATGGAAGAAATCGTGGTTCACTCACTTGTTGGTGAATGGCGATGTTACGCCAATTAAGTTCGCTATGGTGAGGGGTCGCGCCGACGGGAGTGGCTACGAACCCGGAAAGCCTGCGCTGAGGAAAATACAATGCCAACTATCAGGAAGATTGAAGCAATCGGGATCACATCTGACAGCAGGTCTCGATGTAGTTTTCGTGCATCGATCGACTCCATCACGAAAATAGAAGTGCCGATGAAGTAGAAGGGCGTCCCTGCGAAAAGCCCTGAGAGGATCATTGCGCCCTTTTCCGCAGCAGGGCCAAGTGCGAATCCGACCGCCGTGCCGTTCACAGCTCCGATCACCACAGCCCACGGAAGCTCAGACTGTGTTCCTACCTTGATGAGAAAGCCGCAGGCAAGAGCAGAGCATATAGCGATCCACATTAGCCAACGGACGCGCCCTTTGCGAAGCGCTTCTGTCCATGTCATATGCGATGAGACTGGCTGTCGATGCTTAGAACGCACCGCCAGAACTCCCTTGCAGCATGATAACTGGCGAAATCAGGCAATTTCACTCAGAACCGGGGTCTGATGGTGGATTATTCAGGCTACCGCTCGCGCAGCACGCGTGGAGTGTTCCCCGCTCCCTCCCATCAAGCTTTACGTGTTTGGACCACCCCCCGGGTGCTCTTGCGGTGAGGCGATTTCACCAACTGCTCGGAAGCAACAGGTCCATTCGTGTTTTTCGGTGCTGAAGCTTGAGGCAACTCCGCGGCCCCGGTTTGAATTTTCTGTGACAGAGTGTGATAAGAATGAACTACTGAAGGGCTATAAGTGCTTGAAAACATGGTGGAGCTAGTCGGGATCGAACCGACGACCTCATCGTTGCGAATTCTCAGCTCGAAGAAGGGTGTAGATGTACGGAAGAAGCTTGAGTAGTACCAACTCCTCCATTACGCAGGGTTAACCGGTGTCTCCCGGATTAATCGGTGGTACTGAGCTGCACCGCGCAGGAACGTATGAGACCGGCTTGGATACCCTGGTTACGACACAAAGAAC
>Ga0310810_10008176_pt1 | contig 12015 bp, 11 predicted proteins | sample NCmetagenome_FD_207641 | JGI IMG/M metagenome (GOLD analysis project Ga0310810, IMG submission 207641) | Soil microbial communities from experimental microcosm in Duke University, North Carolina, United States - NC | ecosystem: Engineered > Artificial ecosystem > Soil microcosm > Unclassified ...
GGTCACCGACGCGCAGATCAAGGACGGCAAGGGCAATCAGGTCCTGAAATTCAGCCCCGATGGAAAGTTGTTGATGTCGCTCGGGAAAGCCGGCGTCGCCGGCAGCGGTACCGATGTCTTCAGCGGACCCTGCGACGTCGCGATCGCGCAGAACGGCGACATCTTCGTCGCCGACGGCCACATCAACGACGTTCCCGTGAACCGCATCATGCGCTTCTCGAAGGACGGGAAGTTCATCAAGGCGTGGGGAAAGCGCGGATCGGGAGCCGGTGAATTCGACACGCCACACAGCATTGCCATCGATTCGCGAGGCCGCATCTTCGTCGCCGACCGCAGCAACAGCCGCATCCAGATCTTCGATCAGGATGGGAAGTTCATCGACCAGTGGAAGCAGTTCGGGCGGCCGAGCGGCATCTACATCGACCGCAACGACAACATGGTCGTCGCCGATTCGCAGTCCAACGCGAAGCAGAACCCCGGTTACAAACGCGGTATCTACGTGGGCAGCGCACGCGACGGCAAGGTGACTGCGCTGATTCCGTTCGCCGAACCGGATCCGGACAAAAACAACAACGCCGGCATCGAGGGCGTGGCGATCGATGCCAAGGGCAACGTCTACGGCGCCGAAGTCAGCACCGAGACGTTGAAGAAGTACGTCAAGGCGGCTGGCGCGACGACAACGCGATAACCGCCGACACGAACGAAGATCTTCTCCCGCCCCCGCGCGACTACGTGATCACGTTGCCACAGAGACACAGAGGCACGATTTGTTTCCGTGCCTCCGTGTTTCCGTGGCTCGTCAGCCTGACTTACTTCGTCTCGGGAAGGAGCGTGACCTTCACGTAGCGATTCGTGTTCAGGTACGTGCGCGCCGCATCTCGCAGCGCGGCGACTGTGATCTGATCGTAGTACGGCTTCATGTCGAAGACGTCCTTCACGTCCTCGCCGTACTCGTACTTGAAGAGCAGACGATTCAACAGGTACTCGTTGCGCTGGCTGTTGGTCTCGAAGTCACGGCCGAGGCCGGCGCGGGCGTCGGTGACCTGACTCGGTGTCGGACCAAACGCCTTGAACCGATCGATGACGCGAAACGCCGCGTCCACCAGGCTGTCGGTCCGCGCGGGATCGCAGGCAAAGCTGATCGTCAGGCGGTACTCCTCGCTGGGCCGTTTCGAGTAATTCGGCTGAACGCTGACGCCGTAGGTGCCGCCCAGATCCTCGCGCAGGGTCCGCTGCAGATCGCCGGCGAGCGTCTCCGCCATCGCGCTGGCAATGACGCGATGCTGCTCGTCGTCCTGAAATGGCCCGTTGAAGATGATGCTGACCTGGCTGCGCGGTTCGATCCCGCTGCGGACCACGTTGTTGACGACGCCCGCGGGCGGATGCATCCCGATGTCTTTCGGCGCTTCAGTCCGGTGCAGCGACGGCAGGCTGCCGATGTACTTCTCCACGAGCGGCTTCATCGTCGCCACGTCGAAGTTCCCGACGAAGACGAACAAGAAGTCGCTGGCGTCCGCAAACCGGTCCTTGTAAAAGGCGAGCGACTTGTCGAGGTTCATCTGATCGATTCGTCCGGGCGTGAGCGGCTGCGCGCGCGGGTGGTTCTGCGTTACCGCGGCACTCACCGCGTCGTCGAAGACGCTCTCCGGCATCAACTGCTGATTGGCGAGCGCCACCTTCAGTTGATCCTTCAAGACCCCGAACGCCACCGGATCGGCGCGCGGAGCGGTGAACCGCAGGTAAATCAGCTGAAACATCGTCTCGAGATCCCTGCGTGACGACCCGCCGGCGAGTCCTTCCTCCGTCGTTCCAATGTCGGCGCGCACGGCCGCGGTCGTGCCGGCCAGCACCTTCTGCAGATCGACGCTGCGGAACGCACCGAGACCTCCCTGTTCGACGACCTCGGGCGCCGTCGCGGCCGCGATGAAGTCCTGGTCGGGAGCCAGAGACGTCCCGCCCGGACTGACGGCGCGAAACAGAATCTCGTCGTCTTTGAACGTCGTCGGCTTCAGCACGACGCGAGCGCCGTTGGCCAGCCGCCATTCGGTAATGCCGAACGCGTCGTTCGTGGCCGTCGAGGCCACAGCCCCGGCGGTGGGCATACGCGCGAGCAGAGGCTGCGTCGACACCGTGTCGACATAGGCCGTCGTCGTCGCCGAGTCAGCCGCCTTGATGACCGCGGCCATTCGTGCCTCGGTCGGCAGCGTCGCCTTGTCCTTGTCGGGGGCGATGACCACGACGAGACGATTGCGATCCGGCACCCAGTCCTTCGCCAGCGCGTTGACCTCGGCAAGGGTGATCTCGGGCGTAAACCGCTGGCTCAACCCGTACTCGTAGACGATGCCGGGAATCGGCTCGTTGTGGATGAAATTGCGGACGAATTCGTCGGCCAGCGGCCCGGACGCACTCTTGTCGCGTTCCGCCATCGCCCGCTCGAGATAGAGCTGGGTGTTCAACTTCTCGCGATTGAATTCCGTCTGGGTAAAACCGAAGCGCGCCGCGCGGTTGATTTCGGTAAAGAGCGCGGTGAGCCCGCGTTCCACCCCGCCGGGCGGGACGAGGGCACCGAGCGACGTCACCTCCGCGGTTCGCACCAGCAGACCGCGATCGGTCTCCGCCCGAAGAAATGGTGCGTTGGGTGAGTTCGCGATTTCGTCGAGCCGCGCGGACATGAGCGCTGCGAACAGCCGGTCGACGATCGAGCGCCGATAGTCACTAATCGTGACGAACCGCCGGGCCGCCATGCGCACGGACACATCGATACGGGTGCTCGTCGCTTCCGGGTCGGTGATGTTCGCGTAGACGGTCCCCGGTTGATCGGGCACGGCGAACGCCGGACGCGGCTTCGCGGCGAGCGCGGTCGGAATCGCTGCGAAGTGCGACTTGATCATCGCCTCGACCGACGCCTTGTCGACGTCGCCGACCACGACGACGGCCATCATGTCGGGCCGATACCAGTCGGCGTAAAACTGCTTGAGCCGCGCCGGATTCGCGTTCTGGATGATTTCCGGCGTGCCGATGGGCAGCCGATCCGCGTAGCGCGACCCTTTCAGCAGCATTGGAAACTGTTTGTTCGAAATCCGCTCGCCGGCGCCGAGGCCCTGACGCCATTCCTCGAGAATGACGCCGCGCTCCTTGTCGATCTCCGTCGGGTCGAACGTCACGTTGTGCGCCCAGTCCTCCAGCGCCAGCAACGCGCGATCGATCACCATCGGGTTTTCCGTCGGGATCTGCAGCTCGTAAATCGTTTCGTCGAAGCTGGTGTTCGCGTTCACGTGCGCGCCGAAACGCATGCCGAGCGACTGCATGAAGTTGACGACTTCGAGCCCCGGAAAGTGCACCGTCCCGTTGAACGCCATGTGCTCGACGAAATGCGCGAGCCCGCGCTGGTCGTTGTCCTCGAGCACCGACCCCGCGTTGACCGCGAGGCGGAGCTCGGCGCGTTTATCGGGCTGATGGTTGACACGGATGTAGTAGCGCAGCCCGTTCGGCAGCGTGCCGATGGTGATCTGAGGATCGATCGGAACGGCATCGTCGAGCTTGGCCGCGAGAACATTGGCCGGGATCGCCGGCGTCTGGGCCGTGGCGATCCCGACCGTCGCGGCGATCGCCGCGAGCAGGAACGTTACGCGGAGACGGTGTACGAGCTTCATCAGTTTGTCTTTAGACGATTACGGCTGTTTGCCAGTCTTGAGGTATTGCTGGGATGCCGCTTCATCCCGAAGTGGCGTCACCTTGTCAGGATCGATGCGTACCATCAAATAGTCAATGTGGTCGTCGATCTTCGTGAACCAGTGCCCGGTTCCCGCCGGAATCACCACCACGTCCCCCACCTTCAGGTTGTAGCTCTTGCCATTGCGGATCGTCGAGCCGTTGTTGCCGGGCCCGTTGAAGAGGCGCACGGTCTCCAGGGTCGCCGGCCTGCGCACCAAATTGGTGATGTCGGGGCCGAGCGTGAGCGTCGCCGAGCCGTCGATGATGTGATACACCTCGCTCACCTGATCGTGCTCAGCCACGGAGTCTTTCGCCGGCTCGGTCAGTTTCCCGCGGTGCACCATGCCGATGCCGATGTGGGCCTTGCCGATCTCGATGTCGCGCACCTGCTGGTCGACCAGATTCTCGGCGACCGCCTTCTTCGTGTACGCCTGCAGTTCTGAAAGCGGGATGTAGTACCCCGGACACATGTTGCAGGTCGGTTTGGGGTTGGGGTTGCTATTGCCCTGCGCCATCAGCGCGACGACAACGACGGTGGCGCCGAACGCGCCAATCAGGATGCCTCTCATATCCGCCCTCCCGCGCGTATGGTATGGCAAGTGCGGCAATCCTGTTATCGGTCCGCCTGTTGGCGGACTCCACCGGTTAGGGTCTTTCCTGCAGGACTACGGGATCTTGCTAACTGTCACTTTCTTCAATTCGACGCGCGAGACTGGCGTCTCGCCGTTGACCGGCACCTGCTCAATCTTCTCGACGACGTCCATCCCCTCGACCACTTTGCCGAAGGCCGAATACTTCCCGTCGAGGACCGGCGTGCGCGCGAGGACGATGAAGAAGGACGTGTCGCCGCTGCCCGGGTCGTCTCCGTGCGCCAGCGACACCGTGCCCTTGTCATGCTGCGTGTCGTTGAACTCGGGTGCCATCTTGCGGACGTAACGGTCCTGCGTGATGTCGAGCGGCTCGCTGCGCGTCGGCAGGAATCCACCCTGAATCACGAATCCTTTCACCACGCGATGGAAGGCGGTCCCATCGTAGAAGCCGACCGATGCGAGACGGAGGAAATTGCGCACATGGTTCGGCGCCTTGTCGGGGAAGAACTGGAAGGTGATATTGCCCATCGAGGTCTCGAGCACGGCGCGGTACTTCGACAGTTCCTCGGCGGTCTCGGTGGTGAACGGTTCGGGCGCCGCGGCCGGTTTGTCCCGAATGGTCACCTTCGTCATGACGACCCGTTGTTTCGGCACGGTGTTATCGGCCTCGACCTGCGAAATCTTCTGCGCCACGTTGAGCCCCTCGGCGACGCGCGCAAAGACGGTGTACTGCCCCGTCAACGGCAGCTGGTCGAAGATGCAGATGAAGAACTGCGAGCCGCCGCTGTCGGGCATCCCGGGCGCGAGGGTCGCCGCGACCGCGCCGCGCGACATCTGCTCCATGTTGCGTTCGAAACGCAGCTCACGCATCGCGCCGGTCCCGTAGCGGGCGCTCTGCGAGGGATCTTTCGAGAGCGGATCGCCGCCCTGGATGATCCCGTTTGGAATTACGCGATGAAAGATGGTGCCGTCATACGCTCCCTCGCGGGCGCGCGTGATGAAGTGCGCCACGTGGTTCGGCGCCGACTCGGGCAGCAGGTCGAGCACGATGGTGCCCATCGGCGTTTCGATGACGGCCTGCTTGTTCTGAAGTTCGCTCGCGGGCAGCGTGCTGACAAAGTAGGTGTCGGCCGGCTGTGGACGTGCGGCAGGTGGACGCGGCGCGGCAGGGGGCTGCGCTGGCCGGGGCGCGGTCGCCTGCGGATCGCCGAGCAACCAGAGAAGCGAGAGCAGCGCAATCATCCGGCGATTATAGGCATTCTGCTACTATTGCCGTGGGCGTGAGTTCGCTAGCGGCAGCGCAGACGCGCGATGTCTCGATGTACGAACAGTATTACGGGTTCGTACAATCCCCTTTTACCCTCACTCCCGATCCCCGCTTCCTTTACCGCAGCGAGTCGCACGAAGAAGCGATCACGCTGCTGCAGCAAGCCATCCGTCGCAAGGAAGGTTTCATCGTCCTGACGGGCGACATCGGCACGGGTAAAACGACGACGTGCCGGGCATTACTCGAGCAGCTCGATGCCAACGTCTTCACCTCGCTCATCCTCAACCCGTTCCTGTCGGTGGAGGAACTGCTGCGCGAGGTCCTGCTCGATTTCGGTGTGGTGTCACGCCAGGGCGTTCGCAACGGACGGATTTCGAGCGCCAGCAAACACGAGCTGATCAGCACGCTGCACGATTTCCTGCTGTCGCTGATGGCCATTCGCGGCAGCGCGGTGCTCATCATCGACGAAGCGCAGCACCTGTCGCCGCAGGTGCTCGAGCAGATTCGGATCATCTCCAACCTCGAAACGAACGAATCGAAACTGCTCCAGATTGTGCTCGTCGGGCAGTTGAATCTTCTCGACGTGCTCGCCGCCGCGGAAATGCGGCAGCTCGATCAACGCATTTCGATTCGCGCGGCGCTCAAGCCGCTCACGCGTGACGAAGTCGAGGCGTATATCGCCCATCGTCTCTGGGTGGCGCGCGGGTCAGCGGCGGTGACCTTCGAAGCCGTCGCCCTCGATCGCGTGCACAGCTACACCGGCGGCGTGCCGCGCATCATCAACCTGTTGTGCGATCGATCCCTGATGCAATCGGCGCAGATGCGCGTCAACCGGGTGACGGCTGCGATCATCGACGAGGCCGCCGCAAGCCTCGGTCTGCGGCTGGCGGCAACACGGGGCAAGGGATCGATAGCGCCGGTGCGATCGTCCCGTTGGAGGAGCGCCGCAATCGCGGCGGCAGCCGTCGCGCTGATCCTCACGGCCGTCGTATGGTTCGTGCCACTCGATCGATTGATAGCCGTCGCCGTCCCGGGTCTGCCGGCGCCGCCACCGTACCAATCGCGGTATTCGTACGGAGCCAAGCCAATCCCACAGGCGGATCTTCTGCTGCCTCCCGCGCCCACTCCGCCGCCCGTCCCTCCCGACGACGCGCCGTCGTCTCTGCGGTTTCGCTAGCCTGGCGAGTTCGAGCACCTAACTAGCGTTTCATCTTCCGCGCGCGCTCCTCTTGCTGTCGTGCGAGCTCCGCGAGTTCGTCCTGCAGCTTCACATAGCTTTCGAGCCGATCGGCGCGAAGCTTCCCTTCCGCGACTGCGGCTTTGACCGCGCAGCGCGGTTCGTCGCGGTGCCGGCAATCGGTGAAATGACAGCCCGCGGCAACTGCTTCGATGTCGTCGAACGTCTCACGAACGGCGTCCGCCGCATCCCACAGCTGGAGCTCCCGCATCCCAGGGGTATCGATGATGAGTCCCGCGTCCGGCAGCATCACGAGCTCGCGATGCGTGGTCGTATGGCGTCCGCGCGAGTCGGCAGCGCGCACTTCCTGGGTCCGCCGAATATCGGTGCCGACGAGACGATTGATGATCGTGGTCTTACCGACGCCTGACGATCCCAGCAGCGCCGCCGTCCGTCCCGGCGAGAAATGCGCTCGAAGCGGTTCAACCCCTTCGCCTGCCTTTGCATTGACCACGTGGACGACGACGTCGCCGGCGAGCGTCGTCACTTCGCGAATGCGATCGGACAAGTCGGCGCAGAGATCCGGCTTGGTCAGCAGGATTGCCGCGGCCGCGCCGCTCTCGCGCGCCATCAGCAGGTAGCGCTCCAGGCGCCGCAGGTTGAAGTCGCCGTCGAGTCCCATCACGATGAAGACGACATCGACGTTGGCGGCGACGACCTGTTCGCCGGTCGGTTCGCCCGCCGCGCGGCGCGTGAAGGCGCTGCGGCGGGGCAGCATGGCGACAATCACCCCGCGGTCTTCGGCCGGTCGTTTGCGGACCGCAACCCAGTCACCGACGGCAGGCAATTCGGCGCGGCTGCTCGCCCGGTGCTTCAGGCGTCCCGCCGTGACCGCGTCGAGCTCGCCGTCCTCCACGTAGACGCGGAAAATCTGATTGAACTCGATGGCGACGCGGCCCGGGTGCACATCCTCTTTCAATAGCCAGGGTTCGTATGCTGCCGCGAAACGTTCATCCCAGCCGAGGTCGGAAAGCTTCACCGCTCCGCCGCCTCGTGGCGCTGCACGCGTCGAAGCACCGATGCCGCGGCCGCACGGAAGACGTCGGTCCACTCATGGCCGCCGTCGAACACGCAGACGTCGGCCTGTGCGCCAATCCTTGACAATGCCTCGCGGTCGGCAACCTCCTTGGCTTCGGTGTACCAGTCGTCCCGCGTTCCGCGGCCGATGAGGAGGGGTGGCAAGGATACTTGGCGCTGATGGACGATGTCGGGCGGCACATCGCCCGCAAGCACAATCAGCGCATCGGCTCGGTAGTGCGCGGCGGCGCGGTAAGCCATCGCCGCCCCTTGCGAAAAGCCCGAAAAGACAAGGGGCTCTCGCGTCTGATATCGCGCGCGTACGTGGGCGAGAACGCGGCCGACGTAGTCGACATTGTCGGCGATGGCGAGCTCGCGGTCCTCTCGCGTCATCCAGCTCGCGGCGATACGGTCCCTGCGCACATAGAACCGATTCAGGGCCTGGACGGAGACGAGCAACCATTCCGCGGCGCCCGGAATTGTCTGCAGCGCCTCCATGTGATCGCCCGCGGTCTCGGCGTACCCATGAAAGCCGACGAGCAGCGGCCACGGTGGCGCAACGGCCGGAACACGCACGAGAATGCGGCCATGCGTTCGCGCTTCGATCGTGTGCAGCGAAACGTCGTCCATCAATCAGGCAGCGTACGATGCAGATGGACGGACTCTGTCTTCGAGCGCACGCGGAGATTGATCATCTCGACGAACACGGAGAATCCCATCGCGAAATAAATGTACCCCTTCGACACGTGCTGGCCGAGCCCCTCGGCGATCAGCGACAGGCCAATCAACAGCAGAAACGAGAGGGCGAGCATCTTCACTGTCGGGTGGCGCTCGACAAAGGCGGCAATCGGGGTAGCGCCGAGCAGCATCGTGAAGACCGCGATGACGATTGCCGCAATCATGATCGACACGTGCTCGGCCATCCCGACTGCCGTGATCACCGAGTCCAGTGAGAAGACGATGTCGAGGAGGAGAATCTGGGCGATCACCCCTGCAAACGAGACGCGGCGGGGCTGCTCGTGGTGAGGCGACTCACCTTCCAGGCTGTCATGGATCTCCACGGTGCTCTTGAAGATCAGGAACAGCCCTCCGCCCGCAAGAATCAGCGACCGTCCCGACACCGCAAAGCCGAACAGCGTGAGGAACGGTCGAGTCAGCCCCATCACCCACACGATGGACAGCAGCAGCGCGATCCGGATGAACATCGCCAGAAACAGGCCGGTCCGGCGCGCGACTTCGCGCCTCGCCGCGGGCAGCTTTCCGGCGACGATGGCGATGAAGATGATGTTGTCGATGCCGAGGACGATCTCCAGGACGGTGAGCGTCAGAAGAGCAGCCCACCCCTCGGCCGTCGTCATCCAATCCATTTGATCAGTTGGTCGTTAGTGGTTCGTTGGTTCGTGGTTCGCCGTTCGCGGTTCCGTCACGAACGACCGTGACCCCTCGTTGATCAACGATTCGTGATTTCGCGAGGCTTCGTTTCGGGAAGATCCGCCAGTGCGCCCCACGTATCGGGGTCCTGCCAGACGAGAGTAGATAGATATAAGGACACGTCGTCAGTTGGATAAGACGACGCCAGCGTCGCGGCGGCCTGCTTCAGGGCATCCTCGGTCGGCGGCTTCACCTCTTCCTCAGCGATGATGCCTTCGTCATGCTTGATGCCAAGCGCGTCGAGAAATGCCCCCATCATCCCGCGTTGATGCTGAAGGTGGTACGCCACCAGCAGCCGCGCCGCGAGCATTTCGGAGACGGCCGGCATCGTCAGCAGGTAATGCGACTTCTTCTCCACAGGCATCGCGATGACGCTCTTGAGACGGAACTTGATGCGTTGCGCAATCAGGTTGACCGCCTCAGCCTGTTCGTTGGCCGCATTTTCGTCGCCCCAGAAGGCGTCGGCGGCCTGACGCTTCTTTTCGGCGCTCAATTGTTTCCAGAGTTGGGACGGACGAGGGATGTCGGGCAGTTCAGCGGCGTCGGCCATGTCGAATCGATACGTTAACATAGCGACTCTATGCCACGGTTGAACGTTGAAGGGTTTCCATCCGTTGATGTGCCGGAGGGCAAACGGCTCGTGCTGGCGATTGAGCAGGATGCAGGCGTCGACATCCTCCATGCGTGTGGCGGAAACGCGCGGTGCACGACCTGTCGGGTCGAGTTCATCGACGGCGAACCGCCGCGGATGACTGTCGCCGAGCAAACACGGCTGGAACAGCGTGGGCTGGTGGGTGTCCGGCTGTCATGCCAGATCGTCTGCGATCACGACATGGCGGTTCGCGCAATCAGCCGCCTGACCGGAAGCGGCCGTCCGGATCCGGGGCCGACACCGCAGCCGACGATTCAGCCGCCCCCGGAGTGGACGGTCTACCTGCCACCGGCGAGCTAGGACTGGGGACTGGGGCCTGGGGACTAGGGCCTGGGGACTGGGATTAGGCTCGCGATCCGGGATCCGACGGATCCCGGATCGAGGTTGAGCGTTATTCGATCGACACCTTCCGCAGGAGATTGAAGTCCGACAGCATCTTGCCGGCGCCGAGGACGACGGATGACAACGGGTCCTCCGCGACTGACACGGGCAGGCCGGTTTCCATGCGCAGCCGCTCGTCCATCTTCTGGAGCAGCGCGCCTCCGCCGGTGAGCACGATGCCGCGGTCGCAGATGTCGGCCGCGAGCTCGGGCGGCGTTCGTTCGAGCCCGTCGCGCACTGCCTGGATGATCATCCTGATCGGCTCGGCCAGTGCCTCGCGGATCTCACCGTCCGTCATCGTCACGGTCGTCGGCTTTCCTTCGAGCTGGTGACGACCCTTCACCTCGATCGACTTCTTCTTGTCGAGCGGCGCCGCTGAGCCGATTTCCATCTTGATGCGCTCCGCAGTGCGCTCGCCAATCAGCAGGTTGTGCTCCTTACGCGCCCAGAGCGTGATCGCTTCGTCCATCGCATTGCCAGCGACGCGCACAGACCTGCTGTAGACGGTTCCGGCGAGCGAGAGAACCGCGATATCCGTCGTCCCGCCGCCGATGTCGACGACCATATTGCCCGACGCTTCGGTGATCGGCATGCCTGCCCCGATCGCGGCCGCCATACCCTCTTCGATTAGATGCACTTCACTCGCCTTCGCGCGATAGGCGCTGTCTTTCACCGCGCGCCGCTCGACCTGGGTAATCTCGGACGGCACGCCGATGACCACGCGCGGACGAACCCAGCGCTTGCCTTTGTGGGCTTTGCGGATGAAGTAACCCAGCATTCGCTCGGCGGCCTCGAAGTCGGCGATGACCCCATCGCGCATCGGCTTGATAGCGGTGATGTTGGTCGGCGTGCGACCGAGCATCTCCTTCGCTTCGTTACCGACGGCTTCGATCTGCGCGTTGGCGGTGTTGAAGGCGACGATCGACGGCTCACTGAGCACGATGCCGCGGCCACGGGCAAACACACACGTGTTCGCGGTTCCAAGGTCGATGGCCAGGTCATTTGAGAAAACTGCCAACGCTCCGAGCAGCACGAGGCCTCTCTTTCTCGCTGTAAGTGGGGGGCGTGCTTCTAAGGCGGTTATCGGCGCGTTATCTGCCGGGCTGCACGGTCGTCAACTGCCCGAACCTCAAGCGACACACCTCGTTGCGCGCCCTCGAGTCGAACGGCTGGGCCGGCAGCGCAGCGTTATACGCATCTGCACAGCGCTGGCACCCTGCTTGCCTCGATTTCACGATGGGGAGGACCTATGCACAAGGACAAGACGTCGCTGGACGACCCGCTCGGCATTGCCGACGCACCGGTCCCCAAGGACGCTAACGATATTCACGCCACCAATGATCCCGAGGAGGTTGCGCGTCGCCGCGCCCGCGCGCTTGGAGAGAACGAGGGCACCGTCCGCGGTCCGGGTGAAGACGTCAACGACGACGGCTTCGGCGCAACGTCGATTGACATGGGATACGGCGGCGAGGGAAACGCGATAAGGCGGAATCGCCCGTAGATTGTTGCAGACACGAGCCCAGAGACACAGAGAGCCGACGACCATCGGCCCCTGCGTCTCCGCGGCTCGATTATTCAGGTCTCGGTCTTTGGTTGGCAGCCAGGATCTTCTTCCGCAGCCGGATGGTCTTCGGCGTCACTTCCACCAACTCGTCGTCATTGATGAACTCGATCGCCTGCTCGAGGCTGAGCACGCGCGGCGGAATCAGACGAATGGCTTCGTCCG
>Ga0310810_10008177_pt1 | contig 12014 bp, 11 predicted proteins | sample NCmetagenome_FD_207641 | JGI IMG/M metagenome (GOLD analysis project Ga0310810, IMG submission 207641) | Soil microbial communities from experimental microcosm in Duke University, North Carolina, United States - NC | ecosystem: Engineered > Artificial ecosystem > Soil microcosm > Unclassified ...
GGCTTGCACGGGAACAGATAGTGATGCAACGCCGTCGCCATCACTTCAACCGTCCCTCGCGACAGGACGTCTTCCATCACGGCGAGCCCCGTGGGACTGATCTCGGGGAGGACGTCGGCGACGCGGCGATTCAGGGCACGCGACGCCTCGACGCCGGTGGCCGCCGCAATCCACGTGTCCCACGTGCGCACGACCAGACGGGTGTCGGTCGTGAATACGCCCAGGGGAAGCCGTTCGGTGGACATGCGGCGGTGCGAACCCTATCGATTCGAGCGAGAGACCCGCCCGTTCGTCTTGCGCGGTGACGGCTGATCGACGAGCGCCGCCAGCGCCTGGGCGCGCCGGCGCAGATCGTCGGTGCCGCCGCGTGTCTGTTTCACTCCAGCCGCATTGCGATCGGTGATCTGACGAATCTCGGAGACCGTGCCGAGCAGCGCCGCGGCTACGGACGAATGTTCGACGTTGGCCTTGGCCATCAACTTGATCTGCTTCGCCGTGCTCTGCACGTCGGTCGTCATCGAACGCATGGCGCGCGCCTGGTCGGCCGCGCCACGCAACACCTGATCGGCCTGCGTGCTCATGCCGTCGGCCGCCGCACTGATCTGGTTCATGCTGGCGGCCTGTTCATTAATTGCCTTCGTCGTTGTCGCGATCATCCGATGCAATTCCGCGGCCGCCTTGGCGATTTCCTCGCTGGCGGTACTCTGCTCGGCGAGCGCACGCGTCGTGTTGGCCGCGCCACGCCGCATCGATTCGGCCGCTCTGCCGATCTCGCTGGCGGTTTTGGCCTGCTGTTGGGTCGCTTTGCGGACCTGGGACGCCTGCTCCTTGGTGCTGGACGCGGCTTTCATGATGTCCCGCGCGGCCCGCGACTGCTCCGCCATCGCTTTGTTGACCTCGTGCGAGGTCTTCCGAACCTGGGCATTGGTCTGCACCAGGATGGTCACCGACCTGGCCTGCTCTTCGGTCGCTGCGGCGATCTGGCGCGCTTGCTCCACGGTGCCGGAAATCGCGCCGATGACGTTCCTCGCGGCTTCGCGCTGCTCGTCGCTGGCGCGCGCGATCTGACTCACCATCCGGCTCGCCTCGTTGACGCCATCGAGGATCTTGCCCAGGCCGCGCGCCCCCTCTTCCGCCTGTGCGTTGCTCTGATCGACGACGCGCAAGCCTTCGTTCGAGGCATCGACGGCCTCCCGCGCCACTTCCTGTAGCGCCTTGATGATCGCCGCGATGTCGGATGTCGCCTTGGCCGATCGATCGGCGAGATTGCGAATCTCCTCGGCTACGACCGCAAAGCCGCGCCCCGCGTCTCCGGCCCGGGCGGCTTCAATCGACGCATTGAGCGACAACAGGTTCGTGCGCTCGGCGATCAGATCAATCGTGTCGACGATGCTGCTGATCTCGCTGGCTCGCTTTCCCATCTCGCGGATGACGATCGCCGATTGTGACATCGAGTCCTTGACCTTCGCGAAGCCATGGATCGAGCGCTGAACGCTGGTGCCGCCCTCTTTAGCCTCCTGGCTGGCCCGTTTCGTGATCTCGTCAGCCTCCTTGGCCAGCGAGGCCACCGATTGACTGGTGCGATCGAGCTCGGTGGCGCTCGTCGCAGCGCCGCTGGCCGCTTCGCTGATACTCTGCCCGCTCTTGGCCACGGCCTGTACCGATTTGGCCAGCTGCTCGGTCGAGGCGCCGTTCTGCTCGACGCTCGTCGCCAGGCTTTCGATCATCGCGGTCACTTCTTCGATCGACGCCACCGATTCGTTGATCGCTGACGAGGTTTCTTCCGACGATGCCGCCATTTCATCGGCGTTGAGGGCCACGCCCTGCACCGATCGCGTCATTTCTTCGATCGCAGCCGCCGTCTCGTTCACCGACGACGTCAGCGTCTGGGTATCGGCGGTTGTCGATTTCACCGAGGCACTGATCTGCGTGATCGACGTGGTGACCTGCTGCGCCGCGGTCGCCATCTCGTTGGCCGTCGAGGTCGTCCGCTGGATCGACTCGTTGCCCTCGCGAATAGACGACACCGTCTGGCGCACGAACCCGGTGAGACTCTCCGAGCTCCGCATCACCTGCTCGATCGACGCGGCAACCTCGTTGATCGCCGACACGAGACTCTCGGAAGACGCGCTGACCGAGGTGGCCTGCGTGGCCGTCTCCTTGAGCGACGTCGTCATCTGGTTCAGGCCGCTCAACGCGCTGTCGAGCGAGCGAATCTGCGCCTCGGCGCCCTCGGAGACCTGATCGGTCATCTCGGCGATGCGCGACACCGCACTGGTGATTTGGCTCGCCTCGTCGCGCAGCACGTCCTGCGAGGCGCGCACGTCGTGACCGTTGCCGTTGCTGACTGCCATCGTCGTTCTCCTTAGACGCTCTCTTCAGGTCCGGCTCAAGCCGGACACTACCTCACGGTCCGGCTCAAGCCGGACACGACATTCACGCCAATGCCGTGGGCATCATCTCGACGATTTCCCGTACGTTCAGCACCAGCACGATGCGCTGGCCGAGCGTCGCGACACCTTCGAGATAATTGCCGCTCAGCCCGCCGATCGCTTCCTGGGGCGGCTTGATCGCCGCGTCGTTGATGCGGATGAACTCGCGAGACTCGTCGGCCAGCAGTCCGACCTTCCGGCTTCCGTGCTGCACCACGAGCAGGCGGCTGCGCTGCGTCATGGCCGCACGTTCGAAGCCAAACCGCGCGCGCAGATTGATCACTGGCACGACCTGTCCGCGCGAAAACACCACGCCTTCGACGAAGGCGGGCGCGTTCGGAACCGGCGTCACGTGCTCGATCATCTCGACGTGCAGGACCTCGTGGCTGCGGATCGCATAGGTCGTTCCGGCCACACCGAACAGGATGTACGCCTGCGCCGCCCCAGCGGTCTCGGGGACCGCGACGCTCGTCTCGCTCATGCCGACACTCCTGTGATCACGCGCGCATGCTGCCGCCGCGTTCGGCTCAACGCCGCGGCGTCGAGAATCAGCACGACACGCCCATCGCCCAACTCCGTTGCGCCGGAGACACCGTCCACACGAATCAATGGATCGGTGATCGTCTTCACCACCACCTCACGCTGGCCGGCAATCCGATCGACGATCAGGCCAATCGCGGCCTGGCCGGTGCCGACGACGATTGCGTGATAGCGCGGACGCGTCGCCGTCGGGATCGCGAACATCTCGGCGAGGCGCACCATCGGCAGCGTCCCGCTGCGATACGGCATCAGCTCGTTGTGCTCGAAGGCGTGGAGCAGGCTCGCGTCCACTTCAATCACCTCGCGCACCGACGTCTGGGGCACGGCAAAGATCTGCTCGCCGACGTGCGCAATGATGGCGTCGGTAATTGCCAGCGTCAGCGGCAGCGTCAACCTGAATGTGGTGCCGCGGCCGGGACGTGACTCGACGGCCAGCGTGCCGCCGAGACCTTCGACCGTATCGCGGACGACGGCCATGCCGACACCGCGGCCGCTCACGCGATCGGCTTCGTCGCGGGTCGAGAACCCCGACGCACAAATGATGTCGAGCAAGGCGCGAGATTCGAGGCCGCCATCGTCGGGGACGACCAGACCGAGCGCACGCGCGCGCTGTGTCACCGACGGGACGTCGATGCCGCGGCCGTCATCCGCAATCTCGATGATCACGGTTTCACCCGCCGTCGTCGCACCGAGACGAATGGTGCCGTCGGCGGACTTGCCCGCCGCGATGCGCTGCTCGGGCGTCTCGATGCCGTGACTGATCGCGTTGCGCACGATGTGCAGGACCGGATCCATCATTCGCTCGACGAGGAACTTGTCGATCTCGGTGCTCTGACCGGTGAGCTCGAGATGGACGCGCTTGCCGTTGTCACGCGCCAGATCGCGGACGACGAAGGGCATGCGTCGGAAAATCTCACCGACCGGCACGAGGCGGACGCGCATGACACCTTCGCGCAGGTCGCGGAGGTTCCGTTCGAGCCGGGCGTTGTGATCCTGCAGCGCGCGCCATTCCTGGAACGGCACATGCGCCTCGATGCGCCGCAGCGTGTCTTCGAGCCGCGAGCGGGTGACGACCATCTCGCCGACCAGTCGCATCAAATCGTCCAGCCTGGCGAGATCCACGCGGACGACATTCGACGATCCGGCGAGCGTCAGGTCGGTGAGTGGCCGCTCGACCGGCGCCGCTCCGGCATCGTTTTCAGCCGGTGCCGTGACCGGCGCGGACGCAACCGGCTCATACGAGAGCCCGTCTTCCTGCCACTGCGCCAACTGCGCCTCGTCATTCGTCTCGACGTCGAACTCGAATGAGATGCCGCCGCCTGGAACAACTTTCGGCGTCACGTTTCGCACGTCGCCGATTTGCATCAACCGTGCGCGAATCGTGTCCACCTTGACGCCGCGCTCCACGAGCTGCGGCGACGGCACGAAGTTCACGCGCCATCGCCGTGCGCGGCCGTCGTCCGATGCCGGTGCGTTCGCCGACGTGTGATTCGCCGCCGGCGCATCGATGGGAAGAGTCTCGTCACCCGTTCGCCCGAGCGCCTCGAGCTTGTCCACAAGCGGATCGATGTCGGGCATCGATGCGGAGGTACGACGTGCGGCAATGACGTGCTCGAGCAGTCGCACACCGTCGACCAGACCTTCGAAGTTTGTGCTGGTGAGCGTCAGACGGCCTTGCCGCACTGCGCGCAAGCAGCTTTCCATGTGATGCGCGAGCAGCTCGGCTTCGCGCAACTCCACCATGGCCGAAATGCCCTTCAACGAGTGGAAGCTGCGAAACAGCTCTTCGAGCGCCCCTGAGGGCAGCGCCGATCCGAGCGCGCCTTCGAGTGCGAGCAGGCTTCGGCGCACAGCGACCATGTGCTCGTCGGCTTCCGCGAAGTAATCGTCCATGAAGCCGTCGGCGAATGGTCGGTCTGAACCGGACATGCGTTACCGTCCCCGTGACACGCGCGCGTCCAGTAACTCGCGCACCGACGACAGGAGCGCGCCGGGCACGAACGGCTTGGTCAAGTACTCCGACGCGCCGGCAGCCAGCGCGGCCTGTCTACTGCTCGCATCCCCGCGCGTCGTCAGCACGATCACGGGAAGGTCACGATAGCGATCGTGAGATCTGAGAAAACGGATGACGTCGAGGCCGTGCATGTCGGGCATGTTGAGGTCGAGCACGACCACTTGCACGGGCTCCATCCCCAGCACTTCGATGGCGCGAAGGCCAGTACCGGCTTCAGCGAAGGCGACGCCGCCGAGTGATCCGAGCGCGGCGCGGACCATACGGCGGATCGTCGGGGAATCGTCGACAACGAGAATGGTGTCCATCAAGACCTAACGGACGCGCTCTCGAATGAGCGCGGGAGACGCCGCGAGACGCATATCGACGCTAAGCCCAACTGGGGTCTGAGCTCGCGCAAAGACGAACGGCCAGTCTACTACGAGTTTTCGCCCGTTATGGCGGGCCGAAAGGCCGATCACTCTGCGCAGTTTCGTGCAGCGATCCTACGAACCGGCGCGATCGCGAATCAACGTGCGCACGCCAATCAACGCGATCACGGCGCCGACGACGAGACCAGCAATGGCCAGCCACGGACGGGTGTGCAGCCATCCATCGAGCGCATATCCTCCTGCGCCAAGCACGACGGCTCCGATCACGCTGTAAGCAACGCCCATCGTCCGTTCTGTGTCTCCGAGATCCGCTGGCGTTGGGTTGTTCATGGGCGTTCCCTCCACAACGATGACCTGCAAGGATGGTGCTGAGCGTGGCTTGGAACATGCACCGCAGTTCCGCACGTCTCTCGGCTCCTTCCGCCCGTCGCTCCTCCTTCTCACTGCCATCCCAGCGGCAATCGCGCTCAAACTGCTGGCTCCGGAGAGTCACACGGCCATCTTCGCCGCCTCTGCCGTGGCGATCCTCCCCCTCGCCGGTTACATCGGACGGGCGACGGAAACGCTGGCCGCACGCCTGGGCAGTGGAGTGGGCGGTTTGTTGAACGCGACGTTCGGAAATGCCGCCGAGTTGATCATTGGCGCCCTCGCCCTTCGGCACGGGCTCACCGACCTCGTCAAAGCGTCATTGACGGGTTCAATCATCGGTAACGTGCTGCTCGTCTTCGGTCTCTGCGCGCTGGTCGGCGGCATCAAGCATCGTCCTGTCCAGCGCTTCAACCGTACCGCCGCCGGTCTCGGCACGACAATGCTACTGCTCAGCGCGATCGGGTTGACTGTACCAGCGGTGTTCCACTTTCTGGCCAAGGCGAGCGGCAGCGAAGTGGACTTGACGCTCGATACGGAGATCGCGGTGGTGCTGCTCCTGACGTACATCGCCAGTCTCGTGTTCACGCTGAAGACCCATCGGGGTCTCTATGCATCTGACCAGAACGGGCATGTGACGGGAAGCGTCTGGCCCGCGGTCGCAATGCTGTGCGGCGCCACGATTGGTGTGGCGTGGATGAGTGAACTGCTGGTCGGCTCGGTCTCTGAAGCCGCGCGCGCCCTCGGCATGACCGAACTCTTCATCGGCGTCGTCATCGTCGCGATCGCCGGCAACGCCGCGGAGCACTACTCCGCGGTGCAGATGGCCGCGCGCAACCAGATGGACGTCGCGATCGGCATCGCCGTCGGCTCGTCCACGCAGATTGCGTTGTTCGTCGCGCCGACGCTCGTCTTTCTCAGCTACGCGATCTCCCCTGCGCCGATGGATCTGTTGTTCACGGTGTTCGAGTTGGTGGCGGTCGGGATCGCCGTGCTCACGATCACGCTCATCGCCCACGACGGCGAGACACACTGGATGGAAGGCGTACAACTGCTCGCCGTCTACATGATCCTCGCGTTGGGTTTCTACTTTCTGCCTGTCCACGCGTTTCGGTAGACGCTGGTCGGTGCGAGGGGGCTTCGATGTTGGTGCAAGGGGTCTGACGCGTGTCGGTGCGATCCTTCTTACGCCTGTCGGTGCGAAGGGCCTTCGATGTCGGTGCGATCGGACTGACGCATGTCGGTGCAAGGTCCCCTTACGTTTGTCGGTGCGAGGGGGCTGACGATCGTCGGTGCAAGGGGGCTTCGATGTCGGTGCGAGGGCGCTATCGCTGGTCGGTGCGAGGGGACTGACGCTTGTCGGTGCAAAGGTCCTTCGATGTCGGTGCGAGGACGCTATCGCTGGGTCGGTGCGAGGGGCCTGACGATGTCGGTGCGAGGGGACTGACGCGTGTCGGTGCGAGGAGCTGACGATCGTCGGTGCAAGGGGGGTTCGATGTCGGTGCGAGGGCGCTATCGCTGGTCGGTGCGAGGGGACTGACGATCGTCGGTGCAAGGGCGCTACTGGTCGGTGCGATCCTTCTTACGCTTGTCGGTGCGAGGTCCCTTGCGTTTATCGGTGCGAGGGGCCTTACGCCCGTCGGTGCGGGCGGGCTTCGGGGAGCGTTGCGACGGCTTGGGCTTTGGGCGATTCGGCCGGTAGTCGGGCGTGCTATCCAGGTAGGCGATGAATCGCTTTAGAGCGGGATACAGGCGACGAGTCAACGCTCGTATCGGTGCGAGGTCGCTACTGGTCACATACCCTTTCTGCTCAGCGCCACGACACGCGTCCTGAAGTTCGTTCAGCGAGCGACGGGCGACTCGCAGGAACCACGCGAATTGGCCATGACTCTCGCAGCCAAAACCTTCGGCCGTGTTCCGGCAGATAGAGTTCACGGCATCTTCGGCCTGGGCCTGCGCTTTCAAATTGCGAGCGAACTCTGGCCTTTTAGTCAGCTTGAGCGTTTCAACGCGTAGTTCATCGGCCAGCTTCCACACTGTCAGTTCGGAGAAATGACGCGCGCCACGCATGGCGCCGTATAGTGCACGCTGGATGCCCTACGCGTTATTGGGAGTTTCTGAGAGAAGAGGCAGAGTACGCAGCAGAATCTGCGAACAACCCGCCGGTCGAAACTGGCAAATTCCGCACCGACGAGCGAAGCGAGTTCGCACCGACGATCGTCAGGCCGCTCGCACCGACATCGAAGCCCCTTCGCACCGACAAGCGTAAGACGGATCGCACCGACTAGCGTCAGTGAGCTAGCACCGACAGACGATAGCGCCTTGCACCGACAGGGCGAAGTCCCGATCGCACCGGCCAGCGATAGGTCTTCGCACCGACGAGCGAAGCGAGTTCGCACCGACGATCGTCAGGCCCCTCGCACCGACATCGAAGCCCCTTCGCACCGACAAGCGTCAGACGCATCGCACCGACTATCGTCAGTGAACTAGCACCGACCAGCGATAGCACCTTGCACCGACAAGCGTAAGACGACCAGCGTTAGTCGGATCGCACCTACAAGAGGTGCCTACTGACAGCTCGCGCTGACAGACTCGATCGTCGTGACGTTGAGACCTTGTGCACCGCCTTCGCCCATGAGCGACGCACGCACCGACATGCGGTGACCGACGAACTTATCGAGCGGGGTGAGGACGAACATCAGCGCGTATTCACGGTCGCCCAGCGCAGCGTTGCGATCGGGGCTCTGTCCTTCGACGACGCGCGCGGGCCGCGAGCCTTTCACGAGCTTCCAGTTCCGTCCGGTTCCCTTTTCGAGGCATCCGACTACGTGCGCCAGACTACCCGCGGGCAGTTCGCCGGATCCGTCCTTCTTGATGATGCGCACACCGGCGATCGAGGTCTCGTTCAATTCAGCGGTCCCGGCAGGAAACTGATTAGTGTTGAGGATGTGGGCGACGATATCGGCGTAGACGCGCGCGCCGAGTGTGCCCTTGAGCGAGCCATCCTCGGAGTGCGGCATGTTCGTGCTGACGTGAGTCAGCAGACGATCGACGGTCGTGTCCTGCCAGGTCGCCCAGAAGCGGTCGCCCTTGAGCGCGCGATGTTCGGCTCCTTCGAGGTTGGCGCCATGACAGCTGGCGCAGTGCTCAGCATAGAAACCGCGGCCGCGTTGTGCCTGTGCCTCTGTATAGACCCCGTCCCACACAGTGCGCGACGCACGTTCACTCGTTCCGCCAGCTGACTGCGCACTGATCACGATCGCCTGCACGAGCGCCAACACGAACACGCCAAGACCTCCCGCCGTCACTCGCCTCATGGTCTGGATGATAGCGTAAGCCGCCCCTACGTCTCCCGTAACGTCGGCTCCAATATCACTCAAGCCTTCTGCGAAGCAGGCCGTAACCTGCTGAACGCACGCAGCGGCGCGTGGGAATCGGTCTTGCCAGGCATCGCAGGCGGCGGGGAGAAACCGGAGCGAGCAGACATGCATAGGATGCTCGTCGACACATTGGCGCTTACGGCGGTTGCGGCGTGCGGCGGAGGGCAACGTTGATTCAGTGGTGCCACACTCGGCTGACGGGATGGTTGGTGGTTGGAGGGTTAGTAGTACAGGATTAATCGACGTGAACGGCAGGATCTCAGAAGCGGCTACACGCACCGCGACCGGTCGGCGTGCGCCTGACCATCGTGGTGATCTCCTCGCAATCGGCCAGGTCATCACCAGCCCGGAGACGCGGCTCGATTATCAAATCGAGCGCATGCTCGGACAAGGCGGTTTCGGTCAGGTGTATCTCGCGGCACGACGCGGCCGATCGACGCTTGTCCCCGAAACCGTGTGCATCAAAATCAGCCGTCACATCGATGGCTGGCTGCGCGAGGCGTACTTCGGACGTCTCCTCGACGGCCATCCGCGTGCGATTCGGGTGTTCGACGTCTTTCCGTTGATGCAGTCCGGGGGGCACCCGCTCTACTGTCTGTCACTCGAGTACGCACGTCACGGGGATCTGAGTGCATTCCTGCGCCACCAGACCCGTGGCTGGACGGAATCCATCACACGTCGCGAAATCGCCGGCATCCTCGAGGTGCTCGGCAAACTGCACCGCGGCCAATTGCTCCACCGCGACCTCACGCCGATGAATGTCTTCGTGTGCGAAAGCAAACGCCTCAAGCTCGGCGACTTCGGCATCGTCCGTCAGCAAAGCGATCGGCGTGGGATCACGGCCCACACGATGAACGCGCTGACCGCGCCGAGCGAGATGCTCTCGAGTGCCGCCCCGAAGTGGCAGGCGCGCGACGACGTCTATCAAGTCGGTCAACTCCTGGCGATGCTGACCAAGGGCGACGCGAGTTCGAGGATTCGCACCTCAGACGTGCGCGGTCTGGACTGCAGTGACCACCTGAAGGAGATCATTCATCGCTGCATCGGCGAGCGTCGTAAGCGATACGAGAACGCCAACGAGCTGATCGACGCGCTCCAGAACCCGCCCGCGTCGCTGCGAGCCGGAGTGCTGCGATCGCTCAAGGGCGTGCATCTGACATTCACCGGCATCCTGCGCACCAAACGCACCGATGCCGCTGCTGCCGCACGCCGCGCCGGAGCCATCGTCCACAGCGGGCCATCGTCACAGACGACGGTCGTCGTGCGCGGCCGCCCAAATCCGCTGCAGGCCGCCGGGCGCGACGGCGGGTTGAAGCTGATGGAGATCAAGCGCCTGCGTGAAAAGGGGCACAAGATTACACTGCTCAACGAGGAGCAGTTCTGGCGCCTGGTGCAACGACGATAACTCCCAACTCCCAACGCCCAAGGCCCAACCACTCCCAAATCCCAACTCCCAACAAACGTTCAATTCGCAATTGGAAGTCGGGAATGGTTGGTAGTTGGGCGTTGGGAGTTGTTTAAAGACCCACCGCGCGCGCGAGGACGCCGGCGAGCGCGCCGCCAATCAGAGGAGCGATTGCCGGGATCGGCGCGTAGCTCCAGTCGGAGTCGCGCTTGCCTGCGATCGGCAGCAGCGCATGCGCGAGTCTGGGCCCGAGGTCCCGCGCAGGATTGATTGCATAGCCCGTCGTGCCGCCCAGCGACAGCCCAATACCCCACACCAGGCTGCCAACGAGATATGGGCCAAGGCCTGCCGCAAGGCCACTCGGCGCGACGCGCGAAGAAAAGATCGCCGCGGCCACGAATATCAGCACGAACGTCGCAATCACCTCGCTCGCGATGTTCGATGCTGGATGTCGCACGGCCGGGATAGTGCAGAACGTGCCCAGCTTGAAATCGGGATCGGACGTGCGCGCCCAGTGCGGGCCGTAGTGGATCCACACCGCCACGGCTCCGACGAACGCACCAGCGAGTTGCGCGAGCGAATAGCCAACGATGTTGCTGAAGTCTCCGCTGATGATGGCAAATCCAAGCGTCACCGCTGGATTGAGGTGGGCGGGACTCCCACAGGCGAGGGCGGTGAAAACGCCGGCGACGACGGCGAAGGCCCAGCCCGCGGTGATGGCGAGCCAGCCAGCGTTTTCACCCTTTGATCCTTTTAGCAGGACGCCGGCCACGACGCCGTCGCCGAGCAGGATCAGGATCGCTGTTCCGAGAAACTCTCCAAGCATCGAGTGGAAACTCGACCGGAGAGTATAGAGAGTATAGGCGGTTAAAGCGACAATAACCGCTCGAAGAACGATCGATAGCGGCGGAGCGCCACGCGGAGATCCTCGGTGGAGATCTGGTCGCCTTTGCCCCACTGTCGCTCCAGAGTTCCTCGCTCGTCGGTAAACACTTCTGACAATCGCTTCATCACCAGCGCCACGAGCGCATCCGCCTCCTGCACCGCCTTGCGCGGCTCGTCAACGAAGCCAGTTTGGATCGCGTCCCACTGCGTGCGATAGCCCGCGGCTTCGGGGCCGGCGAACATCGGTATCGGGCGATCGTCGCCCACGTCACGATCACGATCGGTCACGTGGCGCTTGCCCGCCATCTCATTGGCATCGAGGTGGCCCCGGTCGTCGATGTGCGGACGGTCGCGATCGTCGGCGATCTGCTCGCGTTCACGATCGAGCTCTTCGCGGCGACGCTCATCGCGCGCGATCGGCTCACGCGCCGCCGCCGATGCCATCTTCTGCGTAATGTCCGGGGTGTGTCGGTCGTTGCTCATGATGCCCTCCTGACGTCGCTACGATGGGCGCCGACCAGCTCATCGAAGAGCGCCCGGAAATGAACCATGGCTTTGCGTAGATCCTCGGTGCTCGCCTCGCCGCGGCCATGACTGACGACGATCTCCCGGCCCGAGCGGTAG
>Ga0310810_10008178_pt1 | contig 12013 bp, 11 predicted proteins | sample NCmetagenome_FD_207641 | JGI IMG/M metagenome (GOLD analysis project Ga0310810, IMG submission 207641) | Soil microbial communities from experimental microcosm in Duke University, North Carolina, United States - NC | ecosystem: Engineered > Artificial ecosystem > Soil microcosm > Unclassified ...
CTCGTTGAAGACCAGATCGTTCCGTTCAGCTTGAGCACGTACCGCCCTGGCTTCGTGCGAATGAAATGCTCTGCATCAGCAAAGCTGTCGAAAGCATATGATGCGGGAGTGTTGATACCGACACCGCGTAAGACTTCTTGTCCGTATGCGCGGTCCGCTTCGAGTCGATCACCGAGCGCGCTTCCGCCGATAACATTGATGCCTTCCGCGCGAAGCGCATCCTGGGTTTCTCCATTTGCGGCAGTTTCGAACAGAACGAACCCGTCATTTCCCGCAGGGCGTATCCAGTCGAGCTCCGCTCTCCAATCGGAAACGAACTCGAGCATGCCGTCCATGACTCCGGCTGATTCGGGATCGGACATGTACACCTTCACTTCGTGTCCGCGCTGGCGCAGGCGCAGATACATGTCTCCAAGCTCGTTCGTTTCCCCGAAACCGAGGAACCTCATTGAGCCTCGCTTACTGCCTCGACATTTGATTCATCTTCGCGCCCATGAAGAAACGCGCGCAAGCGAACTTCGTCCCAGCGATCCAGGAGCCACGTTCTTACAGCGAATGGTGCTTCGATTGAATCGAGTGATGCGATTCCGCGTCTGGCAAATCGCGAGCAGATGGTACCGACGTGCGTGCTTGCACTACCCGCTGGGCGTGGTCCGCTGCTTGTTCGCGAAAACTCGCCGGCCATCAACAGGAACCCGAATGAAGCCGAGCCATCGGGCGCAACGGCGCGGAGTGTTTCAGTATTCGAATTCAGGTACGCAGTGTCGAGGTCGCGCAGATATCCTTCGACCTTTCCGGAGTATTCCCCATCTGCAATCGCTGCGATGAACAGTGAATTCAGCCGGTATCCTGCGCGCTCAGTGCAAAAGACGACTTGTTCAGGATCCGACAAGCTGCACCATGAGAGCGACATCGAACGTGGCTTGCTCGTTCTTGCGATTTCGAGTGCGCGCATGATGTGAGCGGTGCCGTGAGCTCCTGCGCCGGCTTCGATGGCGAGATTTTCTCCAGGCGGCTCGGGAATGTACGGCGGATTACAAACGAGCAGATGCGGCTTCTCGCGCGATACGATGCTTTCTGCATGTCGCGACTTCACATCCTCGCGCACAAACCGAGCGCGGCGTCCAACCCCCAGGTCGTTTGCATTTGCACTCGCTGTTACAGACGCAGCCGGATCGATGTCGATACCCAGCAGCGTGCTGTGTCGCTCGAACCGCAGAAGATGGAGTCCGATGAGTCCGCTTCCCGACGTCAGCTCGACGATTCGAAGAGGATCTCCCGGTTGCATGCTCGCGCCGGGAGATCGTGCGTGCGCTAATGCTGCTTCCGATGCAATGACACACAGCAGCGTGTCCTCGGGCGAAAAGAAATCGGTGAAGCGAAATGGCGGTTTAAACGCGCGGAGTCGTGCAGCTTCGCTGAGCAGTGACGGCAGAGTCACGGAGTATATGGATGGACGCCCATACGAATACGGCACCGTCGCCCCTAAGTCGCGGAAGAGCAGAAAGGCTCGCCTCTTGCAAAAGCGAGCTGTGGCAATGTGTCAGCAATGCAAGCAGCGCACCGCGTAGAGGCTCTCACGATTTCTGGTATGACCGCAGAACCGATGTTGCAGTCGATTGAATTGCCCGCCGTGCCATTGTTACCGGACCACTTCACAACCGGATCGAGCCGGCGCGCATTCTCCCAACAACTCGCTGAGCTCCTGGATGATCCCTCGCTCGACGAGCGACTGGCCCAGGACTCGAAGCTCGAGAAAAAGCTTATCGATACAGCGCGTGACCTCGGACGACGCGCGTATCCAACAAATCGGACTACCGATAGACAATCAGCGACGTGGATCGATCATGCTGCTCGCGATGATTTGCATCGCGCGCTTCTATCGATCTATCGCCAGCACGTGCAGATCAGTCCAAACGGAAAGAACAACTATCAATTCCATCCATTGAGCTGTCGGTTGATGCACGAGCTCGAGGCGCCGTGGGAGCGCGATATGCTGCGGCGCGCACACGCGAGGTATGATCTCTCCCTCGATTCACTGCCAAGAGATCCGTCGAGATTCGCCGCGTGGTATCGAGAGACGGCATTTGCGCATCCCCTCTACGAGCACGACCTGTACAGCTTCGTCGCTAACGAAGCAACTCGCGATCAGCTCGAGTGGTTTTTCCGAATGGAATGCGCGGGTGAAGCAGCCTTCGATGATCTCGTCGCGCTTGCGCAAGTTGGAACTCGCGGTGACGTGAAGATCGAGATGGCCTCGAATTATTGGGACGAGATGGGCCGCGGAAAGAGTCACGCAGTGCATACACACCTTTTTCATCGTTTGATAAACGGTCTTTCGCTCGAGGCTCCTCCTGCTTCGGAGCTGCCGTGGCAAGTTCTTGCGGGCGTGAATGTCATGCTGTGGAGCTGCATTCCAAGGCGAAACGCATATCGCGCTCAGGGGACACTTGGCGCAGTTGAGCTTCTCGCGCCACAACGTTGTACACGCGTCGTACATGGAGCGCGTCGCGTTGGAATTGGAAAGAAAACCGTCGTCTACTACGGTGCGCACGCGGTAATCGACATCGGCCATGCAGAAGGATGGCTCGCTCACGTGCTCGAGCCTCAGGTCAAATCAGCCCCGTCGTCTCGTGTTGGAATTGCCGAGGGGCTGATCGTTCGCGCAGATGCGAGCCTGGATTACTTCGATCATTGCCTGGCAATGGCCAGGACACTCGCGGCTTGAGCCGCGTTCATTCGTAATACCGGAGGGTCACGATGGCGGCACGAAAAAAATCATCGGGCAGCCGCAGGTATGGAAAGGCGGCGAGCAAGCGCGTCGAATCCGCGATGCGGCGAAGGAAGAAAGGAACGCTGAAATCAGGAAAAGGCGGAAAAGGCGGCAAGGTAAAGAGCCGCAAGCAGGCGATCGCTATCGGATTGTCTGAAGCGAGGAAGAAAGGCGCGAAGGTTCCGCGAAAATCGTCGGGCCGGAAATCGAGCGGAAGAAAATCCTCCGCACGAAAGAGGAAATAGAATTACGGCGCAGCAGATCCTGAAACGACAATCGGGCCAGTCGGAGACGGCATTCCTCCGGCTGGCTCTTCTGTTATCGCGACTGCTTTCAAAGCGTTGCGATCGAGCGCGTATTTCGCCTGCATGAACGCGTGACCGGTTGCATCCGGCTGGAATGTTCCGGCCGAAATTTTTGCGCTGTCCGTAACGAGCCACACCTGGTACGTCATTCCCGGTTTTGGCGGATGCATCGTATACAGCACCATAGTCCAGTCATTCGACTGACGATTCCAGAACATGTGGCCCATGCTTTCTTTGGTCACTGTTGCAAGAGGAACCATTTTCACATCGCGTCCCGCCATCGCTTCGATGATGGCTTGTTTCTCTGACGGGGCGATTGCCGGTGTCGTATCCGACGGCGCAGGCGTAGACGAACGCGTCGCGATTTGCGATCGCAATGCATCTCTATCGGCGGACACTCGCGAGAGTTGAACGGCCGTTGCAACGAGTGCAATCGACGCAGCTGCAGCCAGGACATACGCAGGCCACGCTGTCGATCGATCGCGGACTGGCAGAGGAACGACTTTTCTCACCTCTGCATCAACGGCGCGCTGCGTGCCCGGTGTCAGCTTGTGGCCGAGGCCGGTAAGGCTTGCAACTCCACGCGCCAGGTCCGGTGGACCAGGAGCCGGAACCGACCGCGCCTCGCGCTCCCCTCGCGCGCGCGCCAGAAGACGCGAGCGAATTCCTGCGCCGTGACCGGGGTTGATCGCAACTTCGGGCACTGCCTGCGCAAGTTGCGCGACAGCATCCTCCATCGCGGCCAGCTCGGGTCCGCATTCGGGACACGATGCGGCATGCTCGCGCACGGCGACGCTCACCTCGACTGCAACCGAGTCGAGCGCGACGCCTGCCAGCTCCGAGTACGCCTCTTCGTGACTGAGCTTGTTCAATCCCCTCTCTCCCGATACATCGCCAACGGTTCTCTGAGTTTCTGCAGCGCTAACCGCATTCTTGTTTTCACCGTTCCCAACGGCTGCCCGGTCAGCTCTGAGATTTCTGTCTGACTCAGCCCTCTGAAATACCCCAGCTCGAGCACTTCACGCTGCTCATGCGGCAAGCCTGCAAGCGCAGAGAGTACTTGAGTCTTTCGCTCCGCTCCTTCCACAGCTTGCGACGGATCGCTCATCGGTGAAGCAACGTCAGCCAGCTCTCGAACATCCGTCATCGATTCCTCCCGACGCCGGCCTTTTGCCCTGAGGCGGTCGAGTGCACGCCGCCGACCGATCGTGAGCAGCCACGTTGAGACCGCGCCGCGAGATGGCTCGTATGAAGACGCTTTTCGCCACGCCTGCCAGAAAGTTTCCTCGACGACGTCTTCCGCATCATCTGCATCCTTGAGCAGATGAAATACGAGCGAATAGAGCGATCGCATCCAGCGATCGTACAGCGCGACAAGTGCAGTTTCATCGGCATCACACATTCGCCGGATGAGCGCCACGTCTTCAGCGTTCGTCCGGACCTCGTGTGAATACGCCAGGTCGCGCTCGGGTGGATTCATCTTGAGCCGAATCTACTGCGCGGCTCATTACGCGCCAAACAGCAACAACACTTCTGACTGCTGACTAACTGCACTTCTGACTGCTGACTAACTACGGATTGCAGTTAGTCAGCAGTCAGAAGTGTTGTTGCTGTTTGGATCAATACTTGGCGAGATAGTTGTCGAGCTCCCACTGCGAAACCTGAGTGATGTACTCCTGCCACTCCTGCCGCTTCGCCTCGAGGAAGTTCGAAGTGATATGCTCGCCGAGTGCATCTGTTATCACCTTGTCCTTCTCGAGCTCGTTGCACGCCTCTTCGAGATTGTGCGGAAGATCGTCGATCTTGAGACGCCGCTTCTCGCGATGTGACATCTCCCAGATGTTCGTGTTCACAGGCTCACGCGCATCGGATTTCTTCTCGATGCCATCGAGCCCTGCCGCGAGCTGCACCGCCAGCGCGAGATATGGATTCGCAGAAGGATCGGGAATACGAAGCTCGCAACGTGTGCCAAGACCACGACGGTCGGGAATACGAATCATCGGCGTTCTGTTTCGCATCGACCACGCAACGTTCACCGGCGCCTCGTATCCCGGAACGAGTCTCTTGTACGAATTTACGAGCGGGTTCGTAATCGCACAGAATCCGCGAGCGTGATCCAGCAATCCGCCGATGTAATAGAGCGCAGTCTGCGACAGCTCCCACTGCGCGTCCTTGTCCCAGAACGCATTCTCTTTTCCTCTGAACAGCGATTGGTGCGTGTGCATGCCGCTGCCGTTCTGCCCGAACACCGGCTTCGGCATGAACGAAGCGAGCAGCCCGAACTGCTGCGCAACTTGTCGCACGACAAATCTGAACGTCGCAATGTTGTCCGCCGTCTTGAGCGCATCAGCATATCGGAAATCGATCTCGTGCTGACCATGCGCTACTTCATGATGCGCCGCTTCTACCTCGAATCCCATCTGCTCGAGCACATCGACAATCGCGCGTCGCGCATCTTCTCCCAGATCCACCGGCGCGAGATCGAAATACGCGCCGACATCGTGCGTCACCGTCGTCGGCTCACCGCTCGGCCCCACCTTGAACATGAAAAACTCGGCTTCCATTCCCGCGTTCATCGTGCTGAAGCCAAGTCGCTTCGCATGATCGAGCTGCCGGCGTAAAACCGCTCGCGGGTCACCGTCGAACGGTTGACCGTCAGGCGTCGTGATGTCGCAGATCAATCGCCCGATTCGATTTTCCGGATCCCCCCACGGAAAAACCTGAAATGTTGAAAGATCAGGAGCGAGCAGCATGTCGGACTCTTCGATTCGTACGAAGCCTTCGATCGAAGACCCGTCGAACATGATGTCGCCATCGAGCGCCTTCTGAAACTGCGATTGCGGAATCTCGACGTTCTTGTTTACGCCGAGGATGTCGGTGAATTGCAGTCGTAGAAAGCGAACGTTGTTCTTCGACGCGAGATCGAGAATGTCTTTCTTGCTGGCACCGGCGGTGTCGGGAACGGTGGCGCGTGACTTGGGGGACAAGAGAGCCTCTGCGTGGCGGGATGGCGGGGATTTTTTGAAGCGGTGAACCTACGGCTCCAAGACAAAGATGTCAATCGAAATGTGCACGTTTTGCACCAAGTTACGTCATTTGCGGCAAACAGGCATCATATTATCACATTTTGACGCGTCAACCGTGCATTCGTTGCACAATTTCATTTTCTGATCTGACTGCGAGACATTGGCCCTGGACGTGCACCCTTTCCGCTCTATCCCCTCAAACGCGGAGCGCCGTAACGATGAAAATTCAGGATATCATGTCCACCGACCCCAGCACGGTCACTCCGGACACGCCCATCACCGAAGCAGCACGACTGATGAAAGACCACAACGTCGGAATGCTGCCTGTGGTCGAGGCGGAAGGATCGCGCAAGCTCGTTGGCGTCGTGACCGACCGGGACATCACCATCCGTCACGTCGCAGAAGGACATACCACTGATTGTCCCGTGAGAGAGGCGATGACCGACAACGTCTCGACCTGCAAAGCCGGGGAGAATGTGGAGACCGTGATGAACCTGATGGCAGAAGAGCAGGTTCGCCGAATTCCAATCGTCGACGAGAGAGGTGATCTCATCGGAATCGTCTCGCAAGCCGACATCGTTCTCGAAGCAGGCGATGGATCCAAGGCTGAAAAGACGGTCGAAAAAATCTCGCGGCCATACGGAAAGCACGCCGACTGACCACAACAGGAGTCGCGGTGTAGGTTGTACGCCATGACTTCACCCCAGCCAACTACAACGGCCTGTTCCGTCTGCGGCACCGAGGGAACAGGTCGTTTTTGCGCCAATTGCGGCGCTACACTTTCATCTACACAGTGCGCCTCCTGTCACACACAGTTGTCGGCGGGCGCGCACTTCTGTCATCGCTGCGGAAAGCCGGTCGGAGCCACGTCGCCGGGTGCGACTACAACCGGCGATCCCCGCAAATCGAGCTCGTCTCCACTTCCCTGGGCCGTCGCGGCGATCGCCTTGCTCGCGCTGCTTGCAATGTCCGCCGGAAAATTCTTCAATTCGAATCGCGGAAGCTCACTCGACGCACCTGCGAATGCACTTCCACAAGCCGGTCTCGATGATCGCGGAGCTGCTGATGCCAATGCCTCGGGCGAGATTCGCGGACCCGACATTTCGTCACTCTCTCCCGAAGAACGCGCAGATCGATTGTTCAATCGCGTAATGTTGCTCAGCAGTCAGGGCAAAGCTGACAGCGTCCTGTTCTTTGCGCCGATGGCTATCAGCGCCTACCAGATGCTGTCCCCGATGTCCGCCGATCAACGCTACGACCTCGGCCGCATCGCCGAAGTCGCCGGCGCATTACCTCTGGCAAAAGCACAGGCAGACACAATCCTTCGGGACAATCCGACGCATTTGCTCGGACTCATTCTCGCCGCACGTGTTGCATCACTCTCCGGCGACAACAAATCGCAGCGCGACTACGAAACAAAAATCCTCGATGTCGAGACCGCTGAAAAAACGAAAAAGCTTCCCGAGTACGATCGACACGAAAACGACATCACCGCCGCGGTTACCGAAGCTCGCCGCTCGCTCGGACGAAAATCATGACTGATGCAGTAATTCACCTCGCGCACAGTCCCGATTCGGACGATGCGTTCATGTTCTACGGTCTCGCTGCCGGCAAAGTCGATACGGAAGGCGTCGAGTACGTTCACCAGCTCCAGGACATCGAGACACTCAACCAGAGAGCACTTCGAGGAGAGCTCGAGGTAACTGCGGTCTCGATCCACGCGTACGCATACATCGCCGATCGCTACGCACTGCTTCCGCACGGCGCATCGATGGGAGATCGGTACGGACCGAAGCTGGTAACTCGCACTCCAATGAAGAGAAACGACATTCGGGGCTTACGCATCGCTGTGCCCGGTCCGCTCACTAGTGCGTATCTCGCGCTGCGTCTTTATGAACCGGATTTCGAGCCGGTGTTCACACCGTTCGATCAAATCGATCCGTCAGTGCTCCGCGGCGACGTCGACGCCGGTTTGCTCATTCACGAAGGCCAGCTCACGTATGCGTCACAAGGACTGCACCTCGTCGCTGACATGGGCGAGTGGTGGTTTGGGGAAACCGGGCTTCCCCTGCCACTTGGCGGCAACGTCATTCGGAAGGACTTACCCGCAGCACTGAAAAAGAAAGTCTCCCGGCAGCTCAAGGAGAGCATCGCGTACGGTCTCGAGCATCGCTCCAACGCGCTGGATCACGCCATGCGTTTTGCCCGAGGCCTGGAGCGCTCGGACGCCGACACGTTCGTCGGTATGTACGTGAACGATTGGACACTCGACTACGGCGAGCGCGGCCGCGAAGCGATTCGCTTGTTTCTGGAGCGAGGCGTGCAATCAGGAGTGATTCCGCATCCGGTGACAGTCGAGTTCGTAGACGACTGACGTACTTGACGGCACCACTCTACTGCTGTATTCGGAGTCATTCAGAGACTGCCATGAATCAACTTTTGCACGGGGCACGCGTCGTGCAGCTTGGCAGCGCGTTGACTCGTCGCGATTCGGCTCGGTAAACAGGAAAACGCAAGAGGAGGAAGCAATGCTAGGCGCGGATGATAACAGAGAGCCTTTACGGTTCGCCGACGATGACGACTCGGACGATCTCGGAGGCTTCAGTCGCGGCAGGAAATCGTACGATGACGACGAAGACGAAGAGAACGGCGGTTGGGCGATAAACGAAGATCACAGTGACCGTCTGTGGGACAGCGCTGAAGACGTCGACGACGAAGACGAAGAAGAAGGCAAAACGATCGACGCCGATGATCTCGAAGAAGAGGAAGAGGAAGAAGACCTCTTCGGCGGCGGAGCGCCACGCGGTCGCCGTGGACGTCCGAAGGGATCCACCAACGCAAATCGAGCGGCAATGGCGGGAGGAACGCCGGGCCGAGACACCGGATCATCCTTGGGAGGCGCCAGCCTTTTCGACGATCAGGATTCCGGACCGCCCGCAATGAGCGGTCCGAGCAATTCGGGATCGAGCAGTGGATCGAGCAGTGGATCGAGCAGTTCAGGAAGCGCAGCAAAATCGTCGAGCATGAAATCTTCCGGCGGATCATCCGGAACGAAATTCTCGAGCTCGGCCAAAAAGGCTCCCGCGAAGAAAGCAGCTCCAGCCAAGAAAGCGTCGTCGGCGAAGACGACCTCCAAGAGCGCCGCCAGGAGGAAATCAGGAGGAGCGAAGAAATCGTCAGCTAAAAAATCTTCAGCGGGAAAGAAGTCTTCATCGAAAAAATCGAGCAGTCGCGCGAGCTCCCGTTCTTCCGGCAAGAGCCGCGGTTCATCGAAGAAGGGCGCAGGCGCGCGTGGAAAATCGAGCGCACGAGGAAAGTCGAAAAAAAGCGGTCGCAGGTAGCTTTCCTCCGCCGCGCGATTCAAAATAAGAGCGGGCGTCGATCACTCGGCGCCCGCTCGATCATTTCCAGCCATAGAGATGGAAGAAAACGAGAATCGCTGGCGACGGATATTGATGTCAGGTGGCGCCCTCATCGGCGCTGCCGCGGCATACAATGCATTTGCGCGCAAAGGCGTCGATCAACTGACGAATCTCATCGGCGGAGAAGAAGGCGGATTCGACTGGCGCAGCCGTCGAATCTCTTTCACGAAACGCGGCAGCGGCCCGCCGGTTCTTCTCATTCATGGGATTCACGCGGCAGCATGGTCATATGAGTGGCACGACAACGTCGACCATCTCGCTAAGTCGAACACAGTCTACACAATCGATCTTCTCGGATTCGGAAGATCCGATCGTCCCGCAATTCGATATTCGGCGCGACTCTACATCTCGCTCATTTCCGATTTTGTCGATCAGGTAATCGGCGATCCCTGCGTTCTGATCGCAACATCACTCTCCGGCGCCTATGCAATCGTCCTCGGCGCACGTGATCCTCAGCGTTTCCCCGCAATCGCGCTAATTGCTCCGACAGGACTGGTTCGACTCAATCAACCGGCAGGAATTTCCGGCGAGGCGGGACAGCTCGCAGTGCACACGCCGATTGTTGGAACCGCAATGTTCAACGCGCTCGTATCTCGTCGAAGCATTCGCAGCTATCTGCAGAAGACTTACGTCGACGATTCGATCGTCACCGACGAGCTCGTCGAGATTTATTACTGGGCCTCGCATCAGCGCGGAGCACGTCACGCTCCAGCTGCGTTCATCTCAGGGCATCTGAACCTCGATGTTCGCCAGGCACTGAGGCGACTGAGTCAGCCGACTCTTCTCGTCTGGGGCGCAGAAGGAATTGCTGCACCTTCAGAGGAATCGCGCGGGTTCCGCGCACTCAAGCCGGATCTCGAAATGGCCCTCCTCTCACCAGCGGGTGATCTGCCTCACGATGAGCGGCCTGACGACTTTAATGTTATCGTATCCTCATGGCTGAATCGCCTGTCGCTCTCCTCCGGGCCCACGCCAGGCACGCTCCCTGGAACGCCCGAGGCCTCGCCGCTCACGTTACCGCACTCGTAGACGCCGCAGGCATGCGGCCGACGAACGCATCGGCTCGCGCAGCACCGAGTGCGCGGTCGGTTCGATTTTATGTCGCGAGTGGTTTGATGGATCGCCCCGAGGGAACTGGAACAGCGGCGACTTACAACTATCGTCATCTGCTTCAGCTGCTCGCGATAAAAATTCGCCAGCGCGAAGGTCAAAGTCTCGACTCGATCAAGAACGAGATGCGCGACGTTACAGGTGACGCACTCGAGCGACGGATTGCGGGCTCACTTGCGCCGGCACTGAACGCTGGCGCTGACGAGGCGGTGACGCATGATGGAGATCGCGTTCACAGCTGGCGCCGCACACCGGTTGCCGATGGAATCGAGCTGCACATTCGCGACGATCTTCCTGCCGCGCGCGAAGAGGCGGTAATCGCAATGCGCGAAGCCGTTCGCGCAGCTCTAGGTCGGGCGGATATCAGGTAGCATCAGATAGCGCGCTCCTTTTTCTCCGCGAAGGTGCACAGACAGTAGCTCCTTCGCCTGCTCGACCTCTTCCGGTTTCATCCACTCGGCGATTGTTATCCGTCGTCCTCGTCCTTCCACTGCGATTGCAACTTTTCCGCGTCGAGTGACGAGGAGCGCACCGCCGCCCCGTGGCCGCGAAAGTGGATCCTGATCGGCCGAATTGATCGCCATGTTGTAGACATTCGCCGGGTCGCTCGCTGACAGCACAACGAAGGGCGCGTCACCCGAATCGTCGGCCGAAGTTGAACGCAGAAGCTCGACCGCTGCCGGCGCGGCAAACTGAGCACCGCTCAAGCCTTTGACGAAATATCCGCGGCGTGCTTCTCCCCGAAATTCGAGTTTTTTTAGCTCGAGATAGATCGATCGCCAGGAGATCGGTGGCCGTTCTCTCTTCCAACACTCTCGCGTCACTATCCCGTATCTATCCAGCCACTGGCGTGCTACTGTCGCTGCTCTGGCCTCTTCCGGCAGGGGCATGCCCAAGGTGCTCGCTCGCCAGACGAGCGACCATCTTCCGCTCCACGAGCCCGGCGCTCCGCCCGGACGATCGGGTCTTTTCCACTTCGGAAGCCGGCGCAAATTCGGTCGTCGCTGCACGACTCTTCGATTCGCCGATGGAGTGAAATCGGCCGGGAGCCACTTCGTCGGATCGACCGCATTTTGGGTCGGGAGGGCTCTCCACCGAATCACTTCTCGAAGCGCTTCGATCGTGTCGTTTGTCACCAACCCAAGCGACGCAAGCTCGCGCAAGCTTCGCCTCACCGAATGCGGTGAAAGCCCCGTTCCATTCTGAATGTCGTTGATGAATGACGCCCCTTCGGCGCGAATGAATCGGAGCACCTTCAGCGGCTCTTCGGTCAGCCGCGCAGCCAATACCTCTTCGTCCTCCATCCCGTTCTCGGCGAGCCAGATATTCCCGGTGCCTCGCTCAAAAAACTGCACGCGCGAAAGCTGGCGACCATCG
>Ga0310810_10008179_pt1 | contig 12012 bp, 10 predicted proteins | sample NCmetagenome_FD_207641 | JGI IMG/M metagenome (GOLD analysis project Ga0310810, IMG submission 207641) | Soil microbial communities from experimental microcosm in Duke University, North Carolina, United States - NC | ecosystem: Engineered > Artificial ecosystem > Soil microcosm > Unclassified ...
TGAACAGCGTTTTGACGGAACTCCTACAGCAGGATGGAATTACGCAGAAAGGTTGGAGGCGCGGGGCGGAATCGAACCGCCGAATAAAGGTTTTGCAGACCTCTGCCTTACCACTTGGCTACCGCGCCCTGTCGTCGATGCGCGCCCGTCCGGCAGAATCCCGAACGGGTCGCCAAACCAAAAACCCCGCAGGATGCGGGGCGACTGGTCAAAATCTGGAGCGGGAGACGGGAGTCGAACCCGCGACTTCGACCTTGGCAAGGTCGCACTCTACCACTGAGTTACTCCCGCTCGACCCTTTGATTATAGCAAGTTCCGGCGGCCGGTCAAACCGGCAGCCGTCGGTCAAACCCACGTCTGACGCGCCGAAAACCACCTAACACCGGCGCTCGGCGGCTGATCCCGCTCTCAGTTCTCTTCCTCAATTCGGCAGTTCGGCAGTTTACTGCTTCCACTGTGGATCCAGCTCCGGCGGCACAATCTGCCCATCGCGCATATGAATGATGCGGTCGCCGATGCGCGCCGCGTCGGGATTGTGGGTGATCATCAAAACGGTCTGGCCCAGCTCCTGGTTCGAGCGCCGCAGCATCGAGAGCACGATCTCGGAGTTCTTCGAGTCGAGGTTCCCGGTGGGCTCGTCGGCCAGCACGATCGCCGGATGATTCACCAGCGCCCGCGCCAGCGCCACCCGCTGCTGCTCGCCTCCCGAGAGCTCCGACGGACGATGCGCCAGCCGTCCCGCGATGCCCAGTAACTCGGTGACGCGCCGGATGTATTCGGCGTCGGTCTGCTGGCTCTTCCCTGCTATGTCCTGCGCGATCGCGATGTTGTCGGCGGCGGTCAGGGTAGGCAGCAGGTTGAATTTCTGGAAAACGAAGCCAATCTTCTGGCGGCGCATACGCGTCCGCTCGGCGTCGGACATCTGGGAAAAATCCTGCCCGTCGATCAGGACGCGGCCGCGGTCGGCGCGCGCCAGGCCGCCTAATACATAGAAGAGCGTCGACTTGCCGCTGCCGCTCGGCCCGACGATCGACACGAACTCGCCGCGCTCGATGGCGAGCGACACGCCCCGCAGCGCGGGCACGTCCACTTGCCCGATGCGATAGGTCTTCTCCGCGTTTTCAACCTGAATGATCGCTGCCATCGGCTGCGTCGCGCTCTCGCGCTCAAACTATTCATGTTACACGACGACCGGAGAGGCGTGCTCCTGTCATCCCGAGCGGCCGTCGGTTGGCAGCGAGGGATCTGCCGCGCTGTTCGCATCATGAACCTCGGTCGCGCGAATACCTGAGCTTCCCGCTTGATCGCCGCCCGACGTAGGGCTACGCTCACCCCAGCACGCTCTTTTCTTAACCGTTCATTGGCCTCGCTCGCGAGCGATTGTCGCCACAGTCAAGGCGGCGACGTCTCGCTGATTACACGTTGCGCGCGCTTCCTTATTTATATGGACCATGCCCTCCTGATTCACCGCCTTCAGTTCGCCTTCACGATCACGTATCACTATCTCTTCCCGCAGCTCACCATGGGGCTCGCGCCCATCATCTTTCTGCTGAAGACGATGGCACTGCGCACCGGCGATGACACATACGCTCGCGCCGCCCGCTTCTGGGCGAAGATCTTCGGCATCAATTTCGCGGTCGGCGTCGTCACCGGCATTCCGATGGAATTCCAGTTCGGCACGAACTGGTCGCATTTTGCGCGCTTCGCCGGAGGCGTCATCGGCCAGACGCTCGCCATGGAAGGCACATTCGCCTTCTTCCTCGAGTCGTCGTTCCTCGGGATGTTCCTTTACGGCGAGAAGCGCCTGACGCCGCGCCAGCACTGGTTCGCCGCGCTGGGCGTGTTTCTCGGATCGTGGCTCTCGGGCTTCTTCATCGTCGCCACCGACGCCTGGATGCAGCATCCCGTCGCGTACGCGCAAATGCCCGACGGCTCGTTGCAGCTCAACAGCTTCAGCGCCCTGCTGTTGAATCCGTGGGCGTGGTGGCAGTACGCGCACACCATGTCCGGCGCGGTCGTGACGGGATCGTTCGTGATGGCCTCGCTGGGCGCGTATTACCTGCTATCGCGCAATCACCAGGAGCAAGGCCGGTTGTTCGTTCGCGTCGGACTTGTGACCGCGCTGATCGCCAGCATGTTGCAGATCTTCCCCACCGGCGACGCTCAGGGACGCATGGTCGCGCTCAATCAACCGGCGACGTTGGCCGCTATGGAAGCCATGTTCAAGACCGATCGCTACGCGCCGATCGTGATCATCGGCCAGCCCAACACCGACGAGAAGCGGCTCGACAACACTCTCCAGGTTCCCGGCATGCTCAGCTTCCTCACCTATCGCCGCTGGAACGCGGAGGTGAAGGGACTCGACCAGTTCCGTCCCGATGAAATCACCGACAGCATCGCTCTTCTTTATTACAGCTACCACATCATGGTGGGGCTGGGGACGATCTTCATCGCGATCAGTGTCGTAGCCGCGTTCCTCCTCTGGCGAAAGAAACTCTTCGACGCGCGCTGGATGCTGTGGATCCTGATGCTCAGCTTCCCGTTCCCCTACATCGCCAACACCGCCGGATGGATGACCGCCGAGATCGGCCGACAGCCCTGGCTCGTCTATGGCCTGATGCGCACCGCTGACGGCTATTCGCGCCAGGTTTCCGCCGGCAACGGCATGTTCACCCTGCTCGGATTCATGGGCCTGTACACCGTGCTCGGCATGCTCTTCCTCTTCCTCGTCATGCGCGAGGTTGCACATGGACCGGAGCCGCCAGGCTTCCACGTCGAAAAAGTGACGTTCGAGCACGCCACGGTGGGGAGATAGCGATGCCTACGCTCTGGTTCTGCCTGTTGGCACTCATGATGACGGTCTACGTAGTGCTCGACGGCTTCGATATCGGCACCGGCATCGTGCACTGGCTGGTGGCGCGCAACGATCGCGACCGCCGCGCCGTTTTCCAGGCGATCGGACCCTTCTGGGACGGCAACGAAGTCTGGTTGCTCGCCGCCGGCGGAACGCTTTACTTCGCTTTCCCGGTGCTCTATGCATCGAGTTTCAGCGGCTTCTACTTGCCGCTCATGATGGTGCTGTGGCTGCTCATCCTGCGCGGCTGCTCCATCGAGTTCCGCTCGCATCTTCCCGAACCAGTCTGGCGCACGTTCTTCGACTTCACATTCTCGTTCGCCAGCATCCTGCTTGCGATCTTTCTCGGTGCGGCGCTCGCCAATGTCCTCCGCGGCGTGCCCCTCGACGAGAACGCCAGCTTCTTCGAACCGCTTTGGACCAACTTCGTTCCCACCGGCAACACCGGAGTTCTCGACTGGTACACCGTGTTGGCCGGTGTCGTTTCGCTGCTTTCGCTGTCGCTGCACGGCGCAACATTCCTGGTGATGAAGACGGACGGCGACGTGCGCGAGCGCAGCCGGCGCCTTGCCATTCGCCTGTGGTACGCGGTGCTTCCGCTCTGCCTGCTGGCACTGATCGCGACCTACTATGTGCGTCCTCCGGCAGTCGTGACCGCGCACAAGCCGGTCCTCTGGCTCTTCCCGCCGGTCGTGGTTGCCAGTCTTGCGATCGAATGGTGGGCGCTGCGACAGAATAAGGATGCTTTGGCGTTCTACTCTTCGTGCGGATACCTGGTCGGCGTTCTCGGCGGTGCGGCGGTGGCGATGTATCCCTACCTGCTGCCCGACAGCGTGCATCTCGAGCACAGCCTGACCATCTACAACTCGGCCAGCTCGCCGTACGCGCTGCGCGTGGCGCTGTGGTGGTGGCCGCTCGGGATGGCGCTGGCAATCGCGTGGTTCACCATCGTGTATCGCTCGTTCCGCGGACGCGTCGTCGTCGAGGAGGAACACTAAACGGCGGAGGGGCGGAAGTCTCCCGCTTCTCTACACAATCGTGAGTTGGGCTGAGTTTCAGCTCGCGACGACGACCCGCGGCTCGCGCGGCAGTTCTGTTAGCGCCAAGACCGCTTTGCGCGGTCCTCTCTTGCGCACCAGCAGCAGCCGGATCCTCTCCAGCAGCTCCGCCGGCGCATATGTGCCTTTGGGAAGGAACACATCGGCGGGCATTTCCGATTCGTAGCCAGCGATCTTGCCCGAGAAGAGGATGGTCGGCGTCGACGGCGACAGCGCCTTCACGCCTTCGACCACGCGCTTGCCGTCGAATTCGGGCATCACCAGGTCGGATAGGACAAGGTCGATCCCGCCGTTGCGGAAGATGTCCACCGCGTCCTTGCCGCTGGTGGTCACCACCACGCGATAGCCGCGCGTTTCCAGCATGACCTTACGAATGGATAGGGACTGTTCATTATCGTCGACACACAAAATGGTCTTCTTGGGTCTCATGCCTCTGCTCGCTGAGCGCAAACTCCCTGAACGGTGCCAGAGCAAGGACCGCGAAAGGGGCGCGCGCAAGTTTTAAAAGTAATCAGGGCGAACTGACAAAACGTTCGCGCATACTACGGCGAGCGCGACAGGCTGGCAAGTGTTCTGCGACACATATAAGAAAAATTTGTGGCGTGCGATGCCGTTCGCGGAAAATTCCCGTTCTGCCTGACGTTGCGGACGGTGGTGTTTCTCCTGAACTCCGGTTCATTCCAGATGTGCACATCCGATTCACACGATTTCAACAGTGACGCCAGGCGGGTATTCGAAAAGGCACTTCCCTTCTCACAATGTGACCTCGCCGCGCATCACTTCCACCGTGTTTCCGCCGACGCGAACGTCGGTCACTTTTTCTCCGGCAAGCCGGGCACGAACGTGGAGGTAGCTCGGCCTGCGAATGCGCAATCCTTGTGCAATCATCACCTGTTCATCGGACTTGGTCACGCCGTGTCGCACCATCCATGAGGCACAACATCCGGCTGCCGAACCGGTTGCCGGATCTTCGCCGTTGTAGAAGATCATGCGCGCCTCGAGCCGCGCGCCTTTCGCATCCCCGTCGAGCGCGGCGGTGTCGCGCGTGACGAAGTAAAAGAAGCGGCCATTCGACTTCGTGAGGTACGGCTCCGCCGCCGCGAAGCTGAACTTCTGCTGCAGGTTGCGCAGCGTCTCCGCCTTGGCGATCGGCACCATGGTGAACGGCAGGCCGGTGGAAACCGTCTGGATCGGCAGGTTGGGATCGATGTCGTCGATCGACAGTCCCGCCGCGCGCGCCACCTCTTCCCGCGGACGCACCGGCCCAAACTCAGGATCGCGCTGCCGCATCTCGCCGAAGATATTCCCGTTCGCGCCGCTGCTGAACGTGACCGGAATGCGTCCCACGCGCAGCGCCAGCGCCACTTCCGCCGGACGCTTCATGTCGGCGCCTGCCGCCGGCGAGGCCTCGGCCGCGAACATGCGGTCGCGGATCACCGCGGCTGTTCCCAGCGTCGGATGCCCGGCGAAGTCGAGTTCCTCGTCGACGGTGAAGATGCGGACGCGCACGCCGTCGCGCGCTTCGTCTTGCGGATCGCCGGGCAGGATGAACGTTGTCTCCGACAGGTTCATCTCCTTGGCCAGCGCCTGCATCTCCGCGTCGGAGAGGCCGCGCGCGTCGGTGAAGACGGCGAGCTGGTTCCCTTCCAGCGGCCGCGCGGTGAAGACGTCGAGCTGAACAAAAGCGAATCTTCGTGCTTCCGGTTTCATCGAATTCCCTGTCTCGCGCGTGCAGCCGTGCCGGGCGCGCGTTTGACGCTTTCTTTACCCGTGAGTAGACTATCCGCGTGATGGCCCACCGCATTGCCGCTGCGTGTTGTCGCTTCTGCGTGGCACCGGTGTGAGCCGTTTTTTCAGGTTTCGGCCCACCCGGCATTCTACCCGGGTGGGCTTTTCAGTTTTCAGGAGGAGATCATGAGCACCGCTTCTGTCGCGCCGGTTGGGCTTCGCATCAACGACGAGGCTCCGAACTTCAATGCCCAAACCACCCAGGGGCCCATCAACTTCCACGAATGGATCGGCAATTCCTGGGCGATCCTGTTCTCGCATCCCAAGGACTACACGCCCGTCTGCACGACTGAGTTGGGATACATGGCAAAGTTGCAGCCGGAATTCGAGAAACGCAACGTCAAGATCATCGGCCTGAGCGTCGATCCGGTCGACAGCCACTCCGGCTGGGCGAAGGACATCGAGGAAACCCAGGGCGCCAAGGTCAACTACCCGATGATCGGCGATCCCGAACTCAACGTCGCGAAACTGTACGGCATGTTGCCCGCCACTGCAGGCAGCACATCGCAGGGACGCACGCCCGCTGACAACGCAACCGTCCGCACCGTGTTCGTCATCGGGCCGGACAAGAAGATCAAGCTGATGCTGATCTATCCGATGAGCTGCGGCCGCAACTTCGACGAGGTGCTGCGCATCATCGACGCGCTCCAGGTCGCCGCCAAACACGGCGTGGCCACGCCGGTGAACTGGAAACAGGGCGGCGACGTCATTATCCCGACTTCGGTGTCGGACGAAGACGCCAAGAAGAAGTTCGGCGACTTCAAGACCCACAAGCCGTACCTGCGGACGACCGCCCAGCCGAAGTGAGTGGAGGGCCGGCGTCCGCGCCGGCCACGCGAAGGACGAACTTCTTCACCGCGGATTTACGCGGATTCTCGCGGATCTATGTCGACACGATCTTCTGATCCGCGCTAATCCGCGTGCATCCGCGGTGGCTTTGCTGTCTTCGGCCGGCGATCCGCTGCCCTGATTTAGACTGGCAGCTGCCAACCGGCAACTGGCAACCGTTTCGGAAGCGCATGGGGTCCGGTGATCCTCCCGGTCTTCAAAACCGGCGGATGACAGCTTCGCGCTGCCATCGGTGGGTTCGACTCCCACTCGCTTCCGCCAAAACCTCTTCAGCACGGTCCCTTACTGCCGTAGTGTCAGCAGCTTAGACCTTCTTCCGATCTTTACCTCCCCTGCATTGACCCCGCTCTCGGTGCGCGGCACAGTGCCGCACGTTCGCCGAAAGGTTGCGAAAAGATTTCAGTTCTGCTGCGAAGGAGAAGGTATGAGGAGAATGGTTTTTGCACTGCTGATCGTCGCCGCGACTGCGCTCGCGGCTGCCGGACAGGGTAACGGCGGCTACGATTCGAGCGCCGACGGCACGCAGGCGATGCTGCTTCGCAGCGACGACATCGGCGGTCCAACGTATGGCCTCTACACCACCATCACCGGCACCAGCCCGATCACCAGCCAGATCGCCAGCGGCGGCAACTTCGGTTTGGTCCAGACAACCGCCCCGCAACGCACGGTTTGGGTGCCGGCTACCACCTTCTCCCAGGGTCCTTATTGGACCGGCGTCTGGATCTACAACTATTGCCAGGACCAGTTCGGCAACAAGGTGCAGATGGTGGACATCACCACCGCCAGCGCGAATTGCGGCCTCGCCATCAACTTCAATCCGTACGGCAACACCAATCCGCAGGGCACGTCCACGCAGCCGACGTACAAGCTGATCATGGGACCGAACCTGCTGAATCATCTGCAAACAAATGGATGGGGTGTCAGCACGGCGCCGGCCACCGGCCTGGCCAGTGTGACTTGCAATACGGTCAACGCGGGCCAGTGCGTCGCCTGGACCATCGCCAACAACGCCGACAGCCAATTGGCCGACCTGTATCAGGAGAGCTACCCGAAGCGCGGCGGCGCCCATCTGATCTACGTCGGTCAATTCCAGCACCTTCCGCATCTACGCCTGCGTCCCCGGGATTCTGCAACGCGCCGGCGCAGTAACCGAGCAACGTGAGACACAAAGAGGGCTGCGGTGGCAGCCCTCTTGTTGTTTGCGATGAATTGCCCGCCGATTATGCGACCAGCCTGGCGGTCATGGTGATCTCGGCCGCCTTCAGAACTTTCGAGACCGGGCAGCCTTCTTTCGCATTCTTCGCTGCCTGGTCGAACTTCGCCTGGTCGCCGCCGGGGATGTTGACGTTCACGTCGAGATGAATCTTGGTAATGGCGAAGCCGCTCTCCAGCTTCTCCAGTGTGACCGTGGCCGTGGTGTCGATCGACTGTGCCGTCATGCCGGCGTTGCCGAGCTGCCCAGAGAGCGCCATGCTGAAGCATCCCGCGTGCGCCGCCGCGATCAACTCTTCCGGATTCGTGCCCGGCTCGTTTTCGAACCGCCGCGCGAAAGAATAAGGAGTGTTGTTGAGCACGCCGCTCGGCGCCGTGATCGTTCCCTTGCCGTCCTTCAACCCGCCTGACCAATGTGCGCTTGCTTTGCGATCCATAGCTGTCCTTTCCGAATGAATGAAACGATGGATCGCCGTTCCAAGTTTCGCGTTTCAGGTTTCACGATGGAGACTCGAGACGTGAAACCTTGAACTTGAAACAGCGATTGAGATCCCCAACCGGGGCTGCGACCCGCTGCAAAACCATCTATTGTATCTGCTGACGACGATGCTGTCCGAACCCAAGCCCGAGCAGTTCCTCTACCTGACCACGACCGGACGCCGTTCCGGCCAGCCGCGCACCATCGAGATCTGGTTCACCGAGTTCCAGGGCTGCCACTACTGCATTGCGGAGTACGAGACGTCGAATTGGCTGGCCAACATCCGCGCCAAACCCTCTGTGCGATGGCGCGTCGGCGACCGCGAAATCAGCGGCACAGCGCGCGTCCTCGATCCAAAGCGCGACGCCTACGCGTGGACATTCGTACAGCAGTTGTCGCGATCGAAGTACGGCTGGGGCGAGGGGACGGTTGTCGAGTTGCGTCCGAGTAGCGAGTAGTGAGTTGCGATCAGTCGCTGATTCACTACTCACTGCCCACTACTCGCTACTCTTCGGCTTGTACGGACTCTCCGGGTTCCACGCCGGCTTGGTGGCAGCGTTCGCCAGCGACTCGGCCATGCGATAGACGAACGTGTTCATACGCTCGGCCGCGTGGTAATCGATCGGCTGTTTCGTGTCGTCGCTCGGACGGTGATATCGCTCGGCGTACCACGCGCGATAGATCTTCTCTTCCGGCGAGCCAGGGTCATAGCCGAAGACAAAACCGACGGCTGGTACGCCGGCGCGCACGAAGCTGAAGTTATCGGCGCGGCGGAACAGATTGCGCTGCGGCTCCAGGTCGGGACGGATCTCGATGTCCATGTCCTTCGCGATCTGCTTGGCCGTCTCGCCGAGGCTGGAGTCGTTCAGCCCTTCCACGGTCATGATCCGCAGCGGAAAGATCGGACGAAGCTGGTCGAGGTTGATGTCGGCCACCAACTGCTCGCGCGGAACCGTGGGATGCGTGGCGAAATACGCCGAGCCCAGCAAGCCTTTCTCCTCCCCGGTGAAGACCGCCAGCAGCACGCTGCGGCGATACGTCTTGTGCTGCTCCTTCGCCAGCCGCGCGAACTCGATCAAGGTGGAAACGTAGGCGGAATCGTCGAACGCACCGTTGTAGAGGCGGTCGCCGTTCACCGCCTCGCCGTAACCGTAGCCGTCGAGGTGCGCGGAGATGACGACATATTCGTTCTTCAACTCGGGATCGGTTCCGGGGAGCACGGCGACGATGTTGGGCGATTCAATGTCCTTGGCGGCAAACGCGAGATCGGCGACCAGCCGCGCGGGAATCTCGAACGACGGCAGCGGCTCACCCGCCGCTCCCTTATCGAGGACCTCATTCCAGTCGTGGCCCGAGCCTGCGAGCAGGCGCGGCGCGGCTGCGGCACTCAGCGTAAAGGAATAAGTCTGCGATCCGGAAGCCGGCGGTTCGGCAGTCCCGGAGAGCCGAACCGTGCGCGAATACGCCACCGGCCACTTCGCGGGTTCCAAGGCGCGCGGATTGGCCAGCGTGACCACCGCGGACGCGCCCGCTCCTCTTAGCAGCCGTGCGCGGTCGGCCGCGGCGTTGGCGCCCGACGCCGATTTCGGCGTACCACCGAAGACGACGGCCGCCTTGCCTTTCAGGTCGAGCCCGCGAAGCTCGTCCGGCGAAACGCCATAGCCTACGAAAACCAGCGCCGCGTCCACGTGTCCATTCACGCCCGCTCCGGTCACGACGGTGAGGTCGTGAAACAACTTCAGCGCTTCGGATTTCGAGCCGCGCACCAGTGAGACGGACGATTTGTCCGCGACCAGCTCGACCTGGCGCATCGACACGGGCTGCAGGTATCCATTTGTGCCGGCGGGCTTGAGACCCGCTTCCTGGAATTGCTTCGCGACCCATTCGGCGGCGCGCTGATAGGCCGCGCTGCCCGTGTCGCGGCCTTCCATGGCGTCGCTCGCCATGTACTGCACGTTGGACCACCAGCGCGCAGTTTCGCGATCGGGCTTGTTCTGCGGAAATGCAGCGGTTGCGCCGAGCAGACACATCAGCACGGCTGTCGAGAATCTCCTGCGTGTGTGGAGCGAAGCGCTCATGTTTATCAATATCTCCGAAGCCGATTGGTCTATCACAATTGGGGGGCTTCCTCCAGACTTCACGCCATTTTTGCCATTTGCCATTTGCCATTTGCGATTTCTCATCTGCCATCTATCATTCGCCTTCTCACTGGAGGCCGCCGTGCGCAGGTCACTCGCCGTCTTCTTTTTTCTGTTCCTCTCGGCTGTTTCGTTCGCCGGTGTTGATCGCGTCGACGTGCAGCGCCGCGAAGACGTGCTCGGCGGCAAGGCTTTCGGCAGCGCGGGCGCGTACGAGAAGCTGAGTGGACGCGTCTACTTCAAGGTCCGCCCGGACAATCCGCACAACCGCGCCATCGTCGATCTCGACAAGGCCGGCCGCAACGCCGCCGGCGAAGTCGAGTTCAGCGCCGACTTCTACATCCTGCGACCGAAAGATCCGGCCAAAGGAAACGGCGCGCTGCTGCTGGAGATCTCCAATCGCGGTGGCAAAGGCATTCTCGGGATCGTGAACAATGGACGCGGCGGCACCGATCCCTCGACCGAGGCGGATTTCGGCGACGGTTTCCTGATGAATCACGGTTACACGGTCGCGTGGGTCGGCTGGCAGTTCGACGCGGCGGGCAACAACGCGGTCAAACTCTACGCGCCCGTCGCCCGCGGACCCAATGGCGCGCACATCCACGGACCGGTCCGCACCGACTTCACGCTCGACGCCGACCGCGACGAACCCATGCCGCTCGGCCACTGGATCCAGAACCGCATCGGCGGATACGGCTATCCCGCCGCCGATCCGGCCTCCGACCAGAACGTGCTTACCGTCCGCGACACGCCCAATGCTCCGCGCATGGTCATCCCTCGTGACCAGTGGCAGTTCGGCGCCGACAACAATTCCTTCAGCCTCAAAGGCGGCTTTAAGAAAGGACGTATCTACGAGCTGGTTTATGTCGCGCAGGATCCGGTCGTCGTCGGGCTCGGCTTCGCGGCGATTCGCGACTTCGTGTCGTATGCCAAGCACGATACGAAGGCTGTCGCGCCGGTCAAGCGCGCCTACGGCATCGGCATTTCGCAGAGCGGGCGCTTCCTGCGCCACATGCTCTACCAGGACTTCAACGCCGACGAGCAGGGCCGCATCGCCTTCGACGGCATGATCCCGCACGTCGCCGGCGCCGGGCGTGGCAGCTTCAACCATCGCTTCGCGCAGCCTTCGCGCGACTCCCAGCCGATGAACGCGCTTTTCTACCCGACCGACCTCTTCCCCTTCGCGGACACCGTCCAAACCGACCCGGTCACCGGCGAACAGGACGGCCTGCTCGTCGCCGCCACCCGGTCACGAACCGTGCCCAAGATGTTCCTGACCAACACCTCCTACGAATACTGGGGACGCGCCGCAGCGCTCATCCACGTGAGCCCCGACGGCAAGCGCGACCTTGCGCCGTCGCCCAACGTGCGCATCTTTCTTTATGCGGGCCTGCAGCACTTCAGCGACCAGTTCCCGCCGCGCGTTACCGCGGGGCAGAACCCCAACAACGCGAATCCCGTGCGCTGGTTCTGGCGCGCCATGATCACCAACCTTGACGCGTGGGTGGCCCGCGGCGTCGCACCACCTGCCAGCGTCTATCCGAAGCTCTCCGACGGAACCCTGGTCTCGCTCGAAGCCATGCGCTTCCCATTCGTCGCGTCGACGTCGCTACCGCGCGATGCCAACATGGGCTT
>Ga0310810_10008180_pt1 | contig 12012 bp, 8 predicted proteins | sample NCmetagenome_FD_207641 | JGI IMG/M metagenome (GOLD analysis project Ga0310810, IMG submission 207641) | Soil microbial communities from experimental microcosm in Duke University, North Carolina, United States - NC | ecosystem: Engineered > Artificial ecosystem > Soil microcosm > Unclassified ...
GGCGGCAAATTATACAGGATCCAATGGACCCAGATCATTTTCGGTGCGGCCGGATCAGGAGCGTCGGGATCGTCGACGATCAATGCCAGGCTCTTCGTCCCCGGCGGAACATCCGACCAAGCAATCGGCGGTGACGCGTCCTTGCCCTCGCAGGTATACAGCAAAGGAATCGCACCTTCATGACTGAACGCGGTGGACATAATTCGCATGCTGCCCTCCCCTCGGGCGGAAACGGCCATCGCGGTCAGCATCGCCATCCACATCGCGGCGCGCATCACCCGATCGATATATGGAGGCCGGCCCGTCAATTGCCCGCCACCATCATTTGCGCAATTTTCAACGTGGGGCTCGCAATTCGTCCTCGAAAGACCAGGTCACTGCCGATAAGCTCGATGTCGGCGAACATCTGTTTCAAATTTCCAGCGATGGTAATTTCTTCCACCGGATAGGCGAGTTCGCCGTTCTCAATCCAAAAACCGCCCGCGCCGCGGGAATAGTCGCCGGTCACCATGTTGATGCCGAAGCCGATCAATTCGGTGACGTAGAGACCGTCTTTGACGCTTCGGAGAAGGTGTTCCACCGAATGCGTGCCGGGCGCCAGATAAAAATTCGTAGGGCCGACGGAGGGACTCTCGCCCACGCTTCTGGATGCGTTGCCCGTCGACGGTAGACCCAGCTTTTTCCCCGAATAGGTATCCAGCAAATAGCTGCTGAGGACGCCCTTATCGACGATCGTGTTTTTTCCCGTAGGCAGTCCTTCACCATCGAAGGGCCGCGAGCCGAGGCCGCCAACCATCCGCCCATCGTCGTAGACGGTGAACCAGTCGGGAGCCAAGCGCTTGCCTAACTGGCCAGCAAGGAAGGACGCCCCTTTATAGAGGGCATAGCCTGAGGCGGCGCTGCATAAATTTCCGAGCAGGCTGCCGGCAGTCTCCTGATCAAACACAACCGGCACTCGTTTGGTACCGACTTTGCGGGCTCCGAGTCGTCGGACCGCGCGCTTGGCGGCTTCAGTACCGATCGCCTCCGGCGCGTCCATCTGACGAAACTTCCGCCGAACATCATACCAGGCGTCACGTTGCATGCTGCCGGACACCGGATCCACGGCTATCGGTGAGACGGCCAGCGAATAGCTGGAACTGCGATACTCTCCGACAAAACCATGGCTATTGCCGAGCACCACGCGTCCCCACGAGGAGTCGAAATCCGCACCCTCCGAATTGGTAATTCGGGCATCGGTCGCAAGCGCCGCCGCTTCTGCCCGCTTCGCAAGCTCAATCTGACGGTCCGTATCGAGCCTCGTGTCGTCGTAAAGATCCAGCTCGGGCTGCTCCGTCGCCATGCGAGCGGCCTCCGGCAAACCCGAAATCGGATCTTCAACAACGGCCTTGGCAAGCGCACACGTTTCCGACACGAAGCGTCGCAGCGAGTCTTTGGAGAAATCCGACGTGGACGAACTGGCGGACCGCTTGCCCACAAAGATGCGCAATCCCAACCGCTTTTCCCGCGCCTTCGACAGGCGATCGACGGCGCCCAACCGGACCTGAACGGAGAGGTTTTCCCCGTCGGCGACCACCACGTCCGCTTCCGTTGCGCCGCTCTGTATGGCCATGCCCAATACGTCATGGGCAAGCTTGCGGAGGCTGCCGTCAGCCTGCGTGATCAACGCGTCCTTGTGAGACTCCCGGGACATCTATGGCTCCAACGGTCTAATGACTTGCTGTACCGCCGACCGTAATTTCGTCGATCCGGATGGTCGGCAATCCAACCCCGACCGGCACGGATTGCCCCTCCTTGCCGCATGTCCCGATCCCTTCATCCAGCTTCAAATCATGCCCTACCATGGAAACCCTGGTGAGAATGTCCGGACCGCTGCCGATCAGGGTCGCGCCTTTGACCGGTTTGGTGATCTTCCCGTCTTCGATCAGGTAGGCTTCACTGGCCGAGAAGACGAACTTCCCGTTGGTGATGTCGACCTGGCCGCCGCCGAACGAGACGGCATACAGTCCCTTGTTGACTGACTTGATGACATCTTCCGGCTGTGAGTCACCCGCCAGCATGAAGGTATTCGTCATGCGCGGCAGCACGATGCTCTGATAACTTTCTCGCCTTCCGTTGCCAGTCACTGGAATGCCCATCAGTCGAGCGTTTAGCTTGTCGGTGATGTACCCGCGGAGGATCCCTTTTTCAATGAGCATCGTCCGGCCGGTCGGCGTGCCCTCGTCGTCCATATTCAAAGAGCCTCGCCGCCCGGGCAACGTGCCGTCGTCGACGATCGTACAGACGTCCGACGCCACTCGTTTGCCGAGCAGATTGGAGAACGCAGAGGTTTTTTTCCGGTTGAAATCCGCTTCGAGTCCATGGCCGATCGCTTCGTGCAGAAGGATGCCGGGCCAGCCGCCGCCCAAGACCACCGGCATGACGCCGGCCGGAGCGTCGACCGCCGACAAATTCAGAATGGCAATACGAGCGGCCTCCTTCGCGTAGTGGAGATAGCGATCCTCCTGGCTGTAGAACTCGAAGCCAATGCGGCCGCCACCGCCGAACGAGCCAATCTGGCGATTCTTACCTTCTTCGGCAATACACGTCACCTGCAGCCGGGACAGCGGCTGCACGTCGCCGATCAACGTCCCGTCCGACGTGGCCACGACGACAATCTTGTATTCCGTATTGAACGAGGCCATCACATTCTTGATCCGCGGATCGTAGCGCCGTGCCTCCGCGTCGATACGGTTCAGAAGCGTGACGCGGTCCGCAGTGGGGACTTCCGCCTGAGCATGGGAGACCGGATAAAGATCCCTGGCCGGTCTTGCATGGATAGGCACTGGAACCGGCTGGGCGCCACCCGGAGAGTTGGCGATATACCGGGCGGTGTCCGCCGCCAGTTCGAGGTCGTGTCTGGTCAAGTCGTCGGAGTAGGCAAAGCCGGTTTTTTCTCCGGCGGTCGCGCGCACCCCTACGCCTTGGGAGATGCTTTTTGTCGCCCGCTTGACCAGCGATTCTTCCATGGAGACCGATTCAGAGATGCAGGATTCAAAATAGAGGTCCGCATAATCTACGTTGCGGACCTTGACGCGGCCCAACGCCGCCAGCACGTCGTGCTCGGTGACCCCGAACGAATCGAGGGGAATCAGTTGTGCCATTGTCGAAAATCCCTCACAAAATAGTCCATGTACGCGCGAGGTCAGAGTATAGCCCATTCATTTTTCGAGGCGCAATGCGAGCGCTTCCAACTCGTCGCTTTTGCAAGAGATTTGGGAAATATCGTTTGACTTTCGTTCAGGCCGTCAGTAGACTTTCCTCACCTGCCATACGCACTTCATGTGAAAGGATCTTTACCAAACCCAGCGCTCATGGACACGCAGCCTCCTTCCAGAATTGACCATTTGTCGGACACAGAACTGACGGCAAAATTGGATCCCGACCTGCTTCCCAAGCACGTCGCCATTATCATGGATGGCAATGGGAGATGGGCTGAGGCCCGAAGTCTCCCCCGGATTGCCGGTCACCGTGAAGGCATCAAATCGGTTCGCGACATGATTTCGATGTGTCTGGAGCTTGGCATCCAGGCGCTGACTATCTACGCGTTCTCGCAGGAAAACTGGAACCGGCCGACCACCGAGATCGACGGACTCATGGGGCTGCTCGAGTACTACCTTTCGACGGAACGCAACAAGCTGATCGAACAGGGGGTTCGGTTTCGGACCATCGGTCGCACCGATGCGCTGCCGCCGTCCGCCCTGCAGTGGGTGCGGGCGGCCGAACACGAGACGGCGCATCTCGACAAACTGCATCTGACGGTCGCACTCAGTTACGGCGGGCGTTCCGAAATCGTGGACGCCGTGCGCACATTGGTGCGGGAAGTCCAGGACGGAAAACTCCAAGCGGAGGACATCGACGAAGTCCACGTGCAGCAGAACCTGTACACGCACGATTTGCCCGACCCCGACCTCCTCATCCGCACGAGTGGCGAAACCCGCATCAGTAATTTTCTGCTCTGGCAACTGGCCTACACTGAACTATACTTTACGCCGACGCTCTGGCCGGATTTTCGACGCCGTGAGTTGCTGCTGGCCCTGCTCGAATTTCAACGGCGGGAACGACGCTTCGGCCGCGTCTTTAGCAGCCTATCTTCCTAGTCCACGGAATCAACGAACATGCTCGAGTGCGGCACGACTAATCGGGAACCGGCGAAGACCGTTCACAAGACCGGTACCCGATTCGATCCACGCCGCATCTATACCGTCCTGTTTGTCGTCCCGCTGCTGTACGGCGCCATCCGGTATCTTCCGCCCAGCCTGTTCACCGGGATCGTGGCCCTTGCCGGATGCGTTTCTCTGTTCGAATTGTACCGCCTCTGCGTGCCGAGTTTGTCGCGGTCCTGGGCCGTCGGCATCGGCCTGCTGGGATGCATCGCACTGATCGTCGGACCGCATCAACCTGCCCTTCTGCAGACGGCCCTGCTTGCCGCCGTGGTTGCGGTACTGTCCATTCCATTGCTGGTCGAGGTGCCGCTGCCCGATAGTTTCAGGGACGCAGCCATAGTGATCACCGGCATGCTCTACGTCGGGCTCACGTTGAGCTATTTGGTCGTGCTCCGGTTGCTGCCGCAGGGAGCATCGCTGTTGTTCTTTCTCCTTCTGGTCACGTGGGCCGCCGATACGGCGGCCTATTATGTCGGAACCCTGTACGGGCAGCGCAAACTGGCTCCAAAAATCAGCCCGAAAAAAACGGTCGAGGGCTTGGCTGGTGGATTGGTTGGTGCGACGATCGTTGCCTACGCGGCACGCTGGTCGTTTCTCCCCGAATTTTCCCTGTTCGATACGCATGCCCTCGCGGTGCTGTTGACGGTGGCCGGCCTATGGGGAGATCTCGTAGAGTCGGCGATCAAGCGCGGGGCCGGGGTGAAGGATTCCGGCGGTCTGCTCCCGGGCCACGGCGGGATGCTTGACCGACTGGACAGTCTCTTGTTCACCGCACCCGCGTTCTACTACTATGTGACGTTTCTTGGACGAGCGGCATCTCACCCCTGAGGACCCTATGAAATCCATCGTCATACTCGGTTCGACCGGATCCATCGGCACCAATACGTTGGACATCGTCGAGCGGTTTCCTGACGAATTTCGCATCGTGGGCCTGACGGCCGGGAACAACGACGAAATGCTAGCTGAGCAGATTCACCGGTTCAGGCCGCAGGCGGTGGCCATGTCCACCGATGCCGCGGCAGCCAGGCTCAGGGGACGCTGCTCCGGCCTTTCCATGGAAATATTCAGCGGTCAAGACGGCCTCGCCCAGGTCGCCTCCCTTGCCGATGCCGAGCTGATCGTGTCCGCCATCGTCGGCGGAGCCGGCCTGGTGCCGACGCTCGCGGCAATTCGAAGCCGGAAGCACATTGCCCTTGCGAACAAGGAACCGATGGTCATGGCTGGCCAGTTGATGCAGGAAGAAGCCCGCCGCGCGGGCGTGAGAATCTTTCCGGTCGACAGCGAACACAGTGCGATCTTCCAATCGCTCGAGGGCCACAGGATCAAGGACGTTCGCCGACTCATCCTGACGGCGTCCGGCGGTGCGTTGTGGAACCTCCCAAAAGAGGCCCTCCATGACGTCACACCTGAGCGGGCCTTGCAGCACCCGAACTGGAAAATGGGGGCAAAGATCACGATTGACTCCGCCACGTTGATGAACAAGGGACTCGAGGTCGTGGAAGCCCGCTGGCTCTTCGACATTCCGGAATCCCGCATCGACGTGTTGATCCATCGCGAGAGCATCATCCACTCCCTGGTGGAGTATGAAGACCGCTCCATGATTTCGCAGTTGGGCTTACCGGACATGCGCACGCCGATTTCATACGCGATGCGCTACCCAGACCGGTTGCCGCTCGATTTGCCTTCCTTAGATCTCACGGAGATCGGCACACTGACCTTCTGTAAACCGGACCACGAGCGGTTTCCCTGCTTGCGCCTCGGCTACGAATCGCTGCGCATCGGTGGCACGATGCCGGCCGCGATGAACGCCGCCAACGAGATCGCAGTGGATGCGTTTCTCAACGGCGGCATCCGATTCACCGATATTTCTGATATCATTCAAAGCACCATGCAGGCCCACACGCCTCAACCCGTCCGCTCCGTGGAAGTGGCTTTGGACGCCGACCGGTGGGCGCGGGAAAAAGCCGATGCGTTAGTCCACGCCTTGGCCCGCTAAACATGTGGTACAGTGACGTGTCGTTACAAACCTTCAACACCGAGCATGAATCATGACCTTTTTCGCCTTGACCTGGTCTCCCGATAGTCTCTGGCTCTTGATGCAGAAAACCTGGTGGTTCCTCGTCGTCCTGGGGATCCTTGTCGCCTTCCACGAATTGGGACATTTTCTCGCCGCCCGCTGGGTCGGCGTGAAAGTATTAAAATTTTCGCTCGGGTTCGGGCCAAAGCTCCTCGGCCGACAGGTGGGAGAGACTGAATATCTTGTCTCCGCTATCCCCTTAGGCGGCTACGTCAAGCTCTTCGGCGAGGATGAAACAGAGGCCATTACGCCTGAGGATCGCCGACGATCCTTCGCCCATCAGAATCTCTGGGGAAAAGTGCTCATCGTCGCGGCTGGCCCCGGCTTCAACTTCATCCTGGCATATCTGATCTTTGCGGCGTGGCTGTCGACTGGATACACGCTGCCCGTCCCGTCGTTTAAGGACATCGCGCCGGTGTTGGAAGCGGTCGCCCCCGGCTCACCGGCGGCCAAGGCCGGCCTGATGGTGGGAGATCAAATCAAGAAGATCGACGGACGAGACATCGCGACCCGCATCGAACTGCTCGACGCCACCGCGAAAGGCAAAGGAGCCCCGCTCACGCTCGAGGTGCTGCGGGATGGTCGAATAGAGACGGTGGTCGTCACGCCGATTGCAGCGCCCATCCAAAATCCGAAGAGCGAGGACCCTGGCTACTATCTCGGAATCGAAGAGATTCCCCCTGTCGTCAACGAAGTGGTGCCCGGTAAACCAGCCGCGGCGGCGGGATTCAAAGAGGGAGACCGCGTCCTGTCAATCGACGGCAACCTGATCCATACGTGGACACAGATGACGGCCCTGGTAAAGGAAAGCCCGGGCAAAACCCTTCAGGTGGACGTCCTGCGCGAAGGACACCGCGTTTCGCTCTCGGTGACTCCTATTGCGGAAGCCGCCACGGTCAACGGCCAGTCAGTGCAGATCGGAAAAATTGGCATCGCTGGACCGGACCGTTCTCTGATGCGGTCTGCGACGCCGTTGGCTGCCATCTATAACGGCCTGGAAGCGACCTGGAAATGGACGGAATTGACGGTCGTCGGCCTGTACAAGATGATCGTCGGTGACATTTCGAGCAAGAACATCGGTGGCCCGCTGACCATTGCCAAGATTTCCGGTGAAGCCGCAGCCCAGGGCCCCGCCAACGTCATTTTTCTCATCGCGCTTTTGAGCATCAACCTGGGCGTCTTGAATCTGCTGCCCATCCCGATTCTCGACGGCGGCCACTTGCTTTTCTTCCTTATCGAGGGCATCCTGCGCAAGCCGCTGGGTGAACGCCAGCGCGAGGTCGCGCAGCAAGTCGGCCTGGTCCTGCTCGTGGGCGTCATGATCTTTGCGTTTTGGAACGACCTCGAACGGATCTTCTTCTCCCACTGACGTTTAATGCGGACGTCTCAACTCCTTCTCCCCACGCTGCGGGAAGATCCCGGCGAAGCGGAAACCGTGAGTCACCGGTTGATGCTTCGCGCCGGGCTGATCCGCAAACTTGCCGCGGGCATCTATACCTACCTTCCCCTGGGTCTGCGGATCATTCGGAAGGTCGAGCAGATCGTCCGTGAGGAAATGAACCGGGCTGGAGCGCAGGAGCTGTTAATGCCGATCGCCTCTCCTGCCGAATTGTGGAGGGAGACCGGACGATGGGATTACTACGGCAAGGAGCTACTTCGCTTCAAGGACCGGCACGAGCGCGACTTTTGTCTTGGTCCCACGCATGAAGAAGTCATCACCGATTTGTTCCGCCGGGAAGTCCGCTCGTACCGGCAACTCCCGCTGAACTTTTATCAGATCCAGACCAAGTTCAGAGATGAAATCCGTCCCCGCTTCGGACTGATGCGCGGACGCGAATTCATCATGAAGGACGCCTACAGTTTTGACGTCGATGAAGCCGGTGCCAAAGCCAGTTATCAAAACATGTACGAGGCCTATAGCCGGATTTTCGCGCGATGCGGCCTCATCTTTCGCGCCGTGGAAGCAGATACGGGCCTCATTGGCGGCGACATTTCCCACGAATTCATGGTGTTGGCCGAGACCGGCGAAGCGACGATCGTTTATACAGAAACGGGGACATATGCCGCAAATCTTGAGCGCGCCGAGGTCTTGCCCCCTCCGGAAGGCGATACCAGCCCGCTGCGGGCCTTCACGCGGGTGGCCACTCCCCAACGGCGGACTGTCGAGGAAGTGACCTCGTTTTTGAAGATCCCTCCGGCGCGCTTGGTCAAGACACTGCTGTATACGGCGGAGAAGGAAACAGTCGCCGTCTTGATCCGAGGTGATCACGATGTCAATGAGGTCAAGCTCGCCCGGCTGCTGGGCGTCAACGAAGTCCAGCTTGCGGCTTCGGACAAAGTCGCGGCGTTGACCGGAGCCCCGGTCGGCTTTGCGGGTCCCATCGGCCTCAAAATCCGCCTCCTGGCAGACCATGCCGTACGAAGCATGACCAATTTCGTCGTGGGTGCGAATGAGGCGGATGCGCATTATGTCGACGCGAACGTTGATCGTGATTTTTCCGTGGAGCGGTTTGCCGACCTCAGGAATGCCCAGGCCGGTGATCGCTCGCCACGCGGAGATGGCGCCCTCGTCGTCGCCAAAGGCATCGAAGTGGGACACGTGTTCCTCCTCGGCACGAAATACAGCCAGAAAATGAATGCGACGATCCTTGACGACCAAGGGAAGGAACGGTTGGCCATCATGGGATGCTATGGGATCGGCATCGGCCGGACGGCAGCTGCGGCGGTGGAACAGAATCACGATGACAAGGGCATCATCTGGCCGTTTCCCATCGCGCCGTTCCATGTTCATCTCATTTCTCTGGGGCAATCGACGGCCGTCGTCGAGGCGGCCAAGGGCCTCTACGCGGCCTTGGAGGCTGCCGGTCTGGAAGTCCTGTGGGATGATCGCGACGAGCGTGCGGGAGTCAAGTTCAACGATGCCGATTTGATCGGCGCTCCCTATCATGTGATCGTCGGTGACAAGGGCCTCGCCGAAGGTCTGTTGGAAGTCAAAACCCGAAAAACCGGTCTCAAAACAAAGCTGGCTCCTGCGGGCATTCCCGCCGCTATTCTGGCGATGGCGGCCTCCTAGGTCTCGGCACCCCCTCGATTGCGAAAGCGCGTTTTCCTTGCCTTCCCTCGCTGTTGGGCTAGACTGAGTCTCGACTCACGTAAGGAACATCCTTCGATCGAGCATCGGGGAGCTCAGATGCAGGCCAAACCGCCGTCCCAAAACTTGCATGAACTGCAGCAAAAAGTCGAGTTTGCGGAGCACGTCAAGCGGATCACCAGTCAGATCCACGCCGCCAGCAATCTCGACCAGATCCTTCTCGATCTGCACAAAGACATCCTCAGCCTCTTCGACGCCGAGGACCTGACGCTCTTCGCCTTTGATGCCGACAAGAAGGAGATCTTTTACAAGGTCCCCCATATCGATACGATCGAGGAGGTTCGGATCCCGATCACCGAACAAAGCCTCGCCGGGTTCTGTGCGAAATACCTCAGGCCGGTGAACATTGCGGACGCCTACAACACACTGGAATTGCAAGGCATCCATCCGTCGCTCAGCCATGATACTTCCTACGACAAACGCACGGGATTTAAGACCAAGCAAGTGCTCACCTATCCGATCGTCGCCGACAACAAGTACCTCATGGGTGTGCTGCAACTGCTCAATAAGAAAAGCGGGCTTCGATTCACACGAAAAGACGAGGAGTCGGTCGACGAGATCGCCAAGGCACTGGGCATCGCCTTCTTCAATCTCAAGAAAGTCTCGACAAAAAAGGCTTCGACGAAGTTCGATCTGCTGGTGACGAACGGGAAAATCAGTCAAAACGAGCTCGACAACGCCATTGCCGAAGCCCGCAAAAGCATTTCCTCCGATCTCGAAACCATTCTGATCGAAAAGTACAAAGTCCAGAAACTCGAGATTGGCCGGTCCATCGCCCAGTTCCACAAGTGCCCCTATATCGAATACAGTGAGCGCACCCTCGTCGACATCGAACTCCTGAGAAACCTCAACGTCGACTATCTCAAGAAGAATCATTGGATGCCGCTCAAACGGGACAGGACCGCCATCGAGATCTTGACGGACGATCCGGGGGATCTCGACCGCGTCGCAGACATCAAACGCACCTTCCCCGGCTTAAACATTCGATTTGCCGTCAGCCTTCGACGGGACATTGCTCAATTCTTGAACTCGGCGACGGGCGGCGCCGATGGCAGTGGGCGCAAATTGGACGAGAACGTCTCCGACATTCTGGGCGAGTTGGTCACCGAAGCTCAGACCGAGACCGCGGAAGAGCAAGGCATGGGTGGCGGGCTGGACGAAAACGACAGCGCCATCGTCCGTTTGGCCAATCAAATCATTGCAGACGCCTACCGGCAGAACGCCTCCGATATCCACATCGAACCCTATGGAGAGAAACGTGAAACGTTGGTGCGTTTCCGCGTCGATGGCGATTGCTTCGAATACATGAAGATTCCCCAAAGTTATCGACGGGCCATCGTGTCGCGCCTGAAGATCATGGCAAGCCTTGATATCGCCGAGCGGCGAAAACCGCAGGATGGCAAAATCAAATTCAAACTCAGCGAGAGCCGCGAAATTGAGCTTCGCGTTGCGACGATACCGACGGCCGGCTATAACGAAGACGTCGTCATGCGCATTCTTGCCGCGAGCGAACCCCTACCTCTCGACAAGATGGGCTTTTCCGAGCGCAATTTGAAGGCGATCCGGGACATTGCGGAAAAGCCGTACGGCATCATTCTTTGCGTCGGCCCCACCGGCTCCGGAAAAACGACCACGCTGCATTCGGTTTTGGGATCCATCAACACGCCAGACATCAAGATTTGGACCGCCGAAGATCCCGTCGAAATCACGCAGTACGGGCTCAGACAGGTCCAGGTGCAGCCGAAAATCGATTTCACCTTCGCGAAGGCCATGCGCGCATTCCTTCGCGCTGATCCGGATGTGATCATGGTGGGAGAAATGCGGGACAAGGAGACGGCTGAAATCGGCATCGAAGCGTCCCTCACCGGCCACCTGGTCCTGAGCACGCTGCACACCAATAGTGCGGTAGAAACGGTAACCCGTCTGTTGGACATGGGCTGTGACTCCTTCAGTTTCGCCGATGCCATGCTCGGCGTGCTGGCTCAACGTCTGGCACGCCGGGTCTGCAAAGACTGCAAAGAGCAGTACGTCGGCACGAAAGAAGAATATGATGAGATCCGCCAAGGCTACGGTCCTGACGCATGGGACAAGCTCGGCCTTCCGCAGGACAACACCTTCCGCCTCTCGCGCGGCAAAGGCTGTGAGAATTGCAACCGCAGCGGCTTCAAAGGCCGGGTGGCCCTCCACGAACTCCTGCTCGGAACGGACACATTTAAGCGGCTGGTTCAGGCCAAAGCGAAGACTGAAGAAATGGTCAAGGCCGCCGTGGCAGACGGGATGACGACGCTCATGCAAGACGGCATCCAAAAGTGCTTGCAGGGGCTGACGACGTTTAAAGAAGTGAAAGCCGTCGCCATCAAGTGACCGGGTCCCGACCTCTCTCGCCGGGATACTGATTTCCCCTGCACGGTACCACTCAAACGGAAAAGCAGACACTCGTGGATTCGCCACGGGTGTCGATACCGTCGTGGATTCCTCGGCCTTAGACGCAGGGGTGTGACGAGCGGGCGAGAAATTTCTTGAGGCGATTCTCAGCAGACGGTGGCATCGAGACAAATTCGAGCCCAAACAGTTGGTCG